>Ga0209580_10000173_pt1 | contig 43768 bp, 40 predicted proteins | sample Coa_R1_5_FD_187153 | JGI IMG/M metagenome (GOLD analysis project Ga0209580, IMG submission 187153) | Surface soil microbial communities from Centralia Pennsylvania, which are recovering from an underground coalmine fire - Coalmine... | ecosystem: Environmental > Terrestrial > Soil >... | reverse complement strand
AGTCAGCAGCCAGAATTCAGCCTCCACCCAACGCGGGCGACCTCAGTATTTCTCCTGCAGCTTTGGCGGCGGATTCCGGCTCGAAGGCGGAACGATCCCGTTCAGCCTCAGATAGATCGCCATCTGGCCGTAGTGATCGGCGTTATGCCAAACGCAGATTTCGGCGAGTCCGAGCCGGGTATTCGGCCCAGCATAGGGCCCCTCGATCGGATCGAACATATTCTTCACGCTGATCGCATTGAGCGATTTCGTCAGCGCCGTGAACGAGTCGCGCAGATAAGTCAGCAGCTCTGTCTTGGTATGAGCCGGGCTGGGCCCTTCCTTGTCGCAGCCCGCTGGCGGCTTCACGCCCTCGAGTTCCGCGGCAAACCCAAAGTTAGCGCAGGCGACATGCTTGACCTGCTCGCGGAAGGTGCGCACTTCGGCGGGGCCAAATTGCGGCTTTTCGCTCTTGAACATTCCTGGAGCAGGGCGGTACTCCCATTTATCTTCCGGCATCGCCTCAGCCGCAGAGCGGACGTCGTACTCCTGAAACTCAAAAGTACGCATGATTGCTTTCGCGGGAGTTTCGTCCCGGCTCAGTTCGGCAGTAGTCGGCTGATGTTGCTGAGGCTGTTCCTGCGCGTTTGCGAGCGCGCCCAGGATGGCGCAGCCCAGGGTCAATGTGGACACAAACCTTGTCATCGGGGAGGTCCTCTGCGGAAGTTTACCCCTGCTTTTAGAAACGGAACAGGTAGCTGACTTTGACGAAGAACTGGCGGCTGTCGTTGAGGTAGCCGTGGGCCGTATTTGTCACAAAGGCCGGCGATCCCGGAGCGGCAGGAACCACGTTCAGATTCTGCAGGTCGCTGTTGTAGCCGACATAGATGGCGGTCCCCGGATGCACGAGGTACGTGATCAGGAAATCGGCGTTGAATTCGCGCGAAGTCGGCAGATACGTATGAGGCGATCCCACGCCCGGGGTTCCAGCCAGTAGCGCGTTGTACTGCAGAATCACGCGGACCGAGAGCTGCGGAGTGAATTGCCAGTTCCACTTACTGCGCAGGATGTGGTCGTTGAAGATGCCGCGTCCGGCGCCGGGAAACTGCGCCTGCGCCGCCAAGAACGCACTGTCTCCCGCGCGCAGGCGGTCGAAAAGATATGTGTTCTCGATCTTCAGCGGCTGGAACGGACGAATGATGAGCGAAGCTTGTGCCGTGTCCTCGCGGGCGACAAAAGGTTGGTTGTAAGGCGAGGAATTGATGCTGGCCGGCAACGCCACGAAGTTGATGGAATCGCCCCAGTAGTAGCTGGCTTGAATCGTGGCCTTCTTGAAATATCCGGTCTGGAATGAAGCTCCGCTAGCGTGCTCGTGGTAGTCCTGATTGGGTAGTGGGGCGTTCGGAGGAGGCATGGGATTGACCGGACATGACCCGTATCCATAGAAACAAAAATCCTGGGGACGCAGGCGTTCTCGAGTCTCTCTATATGGCCTGAAGTAGAAGATCGTTTGCCCGCGACCCTGAATCACGAAGGTCGAAGAATAGTCGGTGTCCAGCCGCAAGCCGGTATGGTCAAAGTCGTGGCGCGTATTGAGCGTCGGGCCCCAATTCACGATCCAGCCATGCTTCGGGCGGAAGCGGTAATCGACTTCCTGCTGGAGTTCGCGAATGTCTACGCGATTGATGAACCCCGGGATGGAAACGAAACCGGGGCTGATATCGTTGTATAGGGCGTCGTAGGTGAGGTGCAGGCCGTCGCGGTGGATCTGCAGGCGCTCAGCGGGACCGGCGTAATGATTGCCGTTCCCCTGGTTCCCGGAGCTAAATGGGTAGGCGTTGGCTTCGCAGTTCTGCGATGAGTAGGTCGGACTGAAGACGTTCCCCAAAATGTTGCTTGTGCTGGTAACAGCCTGCCCGTCGAGCGTCCAGTTAGGGCTGAACTTGATCCGGCTGTCGACGCCGCCGATACGGTTGTACTCATTGGTGCTGGGGCATTCCCAATCGGTGTACAACGCGCCGACGCTGGACTGCCTCCAAATGTCGCGAGTCACGCGGGCGATGGTGAAGTAAGAGCGTATGCCCGATAAAGCGTTGTAGTCCGGCACCGCCAGACCCGGGCTCCGATCGTCAGCACTCATTACTCCGACTGAATAAGGCCCGTCTTTTCCCGTAAGCCGGATTCCGGCGGAAGGGTCGCCAATGTTGCGGGTGAAGAACAGGTTCATCGGCGAGCGGAAGAAATCTTCGTTCTCCAGAAAGAATGGACGCTTCTCGGGAAAATAGACTGCGTAGCGCTGGTTTACCGTGATCTGCGGATCTTCCGATTCGACCTGGCTGAAGTCAGGATGCGCGGTGGCATCAATGGTGAAATGGTCGCGGATCACGAACTTCGCATCCATGCCCGGTGCGCCCTGGATTGTGGCCTTCTGAAAATAAGGATTCTGGAAGTCGCGCGTGTCGAGAGCACGGAAACCGCGCATCAGCCCGTATGGAATCAGCTCGATGTCGCGGCCCGGAGAAATTCCTTCCAGACCGTACATTGTGGCCGCCTGTCCTAAGCGGCCTTCGACCTTGAAGGTGATGTGCGGCCAGAAGGAATCCTCAGACTTGCGCTGGATGCCCCGATAAAGAATGATGCCCCACTCCTGCACTTTCGTGGCCGGAAAGCGCAGGCTCTTGAAGGGAATCTCCATCCATACAACGAATCCGCGGCCGGTGATTTTCCCGCGCGAGTTCCACACCGTGTCAAATGAAGTGTCGAAGTGGCTTTGCGTTTCTTCTTCCCGTGAGGCCTCGGTCCAGATCGCGTCCCATTGCACGCCGAGAGGGGTGGTCTGGAAGGCATAGGCGCGGCGGCGGTCGTGAAATGTGTCGAGGATGATCTCGACCTGATCGTCATCGTAAATGTCTTCGCGCCGCGACAGCCGGCCGCGCACCTTCTTGGGATCGTCGAAGCAGACGAAGATGACGTAAAGATTTTTCTGGTCATAACCGAGATAGGCTTCGGTTGGCTCCGATACACCTTCGCCGTCGTGAGGATTGCGCTGCGTGAAGCCAGTGACCTTCGCCATTTCCAGCGCCACGTCGCCCTGCGGCTGCATCGTCAGGAAATCATCGAGGGACGGCGCGCGCGACAGCCGGGGAATCGTGATGGCGGGTGGCGCAATCGCAGGCTTCGGCGCCGGCTCCACCTCTGGATTGCGGATTGGCGGCTCGGGCAATTGCGAAGATGGCGATGGAACTTGCTGCGATGGAGGAGTCGATTGTCCACTCGCCTGAAGGTCCGTCTCGCGGACAAGGAGCGCCCTGACAGGCGTGGTCGCCAGCAAAAGTACGAATAGTTGAAAACCCTTTTGCCGCAAAAAACTGGGACCCTGATTCGAACGCACGCACCCTCACTGCTTTCCTCGCGGTCAACGAGGAGAACCCAGCAAGATACACCATAGCCACCCATCACAAAACACCAAAAGAATGTTGTTCGGGTTACCGAAAAGTGGTCATGACCCGAGTAGCCAGATGCTCCACCTGCTAAAAAAGGGAGGCCTGCCGCCGGTTGGGCGTAATACCGAAGTGGTCATACGCCAGCTGTGTGGCCACGCGGCCGCGCGGGGTGCGGTTGAGGAAGCCGATCTGCATCAGGAAGGGTTCGTAGATTTCTTCGATCGCGTCGGGTTCTTCGGCGAGCACGGCGGCCAGAGTGTTCACCCCGACCGGTCCCCCTTGGTATTTCTCAATGATAGTGAGCAGCAGTCGCCGGTCCACTTCGTCGAACCCGTACTGATCAACTTCGAGCATTTCGAGCGCGGCCTTAGCCGTGGGTTCGTCGATCTTCCCCGCACCGCGCACTTGGGCATAATCGCGGACCCGACGCAGCAGGCGGTTGGCGATTCGCGGCGTACCACGCGACCGGCTGGCAATCTCCTGGGCACCTGCATCGTCGATCGCCACTCCGAGAATTTCGGCCGAGCGCTCCACGATCACGTGCAAGTCTTCCGCTGTATAGAACTCAAGCCGCAGCACGATTCCGAAGCGGGCGCGCAAGGGAGCTGAGATCAATCCCGCGCGGGTCGTGGCCCCCACGAAGGTGAATGGCTTCACTTCCAGCGTGTGCGTGCGTGCCGAAGGCCCTTGCCCGATGATGATGTCGAGCTTGTAATCTTCCAGCGCCGAATACAGCAACTCTTCCAGAACAGGCTGCAGCCGGTGGATTTCGTCGATGAACAGAACCTGTTTGTCCTGCAGATTCGTGATGATTGCGGTCAGGTCGCCCTTGATCTGCAGCAGAGGAGCGGCGGTGGGCTGGAAGTGCACGGCCAGTTCATTCGCAATAATATTCGCCAGCGTCGTCTTGCCCAACCCCGGCGGACCATAGAGCAGCACATGATCCATGGCCTCGCCGCGGGAGCAGGCCGCCTCGATCGCGACTGCCAGCTGTTCTTTGACCTTTTTCTGCCCGATGAACTCTGCCAGCCTCTGCGGCCGCAGCTTCAACTCAAACGACGAGTCATCCTCAAGCGGCGCAGCCGAGACCATGCGTTCGCGGGTTAATTTGGAATTGTCTCCAGGAGTGGGCACGCTATGGCGATACTAAAGCTGAGAAGATTCGGTTGCAACCACCGATCTCTCGAAAACACTCGACGCCCAGCCGCGTGGCGGCGGAATGTGAAAGCCCGGCACGTAGTGCCGGGTGGGGTTCCACACAGTGCGCGAGTTCCGTAGGGACGACACTCGTTCCCACCCACACACCTTAGCTCCGGAGCCACCGACGTTCGCCCGCTATGAGACGTCCATTTACAGCAACCGGTCTCCGCGATAGATCAACCGTCCCTCAATCATGCGAGCTTCAGCCGTGAGCTTGTGGGTCCTCACCGGACCCGTACCGTCGATATGCGACACTTCATGCCCATGCGCCACCAGCCAGTCGGACACCAGCATCCGATGACAATGGAAATAGACGCGTTCCGCGCACATGTAAGCAGTGGGCGCCTCTTCCGCAAGTTTGATCAGTTCTTCCATCGCGCTTTCAAAGTCACCCGTCAGCATGTAATCGGCGTAGTTGCGAAAGGTGTCGTTGCGTAGCGCGATGTTCGGCGACTCATCCAGAATCTTCTTCCGGTACCCGCCCAGAGCTTTCATCCAGACATACCGAATGCCCGCAGCCGGCAAGGTTTCTGCAAGAGAGTCGCGATTGAACTGTGGAAGCCGGCGCGACATCGGAAAGGCCCGGATGTCTACCAAAGTCCTGATCTGGTGTGCGCGCAGCGCCTCGATCAACTCTTCGAGAGTGCGGGTGGAATGTCCGATGGTGTAGAGAGTCACCAAGTAGTCTTCGAAGCAGGATCACGCGACGTGCTGCAAGACGTCAGCGATGAGATGATCCTGCTCTGGAAAAACCGTCCGCAGGTCCAGCAGAATGCTACCTTCTTCCACGCGTGCGATCACGGGGGGGTCGGACTTTCTGAAACGCTCGGATAGTTCGTCAGCACTCACACCGCTACATGTGACAGCCAGCAGCCGCGTAGGCAGCACCGAAGACGGCGCAGCACCCCCGCCAATCACCGATTCGCCATCGATTATCTCGATCTTCACCTTGCCAGATTGAACTCGGCCCGCGATAGATTCCGCCCGCGCCCCGATCTCTTCCTTGCTCAGGCTCATCATCCCCAACGTGGGTACCTTGCCGTACTCATGCTTCACATACGCCAGCAGAGTTGCCTCGAGCGCCGCGTAAGTCATCTTGTCCACACGCAACGCTCTGATCAACGAGTTCGCCCGCATGCGAGCAATCAACTCCGACCGTCCGCTCAGAAGCCCGGCCTGCGGGCCGCCCAGCAGCTTGTCCCCGCTATACGTCACCACGTCGACGCCGCCCCGAAGACTGTCCAGAACCGTGGCCTCTCCCTGAATCCCGAACTTTTCCAAATCCACCAGCGCCCCGCTGCCGAGATCTTCCATCAGCGGGATTCCGCGCCGTCGAGCCAGCGCTACCAACTCCTCGATCGACGGCTGTTCGGTAAAGCCGGTGATCTCGAAATTCGAGCGGTGCACTCGCAGCAGCAGTCGCGTCCGCTCATTAATCCCCTTTTCGTAGTCTCCGATCCGGGTTCTATTCGTTGTGCCAACCTCGCGAAGAGTCGCCCCCGATTTCGCCATCACATCCGGAATGCGGAACGAACCGCCGATCTCGACCAGTTCGCCCCGAGAGACGACTACTTCCCCGCCCTCGGCCAGCGTATTCAGCGCAAGCAAGACGGCTGCCGCATTATTGTTGACGACGATGCTCGAAACCGTAGAAGGAGCCGCAGGGCTACGCCCTGGCGGGACTGCCGAGGCGGCTGTCTCCACATGAGGAGGAAGGGATTCGGCGAGCAATTTCCGGAACAGCCGGTCCACATGAACATCGCGTTTGCCGCGCTCGCCGGACTCGAGGTCGAACTCAAGATTCGAATACGAAAGACCGGCTTCGCGAACGTGTGCCAGCGCCTCCTCGGACAGTGGTGCGCGGCCCAGGTTGGTATGAAGAATGACGCCCGTTGCGTTGATGACAGGCCGCAATGACGAACTTAGAACTCTACGCAGCTCAGCCTCGACCGCTCCTTTCAGTTCCTCTAAGGCAAGGACTAAGCCAGCCCCATCGAGCAGTCCCGAGGAAATCTGCTCGCGCAATCGCGCGATCACGGAACGTATGGCGTCGGTGACGGCGGTCGCTCCGTGCTCCTCCACCAGCGCCTCGAACCGGGGTGCGCGTACGAGTTCGTCCACGGACGGCAACTCGCGAAACAATTCCGATTTCGCCGTGCTCTTCATCTGCGGATTATCCACGTGTGTGGCGCCTCAATGCCACTCGTTAAAGAGTATGCAAATAAGCCAATAGATCCTGCAGGTCTTGCGCGCTGAGTTTCTGGCTGAAGGCGGGCATCTCACCGCGCCCTAAACGAACGATATCGCTGACCCGCTCATCGGTGGCCGGCAGCCCACTCAACGAAAGGTATTTGCGCTGATACATGCCTTTCAAACCGGGGCCCTTCTTGCCTCGCGTGGAATAAGGCTCGTGGCAGCGGCCACACTCTGTATCGTAAATTTGCCGCCCCGCCGATTGCTGCGTGTTCAGTCCGAGTTCGGCGTCGGATTTCCGTCGCTCCACATCGCAGGCAACCAGGGCCGCAGATGCCAACACGGCTATCCCCACGAAAAGGATAGATATTCGAGTCTTCACCGCAACACCGTTCTTCTCTGATGGCATGATTTCTATCCGGTGGTGCTTACGCGGCTTCCCGAGCCGCCTTACAATAATAGAGCAAAGCTCTTGGGGCAATTGGGTCATGACGATCGCCATTAAGCGAGTGTACGAACCTGCATCACGCCGCGACGGAACGCGGGTTCTGGTCGATCGACTGTGGCCTCGCGGTCTGACCAAGGAAAAAGCTGCGGTGGATGAGTGGCTGCGCAACCTCGCACCGTCCAATGAATTGCGCCGCTGGTATCACGCTCGCCCCGATCAATGGGAAACCTTCCGCAAGAAATATCTGAAAGAGTTGGCCCAGCCTGTCTGCGAGGAGGGCCTGCGAACGTTATACGAACTGGCTCACAAGAAGAAGCGCCTGACACTGCTGTTTGCCTCGAAGATGGAAACGCACAACAATGCGACCGTCCTCAAAGAACTGCTCGAGGGGAGGCGCAAACCTCCCACCGGAACGGGACCCGGCGCTACCTACGCGATGCGCAAGCGTGAAGCTGCAGTCCGCCGCAGATAGCACCACCGCGCCCCTCTACCCGCGTGTCATTTAGAATCGTGCCGCATGAGAGCAGTGTTTCAGTGGAGCCTCGGCACCCGCGCGCTGGAACTCGGCAAGCGTACGCTGATCATGGGAGTCGTCAACGTCACTCCCGATTCCTTCTCTGACGGCGGCAAATTCCTTGACCGCGACAAAGCCGTAGAGCAAGCCCAACGCCTGCTCGAGGAAGGCGCCGACATCATCGACATCGGCGGCGAATCAACCCGCCCAGGCGCGCGCGTGGATCCCGGCCCGCCGCACCCATCGTCAAATCAGGCCTCCGAAAAAGCTCGTGTAGCGGCGGACGCCTTCGTCCGCCCCGCAAGCAAAGCGAGCGCGGCAAGCCCGCCCGCAGTGAGCGCAGAAGAAGAACTCAAGCGGGTGATCCCCGTCATCGCCGAACTGAGAAAACGCCAACCGAAAATCCTCATCTCGATCGACACCTACAAATCGCCAGTCGCCCGCGCCGCTGTAAACGCCGGCGCCGAGATCGTGAACGACGTGAGCGGCCTGCGCTGGGATCCTCAAATGGCGAAGACCGTCGCCGATCTGAAGTGCGGCACCGTCCTGATGCACATGCGCGGGCGTCCCGAAGAATGGCGCAATTTGGCTCCAGCCGCCGACATTGTGCTTTTAGTCAAGCGTGAACTGAAGGAGTGGGCAGAGCGGGCGGTTCTCGCGGGAGTGCGCCGCGAGCGCATCGTGCTCGATCCCGGATTCGGCTTCGGTAAGAGCTTCGACGAAAATTATCCCCTGATGGCGCGGTTCGAACAGCTACAGGCGACCGGATTCCCGCTTATGGTGGGAACTTCGCGAAAGTCATTCATCGGAAGAACCGTCGGCGCCGGGAACGACGTCCCCGCGGAGCAGCGCCTCTATGGAACCTTGGCGACTCAAACGGCCCTGATTCTCAAGGGCGCTCACATCGTTCGCACTCACGACGTGAAGGCATCCCTGGAAGCCGCGCGCATCGCAGACGCCATCCTGCTGGCGCGGTGACTTGATGGTTTTTCCCTTCACGAAAAATCTTGCCTGATTTTTTCCCAAAGGATCACGTCGCTCCAACAAGGTTCCGCAAAACTGCAGCGGCAAAGGCAAACCGTCACTCTTATTGATGAAGTCTTTGCCGTTCGAATCTCATCGCATCGCATCGCATCGGAGTTGCATGGATTCAATCGCGAATCTTTCCAATGATCCCCGAGTTACCATCCGGCGCTCGGGTGATCCCGAGGGTCTATGCGTTGTCTACTGGATGCAACGGGCCCAGCGCGGCATCGACAATCCCGCCCTCGATGTAGCGGTAGAAGCCGCCAATGCATTGCACAAACCCGTCGTCGTCTTCTTCGCCCCCGTTCCGTTCTATCCCCACGCGAACCTGCGGCATTACCGCTTTCTGAACGAGGGCATCCCCGACATGGCCGCCGATCTCGCCAAAAGAAATGTCGGGTTCGTGTTGCGCCGCTATCCGGAGCACAGCTTGCTCAAGTTCTGCGATGAAGTGAGGCCCGCCCTCGTGATAGGCGACGAGAATCCGATGCGCGAGCCTGAGAGCTGGCGGCAAAGAGCAGCCAGGAAACTCAAAGTCCCTCTCTGGACGGTGGATGCCGACGTCATCGTTCCCTCGAAGCTGATGCAGAAGGCACAATATGCCGCGCACACCATCCGCCCGCGGCTCCAGGCGGTGTTGAACAACTATCTGATCGCGTCCCGAAATGCGGCCGCTCATGTGAGTTGGAAAAAGCCTATGCGCTTGGCCTCACTCGACCCGGAGCTCGCTATTACTCGAGGCTGGGAAATTGATCGCTCCGTTCTCCCGGTTCCCACCTGGAAAGGCGGCAGTGGCAAAGCTATGCGCCTCTTGCGCGACTTCGTGCAGCATAAGCTGAATGGCTACGGCACGCAGCGCAATAAACCCGAGGTCGACCGTACCAGCCGCCTCTCCCCATACCTGCATTTCGGCCACATCAGTCCGATTACGGTTGCGCTCGCAGTGCAAAACGCGGAGGCGCCCAACGCCGACAAAGAAGCCTTCATGAACCAGATCGTGACTTGGCGCGAACTCGGGGTGAACCTCGTTCGCTTCAACCCCGAGTACGACAACTTCGAGTGCGGAGAACCGTGGGCTCACCGTACACTGGCCAAACATGCGAAGGATCACCGGCCCATCCTCTACACCGAGCGGCAGCTCGAAAATGCCGAGACCCACGACCGACTCTGGAACGCCGCACAAATGCAGATGGTCAATACCGGCTGGATGCACAACTACATCCGCATGTATTGGGCAAAAAAGATCCTGGAATGGAGTCGAACGCCCGCCGAGGCGCACCAGATTGCTGTCAGGCTCAATGACAAGTATGAAGTCGATGGCCGTGATCCCAACGGCTATGCCGGCATCGCCTGGGCGATTGTCGGCAAGTTCGACCGCCCTTGGTTCGATCGCCCAATCTTCGGCCAAATTCGTTATATGTCAGGCGAGAGCACCGGCAGAAAATTCGATAGCAAGAGATACCTTCAGCAGAATCTGTCGGAGCAGCTGTTCTAAGGCAGAGCTAGGCCTAGAAAGCCTTTCTCGAGTCCAGCAGAATGGTCACCGGCCCTTCGTTTACCAGTTCCACCTGCATCATTTCCTGGAAGCGCCCCGTCTCGCAGCGCAGGCCCGCCTCACGGATGCGTTCCACAAAAAGCTCATAGAGTCGTCGCGCGGCTTCTGTAGGAGCAGCATCATCGAACGACGGACGCTTCCCGCGCCGGACGTCTCCATATAGAGTGAACTGCGAAACCGCCAGCACGCTTCCGCCTACATCCAGCACGCTGCGATTCATCTTTCCGTCTGCATCTTCGAATATGCGCAAGCCCACGATCTTTTCGGCCATGTAGTTCACATCCGCCTCGACATCATCCCGTCCTACGCCTAGCAGCACCAGAAGTCCCAAACCGATTTCGCCCGCGACCCATTCATTCACGGTAACCTTGGCACAGCTCACGCGTTGTACAACAGCCCGCATACGCTTCGATTGCCTCGCGCTTGAACTCGCGCACGACCTTGCGACCCTACCGATTGACCTCCGATAACGGCAACCGTTAGGATCAGGATTGCAATCTCAACATAACAGAGGCTTTGCCGGAAAAGACATCGCCATTCCTTTACACTAATTCAATCGGACAATTACACTACACGTTCGCCTGATTCGTACCGCAGTCAGCAGAGTGTACCGGAAATTTTAATGGTCGTGATGCCCAGCGGGCAGGAAGACAAGCTGCGATTGCGCGACCAGACATCCGAAATTCAAATCTAATCGAGGCAAGCGAGGAGACATATGGCAGCCGTAGACGAGAAAGTAAAGCAGATTATCGTGGAGCAGTTGGGCGTGGATGAAGGTGAAGTCACGGCGAGCGCGTCATTCGTCGACGACCTCGGCGCCGATTCTCTCGACACCGTGGAGTTGGTGATGGCTTTCGAAGAAGCGTTCGACATCGAAATTCCCGACGAGGACGCTGAAAAGATTCGCACCGTGCAGGATGCCGTCGACTACATCGGCAAGCACGCCAAGGCGGGAAAATAGTTGAACAACGGACGCAGGGTCGTAGTCACGGGCTTGGGGCTCGTCTGCGGCGTGGGCAATTCCACAGATGAAGTATGGAAGGCTCTGCTGGCGGGCAAGAGCGGCGTAGCCCGCATCACCGGCTTCGATGCCAGCAACTTTGCCTGCCAGATCGCCGCCGAGGTCAAGAACTTCGACCCACTGAAGTACATCGAGAAAAAAGAAGTCAAGAAGATGGGGCGCTTCATCCACTTTGCCCTCGCGGCAGCCGATGAAGCGATACAGATGTCGGGCCTGAAGATTACGCCGGAGAATGACGAGCGCGTCGGCGTCCACATCGGCTCAGGCATCGGCGGATTCGACATCATCGAGCGCGAGCACACTAACCTGATGGAAGGCGGCCCTCGCCGGATCTCTCCTTTCTTCATTCCATCCGCCATTATCAATCTTGCCGCCGGGCAGGTTTCGATGCGGTATGGCGCCAAGGGTCCCAACGAGGCAACGGCCACAGCGTGCACCACCAGCGCGCATTCCATCGGAGATTCCTTCCGCATCATTCAGCACAACGACGCTGACGTAATGATCGCGGGCGGCGCTGAGGCCGCAATCACGCCGATGGGCGTCGGGGGATTCGCCGCCATGCGTGCGCTTTCAACGCGCAACGATGAGCCCGAAAAGGCCAGCCGCCCTTGGGACCAGGGCCGCGACGGATTCGTCATTGGCGAAGGCTCCGGCATCATGATCCTCGAAGAGCTGGAGTTTGCCCGCAAGCGCGGCGCCCCCATCCTTGCCGAGATCGCCGGGTATGGAATGTCAGGCGATGCCTACCACATGACTCAACCCGCTCCGGAGCACGAGGGCGGATTCCGCGTCATGCGGAATGCGGTGCGCGATGCTGGAGTTGCCCCCACTGTCGTTGGCTACGTAAACGCACACGGCACATCTACCCCGATCGGCGACACGCTGGAAGCGCACGCCATCCGCAATTTCTTTGGCGATCACAAGCTGGCGGTGAGCTCCACCAAGTCCATGACTGGACACCTCCTGGGCGGTGCCGGGGGTCTCGAAGCGGGCATCACGGTCCTCGCCCTGCGCGACCAAATCCTGCCGCCCACCGTGAATCTGGAAAATCCTGACCCCGACACGGCCGGCATGGATCTCGTCCCCAATCACGCTCGCAAAGCTGAGCTCGAATACGCTATGTCGAACTCCTTCGGCTTCGGCGGCACCAATGGCGCTCTCCTCTTCCGCCGCTGGCAAGAATAGCTCATCAAATCCCGGTGCCCCATCCTTGTCGCGTTTTGTGCGACAGGGTGGAGGATTTTGACTTACCAGCCAAAAGACTCACCCTCTCACCCAAAACGCAACTACAAGAGGTCACCGCTGCAAATCCCGTATTCCACGCCGCCTCCCGCTTCGTAATGTCCTTTTTCACGCTGTTGTATTTTTAGTAATGACCCTTCTCTCGCCGCACGTTGTCCCTTTGGAACTTTGCAACGCGCCCGGATGCACGCACAATGACGATCGAAAGTAGAGTCTTCCCCGACATGGATAAAGCTTTCGCCACAAACCTTTCACCCTCCCCCATCGTTCGCAAAGCCGCTGCCCGCGCCGCATTGGTGGGCTTTAATGATTCAACCCACATGCTCCTGGCGGAGTGCTTCCGGCAATTCGGAATCGAGCCCGTCCCCGTGGTTTCTGAGGCAGCCGAGCGCCTCCGCCGCGAGAAGTTCGAGGCCTGCGTGCTCCCCTTAGCAAGCTGGACGGATTCCGAGACCGTATTGGAAGCGACGCGCGGCTCCCGCTCCAACAGCCGCTGCGTGATCTACGGTGTCGGCGGCAGCGCGCAGGACACAATGCGCTACTCCCGCTACGGCATCAACGCCATGTTCCAGGAGCCGCTCGAACGGCCCGCAATGTTGAAACTGGTGCGTGCCACCAGGCTGCTCGTGTTGCACGAATTTCGCCGCTACGTTCGCATTCCCGTCATGACAGAAGTTTCCATTGTTGGTGACGGCCGCCGCGTCAGCGCCACCAGCATCGAGATCAGCTCTGGCGGCATGTCCATCAAGACCGGTGAGGACTTCTCGTCAGGAGTGAACGTTGAGATTTCTTTCGCCCTGATGACTCTTCCCCGCGTCAATGTTCGCGGCAGTATCAGCTGGAACAAACCCAAGTCGCTCGGACTTCGCTTTGATTCCAACGATGAACGCCGCCTGAAGATCAAGACCTGGATCGATTCGTACCTGGAAAACTAACGGATTCTTCACTCTGCAAAATCGCCGGAGCTGTTGTCCGAAGCCTTTCTCAGCGTTCTCCGCGAGGTGTTCTCAGCAGCCTCGGCGGTGAATCTTTCTGGGTCGCTATTACAATAGCTGCGTGCCCGAAGCCGTCCCCCGACAAGTAGCAGCGTCTGCTCAGCCCGAATCCGGCCCGCGCCGCTGGACCCTTCGCCAGCGCATCGTCTTGAGCCTGATCGTTGCCGCCGGCTCTACCTTGATCCGCCTGATCGGATCCACTTTGCGCATCTCGATTTCGTACGAAGACGGTGCGCAGACAACGCTGGATCAGCGTCCTTTGATCGTCTCCTTCTGGCACTCCTGCATGATTCCCGCAACCTACGTCTGCCGCGACATGGGCGTCCGCGTAATGAGCAGCTTCAGCTACGACGGCGAATACATGGGCCGCATCATTAAGAAGTTCGGATATGTGGCCGTAAAAGGATCCAGCAGCCGCAACCCAGTCCGTGCGCTGCTTGGACTGCGACGCGCCCTCGAAGATGGCTGGACCGTGGCCTTCACGCTCGATGGCCCGCGCGGCCCCCGCCACAAGGTTAAGCCCGGCCCCGTGGGACTCGGGCGCTCCACCGGTCTGCCTCTAAGCGCTTTTCACGCGGGAGTCGAAAAAGCGTGGGTTCTCAACAGTTGGGACAGGATGATGATCCCCAAGCCCTTTTCGCGAGTCCTGCTGCACTTTGGAAAATTGATTCAGGTGCGAAGGAACGCAACCGACGAAGATCTAGCGCGCTATAGCGAGGAACTGCAGGCGACCCTCGATCGAGTGCGCGAGTTCGCCGACTCGAACGTCAGCCAGGTAGGAACAACTGACTTCCCCGTAATGCAGGAGCAAAATATGAAAGGGAATTCAAAATTCTAGATTGTAGATTGAAGTCCTGCGACTCAAGAATCTGAAATCTGACTTCGCCTTATTCCATCGTCGACCCCAGCTGCGTATACCGGTACTTCTTCCCGTCCCAGAACAACACCGACGATGTGTTCTCGCCTTCACCCGCTTCCTCCATATATACGCCGAGGACGGTCTTTTTCTTCATGACCAGGCGTTTTATCACCAGCGTCTTGAACGGCATATTGATCATCAGGAATTTAGCCTTGGGCTTTTCTGCGCGCCAACCGTCCTTCTCGTCACCGTGAATGATCAGCAGGCTGATGCCGCGGCGCTCGGGCTCACTCGAAGCAAACGTGGACGTGATCTTTACATCCCCGTATCCGAGAAATGTGTCGTAAGGATCCGTCACCACGAAGTTATATTCGTCCTTGTCCGCCATCGGATTCTTGCACTTGGCGGCAACCACCAGATCTTCATTGCCATCTCCGTCGAGATCGGCAACAAATTGCGCCGGCCCCGCGATCAGCGAACAACCATCCCCAAACTGTTTGCGAATGAATTCGTCCGTGACGGCAGGCGAAGGCTGCTTAGCGCGCGCTGGAGGTTCGGTTTGCTTGTTCTGACCGAAAGCGGTCGCGACAAGTACCGCGAGGAGTGGAAGCCAAAATTTACGGAACGACATGGCTTTTACTCTAGTCCGGTTTTCGACGCGCGGATAGAGAGTAACTGGTAACGGAGGTAACAACCGTTGCTCTTCGTCAAAATACTTTGTCATCCTGAGCGTCTTTTGCGTGAAGGACCTATGCAATCCGTGGGCAGCGTCGCGCCCGCCTACTTCCGGAAATGCTCCCACCCCCGTGGATGCAGCTCATAGCCCACGCCCTTCGAATCCCGCACAAAGATTTCACGAGATCGCGTGATTCGCCCGATCTGCGTGATAGCCACTCCCGCAATGTGCATCGGGATGCGTTTCTCTTGTGCCGCGGTGAAGAGCAGTTCGTAGTCTTCCCCTCCATGCAAGGCAAGATCGAGGTTGACCTCACAAGCCGGCTTCCCCACATACGCGCGCGGAATCACAGATGAATCGATCTCAGCTCCCACACCACTTTCTTCGCAAATGTGCGCCAGGTCAGTCGAAAGTCCGTCACTCGTATCGATCATGGCCGAAACCAGCTTTTTCTCGCGAAGAAGACGCCCCAGCTCAACGCGCGGCTCAGGGTAAAAGTGCCGGACGTAGTCGCGCAGCTTCACCTTCCCGCCGCCGCCCCTCATTCTCACAACGGCGGCAGCCGATCCCCCCAGTTCCCCACTCACGTAAATTCGGTCGCCCGCCTTCGCGCTCGATCGAAGAATGGCTTTACCCTTGGGCACGGTTCCGACCACGATGATGTCCGCAAGAATCCCATCAGGCGATTCCGCGGTATCGCCGCCCGCAACCGTGGCTCCGTGCTTCTCGGCCAGGCTGATCAGGCTGCGAGCGAAGCGGCCGACCCACGCTTGCCGCAAGCCGCGTGGCAAAGCCAGCGACAAAAAGACCGCAACCGGCGCTCCCCCCATCGCCGCAATGTCGCTCAGGCCACGCGCCAGACAGCGATGGCCAACCGACTCCGGTGGATGCCAGTCGCGCCGAAAGTGGATCCCTTCCAGCGTGAAGTCCGTCGTGACGAGCGAATCCCTTCCTGCGAGCAGGCGCAGCACAGCGCAGTCGTCTCCGATCCCGGTGAGAACGGTGCGATTCGGCCGGCCATTTCGCCCGCGGATCGAAGGGTTCGCCATCCGGCGGATTTGGGCGATCAGGGCTTTTTCGGGGAGCGGCACGCGCCTTTACTATACCGCTGCCCCTTGGATTCGGGGTCAGCCTCCAGGCGTCCGCGACACCCAATTTCTCGCTAAACTCCCCCAAACCTGACCTCTGACCCCTGACCCCTTCCGCATCGGTTACCTGTCCCATAGTGACTGCGCCTATCGACCCTTCGGTAACCGAGGATGTCCTTGTACGTCGTTGACAGGGGGAACCCAGTTTGTTACCGTTAACCAGTCATTTCACAAAACCTTTGGCCGGAGCTTAAGTTCTGCAAGGAGTTAACATTGCAGACCAGTTGGACTTTCAGGTTCCGGTCGCTGTTCTGGTAGGAAGGGCGTGCGTGAGAGTTTCCATTTCCTAGATGGAAGACGCACCCCGAAAAGTCAGGTGGTCCGAACAGGCGTTCCGATCGTTGAGATACTGAGCCTGAAATTCCGGACCTGATGCTTCAAAACTTAGAGGGAATCGAATTTTGCAGAAACGCTTCTACATCCTTTTCGTGGCCCGCGGGGACGACGGGCAGCTCCGCAAGATTTCCATTCCCGTCCATTACCTCTACGTTTTCGTCATCGGCGCCGCTATCGGATTCCTCGGCCTGACCGGAATTGCCAGCTCTTATACCCGCATGCTGTTGAAGGTGTCGCAGTTTAATCAGTTGCGGACCGAGAAAGATCAGCTCAAGAACAATTATTCGCGCCTGGAACAGGTCGCGAAAGAGCGCGACTTGCAGGTTGCATCGCTGGGCTCCATCGCCGGCGAAGTTTCCGCGCTCTATGGTTTGAAAGCGCAGCCGACGCTGGTGAACGCGACATCCGAGCAGATTCAAGATGCGGAAGTGAGTTCATCGCTCGATCAACTGCACGCTCTTCGCACCTCGGCGTTGACCGGTGCAACCATGGTGGGCTTGACGATGGGCCTTACGCGCAACGTCACCACCGCCGACTGGATCAAAGCCAATTCAGCTCCGAATCTCTGGCCCGTCGAAGGCCAGGTCACAGGCAGCTTCGGTGAACGCATTGATCCGTTCAACGGTGAGGGTGCATTCCACAGCGGAGTCGATATCGGCAGCAGTTACGGCCATCCCATCGTCGCTCCCGCTGACGGCATTGTCACCGTGACCGACACGATGGGCGGCTACGGCAAGACCATCATGATCGATCACGGTAGCGGCATCAGCACGCGCTATGGACACCTTTCCGGATTCGCCGTGACCGCCGGGCAGCACGTGCAGCGTGGTGACATCATCGGCTATGTCGGAGAAAGCGGCCGCTCCACCGGTCCGCACCTCCACTACGAAGTCCGAATCAACGACACGCCCGTCAATCCTTACAAATACCTCCGCATGACTGTAGCCCACACCGGGGGCTTCGCCGCAGGAAGCTAGAGAATCAGCTCTCAGTTGCCAGTCTCCAGTTCTCAGTTCTCAGTTCTCAGTCTGCAGTTCCCAGTTCTCAGTTCCCAGGGAATTCCCCTGCCCGGACCAGAATCTCCTTCCGCTTTTTTCCCGGGCCGAGCCGCATGGGACCTTATCTTTTCTGAGAACTGAAAACCGAGAACTGAGAACTCACGACTCAGTACTGAGGCCCAAGTACTCCAAAGCCCATTACCGAGGTAATGAGCCGCTTTCAACAAGGTTCGGGATCATAGCGGCCGAGGCGCTAACATACTAGGAATCCCTCCCCAGGTGCTTCGTGGCAGAAGAAGCTCGCGCCTAAGGACCGTCGATGGAAAAGTCCGAGACGAAGCTGTTTGGCCGGTACGAGATCCTTTCTGAGCTCGGCCGCGGCGCCATGGGCGTCGTATACAAGGCTCGCGATCCCCAGATTGACCGCCTGGTTGCCCTGAAGACCGTGTCTCTGTGGGGTCAGGAAGCCGACGAAGAAAAGGAATTCCGGCTGCGTTTCATGAATGAGGCGCAATCCGCCGGACGGCTCCACCACTCCGGCATTGTCTCGGTCTTCGATGTCGGCGAAAATCCCGACAACCATGACCCCTACCTCGTTTTGGAGCATGTGCAGGGTGAGTCGCTGAACCGAATTCTTTCCCGCGAAAAGAAATTGCCCCTCGAGCGCTCTTTGAAGCTAGCTGAGGAGATCGCCGACGCTCTCGATTATGCGCACGCGCAAGGCGTGATTCACCGCGACATCAAGCCCGCCAACATCCTCATCACGCAGGACGGCCGGGCCAAAATCGCCGATTTCGGAATTGCCAAATTGAACTTGGCCCACTTCACCATCCCCGGCCGAGTCCTTGGCACTCCGGCCTATATGGCTCCCGAGCAATTGAGTGGCGAAGGAGTGGATGGCCGCTCCGACCTTTTCTCGCTCGGAGTAATTCTCTATGCCATGGTGACGGGACATTCTCCGTTCCAGGGCACCAGCGCGACTACCGTCTGCTTCAAGGTAGCCAATCGCGAACCCATTGCGGCCAGTGCTCTCGACATGACTCTGCCGCCGCAACTGGACGCTGTGATTGCGCGGGCCATGGCGAAGGATCCCAACGAGCGCTACCAGCGCGGATCGGATTTCGCGGACGACCTGCGCATCCTGCAGCAGAGCTCTAAGATTGCCTCGAGCACGACCTCGCGCCGCACTTCCACCGGTACGGCAACGCGTTCCGCTCTCACCGGTAGCACGAGCGCCAAGCATCCCGCAGCCAATGTGGCCGCAGCCGGACAAGCCGTTCGATACATTCTTTCCAAAGCACGAATCAGGGATCTGATTCTCGGGGCGGCCACCGTATGTCTCCTCGTCATCTTTGCGGCTCAGTTGAAGCTGTTCAACAACCGGCCCGGGTCGGTTTCCCGCGGCCCGGTGCAGGTGAATAGCGCTTCGACCGTGAACCTTGATTCCGCGCTGCCGAGTCAACCGGTGGTCCAGGCCGAACCGGTGCCCACGCCGACGCCGCTTCCCGTCGTAACCCGTAAGAAGAAGACTTCCGCGAAAACTCCTCCTGCACCGGCAAAGCAGATCGTTGTTCCCTCCTCCACGCTCGAACTAGGCGTGCAGCATCAATTCAAGGATGCAACTTTGTACGTGTGGGTCGATGACAAACTCACCCTCACGCTTCCTCTGCATGGCGCAGCCCAGAAGAAACTCGTAGTCTTCAACGGAGTCCGCGGCATAACGTCAGAAACCATGAAGATCCCCGCAGGCAAGCGCGTGCTTCGCTTTCGAGCCCTATCCACCGACCAGACCGTCGATCTGTCGAAGACTCTGTCAGCAGAATTCGTAGGCGGCGACACGAAATCCCTTTCGGTCTCCTTCGAAAAGCGCAATTCCTCAATGCGCCTAACTTGGCAATAGCCTAAGAGCGCGGAAGACGAACCCGGTGCAGGAGCGGCTCTTCGTGAATCACAGAGTTATCAGGAAGAACCTTCAGATCGCGGCTAGCAAAGCCGCGAAGCGGCGGCATGAAAGCCCGGCACGGCAGTGCCGGGAAGACGGAAGCGGAACAACGGAGTCCGCTTTAGCGGACGGCACGAGCAGCGGCTGATGGAAAACATGAGGAACCCGATGTCCAAGCCGCGAAGCGGCGTCAGAATAAAGCCGCACGGCGCAAGCCGTGCGGTGACAAGCGGAGAACGAGCAAGCTCCGTAGGAGCGAAAGAATAAGTTCCGCCAATGACCCCTACTGCCGCAACCCCATCCAATTCTCTGACACCACCAACGAATTCCCCGGGTTCTGCGGATCGTACTTCACCGACGTGGGCAGCCCCAACCGGCAGGAGTGCAGATTGATCCAATGCCGAAGATAGGTCACATCCTGCGAGCACTCGTAGGAAACTCCCGCAACGTCATATTTATAAATTAACATGACGGCGGCATGATGGTCCTTGGCTGGAGCGAGTTCCTGCACGTCGATCACGGTCCCATCCGTAATCCGTCCAGTTCCCTCAAGCCAGGCACGGCGTTCGCGCTCCAATTCATCCGCTGTCCTCGGCTTGCGCCGCAACAGCGCGTACGATCCCAGCAGCGCGACGCCGCTGGCTGCAACCAGTCCATATAATCGAAGCGAATCCATATCAGGGATGGGTCGACATCAGCGAAGGCGCCGACTTCTCTATCAGAATATTCGCAAAGCCAATCGGGTGGAAGAGGTTCGGAGGTTACCGAGGTGCCGGGTATTGTGAAAAACTTTGGGACGGGATCTCTACTTCGTCTCTTTGCAGACGTTCTTACTGACCAGTTCCCCAAACCCGCCTTCGGGTGACTTGCCGAACTGATCGTCGTGGTTCGCCTTCTTGCTGACTACGAACCGTCCGCTGTGGTCCCGCGTGTAAAACCATTCGGTCGTCGGATTCGCAGCCCCGCTGGCGCAATTGATTCGCACCCGCGCCCGCATCTCCACGAATGGACCACCCTGAGGAAGTTGCGCCGGATCCTTGTACTCCACCCTCACCAGCGCAGATCGCTGATTGTTCTTGAGTACTCGGACAGAGCTAACCGACACCTTGTCTCCCGCTTCCGTCTGTCCGATCATCCGCCACTCTCCAGCGGCCAGGACGAACGTAACCATCAGGACGGTCGCGAGCGCTACCGCAAAAATGAGGAGGAGGGGTTTTTTCAATGCAAATTTCCCAAGCAGCAATTTGCACCACTACTTTGGGCTATCCGGCCCTTTCTGTCAATCCGCTTCTAAGGGGCCCCACCCGACAACCGTCTCCGTGATATCGTGTAGGCGTCCCAGCGAGCTTGGCACGACTGCCGTGAATCCGTTTTGAAAGGGCGCGGCTTCAAGCCGCGCCCCTAAGTTCCACAAAATCAGTCCGGCGTTAGCCACTGAGGGATGCTTTCGAGGATCAAAGCGAGTTTTTTCACCTGCTAGCGCAGAGAGCTTCATCACATGGAAACCCTTTATTCCACGATACTTGCTTCGCCGGTAGGCCCATTGTTCCTGGCCACTTCCGGGAAGGGACTGGTTGCCCTGGAGTTCGACGCTCGACTACCCGGACAACAAACCATACGTCCAAATCCACGCGACCTGCGCTCCGAATCCGCTGTGGTGCGCTTCGAAATCTCCGATGGAAGATTGTCCGCTTACAAACGCGAACTGGAACAATACTTCGCCGGCAATAGACGGCAATTCTCCTTCCCCCTCGACCTTCGTGGAACGCCATTTCAACTGGTGTGTTGGCACGCCCTGCTCGAGATTCCCTACGGCGAGACTCGCACCTACGCCGATATCGCCCGTGCCGTCGGCCGACCCCAGGGATTTCGCGCCGTCGGCATGGCCAACAACCGCAATCCTCTAGCGATCGTAGTGCCGTGCCACCGCGTAATCGCCTCCGACGGTACGCTGTGCGGCTATGGCGGCGGCCTCGACATAAAACGCAAGCTGTTGCAATTGGAAGGAGCACTTAGCGGCACGCTAGCCGCCTGAGAAATGATGGATTGTTGAATTTTGCAGTCGAATGAATCCATCAACTGCACGCGGAACGATTTTTACTCAACAATTAACAATCAAAAATCAATAATGCCATTCCGGCCCTAACCTTGACCACAAACGGCAACACCTCCACCCTCCGCAAAGCCGGCCTCTTCTACCTCGTCTTCGTAATGTTCTCCTACACAACCGGTGGCCCCTTTGGCCTGGAAGATATGGTCACCACCTCGGGCCCTGGCATCACGCTCCTCTACCTGCTGATCCTCCCTTTCTTCTGGTGTATCCCCGTCTCGCTGGTGTCTGCAGAACTGACGACCGCCATGCCCGTCGAAGGCGGCTTTTATCGCTGGACGCGCGCCGCCTTTGGTGACTTCTGGGGATTCCTCGCCGGATGGTGGAATTGGACTGCGTCGTTCTGTCTCGGCGGTGTTTACGGAGTTCTCTTCGCCGATTATCTGAAGTATCCCTTTCCACGGATGACCTGGTGGGAACATTACCTCGTTTCGGTCGGGCTCATCGCTCTGCTGACTTGGGTCAACGTCCGCGGCATTCAGATGGTCGGCCAGGTCGCCACCGCCCTCGAGATCTTCATCTTCATCCCGGTGATCACGATGGTCGTCCTCGCGTTCACACGCTGGCACTTCAATCCCTTTCACCCCTGGGTGGTGCCCCATCAGGGAACATTCAAAATTTTCGGCGTGGGCCTGGCCGTGGGCTTGTGGCTGTACTCCGGATACGAACAGCTCTCGACGGTCGCCGAAGAAGTGGAGAACCCGCAGCGATCCTATCCGCGCGCATTGGCTCTGGTCGTGCCGTTATCGATCGCCGCTTATTTCCTGCCTACGCTCGCCGGACTCGCCTCGGCAGGTAACTGGGACCAATGGCACACCGGTTTTTTCTCCGACGCAGCCCGCATGATCGGCGGTCCATGGCTCGGTACCTGGATGACCTTAGCCGCCATGATCGGCAACGTAGCCCTCCTGAACAGCACCATCCTCACAACGACGCGCATGCCCTTCGCCATGGCCGAGGATGGATACCTTCCAGACCTCCTGACCCGCAAACACGCCCGTTACGGCACACCCTGGCTCGCGATCGTCGCCTCAGCCGTCATTTATGCAGCGCTGGCTTGGCAAAGTCTGGGCCAGCTCATATCCGTCTACATCTGGCTGCGCTCCGCAACAACGATCCTGACCGTCCTCTCAGCATGGAAGCTACGTCGCAGCCGGCCCGACCTGCCGCGTTCCTTCGTAGTTCCAGGCAAAGCCGCGGGAATGTTCTATGTAGTCGCAGCTCCAATTCTGATGGCGATCGTGGCCTTGTTGGGAGGAAATCGCTTCGCCACCATAGGCGGCGCCATCGCGATCGTGCTCGGTCCCATCACTTACTTTCTTCTTCGACTTCGTCAGCCGAAACCTCCCAACGCTTGATCTGTTCAATCTGGTTCCCACGGAATATGCTAAGAAACTACCTTTGATCGTCGCACGGAGGTTTTTCATGCCGTGGCCATTCTCGGGAAAGTCCACCGCGATCCTCGCCGGCGAGCCGGCCGAGTCCTCCTCCTCACGGCGCACCCGTTTCGCGTTCAAACTTTTTCGTGAGTTAACTCGTACCAGGGCTGACTCGAACATCTTCTTCTCGCCATCGAGCGTGATGGCGTGTCTTTCCGTCGTCCATGAACTCGCCTCAGCAGAGACCCGCGAGTCGATGGCCAACGCGCTCGACATTGCTGGCCTCGATCACGTCGCAATTGAACTGGAGATTGCTTCACTGAAGTCAGCTTTTAGCCCCCGGGCCGATGCGGAGATTTCATTCGCGAATGCAATCTTCCTCGGCCGGTTCGCACAAATCGATCCTGAACTACGGTCGCGGCTTAGCGCGCTCTACGACGCCGAGTTGAACGGGCTCGATTTTTCCATCCCGGATGCAGTCGCGACCGTCAATGCCTGGGTCAACGCCAAGACCAAAGGAAAGATTCCGCAGATTGTCACTGAACTGTCGCAACTCACCGCTCTCGTTGCTCTGAATGCGGTCTACTTCAAGAGCCGATGGGAAGAGCCTTTCAGAAAAGAGTTGACTCGAGAACACCCATTCCATACCGCATCCCAGACGATCAAGCAACTGCCCATGATGATCCAGAGCGGAACCTACAGATACTACGAAGACGCGCGGGTTCAAGTGGCTGCTCTTCCCTACCGTGGCAACGCATCGATGTACATAGTTTTGCCCGAGGCGAAAGCTGACATGGCAGAGTTTCAAGAGGACCTCACATCCGGAGTTTGGGAATCGTGGCTATCAAAATCAACGTCGATGCTGGGGACAATTCAACTGCCTCGCTTCAAGGTGGATTATCAGGCAGAGTTGAGCAGCACTCTGAAAGCTCTCGGCATGGAGCGCGCCTTCGATCCACATCGTGCACAATTCGAGCACATCCACACCGATCGTCCACCGGTTTGGATTGATAAAGTCATGCACCGTGCCGTTGCTGAGGTCAACGAAGAGGGAACAGAAGCAGCGGCCGCTACCATGACGACGATGTTTTGCAGTGCGTCGCTGCATCAAAAGCCTCCCAAGAGGTTCCAGATGATTGTGGATCACCCGTTCTTCGCGTTGATCCGCGACGAACGGACCAGGACGATCCTGTTCATGGGATGGATCTGCGATCCGCAATAAGGGTCAGCTCACCCAGTCCAGCACCTTGTACCACGCTCCCGCAAATGGCAAAAACCACGGCTTCCCGTTGTACAACCCGAACGGAGCCCCGGGGAACCGTATCCCCACAAACGGATTCTCCGGCTTATCCCCCGCCATCAACTCGGCAATCTTCTGCCCCTGGTACGTTGCCATGGCCACGCCATGCCCCGCGTACCCCACCGCGTAGTACATCCCACCCATTTCTCCCGCGTGCGGCATGATGTCAAACGCAAAATCCAGCGTGCCGCCCCACGCGTACTCGACCCGCGCATCCCGTAGTTGCGGATACACATCAATCATCCCGCGCCGCAACAGATCTGCACTGCGCCGGACCGTCTGATCATTCTCCGGAAAAAACGCTGCCCGTCCCCCAAACAGCATTCGCCGGTCCGGCGTCAGCCGGTAGTAGTAGAGATAGTTCTTCGAGTCGTAGATCATCCGCTCGCGTGGGCTCAATTCTTTCGCCAACCCCGCCGGCAGGATCTCGGTCGTGATAATGAACGACCCAATCGGAATGATCCGTCTCTGCAGCTCCGGAGTCACGGCTCCGGTGTACCCGCTGGTTCCAACAAACACCTCATGAGCCCATACCGAACCTCGCGACGTCGTAATCTTCCAGCCAGCTTCTCCCTGTCGTGAGTCCCGCTCGATCCCATTCACGCGAGCATGCTCGTAAATTTCCGCTCCCGCTTTCATGGCCGCAGACGCCAGCCCCGCAACATAGCGCGCCGGATTGCACCCGGCACTGACTTCATCCACCATGCCACCGAAATAAATGCTCGACCCGATCTCCCCGCTCAGCTCGTTTCGTTGCACCACGCGCAGCTTGTGATTGAACTCGACCTCAATGATTTCTGCCTGCCGTTCGTAGTTGTCGAAATGCTTCTGCTTACAGGCAACTTCCAGATGCCCGCTGCGCAAAAAGTCGCACGCGATCCCTTCTTCCTTGACGATCTGCTCAACACAATCGAGCGAAGCCAGCGATGCCGCGTACATCCGCCGCGTGAGTTCGCGTCCGTACATCGACATAAGCTGCTTGATCCCCAGCTTCATGCCGGTCAGCACCATTCCGCCGTTGCGCGAACTGGCGCCCCATCCAATCGTCTCCGACTCGAACACGGCCACCCGCGCCCCGCGCCTGGCCAGCGTGCGCGCCGCCGAGAGCCCGGTGAAGCCAGCCCCGATCACCGCTACATCCACGGTTTCCGTCACTGGACGCGATGAATCGGTAGTTGGAAATTCTGTTGTCGTGAGCCAGTAATTCTGTTCTTGCAGAGCCATGTTGAGAGCGTTCCCCGCGGACCGCTGGACGCCCAGACCCAAAAACTGGATTCCGACGGCGCGACCGAGCATTTTAGCCTAGAGGGGTGTCTCAAGAATGTCTTCGGCAAGGAATGGCCCTGCTCGGAAACCCGCGACGGTCCAACAGCTCACTTCGCTGATCACTTCGCCTGACTCATCACCGCCGGAAACGAATTGGCCGAGATCTGCTTTCCTTCATGACAAGCAATAGCGTTCGCGTATTCTCGCTGAAGCTCACAATCGGGGGATGCTTGAATTTTGCGAGTGTAGGCCAATCATTACGAGAACGCCAAAGCGGTGAATATCCCGAACTCACTCATCCTCCGACCAGTTTCAAACGCTTCAGATCTGGCGCGGAGGACGCTAGCGCGTGTTCGAGGATCGGCTGTTGGTGAGGGATTGAAGTAAGAACTAAGTTGGGTCACAGAAAAAGGATTGCGGCATAGTTGTGCCTCCCATCTTCTCGAGGACGGCGCCGACCTGCGTACCATGCAGGTCCTGCTCGGACATTCCAGGCTGGAGCACACCCTCATCTACCTGCATCTCCCACCCAAGCATCTGCGCGCCATCCCCAATCCGCTCGATGCTCTCGAAGTCTCCAGCCTCGACGGCGTCCCACGATCGCGGAGGCTTAAGAAAAAATGACTCGACCCCCTCCTCGAGGTGGCCGATATCGTTCGCAACCAGCGGCTTCGTACAAATCCCCGTTACACTCAAATTGCCTCGTCTGCAATCTTTCTGTCAGACTACAACACCATGACATCCGCGGATGTGATTGACATCTACTCCACCTTGGGCGGACTAGGCATTCAAATCTGGATCGACGGAGGATGGGGCGTCGATGCGCTGCTGGGAAGGCAGACTCGTCACCATAAAGACCTAGATATTGCGCTGGAAGACCAGCACTTGGTACGGTTCGAGCGGTTTTTGGCATTGCGCGGCTATCATCGGGTGAAACATGAAATCGAAAGGCCGTTCAATTTTGTTTTAGCAGATCACAGTGATAGGGAAATCGACGTTCATGTGATCTCGCTCGACAAAAATGGCGACGGTATCTATGGTCCTCCTGAGAATAGCCTCACATATCCTGCGGAGTCGCTGACGGGCATTGGCGCGATCAGTGGTTGTACGGTTCGCTGCATCTCCCCTCAATGGATGGTCAAATTCCACAGCGGCTACGAATTGACAGAGAAGGACTACAAAGATGTCTCGGCAATTTGCGAGAAGTATGGGATGGAGTTGCCGGACGAATATTCTCGTTTTACGCGTTAGGTTGACTCGCCGCGCTTAGCTGACGAAAGTCCTCATCTCACTCATCGACCTCATCCCACAGCTGAGCCGGGCAGAAGAAAACGCGCGCCACGCCTATATCTGACGCCTTGCAAAGACGTGTCGCTACTACCGTTGGGGACTTCTCCCCCCCGCGCAACAGTACATGTCCTCGCGTTCTTCCCTAGCCGCTCTTTCGGCCACCTCGGTAATCTTGTTGCGGTTACGCCCCAGCCCTAGTCTGAATGGGCATGGCCTTGCGCTGCTTCCTGTTTTCCTCTGACGAGGGGACGTCAGACGTCATCCGCCAAGTCTTGACCGGCCTCGGTGTCGAGGGAGAATCCTGCTCCCAGGCAACCACCGCCGTCGAGAAACTTGCGCAGGAACTGTTCCAACTCGTGATCGTCGACTGGGACCAGCAACCGGACGCCGGAATGCTGTTGTCAGCAGCCCGCGAACGGAAAGCCGCGGAGCGTCCCCTGATTCTCGCAATCGTTAGCGATGAAGCCAGCGCGCCAAAGGCGCTTCAGGCCGGAGTCAATTCCACTCTCCGCAAGCCGCTGATCTTGAACCAGGTCACGGACATTCTAAAAACCGCCCGCGATCTTTTGCGCTCGCGCCAGGAGTCAGCGCCCCCCGCAGCCATCGCGGCCGCCGCGGCTGCTTCTTCAGCCGCTCCCGCGCCCGGCGGATTGCCGGCACCAAGTAGTGAGTTTCTCCAGTCAACTCCGATCCCTACCGGCGGCCAGTTCGAAACCGATTCCGAAGTAGCCTTATTCAAGGAACAAACGGCCGCGGAACAAACCAATCCACTGAAAGACTTGGAGCCAGTGGCCTCCGCCATGCCGGAGCGCCTCTCACCGCCACCGCCTTCTTCATCGGATGAGCCGCGAGGTCTCGAATGGTATCTGAAAGCTCGTGGAGTCTCGCGGCAGCCCGGATCCGTGTTGGGAGTTTCTCCGGCTCCCCCTCCGCCGGCGAGCGAAGGACCTGAATTACTTGGTTACGATCAGCCTTCCTCCGCTCGCGAAACTGGGTCCGGCGAACCTGGATTACCCAAGCGCAGTCAGGCTGCTGAGCTCGAGCATGCTGCCGAGCAGGAGAAGAAAGAAGAAGCGCAGCTCTTTTCCTACATCACCGGAGAGAACAAGGAAACCGCCGAACACAAAGAATCTCCATACAGAATCCCCAAGGGCGCCATTGTCTTCGCTCTCGTCTTGGCGGCCTGTGCGATTGTGGCCGCGCCTCAGGCTCCCTGGCACGGGAAGCTCGCAGGCCTGACCGGCCGGGGACGGCATGCGCTCCACGGCTGGCTCAACCCGCAGCCCGTAACTGCCGTGACCCAGGCGCCCACCAGCCACGAAGATTTCGGACGCCCCGGTGACGAGTACAAGCTTCCCGTCGCTGAAAACATTCCTGACGCCACTACCGATCCGTCGCAGATCAGCGTCGTCCCTGTCGTAGATCCGACGGCTAAGAAACCCACGACTATCGACGCAGGCTCCGAGCAGCCGGCAGGAACAAACACCAGCTCTGCTCCACCAGACACAAGCCAGCCAAGCACCGTTCCGGCTCCCGTGCCTCAGCCCGCCCAGAGCGCACCGGATCAGGTTCAGCCAGCCGGAACTTCAACCCCAACCTCCGCGGCTCCGGATGGATCCGCTCATCCCCACGTCCCAGCCCCAACTCCCGCTCCTCCGGTCTCGGTTCAGCAGCCAGCGCCTCCTGCACCTAGACCGCAGCCAACGCAGTACACCCCTGCCGCGCCGACTAAAGTTCCATCGAGCCTCAAGTCGCAGATGGCCACCATGGTGCCCGACGCGAGCGGCAACAAGCCCGTTGATGCTGCGCTGCCCTCGATCGAACCCGTCGACGTTCCTGAACTCACCGAGCGCGCTCTTCTCACCGATCAGCCGCCCCTGGCGTATCCATCGAGCGCAGCTGGGAAACAAGGCACCGTCACCCTGCAAGTTCTGATTGGTCGCGATGGCACAGTACAAGATGCGAAATTCCTGCAAGGCTCCCTGGCCTTCGCCCGTGCAGCCATCGACAACGTAAGGCAATGGAAGTTCAAGCCCTACACCATGAACGGCCGCCCGGTCTCCGTCGAGACCACCCTGACCCTGAAATTCGCCCCAGCTCAATGACCTCAGCCGTTTCCGAATGAACAGCCGCTCCCGAATGTCAGTCCTTATCGATCAAACCCAATCACGCCGCGTAGCGGCGGTATGTGAAAGCCCGGGACGGAAGTCCCGGGGTGCGGCAAGTGACAAGGCGTGAGTCCCGTTAGGGACGGCACGTTCTTCCCCTTCGGCGCGCTGCACGAGCCCCAAGAAGCTTAGAGACCCTAAGTGACAGGATTTCGCACATTGCCTAACTCCCCTGTTATGTTGCGAATGCATGCCATTCGTACTCGGAAAAGCCCGCGATGACCGAAGACACCAAAGAAACCCCCAAACCACAAACTCCAACAATGTTCCATTTGCATCTAGAGATATAATAGGATCAGCTCACAGGAAGTAGTTCGTTCCTTCCGGAAAAAGATCACGAAAAGATGTCCATGAAAATTAAAGCAGCAATTCTCGTCACCTCTTTTGCCGTATTGCTCTTCGTCGTCGTCGGATCGATGGGCGGCGTTCACGCCTCCTCGAGCGACGGCTCTTACCGCCAGTTGCAGGTTTACAGCGAAGTACTCTCGCGCGTACGCACTGAGTACGTCGAAGAGCCCAACATTCCGAAAGTGACCGACGGCGCTCTGCACGGCCTGCTCGAATCGCTCGACTCCAACTCCAGCTATCTCTCGGCGGATGCCTACAAGGCATACAAGGCCCACAAGGCGGAAGGCAAGGCTGACATCGGAGCCGTTGTCTCCAAGCGCTTCGGCTACGCCGCCGTCGTCGCAGTGCTGCCGGGTTCGCCGGCCGAAAAAGCCGGAATTGAAGCAACCGACATCTTCGAATCGATTGAAGGGCGCAGCACGCGCGAGATGTCTCTCCCCGAAATCCGCAACCTCATTATCGGCCCGGCGGGATCCACCTTGAATGTTCAGGTTGTCCGCGCTCGCAAAGCCGAGCCGCAGAAGGTTGTCATCACGCGCGACGTAGTCGGCATTCCTCCCGTCACCGAAAAGATGATGGACAACGGCATCGGCTACGTGAAAGTCGAAGCGCTGACCAAGGGCAAGTCGCAGGAAATCGCGTCGAAGATCAAGTCGCTCGAAAAGTCCGGAGCGAAAAAGATTCTGCTCGACGTTCGCTATTGCGCCGAAGGTGACGAGAACGAAGGCATCGCTGCCGCGAATTTGTTCCTCAATCACGGCACCATCACCTACTTGCAGGGACAGAAATATCCCCGGCAGGCATTCAACGCGGATCCCGCGAAAGCAATCACCAACCTTCCCATTGCTGTGCTGGTAAACCGCGGCACCTCAGGCGCAGCAGAGATCATCGCCGGCGCCATTTTAGAGAATGCCCGGGGGGACATTGTCGGCGACAAGACGTTTGGTGATGGCTCTGTCCAAAAGACTCTCGAGCTCCCCGACGGCGGCGCGCTGATCCTTTCAGTCGCGAAGTACTACTCGCCGAGCGGCAAGGCGATTCAGGACACCGCGATCACTCCTAACGTAGTAGTAGCAGACGCCGTCGACGACGGCGCCGGCGATGGAATAACCGATGATGGCGCAGCTGCTCCTTCCTCAGACGAAGACACGAAGCCAAAGAACACAATCGACGAGCAGTTGAACAAAGCCGTCGAGGTCCTAAAAAGCCGCGCCAGCTAAGGCGATGAAACTCTAGAGGTAGCTCAAGCGGGTGCCCCACTTCTGGCTGGTCTTGCCAGAAGTGGGGTTTTTATTTGCCATCATCCGCACGAACCCGCACGACGACAGTCAGTCTCGAGCCCTACTATTTCCCCCTCCCGACGCATTACACTATTAGGTTGCGATCCATCCATTCATCTCTCAAGGAAGGCCGTCATGTCGATAAACAGTTTCAATAGCCGCGCGTCCTTAAAAGTCGGCAATAAAGAATACGAAATCTACCGCCTCGACGCGCTCGACAAAGCAGGGATCTCCACCCGGCACCTGCCCTTCTCCCTCCGCATCTTGCTCGAGAACCTGCTGCGCACCGAAGATGGCCGCAACGTAAAGAAAGAAGAAATCCGGGCACTTGCCGCATGGAACAGCCAATCGAAGCCCGATAAAGAAATCGCCTTCACCCCCAGCCGTGTCCTCCTGCAGGATTTCACCGGGGTCCCTTGCGTAGTCGACCTCGCCGCCATGCGCGACGCCATGAAGCAACTCGGCGGCGACCCCTCGCTGATCAATCCACTTCAACCAGTGGAATTGGTGATCGATCACTCCGTTCAAGTCGACGAATTCGGCACCGCGAACGCCTTCGACATGAATGCCCTTTTAGAATTCCAGCGCAACAAAGAGCGTTACTCCTTCCTCCGCTGGGGCCAAACTGGATTCCGCAACCTCGCCATCGTCCCCCCCGACACCGGAATCGTCCACCAAGTGAATCTGGAGTATCTAGCAAGAGTAGTCTTCGTCCACGAATCTCCCGGAAAGCGCCAAGCCTACCCCGACACGCTAGTAGGCACAGACAGCCACACCACCATGGTGAATGGGTTGGGAGTTTTGGGGTGGGGAGTGGGTGGGATTGAAGCCGAGGCGGCGATGCTGGGGCAGCCTGTTTCCATGCTGATTCCGCTGGTTGTGGGCGTGAAGCTCACCGGACGCTTGCGCGAAGGAGCGACCGCCACCGATCTTGTGCTGACCATCACCGAAATGTTGCGCAAGCACGGAGTTGTCGGCAAGTTCGTCGAATACTTCGGGCCGGGGCTTCGCGATCTGCCTCTTGCCGATCGTGCGACGATTGCCAACATGTCTCCCGAGTACGGCGCGACCTGCGGAATTTTCCCGATCGACAAAGAGACTCTGAAATATCTTCGGCTCACTGGACGATCGGAAGAACAGATTGCGCTCGTCGAAGCCTACGGCCGCGAGCAGGGATTGTTCCACGACGACAAAACTCCCGAAGCGCAATACTCCGAGCTGCTCACACTCGATCTTGCGACGGTTGAGCCGTCGCTCGCCGGTCCGAAGCGCCCACAGGATCGCGTCGTGCTGTCGCAAGCCGGAGAGTCGTTCACCAAAGCACTGCCTTCGCTGATCAAGCCGAAAGCCGAGGCCAAGACGACAGCTCCCGTGGGTGCCCCACTTCTGCCCGATGTTGGCAGAAGTGGGTCTGCGGCTACTACGAGCAATGCGAAGAGGTGGGAATCCGAAGGCGGAAGTCCGGCTGCGATCGGCGTCGAGGATCCGAATGTTCACGAGCACGTCCCCGCCTCGGTGAAAGATTCGCTCAAGCACGGCAGCGTCGTTATCGCGGCTATCACCTCCTGCACCAACACTTCGAATCCTTCCGTGCTGATCGGGGCCGGATTGCTCGCCAAGAAAGCGGTCGAGAAAGGCCTGCAAGTTCCGGTCTGGGTCAAAACTTCGCTCGCGCCCGGATCGAAAGTCGTTCGCGACTACCTCGATCACGCCGGGCTCATGCCCTATCTCGAGAAGCTGAAGTTTCATCTGGTCGGGTACGGATGCACCACCTGCATCGGCAACTCCGGCCCGCTTCCGGAAGAAGTTTCGAAGGCGATCGATGAGAAAGAACTGGTGGTCGCCTCGGTGCTCTCCGGCAATCGAAACTTTGAAGGCCGCATCAACTCCGAAGTCCGCGCCAACTATTTGATGTCGCCGCCGCTGGTCGTCGCCTTCGCGCTCGCCGGACGCATCGACGTCGACCTTCGCAAGGATCCGCTTGGCAAAGGCAAAGACGGCCAGCCCGTATACCTCGCCGACATTTGGCCATCGTCGCGCGAAGTCGAAGATGTAATGCAGCATTCCATTACCTCTGAAATGTTTTCCAAGTCTTACGCTGAAGTTTTTGAAGGCGACGAGCGCTGGCGCGGTCTCAGCGTTCCTAAGGGCCAGACGTATGTCTGGGAAGAAGACTCCACTTACATTCGCCGCGCCCCGTATTTCGACGACATGGCGGTGAAACCCTCGCCCGTCGGGGAGATCAAAAAAGCCCGCGTGCTCGCTGTTCTCGGCGACAGCGTCACCACCGACCACATCTCACCCGCAGGCTCGATCAAAAAAGACAGCCCCGCCGGAAAATATCTGCAGGAACACGGCGTGAAGCCGGCGGATTTCAACTCGTACGGTTCGCGCCGCGGCAATCATGAAGTGATGGTGCGCGGCACCTTCGCCAACGTCCGGCTGCGCAACAAGCTAGTCCAGTCCGAAGGCGGGTTTACTCGCCATCTCCCGACCAACACCGAGATGTCGATCTTCGATGCCAGCGAAAAATACCGCGCCGACGGCACCCCGCTCATCATCCTCGCCGGCAAAGAGTACGGCTCCGGATCGTCCCGCGACTGGGCCGCCAAAGGGCCCGCGCTGCTGGGCGTCCGCGCCGTCATCGCCGAAAGCTACGAGCGCATCCACCGCTCGAACCTGGTCGGCATGGGCATCCTGCCGCTGCAATTCCCCGCGGGACAGAATGTCGACTCTCTCAATCTGACGGGTGAAGAAACGTTTGAAATCGCCGGCATCCGCGAAGTAGTCGACCAATTCTCCGCCGGCCGCACCGTGAAGGTGAAAGCGACGCAAAAAGGCAAAGACCCAATCGAGTTCGAAGCCCTGGTGCGCATCGACACCCCGCAGGAAGCGCTCTACTACGCCAACGGCGGCATTCTGCAGTATGTGCTGAGGCAGTTGCTGGCAACCAAACCGCAACCGGTAGGAGCGTAGAAGTAAAGTTTGGTGCCCACCATCATGCCCCGGGGTGCCCCACTTCTGACCGGTGTTGCCAGAAGTAAGGATTTCCCAACCATCAAGAAACTTCCGATCGAAGCTTCCCCTCCCATCTCTCTGCATGCGTATGTTCTGAAGCTGCTCCACTCCCATTGCTCAGGGCGCTCCACCAACCGGCGCACGACGGGGTTTAGGTGCATGTAATGGACCTTCTCAGCAATCTTCGGCTGACTGTAAACGTTGAAGTCGTAATACCTCTTCATCCAAAAGTGGGGATTTTCAGACATTACTCGTCGTGTGCACCAAGTTTCACCGCAGAGATCGCACGAGAAACATTTCCCATCAAAGGTTCAGACATAAGCAAGTGCACATGCTCAGGCATAACGACAAATCCGACCACACCGAACCGGTACCGATTGCGCATCTGCTCTAGCACCTTAAGAAAAAGATCGCGCTTCTCGGGCGTTCCCAGCAAGTGCTGGCGATCGCAACAACTCCAGGTGATGAAGTGCAACGCTCCGGTCTCATGGAAACGCCTCAGGCCCCAAGGCATGCATTCAAGGTAGGGGCGAGAGATCTGTCGGTCTGTGATTCCGACTCAGAAAAAGGCAGCCGTTTCCCAAATGCGGAAGCGCTGAGCAGAGGCCCCGGGTGTCCCACCGCCTGTGCGAGGATAGCCTGGGTAGGGACGGACGCCTTCGTCCGTCCTGCGAGCAAAGCGAGCGTTCGGAGGCCGACAGCGAGGCGTATCACAGCGTACCCACCACAACTCGGACTAAATCCCGAACCCGTCAAGCCAGCCCGCTCCTCGTCTGTCAGAGACCGTGCAACCCGACTGAGCGCGAGCGCACAATTCTCACGCTCGTAGCCAAAGGCCACACGCCCAGCAAGCCACTGGACACTCCGGCCTAGCTCACCGCTCCGTCACCAACGAAGGGCCGCTCTTCCACGCTCACTCTGGGCAGGGCTTCGCTTCGCTGCGCACCGCGCGGCCACGGCTCAAAGCCGGGGGTCTACCAAGGCGGCCCCGTTCGGGATGACGTCGGCCTTTGTTGGTCGATGTTCCTTTCTGCAGGCTCCTGATGTAGATCGGAGCATGGTCATGGGACAGACTGTTATTCCGACCTTGCGAGGTGGCGTGAGCAGGATTGCGGCGGGGATCAGGTACCAGATTTTTTCTGGGATGACGTACGCCGCGAATATATCGAGCTCGTCAACGCTGTACGGTTCTTCGACCAGCCAGTTGCGGCGGAATTGGCAAAAGTATCCTGTGCCATTGCGGGCGCTGCTGGACTTGACCTGCACTCGAAGCATGTCGCCGCTATGTTCTACGGCGACGTCGTATTCGAGCGAATCCCCGCAGGGTTTGAGTACGTGATATCCGTGCGAGGCGACCTCGGCCATGAATTGCAGTTCGACCCATTCGCCTCGCTCTTTGAACGTTCTAAATCTTTCCCAATCCTTCATCCCCTATCACGTCTGAAATCGGTCGTTCGTCGCTGGTCATTGGTCGTTTGCTTGAACCAACTCGCACCTCGGACAACCGATCGGACTTCGCCCCAATGAAAAAGGCGCGACCTGGAGGCTGCGCCTGTTTGATTTCTACTCTCTACTTTCAGAATAACAAATTAGGCATATTTAACCGGCAAAGTTTTTGGATTTATTTTGCGAATGCTTTCAGTGAGTTAAGTTCGATCGTGTAACTCTGCCTATTGACAAGATTTTTGTAAAAGCGGGCTCGCTGTGATTCGGATCACTCTACGGATGAGACGGCCACGGCACGCCGGGCGAGGCCGCCGGCGCTGCTCGAATTGCACAGGTCCTTCGGGCCACTAAAGGCGCGGCCCTCAGGATGACAAGATTATTTGGGTGTGACCACCAGATCGGCATTAAGGCTTCCCCGACTCCAACTTCTTGCGGGCTTCTGCGAGTTGGTCGGGCGTCATGCGCGATTCGAGTTCAGTCACTTTCGCCTCAGCCTGCTCGGAACCGCTGCGCCGCGCCTGGGTGTACCAGACGTATGCTGCGACGTAGTTTTCGGCGGCGTTGCCGTCGCCGTAGGTGCGCTCTCCCATTTGAAATTGGGCCTGCGGATATCCGCTGCGGGCGGAGCGTTCCAGAAGAGCCATTCCTTGTGCTTCGTCTTTGGGGATGTCGTGTCCGGCAAAAAACGCGTTGGCCAATTCAAACTCCGCCGCAGGATCGCCGGCCTGCACCTTCTGCGACAAATCGATAAACTTCTGCGAGTCGTTTCCGAACAGCTTGAAGTTCAGCGTGAGACGTAAACGGCTGACTACCGGCTTGCCATAGCGGCGGCCTGGATCGAACTTCCAGCGGCTGACGGTCTCGACTGCGCGCTCGTCCATGCCCATGCCAATCTTTTTCGTGACCACGACGTTGCTGGGTTTTCCGTCGACGCCCACGGTCACTACCACCACGCAGCTGCCTTGGAATTTCGCCGCCTTGGCTGCGTCGGTATATTCCACGTCTGGGGAATAGATAGGAGTGGGAGGCGTTTCCGCCGGTCCGGTGCCTTTGCTTGCGCCTCCGGCGGGCGCCGCGCCGATCCGCGTTGGAACCGCTGCCTTGTTGTCGGCGCGCAACTTCGAACGCACCGCATCGTACTTCCGCAGGTTTTCCAGCACATTCTCGCCGGCGGCCACTTGCTCGGGCGTGTGCGACATCTTCACGGCAAGCTCGAGGACCTCGATCGCCTCCTTCGTTTTGTTCATGCTCGCCAGGACCTGGGACTGGTCGATGCGGATCTCCGGCATGCCGGGACCAAGCTGCACCGCCCGTTCGATCAGGTCGCGCGCCTCCGTCAGATTCGTGCCGCGCTGCGAATAGAAGATTGCCAGAGCGTCGTAACCCGGAGCGAACGAAGGATTGATCTTGATCACGGTGCGCAGGCTCTCTTCCACGGCCGCCTGCGAAGCCTTGTCGGGCATGCCTTTCCGGATGGAGGCCGCCGCGAACAAGTAATGCGCCACGAAGCTGTTGGGATCGAGCTTGATCGCCTGCTGGCACCACTTTCGCGCTTCATCGAAGTTCTGCTCGCGGAAGGCGACGTATCCCATGGTCTCGCGCGCACCCACGTTGGCAGGATCGTTGCGCAGCACGTCGTCGAGCAGCGCGCGGGCGTCGCTGGTGCGTCCGACATGGGCCAGGAGTTCGGCCCGCCGGGTATCAGCCTGGGTTTGCAAGAGTGGCTGCACCATGAACGAGGAATCGTCGACATCGATCGTGCCTAGCATTTCGCTCACCTGATACTGCCCGCCGGCCGCGTGTCTTCTGAGATTGAGTTCGAGTTCGTCGAGATCGCCAAACGCCTGCGCGGCGGCTGCCATGGGATCGACATTCTTCTGCAGGAGATCCAGATAATCGTTCAGGTGGTGCGTGCCTTCCAGTTCGTCCTTGTCTTTCAGGTAGTGAGTCAGCGCCCATGACTCGGCGTAGAAGATGGAGCCCTTGTCCTGCTCGTGATAGGAGGAGGAGTGCGGATCGACACCGAACACGGTGGAGAGCGGCAGCAGCGCGTTGTAGTCGATGGTGTGCTGGATTCCCGGATCGCCTTTGCCCAGCCGGACGTGGTCTTCGAAAAATTCCGTGTTCTGGTAGTACTCGGCAATGCCTTCGGTCAGCCAGAGCGGCATCCATTGATGGAGGCGGCCGAAGACGAAGTGCGCATACTCGTGATAGATGGGCGCGTAGGGGTGCGCACCCGACGCATTGAGCAGAATCAGAATGTAGTTTCTCTCGGGAGCGGAGAGGAAGTATCCGACGATGTTGACCTGTCCTTTGGCCAGATAGGACGAGGGCTCGAGTGCCTGCATGGAGCGCTTGTCTTGCACCGCGAGCACGAGGATGGGCGAGGCGGTATCGAGATCGGCCTCGGGAAAGACTCGCTGAAACAGCGAGCGCATGGCTTCGAACTTATGCGCGGCGATGCGGGCATCTTTTTCCGCGGCGTTGCTGACGACGAGGAAATGCGCCGTGCGCACTTCGAGCCAGGCATCCGCCTGTCCCGAGGCGGTCGAGACCAGTGCGGCCAGCACGCAAAGAATTGGCAGAACTCCGCGGCGCATCGCAGGGCTCTATAGATACACCGGGAACCGGCTTGCGTCAAAGCGTGTGTGAGGGAGCCGGCGCGGGATCAGCCTCTATGCCGCATTCTGGGGGGACTTTGGCGGAGCGGGGTCGGTGGCAGCCTCGGTGGGCGCTGCCTCCGAAGCCGGCGCTGACACCAGGGGGTCCGAGACAACCGCGGGCGCAGTGGTCTCTATGGAGGTAGCCTCATCGGTCGGCGGCTCTGGATTAAGCAGTTGCCGGATCGCGGGCACAATAAGTGCGCTATCGGTCTTGGAGAACACCTGCCGGATGCCCGATTTCAACGCCTCCGCGTCTACGTGCGGCGACGTATGCATGGTGCACATCAGGATTGGGGTGGTAGGGAGCAAGACGGATATGTCGCGGGCAGCCGCGAACCCGTCTTTGCTGGGCATGGCGAGGTCCAGAATGATGACGTTCGGCCGAGTTTCCACCGATTTCGTGATGGCCTGGTCGCCATCGGGCACCTCGACGATCTCCCAATGATCGGCCCCTTCGAGGAGTTGCCGGAGTGCCTTGCGGAAAATGACGTTGTCGTCAGCGATTAGGATCCGGGGGGGCATGTAAAAAGGGCAACAGGGGCGCGCACCGCACTGCTCATCGCCAATTGTAGGGCTCCCGACAAACTAATGCACGCGACCTTCACAGTGAAATAAGGGAGATCCTGTATGTCTTGAAGGTCGGAGGGTCGTGTAAGTACATGATTTTCAGCAATTTCCTGCGGCCGGGAGTCGGCATCTCAGCCCAGAAGCGCAATTTGGAAATGAGCACGGAGGCTACTTTGCGAACGAATACTCAGGTAGTCGGTAAGTCGGCGGAATCTCAGGTCATGCGTCCGGGCGAGCGGACGAATTTCGAAGGCAAGCCCATCGCCAACTCGATACTCCTGTCGATCCCAGACGAAGAATTCGCCATGATCCGGGACGGTTTGCATTATCTCGATCTGCCGCACTACACCGTGCTACACGAACCGCGCACGAAGTTAGAATACGCGTACTTCCTGAACAGCGGTATGGCATCGCTGGTCTTCAACACGAATCACCGGGAAAGCGTTGAGGTTGGCGTGATCGGGAACGAAGGGTTTGCGCCGATTCCAGTCGCGGCAGGCATCCGCCACAGTCCGCACGAGGCCATTATGCAGGTCGGTGGAGACGGGTTCCAGCTACCGGTCGACAGCTTGCAGGCCGCGCTCCAAACGAGTCCGCAACTGCAGAAACTGCTGAGCCGCTACGCCACCGTTCACGGATTGCAGGCGGCGCAGACTGCAGGCTGCAACCGGCTGCATGATCTGGAGCAGCGGCTGGCGCGATGGCTGCTTTTGATTCAGGATCGCGTCGGCTCCGGCTTGCTGAGAATCACGCACGAATTTCTGGCGACGATGCTGGGCACCGACCGTCCCAGCGTGAGCCTGGCTGCAGGCGGATTGCGCAAGAAGCACATCATCGAGTACTCCCACGGCAGCGTCAAGGTGCTGAACCGCAAGAAGCTGGAGAGTTCCGCATGCGAGTGCTACGGAGTGATCCAGCAATTCAACGCCGAGATGGCGAAGTAAACGGTTTGCCCGATCAGGGCCAAGCTGAGTGTGCGTGAGAACTCCTCTTTCGCCCCGTTGGGGCTGGATCATTTTCCACTTGTACCCACGGCTTGCGCGTGGGCTGTGTTCGTTCGCGGCTTCGCGGCTAGACCGGAAACATATGCACCTCGACTGAATCGATTTCTTTTTCCCGGGTGACAGGAAGTACACTCAGTGACGTCATTCGCAAGACACGCGGAGAGGGATTCGGACTGTAGAGGCTCGCCCGCATGAAGGGGAGGCGTTGGCCATGGTTTTTCCGAGCTTTGATCTCACTGGCCAAGTGGCGCTCGTAACCGGCGCTGCACGTGGTTTAGGCCGAGCGATCTCACTGGCGCTGGCTCACGCCGGCGCCGACGTCGCACTGGGCCTGCGGGATGTGAACGCCGTCGGAGACCTGACCGATCAGATCGGAGCTATGGGTCGACGTGCGCTGCCGTTGCAGATGGATGTCCGACGACTCGATCAGATATTTCAGTCGGTTGACAATACTGTCACAAAGCTAGGAAGGCTCGACATTCTGGTCAATAATGCTGGACTTGCGCCAGACAATCTCGCGGAGAACGTGCGCGAAGAGGACTTCGATCTGACGCTCGCGGTGAATCTGAAGGGAACATTTTTTGCCAGCCAGGCTGCAGGGCGCGTGATGATCCGACAGCGGAGTGGTCGCATCATCAACCTGAGTTCGCAAGCCGGCTTCGTGGCCTTGCCGACCGAGTCGGTGTACTGCATGACGAAGGCTGCCATTTCGCACCTGACGAAATGCCTTGCCATCGAGTGGGGAAAGTACAACATCACCGTGAATGCGGTCGCGCCAACATTTATTCGCACTCCGGGGACGGAGGGCGCGCTTGCAGACCCTGAATTCCGCTCCGAGGTGATCGAGCGTATTGCCGCCTTGCACCGAATCGGCGAGCCGATGGATGTGGCAGGCGCGGTCGTCTTTCTTGCCTCGAGCGCCGCGTCTCTTATTACGGGGGACACGATTCTCATCGATGGAGGGTGGACGGCACGCTAGCCTGCAACCCAATCCCATAGAGTGATCGAGTCCCCGAAGCCCATGGTTTGCTAAGGTCGTCCTGATGTCCGAGCGTGTCATTACCGAGCCTTCCAGCGAGCAGATACGCGAATTGCTCGACTCGCTTTATCGCGTGGATTCGGGACGCATCCTGGCAACGCTGATCCGCTTGCTCGGTGATTTTGACCTTGCCGAGGAGGCGATGCACGAAGCCTTTGCGGCTGCCCTCAGCCTGTGGCCGAAGAGTGGAATACTCGGAAACCCGCGACCATGGCTTATCTCGACAGCCCGATTCAAAGCCATCGATACTCTGCGTCGACGGGCACGATTTGATGCGTCTGAAGACGAGACTCGTGCGACATCTCGAAGCGCAATCGAGTTCGGCGGAAAGGTCCAATGCAAAGGACAGCGTTGAGGATGACTCCTTTGAAGACGATCGGCTGCGCCTGATTTTTGCCTGCTGTCATCCATCTCTAGCGCCGGAAGCGCGCGTTGCGCTTACGTTGCGTGAGGTCTGCGGGCTGACCACCGAGGAGATCGCAAAAGCCTTGCTCATCACTCCGCGTACGCTGGCGCAGCGCATTGTGCACGCCAAGGCAACGATTCGAGACACACAAATTCGGTACGAGGTGCCGACGCCGCAGGAATTGCCGGAGCGACTGGGCGCAGTGCTTCACGTCATCTATCTCGTCTTTAACGAGGGCTATTCGGCCGCGGCGGGAGCGGAGGTAACGCGGGCCGAGCTAACCGGCGAGACGATTCGATTGGGCCGGTTGCTGGCCGAACTCCGGCCAGAGCCGGAAGTCATTGGGCTGCTTTCTCTGATGTTGCTGCAGGAATCCCGTCGCGCCGCGAGAACCTCTCCGACCGGAGAACTGATTTTGCTGGAAAATCAGGGCCGCTCGCTCTGGAAACGGGAGCAGATCGCGGAGGGAGTGGCATTGCTCGAGAAATCCCTGAAATCCCGGCGCTTCGGCCCTTACACACTGCAGGCTGCGATTGCAGCCGTTCATGCGGAGGCGGAATCTGCTGCTGAGACCGACTGGCGGCAGATTGTTGCGATTTACGACCAATTGCGACGAATTCATCCTTCGCCCGTTGCACAGCTCAATCGTGCCGTGGCCATTGCTAGGTGCGATGGTCCAGAGGCCGGTCTAAGGCATATCGACGCGGTGTTGGAACATGGCGAATTGGTAAATTACTACTTGGCGCATTCCGCCCGTGCAGATATGTACCGCAGGCTCGGCAGGACCGATGAGGCTCGGGCATCTTATGAGAAGGCGCTGGTGCTGACCCAACAGGAACCCGAGCGGCAATTCCTGCAAGAGCGGATTTGGCAGCTGAAATAAAAATCGATTGGCTGTCGATTTTCCGTCTCCCCAACGACTATAGGACGAGAGAACGATGAGCTACGGTTCCTGAGTGAACAGGAAACGAGTCATCGGGAACAAACCACACAAACCAAGGAGAAAAAGTCATGCCGCAATATCTGGTTGCTAACTACCTGCCCGACGACTTCGACCCGTCCACCGTAACCGAAGCGATGATGGAAGAGATCCACGCGCTCAACCGCGAATTGATTGCTGCCGGCGCGAGGAAGTTCGCCTGCGGCATTTCCCCGGCCGCCAACGCAAAGACGGTGCGGAAGCAATCCGACGGCAAAGTGCTCATCACCGACGGGTCGTACATCGAGACCAAGGAGCACATAGGCGGATTTTGGATACTGGAAGCGGCCAATATGGATGAGGCACTCGCATGGGCGAAGAAGGCTGCCATCGCCTGCGATGTGGCCGGCGAGGTGCGCGAGCTTCTTTTCTACCCGGCTCCGGAGAAAGAACCCAGCGAAAGGAAGTGACAACCTGGCCACTGCGGCCTCGGAATACGCGCCCTGCTGACGAGATGAACGAGCTGGCGCAACGCTCTGGTGCCGGTTCGTTCAATCCGCTTTGAGGAGAAGAACGGTGAAATACCTCTTTTTTGGCTACTACGACAAAGACAAATAGCACTCGAAGGAACTCACTTATGAAAAAAATCAATGTGCTGGAATTCATCTCCCTTGATGGTGTGATACAAGGCCCGGGCGGACCGCAGGAAGATACCAGTGGGGGCTTCGCGTATGGCGGGTGGACAGGTCCGCATGCCGACACTGTTTCCTCAGCGGCCGTAAAAAAGCAGATGAACCTGCTGTTTGACTTGTTGCTGGGGCGGAAAAACCTTTGACATTTGGGCGCCATTCTGGCCGAAGCATAGCGACATGGCCGGCTGTCATGACAGCGACCAAATACGTCGCCTCGAATACCATGACTTCTCATCAATGGAAGCCGTCCGTGTTTCTAAACGGAGATGTCGCGGAAAAAATCACAAAGATCAAGCAACAGGAAGGACCGGATCGGCACGTTTACGGAAGCGCAAATCTCGTGCAGACGCTCATGAAGCACGATTTGGTCGATGCCTTCTGGCTGAAGATGTTTCCGGTCACGTTAGGCAGTGGAAAACGATTGTTTGCCGACGGCACGATCCCGGCTGCATTCAAGGTGACGGAAAGCACAGTCACCTCGAAAGGCGTCATTATCGTGAATTATGAGCGCGCAGGCGCAGTCACAATCGGAAGTGTATAAACATTCGGACCCCGCCGGCGCTCCGCATTGGCTCGTGCTCCGCCCGATCTCTCCCGAGAGAACAGCAATGCAGGGGCTGAAACCCCCTCGAATTTCATACGCCCAACGCGGCCTTTGAAGGGCCGCTCTTCCACCGCTCAACGCGGCCTTGAAGAGCCGCTTTTCCCGGTGGGTGGCACTCTAGAAAAGTCGGAATCCCCACTCTAAACGTCGCAAAGGGCGCGACGTTTAGAATGGGCCACCCTTGTCTCATTGAGCGGAAGACATCGGCGCGCACGGCGGCAGTCGCGCATGACGACTCGTGCGATCCGCTCTCGTACGATCAGCTGTGGATGAGAACGGAGATCTCGAACATGAAGCCTGATGAACCTAGCCGCACAGCCTTGATGATCGCCCGACAACGAGCGGCTCATCAGGTGCTCGATCATGGCGCAATACTCAATGACCCATTTGCCATGAAGATTCTCGGTGAAGACGAGAAGGACGTGCTGCAATTTGCGAGCAAACATCCCTTGGCCAGCATCGGACGTCTCATCACCACGGCGCGAAGCCGGATTGCGGAAGATGCTTTGGCAAGAGCTGTCGAAAGAGGGGTTCGGCAGATCGTTATCCTAGGCGCCGGACTCGACACTTTCGCGCTCCGGAATCCCCATGGCGCACGACAGATCCGTATCTATGAGGTGGACCATCCCGCGACGCAGGCGTGGAAACGCCAGCGCCTGGCTGAAGCTCAAATCGCACTTCCGCCATGGCTTAT
>Ga0209580_10000172_pt1 | contig 44374 bp, 61 predicted proteins | sample Coa_R1_5_FD_187153 | JGI IMG/M metagenome (GOLD analysis project Ga0209580, IMG submission 187153) | Surface soil microbial communities from Centralia Pennsylvania, which are recovering from an underground coalmine fire - Coalmine... | ecosystem: Environmental > Terrestrial > Soil >... | reverse complement strand
CGGCTAGAGCGAGCTTAACATCTCCACCATAGCGATCGATAAGTTGAGCTAAATATTTGGTTCCTCCCTCGACGTTTTGTTCGGGATTAAAAGGATCAGACACACCCATTTCTTTAGCAGTCTTGGGCATTAACTGCATCAATCCTTGAGCACCTTTTGGGGAGACAGCTTTGGGATTACCCGATGATTCAGTGTGGACCAATCTTGAGAGCATCTGTGGATCTACTCGGTATTTTTGAGCGACATTCTGGATCAATTCATCAATCGTCATTATTGGACCTCTTTCAAGTCCTCAAGATCCGATTTCTTCTTCTCTTCCGGTTTCTTTCCTCCGTAGAGAATGCCTTCAATCACGTTTTGAGCCGATTTTTCTTGAGCATCGAGCGCCCCTTTGATTCTTTCATAAGATTCAGAAGCTCTTGGCGCAGTTCTTTTGATTAATTCGATAGTTTGACGCGCGGGTCTGGTTCCAACACCTGAAGTTGTCTCCCAAAGAAGATTTGAGGTCAAAAAACTAAGGAATTGTTGCTCTGCTTCGGCTTCTTCAGGAGTGGAACCAATTGGATTACCTCCAAACGTGGAACTAGCAAGATCAATTCGACCCAAAATCGGTCCCATATTCTTTTTGATAAATGGGTCTTCAATCAGATCTCGAACACTCCGAGCATGTAAAAGAGCAGTATGAGCATTCGCGACTCTAGTTTGTTCTTGACCTCCAACCAGAGCAATTGGAGGAACGGCCGCGAGAATGCTTCTTCTTTTGATGTCAGAAAATTGCTTTACGTAATTTCCATACTGTTCCGGATGTTTTTCAAGAAAATCTTTCGCTTGTTGAATTTCGACATCAGTTGCGTCTTCGGCTCTTTTCTTTGTTAAAACTGTGCCGGCTTTTTTCTGTTCAGTCGACGCGGCTCTTTCTTGAAGCAATCCTTGAGATGCCGCGATTCGATTAAGAGTAGCCTCGACCCACTCCGATGGAGGAGTTTGATAGTTATTGTCTTTCAAATATTGATTGTATTCCGCTTGAAAAGCATTCGAGACTTTATCCATTGAACTCGTCGCTTCTTTTTCGACACTTTGAATGGCACTTTGAGAGATGATTCGATTATCTGGAGCTTTGTAATGAAGATTTCCGTCGTCAGTGCGATACATAGTCGCGCCCTTAATGACGGTACCATCTTTTAGAGTCAAAGTACGAAGCTCTTTATCCAAAGATCCTTCGTGCTTGGCTTGTTCAATCTCTATAGTCCCTTTATGCTCCGGAGTTCCAGGGATTAGAGATTGTTCTTCTCCAAGAAGTTGCTTTCGACGTTCTTCTTCGGCGCCCGCTCTGGATTTTTCGGCTCCAGTTTTCGCCACTTCTTCTCCAAGTTTAACTTCTTGAGACTGACCAGCTTCTTCGGATTCCATCGCAGACTTCTTTTGAGCTAATCCTTGTTGAAATTCCTGTTCTTTTCTTTTGAATGGAGCATACTTGATATCTTTTCCGATTGCAATTCCAGATCCTACACTTTTCGTCCCAATACCGCCCAAAATCCCGCCAATTACGGACATTGCTTGTCTCAATCGAGTAGGATGGTAGTCGGACAACTTGGGTTCTTTTGCTATCTCTTGTTCATACAATTGTCGCGCGCTTGGAGGCAATGGGGCTTGAAATGGCAAAACTCCTTCATTTAAAGACGGCTGAGCCTGCGTAACTTGAGGCTGCGGCTCGTCAGCGACTACTGTATTAGCAGTACCCTGTTGATTCTGTAATTCTTCGAGACGTTTCCGTCTCAAAATCTCTGAGAAATCAGGTTGAGGTGTCATACAGTTAATCCACCGCTCGTATATTTAACATCTCCAGCGACCGTTCCAAGACCTTGCATGATATTTCCGAAAACTCCAGGATTCTTAGACAATTGCTGCAAGAATTGGATGGCTTCAGCTTGAGTTCCGAATTGAAGACCCATAGCTTGAAGTAATTGTTGACCTTCTTGAGTCAATTGATTAGTTGCAGTATTGAATAATCCTGCCATTCCGGCCGCGCCCGCTTCTTTACCGCCCGCGACGGAAGCTTCAGTTGTCTGTAAGCCACCAAGACCCGCAAGTTTGTTTTGATTGATCTGAGTATTGAGTCCAACCATTGCATTATTGGTAGCTTGAGCTTGAGCTTCAGAGGATTGACGAGCTAGTTGAGAAATATCACCACCCGCTCCATAACCTCCAGTCGCGGCTCTGTTCCTTTGAGCTTGTTGAGCGAGGACATCATAGGTCCCAGTAACCCCTGAAGTAGCTTGATTAAGGTATGCGGCTTTACTCGCGTCATCAAAGCCACCAGTATCGGCAAAATTACCAAAACCTCCGGTGATTTTCGATAATTGAGTTGGATCATAACCTCCAGTATCTTGGAGATTCTGAAACGCGCCACGAGCAGACGCACCGACGCCAGCTTGCCAATCCCGAGTCGAATCTTGTGAAGATTGAAGACCCGAAATAACAGGAGCTAGTTGATTCTGGGCTTGGTTATAAATTGCGTTCGACTTATTAGTAGCGTCTTTAGTTTGAGTTTTAGCCATTATTTCACCTCGATATACAGAGGAATGCCGGTCGCGCGCACAAACCCAAGATGATCTTCAAGTAACTTGGCATATTGTTGGTCCGATTCAGGAGTTACGAAAATATGAGCGGATCTAATATTCTGTCTCAACAATTCCCGCATCATATCTCCAACTACTTCTCTCCAGATTTTCGCTTTTGAGAATTGAGAAAGCTTTGGGTCCAAAATTAAGACCAACTCAGAAGTTAATCTCGCAAAAGCCGCACCAATGACTTCTTCATTTGATACTAATGCCCTTTGAACGATGTAAGATGGATCATTAATTTCGGGTAGAGGAAAATCGTTGTGATGCATACTCTCGATTTTCATCAAATCCGAAACTAACAAATTTCGAATCATCAGCGTCCCCAAACTCCAATCGCTACCGGAGAAGATCCGCCTCCACCGAAAGAGAAAACATCCCCAGTTAGTTTCATTATGAACGGAGCAGAAGCGTTATTGAGAGATACAAAAGCACAGAAAGCACTAGCAGCAGGGAGACCAGCATTTGATTCATTTGCAGTCCCAACGTCACCGCCAGCTAAATTAGCGGTATTCCAAGCAAGTCCCCCTGCTCCTGTATTTGTTGGGTCAGAGACTGCAATCCAATATCGAGTCAAAGCACCTAAAGGCAGTGGAGTTCCCAAAGTGACAGTAATTAGATGAGAAGCTCCGTCAGGAAAGACGATTGAGAAATTAGTCGCAAGATTTTGATAGAGAGAACCAGGATTTGAAGCTCCATTGTCTAAATAAACATCCACATTTATCTTTGAAGTGCCTGCTCCGGCAGTTCTTTGAAGTTTCAATTGAAGAGTTGTTATCGTCCATAGAGTTCCAGCAGGAGTCGAGAAAGAATCTGCAAGAGTACAGAAATTTCCAGCGGCGTCGAAAAGATTAGTCCCAACTACAACGTCCGCCGAATTGTCGTAAAAAGTAGTACTCATGCGTTGATTATGTCTAACTCAATATTGACGTTCGTTGCGGTTAAATCGCTCGTTGGGAGAACAAGCGCGCGCAACCAATGTTTCCTCAAAAGTTTAGTTCCAGAGAAAACTTTAACTGGTGAACTAAAAATCTTCGCTGCCGGCAAAATCAATGGACTCTGCAATATTGAAGTCCAGACTACGTCGTCCGGAGAAGTTTGAACATCAAAAAGGGCATTTGCCGTTGGCGCGGTTCCATTGACAATTATACTTTGGGGCGCGTAATCATTGATCCCATCAGGAATATTGATATGGCTTGAAGAGAGCGATGCCGTCAAAGAAGAGAAGAAAAAAGTCGCTCTAAATGAATTTTGATTCGACGCTACGACCTGTTGAGCGTTGTAAAGGTTTTTTAGTGAGTTATCTAGAGCGTCGAAAGTGCGGCTGATGATCTTGAAGGGATAGTTCAACTTAGGATCAGCATACTCTCTGATCTCATTATAGAGAAACTTGATCCCTGCGATTGGCATTTTCTAACCTGGTCTGATCTTCCAACGTTCCTTGCAAAAGATGTCGATTCTCTTAAGTTTCATCGTTCCACCTACGGTCTTGACTTGTACTGACATCTTCTCGGACGTATAATTGATCTGTCGATCAAAGTCTTTTGAAGGAGTAGTAGATAAAGTTATTGACGGAGGATTTTGAACGTTTCCATCATCCTCATCGGCTAAACGAAGCAACATCGTCCCAGTTCCAACAGCTCTGAAGCGAAGATGTCTGAAAATATTCAGAGCTCCCATTGCCGGAGTAGCTAGGAAAGTCTGATAAATTGAAGTTATTGCCGTCCCTGAATCATCAGTTACGGCAGTTGTGAGTTTATCGACTCCAGTTGATTTACCGATTCGTAACCAATAGTCGAAGTCATCTCCATCTGCGATGAAAACCATCGCGATAGCTTGGGGAGTATAAGGGAACGAAAAGACCGACCAAGTTACAGCTTCAGCAGTTAGACCTTCGGTAAAATCGCAAGCAAGTAAGAGATTTGGCGTCACACTACCATCAACGGGGAGTAAAATATAGATTATATCTCTTGAAACATCAACGCATAATTGAGGAGTATGATCCGCGCCATGAGTGAATCTATCCCAAGTTTTTTGAATTTTAGCGGACAACGGGGGTCTTTGAACTGTTCCATTGAAGATATAAAGACCTTCTCGGGTAATTCCTAAGATATTGGCACTCAAAGGGCCGTTAGGTTTTTGAGATAGTGTATTGGTTATGCTCCCATGATTGAACGCGACTCCGGTATCAATCAAATTGACGGGCCACGAACTTGGCTCGTTTCCATTGTCGGCCGTCGATTGAATACCCGCGTTTCCACAGATGTATAAAGTCCCGTAATACTCAAAGGCAGAGACAGACTGATCCGGAGCAAGAACGTTTAGAAATCCAGTGACATTGCTAAAAGCTTCAGCTTGTCCAGAATAAGATAATAACGGTGGGTCCGTCGAAGTTCCATCCAAAACAACTAAACGGCCATGATAAATTGCAAGCCCCCCTCCTCCAACTCCCGCAACTGATGCCGGGACTGACTCTTTCAAATTAAATAAATCACTAGCGTCAACTGCTAGGGCAGTATCGAAGAAGTTGAGAGTTATGGTCGTCGTAACGTTATCGTTAATAGTTCCATTGGGGACGAAGTAGTAAACCAAGAGATTGGCTTTAGTCGCCAAAATAACTCTTTGAGTCGTTCCAGCAGGACCGAGTGGAACATTAGTCAAAACGACATTACGAGTACTATCCGGAAAAACTCCTGGATCGGGAGTAAAGACTCCGGCGATCTTAGGTCCTGGTTGAGTTGTAAATCCTGTATTGGTTACGAAAGCGACCGCAAATTGATGAGTTCCAACGTCAATATTACCAGAACCTCCTCCACCGACAGTTACCGTCATCGCAGAAGTAGGAGCATTTCCGGCAGCTTGTCTTGGTGGATTAGTTCCGTCCCAAACGTAAAGAAAACTAGAACCAGAACTCAAAATTGGAAGAATGAAGACGTGATTGAAAAGATTGATCGCCGAAAAATCGACCATATTCACTACAGTAAGGAGTAGAGTTCCAGCATCTTCATAGATATGACCCGCTCCGTCACAGGTTAAAACGTGTTGAGTCGTAACAATTCCAGCGATGAAAACTGCTTCAAAGATGCGAACTACGCTATGGCCGACATTATACGATAACTTAGTACCGGGGCGCGTCTCGAAATCGTTCGTCTTATTCGTCCCCATGTTTTGAACGAGAGAACCATGATCTATTGGAACTGAATCAGACAGACCTTTAGAGTATAAACCTCTGAATTCTTTTATCGAAATTGGCTCGTACTCGTCCAAAAAAGACATTAAAAGTCTCTAATCGCTCGACTTCTTCCACGACCTCGATGATAAGGGCGTCGGTTAGCTGGCAAGTTTTGAAGACCTCGAACCGCTTCACCGATGATATTGTCCAAATTCCTCTCAGCTAGAGCCTTCATAGCTTCGGCAACTCCTTTGTCAAAGTTAGGCAAAGAAGCTATGCAGAGATAAGCAGTTTCGGGTCCGAGAAAAGTCTCTGCAAGAGTCACGACTAAATCGTCGTTTACAGTCTTCGGTGGAGAAAGAATTCTTCGATAACGGAACTGTATTTGATTTGGAAGCAAAGCTCCTCGAAGCATTACAGTCCCACCGATCCAAGCCCACCAAGCGAGTTGTACTCCAAGAGGAGTTTGAGGAATAAAGTCGACCTTCGTCATATCGACGAAGTCTTGATTCAACTGACCAACCGCACGCTCTTTCATCCAAATAGGTTCATAAATATTTGTTGGGTATCCCGCGACGGTTGAAAGATCCACATTATTGTCGTCGACCGCATTGGCGGGAACCGTTAATATCGTCGAGACCGCATTGATAATTGGTACCGAATTCCTGACAAGTTCATTGAGCATCTCATTGTAGGCACTTTGAAGCTTTGGCATCAACTTTTGAGTAGTCCAATTAGTGCCTTGTTCATCATTAAGATGAGTTCGAGCCGTCGCTAAAGCAACGTTAGCTAATGCCATTATGACTCCTATTTAAGGACGACCAGGAGTATTCAGACGTCCTTTATTGGCTTGAACTATTTGGTCCATCGATTGAAGTGCTATCTCCGTCCAGATTTGATGACTACCATCTTGACCCATAGACGAAGCTTGAAGTGCGGCCGTTCTCGGCGCTAGATAAAGTTCTCCAAAAAGAATCCCAATTAAGTCCGTATTGAGAACTGGAAGAGGAATTTGTCTCCAATAGAGAATCTTTACGTCGATTCCATTGGCAACGGGTGCGCGAAAAGTTAAAATCTCGTCGGCCCACTGCCAATATTGAGAAGCCGTAGTCGCAGCGGGTAAAGCTGGATCGATAGGGTCCGCCTCTGTCATCTCAATGTAAGTCGTTGGGGAGCTTGCGGCAACTTTCTCCCAAAGCTTTATCGGCTCAAGTAAATCAGTCGGATTAGCCGTCAAAACCGTCGCGTTCGCAGCAACAGCGCCGATAAAGCTATTCCGCATAACTTGGGCATCACGCGCGCGAAGATACGCTTGAAGCTCTCGATGAGCCTGAGTTAGCTTCGGAAATAATACCGTATCCGTGAACAGCGAGTTCCCGTCGTCATTCAACAACGTCCTCGCTGTCACGAATACCGTTTCAGCAGAGACGGACATGGTCTAGTTCTGTCCCAAGAACAGACAGAAAAACGTCAAAGTCTCCCCGGAGTTGGCCGCTGGAATGGCATTTCCGTTTCCAAGTTCCGTATTGATAGCGGTGAAAATCTTCAGGAGACCATTTGCCGACGTCGTTCCTGGAACGAAGGCATAGAGATTCCCCGCAGGAGATAGAATGATAACCAACTGCGGTGGTCTTTGAGCTTTCACCAAACCAGCGGCCGCGAGATTGCAGACAATCCCCCCTGTCACATAAGTCAAGGGATTCGCTCCGATCGTTCCAGTGAGAATGCAAGCGAGCATATTACCAATCATGAATGTTTGGTTATCGCTCGTGACAGAAATCGCAACTGTAGAAGCAGGCATTTTTACTCCTTAAACGTTAGCAAAAGTCAACTTCTTGTACTCTTCCGGTAAGAGAATGCAGCGACATTGAGGACAGATGATCGTCTTTGCTGTAACCGGAGATTGGCAGGCGACGCAGAGAGGTCCAACTTCAGTTTCTTTCTGCTCGATCACTTGCGCGCGCATCCATTCGTGTTCGTCGGGATTCCAACCGATCTGGTTCGCCGCGACTCTCTGAAAGTCGGAAATTACCGTATGCTTTCGATAACGAGTCCAGTCGTCATCGGCAAGACGGCAGAGATTCAGGAACCAGTTGTTTTGAAGGGTTTGATTGGTCTTGACAAGATTTGGATGCTTTTCAACCAATTCCATAGCTTCCAGATAACCAGGGAGCCAGAAAAGACCGGGGCGCGCCGTTTCGCCGATCACGAGTTGAGAATTGATGTAGTCTCGAACGATCGACGCGGCAACTTCGTCGCTAGGATCTCGGGCTTGAAGGGAGCCGCGCGCTTCGTCCAGATAGACGTAATGAATCGTCTTGTTGGAAATGTGAATGACGCTGGGAATCTTGCCGTCACTTTGAGGAATCTTGAATCTTCCAGGATAAAGACCTGGTTTTTCCTCGTACAAGTCCCAAGGAATGATCGACGCTACTGTGCAATGCAATGACTTCTCATGGTCTTCCATTATCTTTGAGCCTCATTTATCTTTCTGTAAAGTTCCAGAGCTTCTGGACTAGGTTGACTGATTCTCGGGTCTTTAGGAGCATATAAAGACACAGCTTCCCGAGTATGTAACAAAGACTCAGTTGGCGTTCTACCTTTGTCTTCTAGTTCCCCAAGAAATTGTTTGATTTCTTCATCCTCAGAACGAGAAACCATGTCTTTTCTTTCCGACGGAGTTGAAACGACCCTTTGACGTGCCATATCGACTATGAATTGAACTACTTTAAGAGTCGGATGAAGAAATTTGCCGTCGCAGGACTCAAAAACGAAAAATGGCTCATAAGTCCCGCCAGATTCATTGGAAACTTCAGGATTATTTCCGGGACAGAACTTCTCTAGAATCCAACGGTCTTTGACGTAATTGTATTTTCGGACTTCTCTAGTTCCAGTAAAAGAACGAATGAATAGGTCACCGTAAAAATCGTTGAACTGACCAGTTCTCTTCTCAGTGAGAGCTTCGGACCAAACCAGCCTCCAGACCAGTTTGCCATTGAGCATCTTTTCCTGCTCTTTTAGCCATTTATGAATGAGATTGGCGTTCATTGTCCCACTTCTCGGTGCAGTCTTCGCAAAGATTTAGCTCTTTAGGCACTCCAGGTTGCACTGGAATGATAGAGCCATGCTTACCGTCGACTAAGATCTTCGACTTGCACCAATCGCAAATTAATTCATCATTAATTATCATAATATGTAGCTAAGAAAAATTCGGGGGAGGAACTCACTCCTCCCCCAAGGAGAAGAAAGTTAGTAACCAGCCGGGACAGCGAGATTGTCGATAAACGCCGCGGCCGCCGGATTGTTCATGAACAAATTGAAGCTCGCGACGATGTAGAAGATCCACGACGTCGCAACGCCTCCGGTCTGTCCGCGAATTTCCCAGACCCTCTGGTTGTTATCGGGGTTCTGGTAGAATCCGGGAGGATGAAGTTCGGCGCGGCCGTAAACATCGGTATCGATGAAGTCGATTCTGGTCCGATCCCAGGAATAGCTGGTTTTGAGGGGCGCCCCAGCGATTCTCATGTTATCGTTGAAGTAAAGATCGAGCCCCTCTTCCTTCGCCGCTTTGTCGATACGAATGACGTTGAAGCCGAGTTCCTCATAGGCTTGCTGTTGAGCCGGATGAGTCCAAGCAGTCGTTTTGTTGCGCTGCTTGATACCGACACGGTCGCCGATCTTGTTGATGGCGAGTCGAGGCAGTGGCAAAGTGAGAGCCGAAGCATTTCCGTTGACTCTATTTGCCCGAATCTCGGGATTCTGTGAACGATCGAATCCGAGCCAAGTCCCGGTCGACGCGTTGGAATCGTGATACTTCACGCCCAACATTCCAATCGGGGGAGTTGACTGAAGACCCGACATCACGATAAGATCGCCACCAGTGGCGCCCGCAACGGATGGAGTAACGTTGATCGTCTTATTGGCGAGATCGTACAAAGTGACGGTCGTCTCGTTCTGCAAACCGCCGCCAGTTCTGCAAGTCGTCAGGGTCGAATTAAAGACGTTCAGATTCTGGCCGAATCGAATGAGGCGCGCCCCGAATCCATCGGTCGTCAGTGTATAGGTATCGACGCCGCCGGCGGTCGAGACGGAAGTGATTGTTCCTAGAGTTCCAGTACCGTCCGTCATGCACTGCGAATCGACTTGACGCCGAAACTCCTTCATTGCAGTCGATAGGTTGTGACGGAAAGCATTGATAACCGCTTTTCGGTTATTGTCCGTCGCCCACATTGTTTTCGTGGTGAACTCAACCGCGTGCTTCAAATGCACGGAATTGACGATAGCCTTGTCAAAGGTCGGCATATCGCCACGGCCCATGTCCGCGCCGTCCGGGTTGTAGTAACCAGTTTTCCCACCAGGACGCATTTCGAGAGGAACTCTCATGTCCCGAGATGAGATGACTTCAACAGGGCGCTTCTCAATCGTCGAGTAGAAAACGTCGTCTCGATCGAAAAGCGCCGGAACTTTGGGTAGGACGCGCTCAAGTTCCGCGCCTACGACTTGAGACTCGTTGCCGGCCATTTTCAGCTCCGATAAGTGATGTTATCGTTGATCAGATCCTCGTCCGATGTCTTGGAGTAATCAACTTTCCGCGAAGAATCGAAAGTTCCGGTTCTCTTCGCGGGCGCGCCTCCTCCTCCACCTTCAGGACGTCGGGTCCTCTCAGCTACTTCCCTTGTTCTACCGGATCTTTTGGACTCCGTTCCAAGAGCTTCCGATACTAAACGGGAGCGAGAAGCTGTTACTAGCTGACGGGCGCGTGCCAGGAACGCGGAGATTATTCTGGTCTTCCACTCAGCCGTATAGCTACTCTTTTTCGCCTTCTCCCATAGACCATCCATGTACTTCATGTGGTCCTTGTCCGCACTCATTTGAGATTGGACGTCTTGCGAAATTTTCTCGATCAAAGTCTTTCTCATCCAAGGAGAGAAAATCTCATCTGGATCGAGGCGGTCTTTTCCGTTCTTGTCCTTCGCTGTAATCATTGAGGACAAGCCATTGAAGGCCATTGTACGGATGTCGCTATCGAACGCTTCGTAACGTTCTTTGTAGAACTTCTCTCGCTCTGGATCTTTCTTCTCTTCCGTTTGGAGGGTTGGGATGAATGTCTTTTTCTTGTCGAGAATGTCCTGAGCTTGCTCTCCGAAGCAGTACTCGGCGAACAATTTCGCGGCGTCTTTCGTTTTGTCGTCTTTCGCCGACTCGTAAAGGCCACGCACCATTGATTCAAGAATTGGGTTGGCGGCCGCCCAATGAGCGTCTTGATCGACTTTAAACAACGCCGGCAAGATGCGTTCCGAAAAACGGATTAGAGCTTTTGGATCGGTCTCTTTGATGGAAGACAAGAACGCCGTACCGTCACCCTCAAAGATGCTCGACTTCGCAGAATCCAGAGCTTGAGCACTCTCAAGAGCGGTCTTGGCGTCGTCGATGTTCGTGAAAAGTTCCGTATAAGCCTTTTCACGGAAGATGACATCTTTTAGACCGGGGAACTTGTCGAAGAGTTTGTCATCGTATTTCTTGAGGTCCGTGAAAGTTGGTCTTTCGTGAGGAGCTAGTTCCTTTGTAGGTTCTCCTTTACCCTCCTCTTCTTCCTCTAACCTTTCCGCCTCTTCACGAGTTTCGCGTTCCTCGTCCGTTTCTTCATGCTCGTCTTCTTTGGGTTCGTCTTCTTTAGGTGGAATCTCCTCATTGAGTAAAGCAAGATCTTCAGAGAGACCAGTTGACCCGTCCAGGCTATCCGGACTTCTCAAGACGCTTTTTAAGGCAAAATTCTTTAAGCTAGACATAATTCTTCCTCCCTGACATCATCGTACATTTTAGGTAGTACGTCACCCAAATCGGTCCTGTATTGCATGTCCGGAATGCAAATCTCCTCGATCGCTTTGTAACATTTTTCGATAGATTCTTTGCAGTCAGAGTCTGCAAAGGAAACGACCGCGATCACTCCGGTACCGTCACTGTGAACTAACTGATCACCACAAGTCATGACTTCGTAGAAATAGTAATTCTTCTCAAATCTCTCGGGGAAATCTAGTGGAATTCCATAGTTGGGACTAGATTTCTTGACATCTTTAATTGACGGCGGCTCAAGAGGATATGGTGGAATAGAAACTCGAACTCCCGAAGCAAAATCTCCTGAAACTTTCATCTCTTTAGTTTGACCCTTGACAATATCCGAAATCAATTGACCAACGTCTTGCTTCAAAAGTTGCAAAAAAGTCGGCATTGCGTCGAGTCCAAATCTTGGAGTCCACTCAAGCCCAAAAACTCCGTCCTCATTAACAATTGTGTTGAGATCGATAGCGCCAACGAATCCATTCTCGACCAGTTTCTTTTCCGCACGTCGAATACCTCTTTCGAGAACTTTAGAATCATCACAGCGCCAAACTAGATTCCCTTGACAACCAGTTGATTGACCAAGATCGTCGTTCATGAATTTCTTGACTTCAACTGTTTGATTCGCGGGCGTTACAAAACCATTGGGGCCGCACCAGAATTCACTTGAGACAATACTACCCTCGACGAATCTTTGAAGTATAAAATCTTTGATCTCTTCTTTGAAGTACATCTCGACCCACTTGATGTAGCCGATTAACTCTCGCGAATCTTCTCCGACATAAGTGAGCCTTGAGGGTAAGTCCCCCGAGGGTTTGAACACAAACCTTTCATCCCGCGAATGGTTTAGGAAGTCATAGGCTTTGCTGAACTCTTTCTTCTTGAATTCATAAGTATCCGGAATGTCGATACCGCAATCCTGCATGAACTCAAGACCAAAGTTCCGAGAATTTTCGAGCTTATCATGGAATTCACTAGCACCGAAAACATGGACACCATGTTTTCGGTAGAGATCAGCTTCATAACCGAAAGAAGAAGAATCGAAGATGACAATTTCATCTTTATCAGGACTGCAAGTCTTTTCTTTTTCGATTATTCCATCGTAAACGGAGTAATAGTCTTTCTCACTGATGTAAAGACGGACAGAGTTCCCCTCTTGCCTGATCTTCTCAAGCAAGCCGCAGCCTTCTCCGCACTTTGACATCATGAAAAACTTCATGAAGCCGCTGTCACCGTAATCGTAACTGGTGGAATTACAATAGTCGTTTGAATCGAAATTTGAGTCGGTGGGGAAGCAATTGATTCCACTGAATTATTGATCGACGTCACATAGTAGCAATATAATTGACCGAGTACGACCGTTGAGTCTGTGAAATTAATAGTCGTGATTGCCGACGCGACTTTCGTGAACGGAGCCGTAACGCAAGATCCCACTGCTCTATAGACGTTGTATGTAATCCCAGTGACAGCATTGGCAGGGGGGTTAACCCAAGAAATTGATATAGAATGCTGAGCGAGAGCAGAAGTCGCTAGCAAAAATAGCAAAATAACTAACTTTTTCATGCTTTTCTCCTAATTGGAAACTAAAATTTCGAGCAAACGATTCGATGCCGTAAGAGTGTTACCAGTTGAGCAGTGTTGAATGTCGACTGTATGAGATCCAGCAGCTTGAGAAGCAATTCTCCATTGAAAGTTACCATTTCCAACAAAACCACTACCAAAAGACTGAGCTTGTTGATGGGAATCCGCTACTGTATCGATTACAGCTTGATGAGCTAATGTAAAAGGCCCTCCAGCCGCTGCCCATTGAGATGAATATTGAATAATGACATTTGAGATACTCCCCAATGAATAGGTTATCGTATCCGGAGTAGTCAAATCTGCAAAAGTAGTATAAGCGCCAAAAGATCCACCGCAAATTGACGCATTCGCTTGACTAGTTGCGATGAAAACTGAGGCAAAAACTCCAACTGTTGATCCAGATCCGGAAGCTATCGATGTCCAAGCATTCGCAAAGGGATCACAGAATTTTATCGATGTTGATCCTGTTGCGACATTGAACCTTCTCGGCGGACAAGGCCCAGATAACGGCGACGCACTCAAGATAGTCGGATTCGGTGGCTGCGCGGGCGACTCTTTCCCCGTAAAGACAAGCAAAGCTGCTAATGTTACGCAGGAAAGCCCCAAAATTAACGCTGGTTTCATTTATACATACTCCAAATCGAGTTCGTAGACCATCGAATTCACTTGAGGAACCAGTTTATAGTCCCTCAAACAGATCGAATTCCGCATCGACGGTCCGACTTCGTAAGTATCACCGCCAGTTAAGGGACGTCCAGAGGTATTTGCGACGTTTAAGTCCGCGACTGTCAAAGTATTCGCCGCATTCGCTGTATCAGACGTAATTTTCAGAAAACAGCAACGGTCTGGCAAGATTCCATCTGTTGGTTTAGCGCCAGTTATCGCCGTCGCACCATTGGCTCCCGTCATTGCATCGTAAAGGGAGCGCGCCGTTGTATCTGCCGGTAAAGTTACTTTAAAACTTCGATGCATTACATTGCTCCTTGCTGTGCGGCTCCATTAACTCTCTGTGGAGGGCCGCCCGGTAACATCTTAGGAGGTGGCACGCCCGGTTTAGCTTGACCTGGAGCTTGTCCAGGAGCTTGAGGAGGCGGAGCCATCGCTTGAATGTGCTGTTGTAAGTGCTGAGCTAGTCTAGCATAAGCAAGAGGATTCGATTTTTGAAGCTCCAAACCGGGTCCGCCGACCATAAACGCGCGCAAAACCTGAATGTGAACGGGATGTTCGTCGACCAATTGATCGACGTTGACCATTTCTCCTCGAACAAGCTCCCGAATCTCTCTGGATTGCTTGGCTCTTTGATCGTCTCCAGGGATAGTAAAGTCTGGATTTGAGAGATAATCTCGTAGAAGTTTGCGATTCTGAGGTAAATAGAGAGCTTGATTGAGGAATTCGTTGTTCATCTCGATAAGTTTCATCAACAGAGCTTGCTTTTGAGGTTGACTTAGCGGAAAAGACTCAGATCCTTCACTCTCAACTTCTCCAACATGACCACTAAGCTCGGCGCGCTTGATCCAAACGTTGATATAATCGCCGTCATCGTTCTTTGTGACGTAGCGTTCATCTTCAATCATGTTCTCAACGAACAAATGAACGCATTTTTCGAGCATCCGAGCCGTCCAATCGGTAATCAATGACCATGCAATTGTGAGTCTTTGCAAGGCCATTTGACGACTCATGTTATATTCCGAAGCTGTGCGAGATTTGCCCTCAGCTGCTCCACCATAAATTGAAGGGAAACTTCCAGTAACAAATTGTCCCAATTGTTCGAGTTGTTTCGCAAATCCCGCCACTTCTCGCGACAGCGTTGCTCTAGATCCTTCGTAGAAAGCATCAGCGAGTCTCTGTCCCGTTCGTGGCCGAGCAGGGTAAATGATCCCCGGTCGAGCTTCATGACGAGAATAGACCTCAAAATCCAGAACTCCTGGGTCAGCGAATCCACTTGGGATACCATGCTCGATGGTTTCTTGGGTAAGATTGAGGTTGACATTCGTGATTTCCTGAATTGGAATTAAACTCTGACCCATCGGGTCGCAATGAATGAATTGGGAAAGGCCGCACTGACCAATTGTCCAGTGCTTATCCACATCTTCATCGCGAGAACAAGCATATTTGGTCCCAACAAATTCAACTCTAACTCCATTGGGGAACAACTTTTGAAGCTTCTTTTTCTCTTCTTTTTTTGTCTCACCAAGTTTTTCAAACGCCCAATATCGGAGCCAAGCTCTTTTATGAGTCATTAGCTCGCGATTCTCGTCTATTGTATTGTAGCTTGAGTAAGAAGAAGGCGTACGTGCCATTCTTTCGTAGAGGCCCTGTTCTCCTTTATCTTCATCGATGGCATCGGCGCAATGTGGAAAAATATGTTTGAGAAAAGCTTTATGACGATCTTGATTGAGGACTAAATAAGGAGTTTCTTTTTGACTTGCAACTTGATAAGAGACTTTAAAGAAAAGGGGACTAAAGCACTCGATCATTACTCTTGACTTGGGGCTATGATCGAAACCGTCTAGAACTGGGATGAATTGAAGGGGTCCACCGCATGTCGGACAGGGTTCGCCTTGATATTCTTCTTCCTCATCAATGGGTTTTTCGGTTTCGCAATTGGGACAAGTCAGCGCGGTTCTGTAATTCGGAATATTAACTTCTCCAAAACTTTTGTCGGTACGAGAAGCGTGATAGGCACCGACAACGCCCTGATTCCACATCGTGAACAAAGCCCTGAGAAATACAATCTTAAATTTGTTATGGCGCTGAATCAGGTCCGATATCTTTGCGTAAACTTGGGATGTCGATATATCGTCCTCATCGTCAGCATCGTCCGGAGGGAAGCGAACCGCTGGAATCTGAGAGGAGAGGGCCGCGATAATAGCCTCCCCATGAGCGCGGTAAATGTTCGCGACGAAATCATAGAACGGTCCTTCCGCTTCTTCTCGACCTTCTTCTTGCTGGAACCATCGAGTATCAGTCGGAGAAATCCAATCTTGCCTCGATTCAGACCAAAAGATGAATTGAATCCCATGCCAAAACTCGTCATTCTTCTTCCAGAGTTTGATCTGCTGTTTACGGACCCATGCGTCTTCTTTCTCGTAATCATCTACGAGTTCTTTGAGACACACTACGAGATCATCTGGAAGATTCTCGTTATTCTTTCCGTAGTCAGGCAAGAGTTAATTCCTCTTCGTATTCTAGAGACTTCCTATTGATATACATCGATGCTAGGGTCGTTCTATTTCGCGCCCCAGTCTTCTTGAAAAGCCGAGAAGTGTAACACTTAACAGTTTTTAAAGATAAAGACAGTTCCTCGGCGATTTCTTTATTGAGCATTCCTTTTGATATCATCTCGGCTAATTCTAGCTCTCTAGGAGTTAATTTCATATTTCAAAAGCGGGCCTCCCTAGCTCCCCCAAAGGAAGCCCGCCCCCCCTCAAGAACCACTTACGCGACTAAGCAGTTCCGAGAACGTAGTAAACGTACACCTCGAAGGCGCCAGCGGTCAACGGCCCAGTCGCGACAGTTATGTTGATCTGTCCGGTGGCCGTCATCTTGACAGGCGCGGCCAAAGTTACGGTTCCGTTAAACGGAGTCGCAACGACGAAAGTTGCTTTGCCCGTCGCGGTTAAGATCGAATTGCCGGCCGATCCAGCCGTCGTTCCAATCGCGACAGTTGCCGCGCCGGCTGCTGTAACGGCCGCAGTCGTATTGACAGTTGCCCCGATTAGAAGTGCATTGATCGGGATAACGTCAGAGACTGACGGCGTTACAGAAGCGCCCCCGTCAACGGAGAAGTCATAACGCATGACCGCAACGTTGACGAAGTTTCTCTGAACTGGTGTGTATGCGGCATACGCTCCGACGGTCGTGTCAATGTAATTGTTTTGCGAAATTCCTACAACAAGACCAATCGCAGCGTTTGATCCCGAAGGGTAAGCCGTCGACGCGCCCGTACAAACGACGTCATAAGCAACGGCTCCCGGAGCGGGATTCCATGAGAGAGCAACGAAGTTTCCGACCGCATTGGGCGCGCCCGATTGAGCGGGAAAACCGCCTCCCAATCCTGCCGGAGTATTGGATACGAGAACGGGACCAGCGAAAACGCTTCTATCTCCATCGGCGTAAATTGCTTGGACCCAGTAGTTTCTTGCAGTCGTGCCTCCAGGGGCTCCAAAATAACGGGCGACTAGACCGGTAACAGGAGGTGGTAGCATGTTTTACTTCCTTTCTTTCTCAAGTACGCGAAGTCTGACTTCGTGATCTTTGAGAGTTTCGGCATGATCGTCGACTAGCATCTTATAAGGTCCAAAATCATGCTTCCAATCTCTTAGATATTTTATTTCTTCTCTTAAATCCGCTTGAAACTTTTCCGCCGCTAAATGCTCGGCTCTTTGATTGGCTTCGATAACAGCAACAGTTGAGATTAATTTAGAATAATAAACCACCCCAGCAATGACTTGTCCAAGTATTGCGCTCGTCGCAATTAACCACTCAGCCATTACCGTCTCCGATTAAGAGATTTAGCGAATGAGCTTCGTTTCTTTTTCGGTGTCTTATCGATGAACTCCTTGGCTACTTCCTTTGATGGACCTCCAAGTCCTTTGGGGCGCTTCCCATGAGCAATCGCTTGCATCAAACCGTATTGAGCAGGGGATTTAGCTGGCATTTTCTTGCTCCGAAACTCGTCTGTTCTTTTCGAGAATTGATCTCTCCGTCTGATCGACTTGAGTTTTAACTTCGAGGCGCGATCGATCCTGTTTCTCCAACATGAACTTTCTTCTAGTCCAAGGGATTCGAGTAAACGGTAGAGGTTTTAATTCTCTATCGTCTTGAGGAGCTTGCTTTTCGGGTTCAGGAAAGAGCTTGTCCTGATAAAACTTTCGATCTTCCTTGTAGTCCTGCAATTGAGACTTGAGAGATTCGGCTTCGGCAATCTTTGCTGAGAGGATCATTTGAGTTGATTCCATGACTTTACTCATCTGTTCAGTAAATGCTTTTTGAGTAGACTGCAAGCTCTTGTTATACTCCGCAAGAGTAATTCCGCCGAGAGCTTTGATGAGAAAGCTTATCATCGAATTCTCCCACGATGAAAACGTTTTACCGCGAAAGAAGTCTTTCTTTGTTCAGACTCAAGACGTTCCATTTGACGGTAGTAAGTTGTCTGATCTCCATTTGTTTCAACAGCTCTGACTGCTTCGGCGATTTTAGAACGTCGATCGTTACCACTTCTCAGTTCGCCGAGTAAATCATCCGCGTCCATTACTAGGTAACGAACACAGTCATAGGGATCGTCTCCGTCGAATTCTTGAACGTCTTCTGAGAGTTTGTTAGTTCGAGAGTTATTGGGACCGTAGATACAAAGTGGAATTGTCTCGACTAGAACTGGGGCGCGCCCCCGAAGTATCTGAAGTTTTGGAAGATTAGCTTCAGGTTCCTCCGGCTCGAAAGACTTTAGATAAGCTTTGTAAACCTCGAAGCCCTGTTGACGCATTATTCGAGCGGCTTCTTCGGGATCGTACTCGGATTTGGGAATTATTGACTTCGGCTTGGGCGCCCAGCGAATGAATTCTTCAAGAGTAATCTTTCCCTGAATTCGATCGTTCTGAGCTTGACTCGCTTCAATGCCGGAATACTTCTTGAACTTCTCGGCTATGACAAGCTCATCTTCTCCTCGATCTTGCCATGCCGACCGACATAGGGACACTTTTCGATAAGACTCGCCCTGCGAGAGAGCACCAATCTCAGAAGCCCATTCGACCACACGGCGCCCCTTTTGAGCATACTCTTGATAAATATAGAGACGATCCTCAGGGGATAGAGCACCCCAGAGAGCAACAGTAAAAGCGCGAGTCCCCCAATCAATTGCAAGGATTCTAAGCCACCACTGCGGGATGTCGAATGGTTCGATGACGTGGATTGCATTTTCTGGTTCTCCTGGGATGTGATTCTCTCTAAAGTCTGAAAAAACTTGACCTTCAAAAGTGTACCAATCGCCGTCGAGTTTGGCACGCCTCTCAGCTTCAGGAAGGCCCATCAGACGGTTGATATAGTTCTTGTCGATATAAGGATTGTCCGTCGCGAGGCATTGAATGAAGATTCGCTTTAGAGTTGTTATCTTGTCGCGAATTATCGTTCCCCAAGGAGCAGGAGAAACAAATCGAGATCTAACCCACTTATGACCAATATTTCCTGGGTTAGTTCCAGAACGGACTATAACAGGTATGTTGGAAGATACTTTTGATCGCATCCTTGAGTGAACGAAGTAGGTGTATTGGAACTCGGTAAACGAAGTGAGTTCATCAAACGCACCATATTGATACTCACTCGTATCGTATTTCCGGATATCGTTTTCGTGCTCACAATGTCCGAATTGGATGATTGCTCCTGAAGAAAAGTTCCAGCGACGACGCTCCTCGTTGTAGGTACCTCCAAAATGAGGATACCAGTCCTTTGATCGAAGGATAATTTCAGATTCGAGTTCGGGGTAAGTACGACGAAAGATGATTCCTTTAAAGTACGGCTCTTTGTGGAATCCCCTAACAACGGGAAGCATGACGAGTTCGTCTGATTTTCCTCCACCGGCCGCACCTCCGTACATCGCTTCAAAGATAGAATCAGGGAGAGAGCTGAATAGCTCCTGTTTAGGATGCGGTTTCCAGACTTTCTGAATCAAAGTCGGAGTCATTAATTCCTTTTATAAACCTAGTGTTTGAACTCCGATTACCGCGCCAATATTCACGATTGCCGTCTCAGTATTGTTCTGAGCATTCGCACAACCTAAAGAAAGAGCGGCTTGTTGAGCAACATTCAAATTGATCGATGTATTGATGTCTGCTCCAGGAAAAGATACCGTTATCGTGTTATTGTTGATGGTTAAATTCCCGAGAATTGCCGGAGACATTGGTGCGGCTTTCGAGATAAGTTGACAAATCCCTGTGATGATTTTATTGACGAGATCAAAAGTTAAAGAGATTACCTCAAAAGTGTCGTAAGAAATCCCAGAGACACCACCGAGATCAGTCGTCGACAACCAAGGAGCCGTCAAAGTAATCAAGGGTTTACTTCCTCCCAAGTCATTGACGCAAAACCAGCAGCCGCGGCCGATGCTTGAAGAGTAACGTGACCACCGGGATAGATCAAAAGCGCTCCTGCTATTTCGTCCCTCAAAGTTGGAGGAGTAATAGAGGAAGCGGCAACAACTGATCCTAAGATACGCCCGACTATCGGAACTGCCGCAAGCGTCGCGGCCGTATAAACTTTGGCCGCACTATTTGCGTAGTTGGAACCAATTAAAGAGTTAGGCCAAGGAGTTGACAATTGAGTTAGTCCAGTTGGAGCAGCTTGTCCGGAAGTTCCAGGGACCGCGAGGAAAACAACGGCCGCCGCAGCAGGAGGAGCAGAGAAGGCAAAAACAAAGTCGATGAGAACAAGATTGACTTTAGAACCGATGGGATTGTAGAGGGTCCAGACTGAGGTTGCAGAAAGGCCCGCGCCAAGAGTCAAAGCAGCTTGTGACGCGGCCGTGAAGACATTGCCACGAGAAACCGCCTCTTGATATCGGGCATGAGCGTCTGCAACACACCACTCACTCGTCCTACCCATCCTTGGAGTATTATGACTTCCGTCAGAAGCAATTTGCGGTCCTACTTGACCCTCTAATAGAACATCTTGACTCATAATTACCTCAAATAGTGAATCAGAACCAAAGTTGCCGAGATCAAGATACAACCGAAATGTCGATCGAGAAACTGAACGACCGAATTTCGATCATCTTTCTTTACAGGCTCATGAACTATGAGCATTACGGAGCCTCGTAGTTTCCTTTGATTGAAACTCCTTGAACCGTCGCGGCTATTGAAATTCCGCCGATCATTGGAATTCCAGCTTCAGAGTCGATAGCTATTGATGCCTCTGGAATTAAGGTTTTGGAAACTAAAATTGTTGGGACAAGATCTTTATCTTGAACTGTAACTTTTGAAGATTGACTAGGATTGTTATTGATAATGTACATCTCTCGAAGACGAACTTCAGAACTAACTATGTCAGTCAAAGCAAGTGGTACTTGCTGACTAAAGTCAGTTAGCTCTTTGTTCATTCGGGAAACGACCCTAGAGTACATGAAAATTGGTAGAGGGCTTTAGAGCTGATCCCGACGGAGTTAGTCGAAGTCAGGAGGCAACGACTGACGCGCGCCACAGCTCGCGGCCCTCGTGATTAGTAATTGGGACTATGCTTCATGTCGGCCGCGATGCCGTAAGGTGGGAGATGATCCCCATCTTTTCCATGAGCGACGCGCCCGACTGGTTTCTGTTTCTTTTTTCCTTTTTTCTGAAATGGAAAGCTCTTCTTTTTGGGCACTTTTCTCCTCAATTCGCGGCGTTGTGGGCTGCGACCGCAGTGCTAACTGCGCTCTGGACGATTGCCTTGTGCTCCTCCGTCATCCCTGGAGTCGAGTTCAGATGCGCGGCTATTTGCGGCGCGACCGACGTCGGAACTCCTTGATGATGGAAAAGAGAAAAGATCTGAGTAAAAACCTGAAGGGCAAAGACCACTAAAGCTTCAATGCCCGTGACTGAGTTCAGCGGTGGTTGTGGTGTCATGTTAAAATGCTCCTCCTATCGCGGCCGCCCCATTGACCGCGGCGGTCACGTTAACTGGTAAAGTCATACCATTGATAATGACGGTTAATGCTTGCCCGTTGAAATTGTATTGAAAAGTGTAGGCCGTTCCAGAAGAAGTAAAAGGGATATTAAAACTCGGGATTGTCACTGGACCTAGACTGCAGCTGACAGAAATGTTTACTGCCGGTACCGCGTCGCCGGTTATTGTGCATTTGACTTGAGAAGAAGTAGCAGATCCTGAGGTTACTGTTAGAGTGGCCGGTTTCGCGGCCGTAGGCGGGACTGGAGGAGTGTAGGTAACTTGGGCTAGAAGAGAAAGAGGCAGAAGAAGTATAAAAACTAACTTTCTCATAAAATCCTCATGCTTTTTCCTCAGACGTCGACAACTTTAAAAGAAGCCTCTTTTCTTAATTCAGGAGTATAGACAACAACCTGAATATTAGTGTCGGCTTTGTCTTTGGGAAGAGTAGCTTCGACGACCTTCGCCATTCCCGCAGCGATCTTAGAAAGCCCAGACGCAGATTCTTTCTTGAGCTTCTCGCGGTCGATGAGACCCAAAGATTCCATCAAAGTGTCGAGAGCTTTGTCCTGAACTTGAGAGAGACGCTCTCGAATTGAGTCTTCGTCTAAAGACTTGGCTTCGCCCCGCTCTAATTGAGAAACTCTGGCTTGAGTAGTGTTGAATTCTCGGGCCAGCGGCCCTTGACGTTCTCCAAGACGGGATCTGAAAGCAATTTCGTTGGTTTGCAGGGGAGTTAAGTTCGGGACGTCGACTTTACGGCCCGGTCTACGAATGGGGATGGTTTTGGCGTCGGAATGCTTGGAGAAACGGTTAGCGAGATTGTCTGGAGAAGAAAGCCTTTTCTCGGCTTCTTCACTGGACAGTAGCATCTTTGTTTATTTCCACTACTTTAGCGACTTCTTCTTGCTTGACTTCTTCTTTCATTTGCGCGGCCGTTTTGAGAAATTCCGTCAAGAAGTTGATCTCGGCAGCGATAGGAGACGGGCTCGCTTTGATTTCATCGAGCTTCTGTTGCGCGTCGAAAAGAACGTCTTCAAACGTCGCTCCCGGATTAGTTGGGACTCCTGCTGCAAGAGTATTTGATAAATCGAGCCTTACTTGACCAGTCCGCTTTCCACTGATAAGCATTGAACCCAACATTACAAATCTCCTTGATTGTATGGTAGCATAGCGGCTTCTGGGAGGCAAGAGCTAGAATACACATTTAAAATACCCGGCGCTGGCATTCTTGTAAGCTAGGTTCGATCGAAGGCAGCTTACTGGTGCGCGAAGCCCAGCAGCCAAGCCGCAAGGCCCTTAAAAGCTTTCATTTCAGAAGTGAGCTGAAAGGTTTAAATACTGACAAAAAGAGAATCTTATCAGAAAACCTTTCGGGGAATGAAAGGTTAATGAAATCTTTTGTTTTTTGTAAAATTGCTTTTTGTCAAGCCACCCTCGCTGACGCTCGGGTGGGGCGTCGAATGTATCTGGGACTCCTACGAGGAGGGGGTGGGGGGTGTTGATAAAAAGATCTTAAACTCTTAAACTCTTAAGATATTAATACTCTTTTGTCTTAAATCTTTGCCAAAAAAGAGTTTCAGGTTTTTAAGCCTGAAACTCTTCTTATCAGGTTAGCGCCACGACCTGGGAACGCCGTAGATCACGCGCGCTCGAATACCGCGCGAGCGGAAACTATGCCGACGAGCGCGTGCGAGCAAATAAGCTGCGAATGGGTCGAATGGCATAACCGAGAGGGCCGTCTTGAAAATCTCCAAGACCAGAGTACCAAAAAAGAAAAGCCCGGGAATCAGGAGATCCCCGGGCTTAAGTACTACTAACTTTCGACTACGCGGTCGCGGCTGCCGGAGTTTCAGCGGGAGTTTCGTCCATTCCCAGCATAGCCACGGCGATTTTACGCGCAGCTTGCTCGGTAACGGGCTTCCCTGCGGCCGCACGAGCTTTAACAATGTCCGCCACAAGCTTGTTGATCGCCTTGTCGGGACCTTCAAGCTTCGCCATCAGAGTCGAGCGAACATCCGAACGGGCATTCAGGTTTAGCCCGTAGTTGAGCGAACGGAGAAAATCGGACACGCGGGCCTTGAGAACATCGGCAGCGCTTTTTGTAACTTTGCCGTCGGTCACTTCGTCGGCGGGCGCGCTTACCAACACCGTTCCATCGGTCAGTTTGATTTCACTGCCCGACAGAAACGTCAAAACGTCGTCCGAATTCTCGAATTCCAAGTACGTAACGGGCGATTTCTCGGATTTTTCCGCGCCCGTCATGCCGTCTTTGGTGGTGGCTTCCACCGTTCCGGTAATTTGCTTCATGTTCGTAACCTTTCAATTGCCTGTTGAAAGCTTAGCAGGCTGCTTAAGTTTTCTACCTGAACCCAGTATAAGCGAAGCTCGCCTGAAAGTCAAGAGAAAAGATGTGAAAAACGCAGAAATGCAGGCTGAAAACCCTGCCAAAAACCCGGGCCTTCCCTGATCCTTCCCTGGAACGAACAGCCTGTACAAAACTCGTAACAGCTTTATTTTTAAGGTTTTACGGCTAAAAAGCGTTACACTGGGTATATATCATTTTTCGGGTGGCCTAGTTCCGAACTATGTAAAACTTATATAGTGCCGCAAAAAAGTAAAGTAAATTAAAAAAAAAAAAAAAAAAAAAAAAAAAAAAAAAAAAAAAAAAAAAAAAAAAAAAAAAAAAAAAAAAAAAAAAAAAAAAAATAAAAATAAAATTTACTCTAAGACAGACCATGTAAATTTTACATAGGGATTATTCCCTATTGCATGTATATGTAGTACCTGGTATAATGGCCTTAGGTGTATGAAAACGCAAGAGTTAGCCGTTTTGTACAGGGGCGCAGGCTCAGGGCAGGCTCAGGGTAGCGTCGGGGTAAAACCAGGGTTTTCATGTGCAATTTGCGCTCGTCCGACATCTTTAATTCGTTTTGGTCGGCCAATTTGCAGAAAATGCTACAAAAAAGACATCGCGGCCCGCAAAGTTCTAGCCCTGTTAGCAATGCCTTTAATCAAAGAGAGAAAAAAGAGAGAAAAAGAAGCTCAAGACCAAATCATTCAGGAGATTCTATGAGTCAATGCGAACGTTGTTACAGAGATCAAATCAACTGCAAGTGCACCGAAGAGGAGAAATTATTTAGCAAGCTTCTCACTCTTCGATGCGATCTTTCATCACTCGAAGAAAAGGTCAAGACGACTTACCCAGACGCGGCCGTTCTAATTGGGATCGCTTGGTCCGCTCTGCACAGAGCCAACGATAACATCAGAAAGAACATGAAAACGGTCGAGATTGATCCCGACGACAAAAGTCTCGACAGTGCAGAGAGGTCCGGAATACCAGTCGAGTAAGTAATGGGCCGACCACTCGAACAAAAAGTAGTAACGACGATAAAGCCTCGAATCCCGGAGGGACTAGTTCAAGTCTACCTCCGAGAGTTCGAGGTTTTTCGTCGTGAAAAGGAAAGTGAGGGTTTAAGCGTCAATCAAACGGATTTTCTCAACTCAATTGTCATGAAATTTCTCAAAGATAAGGAGAGTCTCAAATGATCTACATCTACATCGCGCTTCTCTCACTCGCCAATGCAGTAGTTTGGGTTTCGCTACGACGTGAGAGAAAACTCGAAAGACCTCAAGTGATTGTTTTCAAAGGGAGATTGTAAAATGTGGTATTGGAGAGCTTCAAATCAAGTTTCAATGCGCTATTTCGACACAGCATTACTAGCTTGCTATAACGTCGAAAAAGAAGTAATCCCACCTAACTGGAAGCTAGTCCGATTACTAAACATTCCATCATTCCCAGGGGATCAGTATCTCGTAATGGGAGTCGAAGTACATCGCGGCCGTTTAGTTCCCGCGATTCAGCTTTTTCCCCAAGAGAGATTTGGAACTCCAATGTTACCAAGTTTGACGGAGGAATTCAATAGAATCGCGAAAGAAGCGCCCGAGAAATTCCCATCAAAAGCAGAATTCATGAGGAGGTATTCAAAATGAGTAAAGGTTACACACGATGCGAGTTCATGAGTCCATCGACTGGACTCCAGTGCGAGATTTGGTTCGAGTCCCAAGAGAGACAGCACGATTCAGCGGGGAGCCTTCTCCCGCTGTATTGTCCTGATCACTCAAACGGCAATCTCGAAACCGACAAGACTCAGTACATCGAAACCAAGAACATTGCGCGCGAATTTTGCTACCAAATGTTCGAAAAGTGCAGTCAAGAGGAAGGATTCAATAAACTCGACGCCCACATAGCCAAGATTGAAGCCGAAATCGAGAACCAAAAAGTAGTCTTGTACGCGGCTAAAGCAGTACGCCAAGAGAAGCTTCAAAACCTTTCAGAAGACGAAAGGAAAGAGCGCCTAAAGTATCGTGTCCGTAAAAGTGAGAGTTCAATCCCGACGGAGAAAAAAGAGACACTCAAATCGAATCCAGTCGGGTACCTGGAAAAGCGCGGTTTGAGTAAATCGGCCGCCCAGGACTTGTTAACTCTTGATCCGGACGAATTAATCGCTAAGTTCAAAGCTGCTCAAAAGAAAAAGAAGGAGGGTAATCAGTGAGATTCAATTCGTGGGAATGGAATTTCTTGCTCAACGAAGCATTGCCAACAGTAATATTCTTCGCAATGCTTTTCGGTATGATGAAGCTGATGGAAAACATCAGAAGAAAGAAGTAATCAATGGCTAAAGTATTCTTCAAAAAGCCACCCGTAAGACTGGAACTCGTTGAGTATCGTTTGATTGAACAAATCATAAACGAGATTCCAGAGATGGAACTAACAGAAGACGAACGTCAACTTCGTGAGAAAGTTCGTCGTATCTGCACTAACATCGAAAAAGCGATCGCCTATAAAGCGAAAATGGAGAATCAACATGCCGGAAGCCAAGATTGACGTCGCAACACTCAACGATTGGGAGCAAGACTTGACTCTCATGATTCATCTGATCCGCAGTGCTCAACAGGGTACTGTGATTCACGGTGATGCTTGGAAGAAGTTGTCCCAAGTAGAAAAGAAGTTGGACGAAATCAAAGCCGAAATCAAAAGGAGCTATCTCAATGCGATCAGGGAAGCAATCGAATTATGGCTACAAGATCATGCGGACCTCCTGAGTCCTGATGATCGAATGATCATCGGGAGTGCAATCAATATTATCGAAGCGACCGAGATCAAGGAGGAGAAAAACTAATGCCTCTTGTTCTCGAAAAATGTCGAATTTGTGGAAAGACCGCCGAGACTCGTAGCCAATTCAACATCGGCGGAACTATCATGTTGTCTCTCAAATGCGGCCATCAAATTAAGCAAGAGCATCTCCAAAAGAGAGACGCGGCCGCCATCAAGGCCCTGAACGGACATCGACTCATGCCATTCCAGATAAAAGGAGTGGAGCATGTCGAAACAGCCGGGGGCCGCGCACTAATCGCCGACGAGATGGGACTCGGGAAGACAGTTCAAGCTTTGAGTTTCTTGTTCCTACATCCTGAAGCAATGCCGGCGATGGGAGTCGTGAAAGCATCACTACTAACTCAGTGGCAACGACAATTCGCCAACTGGTGCTCTAACGATCACGATGACGGTTACCGCTTCGCCCAGATTATCAGTTCATCGAAAGATGTACTGCTACCTGGACTTCCTTTCTACATCGTGAGTTTCGACCTAATCCGTCGATTTAACTCGAAAGAGAAAGATCGAACCGGGCACTTCGAGAATCGTCTAGTCGAGATGGCGAAAGCGCGCGGCATTAAAACCCTCATCATCGACGAGTGCCAACAGATCAAAAACAATGACTCGCAACGAACCGAAGAAGTCCGGAAACTCGCTCGAATCTGCGATAATGTAATCGCGTTGTCCGGTACTCCGATCAAAAACAACGCGGGCGAGTACTTCCCAATTCTCAACATGATTCAACCGGAGCGCTTCCCCAAGTACTCTCAATTCCTTATGCAAGACGTCTGCACTTCCTGGAACGGATACGGGGCCAAAGTTGGAGGGTTGGAGTTTCCAGAAGCTTTCAAATCGAAAACTCAAGACTTCATCATTAGACGGGAACGAAAAGAAGTACTCCCAGAATTGCCGCTCGTTTCTCGTCAGTTCATGTTCAATGATCTCGGCGGAAAAGTCGAGCAGGCTTACATCGACGAGTTCAAGAGATTTCGAGATGAATACAATGCAATGGGAGAGGACAAAGATTTCAGCGATAACGGTAACATTCTCGCTTATCTTTCCCGAATGCGGCACCTAACAGGATACGCCAAGATCGACCCTTGCATCGACTTCTGCGTGGAATTTCTCGGCTCAACTGACGACGATCGACTCTGCATTTTCGTTCATCACGTCGACGTCGCTCAATTACTTCAACAGAAACTCGCCGAAATCTGTCGCCAGCTTGAACTTAGCTGGACACCAGTTAACTTAGTTTCCATGAATCCAGCAGCGCGCGAGTTGAAAAAGGACCAATGGATCGCATCGAACTCTCGAATTCTCATTCTCAGCACGCTGGCATCTGGAGAAGGCTTGGACGGGCTCCAGAAAGTCTGTCACAAGATGGTAACTCTGGAGCGCGAGTGGAATCCCGCGAATGAAGAACAAGTCGAGGGGCGCTTCTCCCGTATCGGTCAAGAAGCTAACTCAATCGACAATACGTTCTTCGTAGCGGTCGGAACGGTCGACGAGTTCTTCGCCGAAATAGTTGAGAAGAAACGAGAGATCGTGACTTCGACTATGGGCGGCGAAGCGGTCGAATGGAATCAAACGAGTATCATCATGGAACTCGCCGAGATTCTGGCGATGAACGGCGGAAAGAAATGGGGAATATGACAACTAAGAAAGAAGTAATCTCTCAATACCTCAAAACTGGAAAGCTCTACATTTCCAGCGCAGAAAAAAGAAGTATCGGAGAAATCATACCTGAAGTCTTTTGTCATGGCATTGAAAGTGAATTGGTAAATCAACCAGTAGTGGTCAGAAGGGAGGTTTCAAGAGAAGAATATTTTCAATGGGCTGGTCCTCTAGGTTGTTACACTGGAGAAGATGGGGGATATAATTTTCATTATGAGGTATCAATTGATTGACTCCAATAGTCGACTTCCGTTGTTGTAAAACAGCGGAGAAAACTCAGGGTCGAACGCATGACATCAAATGCACAGGGCGCGCCCCAAGTTTAAGGAGAAAGAAGACGGTCAGAATCAATCCAGAAACGGGGAGAACAGAATTAATCGAAGACCCTTTGTATGAGGGGATTAGAGATGAAGATTTAATGGGGTGCGAAGTGGTTCAATCAAAACTACCAATTCAAAGTCACTTGGAAGGAATACAAATGGCTGACTCAAAGATGTTCATAATCAAGTTGGAATCCCAATTCATTCCAACACCGACAATGGTCAAACAGAAACTCGGCATTGGCTTCAAAGTGTTGTCTGTCGAAGTCGAGAGAGAATCGTACAAAGAAATCAAGGACGTCGACAGCGCGGTCGATGCGATTCTCTACACTGGCTATCGAGCACTTGCCCGAGCCAATCATCCAGACTTAGGAGGTAACGCCGAAACGATGGTAATTCTCAATCGAGCAAAGAAAGAATTGATGGATTTGCTCAAAGAACTCAAAGCATAAAGGAGAATTAATATGGGAAACATAGCGAAGACATTTCAAGAACTTTCTCTCAAAGATCGTCTCAAAGCAATCCGGAAGCGTCCAGTAATAGTCGTTGACACTTCCTTCTCAATGGCTTCAGACGTCGAACCCGGACAGACCAAGTACGAAGCCGTCATTGCGATTCTCAAAGGTCTAAACGGAAATCCCAAGGTTTGGGCATTCTCCGATCACGTCCGAGAAACAACGATCGATGAACTCGAAAAAGCGGGGCCGCACGGTGGAACTGTTCTATCTCCAGTACTTCAAAGGATGAAGGATCAAGGATACAGAGAAGCCGTCGTAATCACGGACGGAGAAGTGAACGATTACGATCAAGACGCATCACTCAAAGCAGTCGAAGGTCTTGTACTCAAAGTTCTCTACGTCGGACCTGGGGAGAAACCAGAATTTCTCGAAAAGCTCGCAAATGCCAGCGGCGGTTTCTGTGACAAGGACGACTTGCACTTCGTCTCGGAGTTGACTGGGAAAGTGCAATTGCTGTTAGGAGAAACGCCTGATTACACGATCAAACTATGACTTGCCAATACTGTTACAATCAATGTCCAAATCCGGGATACAGATGTCAAACTTGCGAAGCACGGTTTTGCTCAAAGGAATGTCTTGAGAAGCATCTGATAGCAATGAAAGCTCCAATTTCTCATGCATTCCCTTTTGGGATGAAAGGACCATCAAAATAAATGCCAGAACAACAGATAATAAGTCTTGACGCTACGATTCTGAATACCCTTCAGAATTGCGCTCAAAAGACGAAACTCGGCTTTCAAGACAATCTCAAACCTAACGAGAAAGCGGAAGCTCTCGAAGAAGGGGATCTGATGCACAAGATCCTCGAAGTCTGGTACGGTCTTCGCTACAACTGCGCGCGTCTCGACTCCGATACTTGGTTGGCTTTAAAAGATGGAGGATTCGTCACACAACTGCGGGACTTCGAGAATGAAAGAGAGGCACTTATCGAGTTCTGCTGCGAAGTCGGGCGCTTCTTTGCCACTAAGATGGACGCGCCCGTTGAGGAACTCGAAGAAGTAATCTATCAATTCAAGGAATACGTCAACTTCTATAGAAACGAAGACTGGCATCCTCTCGCAGTAGAGGAAGTCGGCTCTCGGATTCTCTTTGAAGATGAAGAATGGAAGATCATCTATAACTGCAAAACTGACATCGTAGCCGAACGAGGTACACTCATCGCTCCTTGGGACCACAAAACTGGGAAGCGCCGACAGCAACCCAGTTCTTTAGGAAATCAGTGGATCGGGACTTGTTTCGTACTTCAGACGAATCGGGTCATGCTCAACAAGATTGGTTTTCAAAAGTCGCTGAAACCGTCAGAGCGATTCCAAAGATTTTTGATGGAAATCCAAGATAGTCGGATTCATGAGTGGGTTGAAGATACGATCTATTGGGCCAAACTACTTCATTGGCACATCTCAACCGACTATTGGCCTAGGAACCGAACATCTTGCGACAAGTATTCCGGCTGCGTTTACAAGGACATCTGCGAGAAGCCACCTGAAAGTAGACTTTACGTAATCGAACGTGACTTTTACGTGGGCGATAAGTGGGATGTAGCAAAGATGCTAGAGAATGTTTAAATGACAATGCCACTACCTGAATTAAAAGAGAAACATGTCCAGATACTGGACTTGTACCTGAGGGAGCATCATCCCGAAGCTTGTGCGGACTGGGTAATCACAACGTCAAAGAGGCTTGATCTTGTCGCGCCAGATAAGACTTTAGCCGTCCAGACTTCAAGAGAGAACGTCGCTTACGGCTTTTTGCTCGGTCTTCTATTCGCCAAGTTAGTACATAACATATCGGAGATAGATCAAGATGAACCTGGGCAATAATTACGTAACATACAAAGTACCCGACGGACGTAATTACGGGGTAATCGCGGAGTATCATCTCCAGAGAGATCTGATCCGTCCCCACTTGAATGCAATGATCGACAGCGGACAGACTGTAATCAAACTAGCTCCATTCATTTGGGGAGATATGCCCGACGAGCCTTACATCCCAAACGGCTACGCAATTCAACTCGTCGGAGACTCAAACGGCAGAGTCACGTTTGAATCTCAACAGTGGTCGAACTTTATCTCTTTACTAAGTGACATCAAAGGGGCCAAGTTTTCAAAAGTAGTCGTCGGTCTTTGTTTTTCCGGTAGCTATCACCCATTTAATTGGACTGACTGGAATCCATCTAGTGCGGCCGTTATATGGATTCTCATCGCCGCGATCAGAGAGGCTTTAATAAACAACGGTATGCCTTTCTCTCTAGACTTGTTCGACGAAGGCATCCCGAGTGAAATCTATCCTCTTTTACTCCGTCTTGTTCAATATTTGTGGATCAATTATACCGGATTATTTTGGCGCGGCCAAAAGTGCCTCGACGCCACTATCTCATTTGTACCATTCAAAGACGTAGTAAGTCAAATCCCTAAAGTTTTCGGTGGAAATTATCCGAGCGTCTTTGAAGCTCACATTTATGGAGAAACTCCCGACACAGGAGAAGGTGCGGCCTACTCGACGGCTTGCGACGTAATGTCTTTCATCAAAACGTTCGGTTCTAAGATGAGAATTGGTGAGACTTATCCCGATATCGTTACTTTCGAAGAACTAGTTCGCGCTCAAAAAGACAATCCAGACGTCGAAATTGAGGACATCATTGCATGGCCAGTTGCAGCGGGAAGCGCGCCAAATGTAATGATTAATCTACCACCTATTACAAACAATTGGACGGTCAAATCATGACTCAACTAAATACCGAAAAACTCAAGGCAGTGGTAAATTCAATAGCTTCTGAAGCAGCCAATCATCCTGAGCACGGAGAAGAAGATTTGTGTTCTGCTTGTCGAATAAAAAGGCAAGTTTGGGATCTTCAAGAATTTCAAATAATAGCCGAGAATTTGGCAAACGATGCTCGAAGAATGGCTCTTCATAAGGTCTTCACGAGAGAATTCGATTACCGCATTGAATACACTTTCATGGAAGCTATTGTAATGGGGATGGAGATCATGCTTGCTTACAAAGAGGCTGAAGAATTGGAAAAACAAGATGGCTAAGAAAACCCATAATGGCGCTCATCTTTACGAGCGCTTTGAAACTAAACGTGGGAAGATTATCTACAAGTGCATGATTCCGTCTTGTACTCACTTCCTCTCAACTCCTGAACTTGTAATCAATCGTGTCTGCAAGTGTTGGGGAGACTGCGGCCGAGAACTCGTCGTTACCAAAGAGCTTTACTTCGACAAGATCAAGAAGCCCGTCTGCGAAACCTGTAGGGAAGATCGAAAAGCTATGAGAGAAGCGATGTCTGCAATCAAAGTAGAAGAGTAGAAGAAAGAAAAAGACAAAAATGCCACATTCAACGACAGATGAAGTACCAGCACGCGGAATTTTCGCTCTATTTAAAGGCGACAATGGCTCAGGGAAAAGTGTTGGAGCTTTATCTTTCCCCAAACCTTACGTCTTCGATCATGACCGAAAGATGCCGGCGATTTCTCAAAAGCATTTCCCAAATAAGAAAGTCGATTGGGATACATTCAATGACGTCTTTGGCATTGGGGACATGCTGAAGCAATTCGTTGACTATTTCCCCTACGAATCCCAAGCGGCCGCCGACCAAGCCGGATTTCGTAATGAAAATGAATGTCCCTATGAAACTCTCATTGGCGACACAATAACGGGCTGCTCTTATACCTGCATTAAAACCGTCGATGATGTTAAGGGGCAGGACATTCTTTCAATGCTCAAGAACGTGAAAGAGTCAAAAAAGGGCGCCAAGACAATCGAGTTAAGGTCTTACGATACGTATAACGGCGAAGACAATTTCCTCAAGTATTACATCGATACTCTCAAGTTTCTCTGGGCGCGCCCCGGTAATCCCAAGCATGTCATTATTTGTGCTCACATCCTAACCTCTGAGCAATCCGGACCTCCTGGGACAACAATCAAGACTGTAACACGCCGTATCGTAACTGCCGGCAACAAAATCGCCGCATATATCCCCGCTCAATTCGACGAAGTCTATCAATTCGCAACAGATCAAGGGTCAGCTTTCGATGAGAACGCCCAAATCAAGCATCTTTGTTGCACTCAAGGAATCGGGGATGATTTTGCGAAAACGGCGTACAAATTGCCCGCGCAAATAGACTTTACTAACAAATCTTTGTTCGATCTCATTTCGGACAAGGTAGATATCGGGAGAGCAAAAACTTTATGATTTGCATCTTCTGTAATCATTTGATGTGGCCACCTGCTCACTGTTTGTATTGGTTTAAATGTTTCAGTTGCAGGTGGGAGTATAAGACTTGGAATCAATTAAAATAACGGCTTTTTACTAAAGCAAACCAAGAAAGAAGACAAACAAACATGCCAAAACTCAGCTTCTCGAATAGCGACTTACTCGCCACTACTCAGTTGGAAGGTGGCTGGTACGTCTTGACAGTAAAAGAAGTAGGCGATTGGACGAAGGGAAAGAACGACCCTGAATCCAACAACATCATCGCCGACTTCATTGTTGACGGCCCGAAGAAGATCGGCGTTCCAGTTCGTCATTGGTTCTCCGAGAAGAATCTTGGGACGTCGCGCGACATGCTCGTGCCGTATCTTTCTTGTTTCACATCCGACGGAAAACTGAAAGAAGGCACGGACTACGATCCGATCGACACCAAAGGCCGCAAAGTCGAAGCCTACATCTCCTGGAATCCGGATATGAAGATGAACTCAATCCAAGAGTTCCGGCGCTTCAAGGGCGCGGCCGTCGCGACTCCGTAACTTTTGTGGGCCTCAGAAAGATTCCCCAACTTTCGTTGCATCGAATGGACGATAGTGGAACTTGGTCGAAGAACGGCCCGAGGCCCTAAACCCAAAACTGAAAAGGAGAAGAAAAACCATGAAATACACTTTTACAGTAACCGGAAGCATCGAAGCGGACAACGAAGACGTTGCTCAAGGAAAGCTCGAACATGCCTTATCGAGCATTGATTCCGAGGTCGACGTTGACCTGACCGAAGAGGAGCCCGAACCTGAAGACGAAGAAACAGAAACTGCGTAATCAATCTTGCGCGCGAATAGAACATCTTTCTCTTCACCGGGGTAGGATGTCAGTAACGGAACAGAAAAGACGGACGATGATGGTGTAAATGGATCGAGTCCAATCCACCGTCGCGCATTCGATTTTTGAAAGGAGTAATGATGAGTAAAGAACAGTTCGCCGACGATTGGATCACAAAAGGCTGGAGTAGGGGACCAGAAGGAAAGTGGATTGAACTAGGCCAGTCCGCTCGTATCACGGTAGAGGAAGAACTTGCCCCGCCACAGTTAGGCATTCATGACGTGGCAGAGTTTCTGAACAACCTAGAAGTCTCTTCCAAGCCGATGGACCGGGCCGAAGCGGATGCTGTAATCGTAAAGATCGACAAGGCGCTGCAAATGGTTTACGACCTTTGTAATCAAAGACGCGAGTGGATGATGTCGATTCCCACACGTCCCGACTATGATCCAGACCTTGTAATAGGTGACGCCCTTAGTGATGCGAGGAAATTGCTTATGTCTCATCCAGTGCAGGAGACACGGAAAGCGCTGAAGCCGAAAGAGACAGATACGGTTCGGTGTGAGGGTGTCTACTGCCGTTTTGAACCTTTCGACGTAGTAGATCCCCGCTTTCGCGAGTTCATCATCGAACGAGTGAACGGTGATACCACAGTGGATCGCTGGACGTGTGCGGAATCAGAAACACCGGCGATCTTAGACGTGCTGGCGGCGGGCTGCTCCCCGAGCAAGGACAAGGAGCGGCTGCGCATCTACGAAGATGCCTTGCGGGCAATCGCTAATATGTCCACCGAGCGCGTCAACCAGCACGAAGGATACATGGCAATGCACCCCATCTCAATTCGGGAAGCAAGGCAAGTTGCACGTGATGCGATAGACGCCGCCATCGCAGCGGAGAAGAAGAGCAAATGATAGAAGACAATTTAATAACAGAGACAATCAATTCAATTAACGTTCAAGGTTTAGAAGAAACCCTTCGCCAACTGAAAGGTAAAGATTATGAGGTCGAATTACTCGAAAAGATAGCTTCAAGACCTAATATCAGCTGGGCCGATCAAGTCCTGATCGAATACGAGCTTCATGAGCTTAGAATTTCTCAGAATGGTGTCAATTTGGGCGGCCGACCCAAAGTAACCGGAAAAGAAGGTTGGTCCCAAACTGATACCGCGAGAGAGCTGAAAATCTCAATAGGACGATTCTCCGAAGATTTAAGTCTCGCTAGAGCACTTCAAGCCAATCCTCACCTAAGAAAAGTCAAAGACAAAAGAACTGCAATTAAGCTTGTAAAACAAGTCACGAAAACAGAAATAGCAAGAATCGACGCTTTACAATTCACCCCAAACATGGATCAATGTCTTTTAGGGGACAGTAATGACATACTCAAAGCTTTTCCGGACAAAACATTCGACGCTTGTATTACTGATCCGCCGTGGACCGACTACAAAGATCCAGAACTCTGTGCGGATGACAAAACTTTACCAGTTTTTAGTGAAATCTTTCGAGTACTCAAACCCGACGCTTTTCTCTACGCAGTGGTTTCCAGTTTGGATTTTATATCTTACTCTAAGGTCCTTCCAAGTTTCGGCTATAAAATTCAAGATTACCCTTTGATTTGGCACAAGACGGGATCAATGACTCACGGCCGCGCAGTTTGGCAATACGCGCGCGACTTCGAGCCGATTCTTTTAGCCGTCAAAGGAAATCCCTCTCTAACATCCGGCACGGAAATAAGCTCAGTGATGCAATTCCCAATTGTTCATGTGTCGAGAAATATTCACCCACACGAAAAACCAGTTGAGCTAATCGAAAAGCTCATCAAACACTGTACTTTTGAGGGAGCAAAGATCCTAGACCCATTCGGAGGATCGGGAGTTCTCGCGGAAGCTTGCAAGAAAAACGATCGTCGTTATGTGGTGATCGAAAGAGATCCGAAACGTTTTCAACAAATTGAGAAAAGAGTGAATGGAACAAAACCTTAAAACCATCGAACCTCTTTGGGACAAGTATCGAGAGAAGCATATCCGTCCGGACTGTTCACCAGACGATCTCAAAGCTCTCGCCAAAGTTTTCTATGCCGGCGCGCTTCTTATGCTCCAAGAAGTAGTCGAGATCAACAAAGACGTCTGGAGTGAACTATTCGCTGAATTTCAAGAATTCGATAAGGAGATTACCGATGCCCCTCAAGATCAACGTCGAAACGATACCACATAACTGTCAACGTTACGAAACAGTGGGTGACTGGACTTTTGAACCGGATGGAACTTTGAACGTCAACGTGTCTGAGATGTTCGCCGTTGAGAGGTTCATGCAAGATATTATGATTGGTGGATCTTATACCAATCCAAGACAAGTAGAATATGCCGTCAAAAGAGTCGAGCAAGAAGACAGTGAATTCCTTGTTGCAATTCATGAAGTCATTGAAGCTTGGCTTTGCAAAAAAGCTGGAATTACAGCTGAGCAGGTCGACGAGTTCGACATGAATTATGCCAAGCAGCCAGACTTTGATCTGAGAACCGAATGTAAGGAACCAGGCGACGACCCAAGAGCACCTTATCACGTTCAGCATCTCATCGCTCAATCAATAGAAATGATGCTCTGTGCTCAGTTAGGTATCAAATGGGAAGATCATTGCAAAGCAGTAGAGGAGGTAAGATGATCGACCTTTCATATTTAATTGGAAGACACTTTCTCGCAAAATCAGGAAATTCTTGTCGAATAGAAAGAATTCAATTCAATGACGAGATAAGAGCTATCTGGAAAAGACCATCATCCGACCAAGATCAAATAGAATTTCTAGATTGGATTAAAGATTTAGAGCCAGAAATAAATCCGATGGTGTCAAAATGTAAAAGTCAAGAAGAATTTACTTTAAAAAAGTACAGACAACAAAAATGATTCACGTCCCAGGTTACGGGCCAAGTACTGCGAAGTTCGTTCTTTGCGGAGAAGCTCCAGGAGCGGACGAAGAAAGTTCTGGTATTCCGTTCTCTGGAAAGTCAGGTAAGATCGTCGATGATTGTTTAGCCTTCGCGGGCGTTCCGAGAGATCAGGTTTATCTAACAAACGTAGTTAAAGTGCGGCCCCCTGATAATGACATCAAAAGATTGCATCAAATAGGGTATAACATTTCAGACTTCATGCCTCAATTCGAGGAAGAGATTCGTCAACTCAACCCAAATTGCATTCTTGCGATTGGAAACACTGCATTACAAGCTTTAACGGGATATACTGGGATTAAGAAATATCGTGGTTCAATTCTAAAGTCTTATTTAGGTCCGAAAGTAGTTGGAACAATTCATCCAGCAAGCATTCTTCATGCCGAAGGCGAAGACAAAATGCTTTCTTGGAAAGATTTAACGTACATCAAATGGGACTTTGCAAGAGCTTATGAAGAAAGCAAAAATAGCACTTTCGATCCTCCTCATCGCAACCTCATTGTTTGTAGGTCTAATCTTGATCTTTATCGCTTCCTCAATCGTAACTCTGATAGAGATGCCGTTTCGGTTGATATCGAGACTTTTAGGACCATACCAATATGCATCGGTCTTGCTTTCTCTTCTGAAGAAGCAATTTCAATCCCTCTTTTCAATCAGCTCTCATTCCAAAACCAAAGTGGAATGACTCGAACTGATTTACTTCAATGTTGGAAAGATGTCGCAGATGTGTTAGCGAATCCAAGAATCAAAAAGATAGGTCAAAACTTCAAGTTTGATGAACGTCAATTAGAAAACTGCCTAGATGGGCGGTTATTCTTTGGAATGAAAGTCAATGGTTTTTGGTTCGATACATTGTTGGCATTTAGAACACTTTATCCCGAACTTCCGGGAAGATTGGAGTTCATAACAAGTGTCCTCACAAAAGAACCTTATTACAAAGAGGAAGGTAAAGGTTTTAACCCGAAAAAAGACAAACTCGACCGACTCTTGCTTTACAATGCAAAAGACGCTGCGGTCACGTTTGAAGCTCATGAAGAGGAACTTAAAGAGCTTAGGGAAAGAAAGCTTGAGGGATTCTTCTTCAATAGAGTCATGCCGCTCCACCCTTTTTACTCTCGTTCTGAGTCTGTTGGAATTAGACGAGATGATTTCCAGCAAAAGTTTCTACTTGAAAAATACAAAGATCAAGTCAAAGAGCTTCAAAACGAACTCAATACATCTTGTCTCCCATTTACCGGAGATCCCAATAAAATACTAAATGTCAACTCAAATGGCGCCAAAGGAGACATGCCTTGGCTTGTCTTTATAGCTTTAGGCTTTCCACCAAGAAAATCGACGGATGAAAAAACTCTCGGTGCTCTAATGAGGAACAATTGCAAAGACCCGATAAAGAAGCGCATTCTAGAGCTAATCTTAAAAATCAGAAAAGTGAGGAAGACAATTGGAACTTACATTGAGGCTGAAGCTGATTACCGTGGAAGACTCCTTACCTCTGTACGTATTATGCTTGAGACTGGACGAACGTCCACCGGAATTCTTAAAACTCCTATTACGACCCACCCGATGGGATGGGCTATGCAAACAGTTACAAAGCATGGGGACGTGGGTACAGATATCAGATCCATGTGCATTCCCGATGAGGGCTGCGTACTCGTTGAACCCGATCTTTCCGGAGCAGAAGCAAGAGTTGTTGCGATTTTGGCGAGAGATGAAAGGCTCATCAAAATTTTTAGATATAATCTCGATGTCCACCGAATAACACGCGCTTGGATGTTGAATAATGCACCGGACGAATTACTCAACAAATTCTACTCAGAAGCAAATCATGAGGCTTGTATAGCTCTAGCAGAGGAAATCAATAAGATACTCAAAGGTTTAATCAACATAGAAGATCGACAAATAGGAAAGGTTTTTAGGCACGCAGGTCACTATGACATGGGTAAGAGGGTAGCGTCAATTAATGCCCAGTGCAGCGAGTGGCGCGCGGGTCAGATCTTAGAACGATTCCACGCGACGAATCCAAACATTAGGAAGGTTTATCATAAAGAGATTCAGGATGCACTTCAAAAAGATAGAACTCTAGTAAATCCATTCGGACGTACTAGAGTCTTCCTAGACCGCTGGGGAGATGAGCTATTCAAGGAAGCTTATGCCCAAATCCCTCAATCAACAGTTTCAGATCAAACAAAGTCTGCGGCAATTAGAATCGAACGTCGACTTGATTATAAGATTCAAATTCTTGGTGAGTCACATGACAGCTTCTTAGCTCAAGTTCCAATACCGTTGGTCGATAGAATGATTCGAGTTACCAAAGAAGAACTTGAACAACCAATTGACTTTAAGATTTGTACGCTGTCGCGTGGTGAGTTAATCATTCCATGCGAGATTTCTCTAGGAGACAAGAATTGGGAGTTAATGAAGAAGATTGCGTAGAGAATTCGAGAAGCTATTTTTCAAAAGTGCGACGGATTACTTAACGTCAAGGCTTCAAATATTCAGTGGAATAACTCATGGGGAACACAGTAATTATCAATACTCTTTGGAATTATCTCTTCTTTGTATGACGGATCATGAAGAAGAACTTAGATTCATCTGTAAAGCTGAACTCGCACGGCTTAGAAGTAGGACTAAATGATCTTTTATCTCATTACGCTTGCCCGCTCGAATACGATCCAACGCCATTAGAAGAATATGAAGGGTATTTTATCTACCGTCAAGGGAAAGGAAGAAACGAAATGAAAAGCGGAGAGAAAGTCAGATTCACGAGTGGAGCAACCGGGACGAAACATACTCGATTTGAACTGCTTCCAAGTCGAGGACTAACATGCGCGGCCGATCGATTCGAGTTAGGTGTCGAAAAACATCCAGATGGATGTTACAATAACCTAACCGTTCAAATGCCATTGAGAGATCACGAATGGCTTATCGCTAGAGCTTCGCACACAATTCAACATGCACTCAATATAATACTCAAAATTCGAGATGGGAGATTAATTGAAGCTTATGGAGACGCCGGGGCAATCGCATTCGGAGGACTCGTTCTCGGAGAAGCTGTCTGTGAAGCAAAGGAATTATCAGAAGAATCGAAACAAGAAGATCGCACAAGTCCAGCAACGACACAGGGAAAGACTCGATGACCCTCTCTATTGTCAATATCGTCGAGCAGTGTGTCAAGTCTATAACATCCGAGAGTCTATAGAAGTGTACGTTAAAAAGTTGATTAAACTTCGTAAGAAACTCGGATATTGGAAAGAGAAGAAACAAGTATTGCTAATCAGCATGAGGGAAAAAGGTGAGTTCATGGCTAGAGCTACTAACGTCGAGCACAAGAAATCTAGAACCCCCCGAAAGATTCTTTTATTGGGCAGGTCTAGCGACAATAGCATCAATAGTCAAGAAAAACGTATTCCTTAACCGTTTTTCCTACGTCTTATACCCTAATATTTACGTAGTACTGGTGTCGGCGCGCTCCGGACTACGGAAGGGAATCCCTATCTCTTATGCAAAGAGCATTCTCAATTCCCTAGATTGCACTAGAGTAATTTCAGGACAGAACTCATTGCCAGACATCATTAGAGATTTGAGCACCCAATATACGACTCCCAGCGGTAAAGTTTTCTCTGAAGCTCAAACTCTTCTATGTGCTCCCGAATTAGATTCTTTCTTACTTTCCGATGACAAAGCCTTAACTACACTAACAGACCTCTACGATACTCATCAGCACGAACCAGAATGGAGAAAAGGTCTAAAATCCGGTCGAGAAGTGCTCAAAAATCCATGTATCAACATCTTAGGTGCCTCAAATGAAGTTCTTTTTGAGGATTTAGTCAAAATGAAAGACATTGAGGGGGGCTTTCTAGCTCGGACATTCATAGTTCATGAGAGTAAGAGACGAACGAATAATTCGTTAATGTGGGAGCCACAAGGTTTGATTCCAAGACATGAATTGGCCGAATGTTTGAAAAGGCTAATAAATCTAGCCGGCGTTTTTGAAATGTCTGAAGAAGTCAAGCACTTATACAATAACTGGTATAATGAAATCTCAGAAAGTTCTTCAGAAGACCGAACTGGAACCCTAGAGAGAATTGGAGATTCAGTTCTAAAAGTCATGATGCTCATTTCTTTAGCTCATAGCAATGATTTATTGATAAAAGACCCAGCGATACTCGAAGAAGCGGTCAAAAAATGCGAAGAAAGTCTAGTTGGAACTCGAAAAGTCGCGATGGGTCAGGGTCATTCTGAAGTATCTCCTCTTGTCTCTCAAGTCCTCAAAATTCTTATTGATCATCCAGATCATGAAGTTCAACGTGTTTATTTAATGAGAAAACTCAATTGTGAACCAATTCAATTAGATCGAGTCATTGATACCCTAGTTCAAAGAGAAGCGATCGACGAGCCGTTTAGAAAAAGATCAGCAAACGGTCGACCAGAAAAGGGAATTTGGTATCGAATGCCAAAAGAAATCTACGAACGATACCAAAAAATCAAAGGTGAAATATGAGATGCTTTCAATGTCCTGCTTGTGCAGAAGTTGAGATAACAAGTAATAAGGTCCGGAAAATGGAGCACGATCATAACGGTGTAATAGTGCCATTGGATGGAATTCCAGTTAATTCAAATGCTATAGCTAATTGCTCCGTTATCAGTCAAGTATTTTCTCAAATAAATAGACCTAGAATCAAAAAACTAACAGAAAAAGAAATTCTAGACGCACTCAAAAAGTTAGAATTCAAAGAGGGTGGTAATTATCTTTTAATCTTCAATTCAAGCATGATAGATTTCGATACATTAATAAAGTTAGACATGTCCAACTTTCCAGAGTGTAATTTGATGTTTATATCAGCGCATAATCCTGGAGAGTCAATAGACAATGCAATCTTAATGAAAGAAAGTCTTTATGACATCCAAGATTGGATCATGAAGGCTTTTGAAAGGTCCGATACTTTTGAAAGGAGAGGTAATGAAGAAACCTGAATTCACCGATCGTCAAATTTTAATTCTTGACATGATTGCTGAACAGGAATCGATCAGAGCGATTGCCAAAATGCTAAACTGTCATGAATCGAATATTCAGCATTTACGTCAAAGGATTAGGGAAGAAATAGGTTTAGAAAAGAATCGAAGCCTAAATAAGTGGGTTTATCGAAATTGGAGACAAAATGTTCGCCGTCGAATGTGAATGCGGGCAGAAGATAAAAACAAAAGAGCCAGAGGGAGTTTGCTCCAAGTGCGGCCGATTCTTCGTAATAAGATACAACAACGTCAAAACTACGAGGGAACGATTTTACGAATGCTTTGGACTTACTTCTTCAAAGACCTCTTCCGGATCTCATAACCCAAATCAGTGAAGTACTTCGCCGCGGCCGTCTCTGAAATTCCGTGGACGCGCGCGTAATCTTTCACGGCACTTGGCAGAATCACTTGTCCCGTCTTTTTCGGCATCTCTTTAAGTTCCCCAGGCTTCTTTTCAGGAATTTTCGTAGTCTCTAAAACATCAGCTTTAGGCTGGGGTTGTTCGACTTTCTTAGCTTCAGAGATCATCTTTTCTCGTCGAATATTGGGAACTAATCTCTGACCAGCCTGCTCAGCAGACATTGTTTCAGATGGCGGAGTCCTAAATCCGGGGATTTCTCCAGGAACATTAGCTCCCTCCTGATACAATGGCAAAGTCCTCTGCCTTGGGACGTACATTTGACCCGGTTCGCGCGCTAATCCCGGTTTTCCTCCATAAATGGGAACTTGACGAGCGGGTGGCATTTGAATGACATTTGAAGTTGGCAATGCTCTAGATGGAGATGGCAATAAACCAGCACTTTGAGCAGGAGTTGTCGCAGATGGCATCGGAGTTGCCGGAGATTGAGTTCTTGCGTCTACAGTATTTTGCAATCTTGGTTGCATTGAACTCTGAGCCGTAGGCGATGGAGCATACTCTGGATTATAGACAGGTCTTTCTGCGGGAATAGTGTAAGGTTCCTGTAATCCTTGTCTAAATCCCCTAATCATTGGGAGTGCCCGACCACCCATAGCCGCACCAGCAGCCATTCCAGGATAAAGACCTACTTGATAAGGAACTCCTAAGGTTCTCGCAACTCCCGCGCCAGTCGCGCCCCCCGCAGCAGATCCCAGGGCCGCACCAGTTTTAGACAATCCAGGAGCTTCCCTCGCCCCCTGTATTGCATTACCTAATCTAGCAGCATTTTCTGGAGTCGCAATACTTGATCGAAGTCCTCCAGACACACCCGCTTGACCCGCACCGACGAGTAAATCAGCGATTTCATCCGGAGAAGTTTCCCCTTTAAAACCTCGAATAATATTCCCAATGATGGGGATATCTTCTCCACTCATCCCGCGACGAAGAGATTCAGGGGTGACTTCATCTCCACCGCCGAATCCAGTTCCGAAATCTCCACCGACGGCAGTTGAGGGACTAAATGCGCGGCCGATTGCGCTAGGAACTCGCCCCAAAGTTTCTCTCCCGAAACCGTAAGGATCTCCCTTTACAGGTTTGACAATTCCCTTTCCTTCTTTGCCAAAACTCGACTGTCGATTGAATTCGGCCGCAAAAAGAGGAGTGAGACTATCCTTATTGGTCGACATTCCAGCAGGAACTTGAATCCTTAGTTTTTTGCCTTGATAAGTTCCCTCGAAAGTTCTTACTCCTTTCTTGTTTTCAGTTTCGCTTCCCATGATATCTCGGACGTACTTTTGAGTTTCTTCGAAAGGAGGAACGTCGCCGTATTGATCGACTTTATCGGGTCCTGCATTATACGCGGCTAGAGCGAGCTTAACATCTCCACCATAGCGATCGATAAGTTGAGCTAAATATTTGGTTCCTCCCTCGACGTTTTGTTCGGGATTAAAAGGATCAGACACACCCATTTCTTTAGCAGTCTTGGG
>Ga0209580_10000171_pt1 | contig 44754 bp, 39 predicted proteins | sample Coa_R1_5_FD_187153 | JGI IMG/M metagenome (GOLD analysis project Ga0209580, IMG submission 187153) | Surface soil microbial communities from Centralia Pennsylvania, which are recovering from an underground coalmine fire - Coalmine... | ecosystem: Environmental > Terrestrial > Soil >... | reverse complement strand
AATTGAAACACCGGTGAGAAGAACCCCCACTACGGCACCGACTTTACGCATAAACAACCTCGTCTGACCGTGCGGAATTGTCGGGCAATTCCATGAGGGTGTCAATCCCAGAGGCCAGCAAGCCTCATGAGGGCTAGAGTCTGGGTCCAAAACTCACAAGTGTGACGGCGGATTCTGTGGACTAGATGGGCCAGAAGTTGGCTTGCGGAAAGCCTTGTGCCCAAGTTGGAAGAGGTGGCAGTCTCCTTCGTCAAGAGTAACCTTCATTCGTTGGACCCCGGGGTCTCGTGATCCGACCCCTCAGATCCGGGTGGTGTGGGCCGTCCGAGAGCGCGACCAGCTATCAAGAAGTTCAGATAGCAATAATTGATCTCGCGCTCACGGGCCCGTCGGAAACTGTAGCCAAGAGTGAAACTAGAAACACCCCAGATGAGAATCCATTGCCAAGAGAGAGAAGCCACCACTGGCAACATGCTCGCGACGATAGCCAGGAATAGAGATGCAAGCATCCTAGCCTCAGCCTCGGAGTGCTCCAATTCTTCCCAAAGGACAGAACGCGATTCACGGAGAATTCTCTTGCACGCCGAAAACGGCTGGTAACCAGGCAAGCTGTCAAGAGCAAAGCCTGTCCTCCGCTTAACTGATTCAGCAATGGTCATGAAGTACGGCCTTTTTTCGAATTGTTTCTTGTAGGGGAACCGCTTCTCCTTACCTCCGTGATGCCACGTTTCTGGCCTGCTGCACCATTCTGCCGCGGGCATCGCAATCGATTTAACGGCGAAACCCAATAAGCCTGCAAGAAAAGCTAAAACGACGTAATGAGTCACCCCAATCGTCTGGCTACCATCAAAAACTTGAAGAATCGGCGCAAAGAGGGAACTCTTCGTAGCGAAATGCTTACTCAGCATGAGACCGTATTCGTGGATCACGAGCAGCCACACACAACCCGGAAGGAAAGAGCCCAGGAAGTCGATTATTGATATGGCGATCGGACGAAACTCAGGCATGAGGTCCTCATCCCTTAGCTCTTGCGGGTCAGGGGGAGCGCTCTTCGATTCCGGTCGAGTATACCCCTCGCTTGCGCTCGCCTAGGCACTATCGGATACTGTCATCAAATTGTAATGGTTGCACGATCAGAACGAATCATCTCAGATCAGAACGGATCAAATCGACGGTCTTGTAACCCTTTGAAAAGAGGAATAGAGTAAAGGATTTTCATAACTGTGCAAAACCCTACTGTGTTCTCATAATCCGTAGGTCGTAGGTTCGAGTCCTACCGCCGCCACCAAAATCCAAGTCCATCCACTACGGTGTTTCGCACGAAGATGCCTATTTAGTCCCACACTCACCTGCCAGTGGTATCTTGAGTTGAATCTCGAACCGAACCCGAGCCCCCAATGGACGTCCTCAAACGACTCTTCGAACAGCACTTCCACACGCCCGTCGATTCAGTCCAGCCTGTGCAGGGAGAACTCGGTGGCTCGGGCCGAAGAATCATCCGTCTCACCGCGAAAGGCGTCAGCGCCATCGGCATACTGTACGGTGTTCGTGAAGAAAACGCCGCCTTCCTGGAATTCTCCCGCCACTTCCGCAAGCATGGCCTTCCCGTTCCGGAGATCTACGGCGAAAATCTCGACCAGGGCGCCTATCTCGAACAGGATCTCGGCGACACCTCGCTCTTCGAACTGCTCTCGGAGAACCGCAAGGGAGAAGTCATTGCCCCGAAAGTCGCCGATGCTTACCGCGAGGTCATCGCCACTCTGCCTCGCTTTCAAATCGAGGCAGGACGCGACCTGAACTATAAGCTGTGCTATCCGCGCGGGAGCTTCGACCGCCAATCCATTTCCTGGGACCTCAACTATTTCAAGTACTACTTCTTGCGCCTCGCCGGCATTCCCTTCAGCGAGCAGGCGCTGGAAGACGACTTCAGCCGGCTCACGAAATTTCTTCTGAGTGCGCCCAGGGACTACTTCCTGTATCGCGATTTCCAATCCCGCAACATCATGCTGCCCGCCGGCAAGCCGTACTTCCTCGACTATCAGGGAGGACGCAAGGGCGCGCTGCAATACGATGTCGCGTCACTGCTCTATGACGCGAAAGCCGACCTGCCTCCGGACTTCCGCCAGCAACTTCTCGATTACTACCTCACGACACTACGCAACTTCATCGACATCAAGCCCGAAGCGTTCATGCAGCACTACTACGCCTACGTGTATGTCCGCATCATGCAGGCGTTAGGGGCGTATGGATTCCGGGGATTCTACGAGCGCAAGGTGCACTTCCTGCAGAGCGTGCCCTATGCGCTCAAGAATCTTCGCTGGCTGCTGCACAACGTCAAGCTTCCTGTCGCGCTGCCCACTCTGCTGGAAGCTTTCCACAGCATGCTTGCTTCTGAAAAACTCCAGCACCTCGCCACCGACGCCGACAATCTCGTTGTGCGCATTGTCAGCTTTTCGTTTCATCGTGGCCTGCCCAAGGACGAAAGCGGAAATGGCGGTGGCTTCATCTTCGATGGTCGCAGCCTGCCGAATCCCGGACGGGAAGATCGTTTCAAGGCCCTGACCGGCAAAGACGCGCCCGTGATCGAATACCTCAACCAGCAGGAGATCGTCCACCAATTCCTGGCCAGCGTGATGTCACTCATCGACGCCAGCGTGAGCAACTACCAGCAGCGCGGATTCAAGAACCTGATGGTCTCGTTCGGATGCACCGGCGGCCAGCATCGCTCGGTCTACCTGGCCGAGCAGGTTGCCAGGCGCCTGCGCGGTCGCAGCGGCGTCGAAGTAGTCGTCACGCACCGCGAACTCGAAAGAATGAAAGCGGAGAATTCCGCGGCGGAGAAAGCCGCCACATGAAGGCCATGATTCTTGCCGCAGGGCTCGGTACCCGCCTGCGGCCCTTGACCAATGACCGCCCCAAGGCACTGGTAGAAGTTGCCGGGCACACGCTGCTGGAGATCACCCTTCGCCGTCTCGCCTCCTTCGGAATCCAGGACGTAATCGTCAACGTGCATCACTTCGCCGACATGGTTGTCGATTACTTGAAGAATAACGACAACTTCGGAATGCGTGTTGAGATCTCTCGCGAAGACGATGTCCTGCTCGATACCGGCGGCGGATTGAAGCAGGCCGAATGGTTCTTCCTTCAAGACGGCCAGGGTCAGGAACCGTTCCTGCTCCACAATGTCGACGTCATCAGCGCGATCGACTTCGCGCGTATGCTGACGTTTCATCACGAAAACGAGGCGCTCGCTACCCTGGCCGTGCAGCAGCGCAAGACCTCCCGCCACCTCCTGTTCGACGAATGCGGCCAGCTTTGCGGAAGGCAAACCGGCGCCGATGCGCCCGAGATGGTCGGCCCTTCGCAGCAGCCCACAGCGCTGGCATTCTCCGGGGTTCATATCATTTCCCCGCAGCTCCTCAGCATGATCACCGAGCAGGGTGTGTTCTCGATCGTCACCACCTACCTGCGCCTGGCCGCCGAGGGACAAAGAATCGTCGCCTTCCGCGCCGACCCATATTACTGGCGCGATCTGGGCAAGCCCGAGAACGTGACCCAGGCGACCGCAGACTTCGAGCGCAGCATTTTCCCTCTCTAAGTAATTCATATGCCTGCCTGGAAGACCCTGTCCGCTGGGTTGTGCAAAACCTCTCTGGCAAGTTACGGAAGTTTTCCAAAAATGCGCTAAATCATTGTTTCTATAGCAGGTTAGTTGATATTTATGAGTGTTTGGGGGAGCACCTTCATCCCCCTAAGTGTGTTCACACGCATGACTGGCACATCCGGCACAGCCATAGCCCTGCCCGAACCTTCCCGTTCCTGGAGGAAGCTCTCGGTCCCGGCCAAGCTATTCATCACCCTGGTCGTCATGGCAGGCCTGGGCACGCTGATCTACGGTGGCATCCACCAGAGCAGCAAGAACATCGCCGAATTCATCTGCTACCTAGGCATTGCGATTCTGGCGTCGCGCCTCAAGGTGAATCTGCCAGGGATCACCGGCACGCTCTCGGTCAACTTCCTCTTCATCCTGATCGGAGTTCTTGAGCTCGGTTTCTCTGAAACCTTGATTCTCGGTGCTGTCTCGATGGTGGCGCAGTGCCTCTATCCTGATCGTCCCCGAGCCATCCAGTTCACCTTCAACGTCTGCGCCGGCAGCGTATCCACCGCACTCGCCTATCTGGTGTTCCATCACCCGCTGATGAATCTGATCATCGACAGCCGTCCGGTTCTGCTCGGACTGTCCGCGACTGTATACTTCATCGCCAACGCCGGATCCATTGCCACTGTCATCTCGCTCACCGAACGCCGTCCTCTGCAGCGCATCCTGGTGGACTGCTATTTCTGGTCGTTCCCCTACTACCTCGTTGGTGCCGCAATCGCAGGCGTGATCGCTTGGCTCAATCGCAATTTCAACTGGGAAACCTCCCTGCTCATTTTGCCGGTGATCTACCTGATCTACCGTTCGTATCGGCTCTATCTGGGCAAACTCGAAGACGAGAAGCGCCACGTGGAAGAGATGGCCAACCTCCATCTGCGCACCATCGAGGCCCTCGCGCTGGCCATCGAAGCCAAGGATCACACGACCCACGAACACCTGCAGCGCGTCCGCGTGTACGCCATTGAAGTAGGTAAGGAACTTGGCGTGACCGGCACAGAACTGGAAGCTTTGCATGCCGCCGCGCTTTTGCATGACATTGGCAAACTCGCCGTGCCTGAGCACATCATCTCGAAGCCTGGACGCCTTTCCCCCGAAGAGTTCGAGAAGATGAAAATTCATACGCTAGTCGGCGCCGAGATTCTGGAGCGCGTCCGCTTCCCGTATCCGGTCGTCCCGATCGTCCGCGCCCACCACGAGAAATGGGACGGTTCGGGATATCCATTGGGCCTTAAGGGAGCCGAGATCCCAATCGGCGCCCGCATCCTCTCCGCCGTCGACTATCTCGACGCCCTTGCCTCCGATCGCCAATACCGGCGCGCGCTGCCACTCAAAGACGTCATGCAGAAGTTAGCCGCCGAGTCGGGCAAATCGTTTGATCCGAAAGTCGTCGAAGTTCTACAGAGGCGCTACGAGCACCTGGAAGAAATGGCCATCGCCAAATCGGTAGAAGATCCCAACGCTCCGCTCTCGACGGCCATCAAGATCGAGCGCGGCTTGGAACCGGCTGCCGGATTTGAAAACGCCCGGGGGCAGGACTATGCCGGCCGCGAGAATACCTTCCTGTCGTCCATCGCTGCCGCCCGCCAGGAAGCCCAGTCACTTTTCGAATTGAGCCAGGATCTGGGTGCTTCTCTGAGCCTGGGCGAAACCCTCTCGGTCTTCTCCATCAAGCTCAAGCCGATGGTTCCCTACGATGCCATCGCCATCTACGTGCTCCGGGACGAGAAACTCGTCCCCGAATACGTGAACGGCGACAACTACCGGCTCTTTTCCTCGCTGCGCATCCCGGTTGGCCAGGGACTCTCCGGATGGGTCGCGCAAAATCGCAAGCCCATCATCAACGGGAATCCGTCGGTCGAGCCCGGATATCTGAACGACCCGACAAAATTCAGCACTCTACGGTCAGCGTTGGCTGTGCCACTCGAGGGTGTTGCCGGAATCATCGGCGTCCTGGCTTTGTATCGCGCCGAACGCGACGCTTTTACCTCCGACCATCTCCGCATCCTCCTGGCCGTCAGCGGCAAAATGGCGCTCGCGATCGAGAACGCGCTCAAGTACGCGCAGGCCGAGAACTCTGCTACCACGGACTATCTCACGGGACTTCCCAACGCTCGCTCCCTGTTCCTGCAACTCGACCGCGAGCTGGCCCGCTGCAAACGCGACAATATCTCGCTCACCGTCATGGTTTCCGACATGGACGGCTTCAAGCAGATCAACGACCGCTTCGGTCATCTGGAAGGCAACCGCGTGTTGCGCCTCTTTGCCCAGGCGCTGAAGGACAGCTGCCGCGAATACGACTACGTGGCTCGCATGGGGGGAGATGAATTCGTGGTCATCTCGCCCGGCCTCGGTGCCGACGCTTCCGGCAAAAGAGCCGAGCAGATGCGCGCCCTGGCCCGCCACGCCGGTCAGGAAGTCTGCAACGAAGACATACTCTCACTCAGCGTAGGACGCGCCGTCTTCCCCGATGATGGCAACGACGCGGAACAGCTTTTGTCCGAAGCCGACCGGCGCATGTACATCGAGAAGCAGAAGCAGCTCGCTTACAAAGACCGGCGTGCCCATCCCCGCATGAAGTGCCGTGTCACCATCGAACTCAGCACCGAAGCTGGCGGCGTCCCCGTTTTCGCCAACCTCACCGACATCAGCATGGGTGGCTGCTACATCGAGACCAGCAACATCCTGAGCCCGGGCAGCAAAATTAAGCTGAACTTCTCCATGGACGACCCCAGCCTGTCTACCGAAGGCTTCGTTACGCGTATGGACCCCGGCTCTGGAGCGGCCGTGCAATTCCGTGAACTGAACCGCGAAGCCCGCGAACGCATGTTCCGCGTTCTAGAATTCGTCCAGAAGACCACCACTTTCTACAACAACCGCTACCTCGACAGCCTGACGAAAAACTGACACTGGCAACCAGGTTCGATTTTCTCGGCAAACTCAGCGGATTTCTCAGCGTTCTCTGCGGTTAAGCTTTGCTGCCCGCCGCCGCTTGCTGCCCGCCGCTGACGCCCTTAGACTTAAGAGAGAATGCATGTCCACGTTCATGGCCACGGCAGCCCCACGCGGGTCCTGAAGATTTCGCTGGGAGTGACCCTCGTCTATATCATGCTGCTGGTAGTGGCCGGCGTGCGGGCCCACTCGCTGGCGCTCCTCTCCGAGGCTGGACACAATCTCTCCGACTTCCTTGCCCTGGCGCTTTCGCTGGTCGCCGTCTATTTTCAATCTCGTCCCGCAAGTTCGACGAAGACCTTCGGTTACCACCGTGCCGGTGTTCTGGCGGCGCTGGTCAACGCCACATCGCTGGTCGGCGTTTCGTTCTTCATCTTGTACGAGGCCTTCAAGAGACTGCAGCATCCCGAGCACGTCCAAGCCAGCGTGATGATGTGGGTGGCGGCCGCGGGAGTAGTCATGAACGGCGTGATCGCCCTGCTGCTCTACCGTTCCGGCGGCGACGTGAACATTCGCAGCGCTCTGCTCCACGAGGTCGGCGACACCCTGTCCACCGCCGCCGTGATCGCCGGGGGCTGGGCCATCCTCCTCACTGGCAACTATTGGATCGACTCTGTCCTGTCGATAGCCATCGGCCTGCTGATCCTCTGGTCGGGATTCGGCATCGTCCGCGAGACCCTCAACATCCTGCTGGAAGGCACGCCTCGCGGCATGAAGCTCGAGAAAATCGACCTGGCGATCCGCACCGTCGCCGGGGTGAACGATGTCCACGATCTCCACGTATGGAGCATCGGATCGGAAACCCATGCGCTCTCCTGCCACATTTCGATCGCAGATATTCCGCCATCGGTCAGCGAACGCATCTTGCGCGACGTAAAGGAACGTTTATTGCGCGACTTCCGCATCGACCACACGACGATTCAATTCGAACACGCCATCTGCGAGACTGCACATGGCTGCGTGATTCCGGTGGTAGAGAGTGAAGAACATCACCACCATCACAGCACTGAAGACGGCCAAGACTTTCGGGCGTGACTACCCTAAGACCTAAGACCTGATGCCTCCCTACGTCTGCTGGTCGAAGATCTCCCGCACTCGCTCAAGCGTGTCTGCTTCTTCCGCCGACTTATCCGGCCGCAGCCGCACGATCCTCGGAAAGCGCAGCGCATACCCGCTCTCATGCCGGTCCGAGCGCATCATGTTGTTGAACGCCACTTCCAGCACGACCTTCGGCTCGACGACCCGCAGAAATCCTTGATCTTCAATTGTGTGTTCAAGAAACCATTTCGTCATCTCGGCAATCTCGGCGTCGGTCAGGCCAGAGTAGGCTTTCCCGATATTCACCAGCCGGTCGCCATCCCAAACGGCGAACGTGTAGTCGCTCAGCACGCCAATCCGCTTCCCGTGTCCATACTCGACGGCCGTCACGACCACGTCGAGCGTGGCCAGTTCGCGCTTCATCTTCAGCCAGGACTTCCCGCGCTTCCCCGGCGAATAAGCCGACTCGAGATCCTTGATCATCAGCCCTTCATTCCCGCGAGCCCGGGCCGCGACAAAAAGCTGCTCAAGTTCTTCAGGCGATGTAGCGCGAAACACGGGTGCACGAATGATGCCAGCGTCAGTCCGTGCTTCCTCTTCCGTCTCAAAGGCAAGGTTCCCCTGTGCGCCTCTGTGTCCTCTGTGGCGAGTGCTTTTCCGGGGTGCAGCAAGCAGCGAATCCAACGCCCCGGCCCGTTCCCGCAAAGGCCGCTCAAGCATCAACTCCCCGTCAGCGTACAGCACGTCGAAGACGAGATATGCCACCGGATACTCCCGCAGCATCCTCTCACTGACCTTCTTTCGTCCCAGCCGCTGCTGCAGCACGCTGAACGGCCGCGCCCGCCCAAGATTGTCGGCTCTGGTCTCGCCTTCTTCCGACGCGGGCTCATCGACCACAGTCTTTACTGCCTCCAGCCGCGCAGGATATTCCCACGCCACAATCTCCCCATCAAGAATCGCATCCTGCGGCAGTCCGGCCAGCGCCGGAGGCAGTTCCGGAAACGATTCCGTGATCTCATCCCGGGTCCGCGAAAAAATTCTTACCTCTCCGTCCGAAACATGCGCCTGCGCCCGAATCCCGTCGTACTTATCCTCCACCGCCGCTTCGGAGAAATAGCTCAACCCTTCTTCCGTCGATTCCACCGGACTCGCCAGCATGAACCCCAATGGATGAAACATCCGCATCCGCGCCTCACTCAGGCGGCCACCAGCCGCGAGTCGGACAGTTTCCCCTATATTTCCCAGCAGCATGTTCGCGCGCTGCACCTCGGTTGGTGTGCTTCCGTAAGCCTTCGCAATCGCTTCCTCCACCAGACTCTCTTTCAGCCCGATCCGCAGATCCCCGGTCATGATCTTCACGATGTACTTAGCCTCAAGCGGAGTCGCATGCGAAAGCAATTCACGCACGGTCTCCGTTTTTCGCGTCGCGCCCCGCGCCCCCGCGATCCGCCGAAAGAAAGCCTCGACCTCGAGCACGCCCAAGCCCTGACCCGAACGCTGCGGCAGCAAATCTCCCGCGACCGCTCCCAGATCGCCCAGCCTCCGATACGAGGCCGTAAGTTCGCCCTGATCTTTCTCCGCAAGTTCCCCCACAATGCCCCACAGCGACCGCCCGCCCACCTGCAGGGTGGTCTCCTCCCACGCCGGAAACGGACGCCCAGACAAAAACACAGCCGACACCGCCCCTTCATCAACGCTCCGCGACCGCAGATACTCCGCGACCAGGCCTGTCTTTAGCAGCTTCTTGGTGGTCGCCGCGATCGCCTCGCAGGTTGTAGCGAACAGTTCCATGAATTCCTGCTGCATCCTTTCCCAAACTCTCGATGCTGCGTCCTTGTCGCGTTTTGTGCGACGGGGTGGGGGGTTTGACTTTCTTCAGCAGGATCAAGCTACACACGCGGCAGAAACGGGGCAATCCCTCTTCCCTACTGAAAACGCGCCACTTACCGACCGTATTCCCAATCCTAAACGATCCCACCCTGTGATACTCTAAGACCTGCGTCTCGCCCCCTTCAGGAGCATCTAACAACCGTGCGTTTCTTGCGGAACTATCTGCGATTTCTGGCTGCGATCCAGCTACTCCCCGCCCTTGAAAGCGGAGAAGAAACCCTGGTCGGCGGCCAAGCCGTGCTCGAGGGCGTTATGATGCGCTCTCCGCACGCGTGGGCGATCGCCTGCCGCAAGCCCTCAGGGGAAGTCGTCACACTGAGCGAACCGCTCGAGCGCCCCTCCGAAAAGCATAAATGGATGGCTTTGCCCATCGTGCGCGGCGTAATGACGCTGGGCTACGCCATGACGCTAGGCTATCGCGCCCTCCGCTTCTCCGCGAACGTTGCGATAGAAGACGTGATGGAGGGTGAGAAGAATCATGTGGCGACAGCCGCCTCGGCAGTCCCGCCAAAGCGAAGCGAGGCGGAACCTTCCCAGGCATCAGCATCTTCCAACATGGAAGGCCGCGAGAAAGCCGCCGCCATCAGCGGATGGCTAGCCGCCGTCAACGTGATCATCTCCATCGCCTTCTTCATCTTCATGTACAAGTACATCCCCCTTCTGGCGGCGACAGAGCTCAAAAAGATCGACCCCGCCCTGGGCGGACGCATCATCTTCAACCTGGTGGATGGCGTCATCCGCCTCGGTCTGTTCCTGCTCTTCATATGGGGCGTCTCGCTCTGGAAAGATATCCGCCGCGTCTACGAGTACCACGGCGCCGAACACAAAACAGTTTTCGCCTTTGAGAACGGAGACCCGCTCACCACCGGCGCTGTTCAGAAGTATTCGACATTCCATCCCCGCTGCGGCACCAGCTTCCTGATGACAGTAATGCTGATCTCGATCGGCTTCTACATGCTGGTCCCGTTCACCACGTTCTGGGCGCGGTTCGCCTCGCGGATCGCGCTGCTGCCGATCATCGCCGGAGTCTCGTACGAAATCATCCGCTTCGCCGCCAAGCACCGTGGATCTCTCTTCGCCATGATGACCGCGCCCGGCCTGTGGCTCCAGCGCATCACTACCAAGCCTCCGTCCGATGAGCAGGCCCAGTGCGCAATCACAGCGCTGGATCAGGCCATGTCGCTGGAAAAAGAGCGCGGCGGCGAATTAGTGATTGCGTAGCGGTCCCGCCGCGAACACTTTCTCTTCGACTCTTCCACAACTAAAATCGTAGAGACGTAATTTGTTGCGTCTCTACTGGCGCGCGACAATAGCGCCGCGCCGCAAACTGAGACGTAGCAAGCTCCGTCTCTACGAAAGTCGGTCGCCATGTTTGAAAGATTGGATCAAATTGAAGCCCGTTACGAAGAGCTGACCAACGCTCTCGCCTCGCCCGATATCGTCAACGATTCGGCGAGATACCAGAAGACTGCCAAGGCACATGCCGAGATTGCGCCCATCGTTGAGAAATATCGGGAGTACCGGGACCTGACAAAGGGGATTGCCGAGAGCAAGGCGGTCTTGGCCGATGAAAAAGATCCTGATATGCGCGCCTATGCGCAGGAAGAGCTCGATAGGCTGCAAGCCCGTATTACTGGCACGGAAGAGGAGTTAAAGGTTCTGCTGCTGCCCAAAGATCCGAACGACGAAAAGAACGTCATCCTCGAAATCCGCGCCGGTACCGGAGGCGACGAAGCCACCCTCTTCGCCGCCGAAATCTTCCGCATGTACACCCGCTATGCCGAGACACAGCGATGGAAGGTTGAGGTTTTATCGTCGTCAGAGTCATCGGCTGGAGGTCTGAAGGAGGTCATCGCCATCATCGAAGGCAACCGCGTTTATTCACAGCTCAAGTACGAAAGCGGTGTGCATCGCGTGCAGCGGGTGCCCGCCACCGAGCAGCAGGGACGCGTTCACACCTCCGCCGTCACCGTCGCCGTGCTGCCCGAAGCCGAAGACGTCGACATCAAGATCGAAGCTAAAGACCTGCGCATCGACACCTTCTGCTCCTCAGGGCCCGGCGGCCAGTCGGTGAACACGACATATTCGGCGGTGCGCATCACGCATATCCCGACGAATACCGTCGTCAGCTGCCAGGACGAAAAATCGCAGATCAAGAATCGGGAAAAAGGCATGCGCGTGCTGCGCTCACGCCTTTACGAAATCGAAATGGAAAAGCAGCAGCAGGCACTCGCCAAAGAGCGCAAGGCCATGGTGGGCTCGGGAGACCGCAGCGAAAAAATCCGCACCTACAACTTCCCGCAAAACCGTCTTACCGACCACCGCATTGGCTTCACGATTCACCAACTCGAAGCGGTGATGGATGGCAAGATCCAACCGTTGATCGAAGCCCTGATCACGCACTATCAGGCCGAGAAACTGAAGCAGGAAGCCGCCAGCGTGGTTTAGGGGGTAGCGTGGGCGCACCCGCCCGCGAAGCAGGAGAGAATGTCGGAACTCGACGCGACGCTAACCGCAGTCCTTGCTGATCGCTACTTCGCGAACCTCGCGCGTGTGCGCGAACTTGCCGTGCCGCTCACGGAAAAGCAGTTCTGGACCAAGCCTTTTTCCTACGGCAACAGTTTCGGCCACCTGGTCCTGCACCTGACCGGGAACCTGAACTACTACATCGGCGCGCAGATCGCGAACACTGGCTACGTCCGCGACCGCGCTCGCGAATTCGCCGAGCAGCATCCTCCATCAAAGGAGGAAGCTCTGAAGCAACTGGACCACGCAGTGGCGATGGTGATTCAGACAATTCGTGCCCAATCGGCGGAAGACTGGTCGAAGCCATACTCGGGCGTCGGCACCAACTGCAGGAATCGGCTCGACATGACCGTGCAATGCGCCGCCCACATGCAGCACCACATCGGCCAGATGATTTATCTCGGCTACGAATGGCAGAGACAGCCAGCTCAGTAAGCAACCAGCGCAGCCAGTTCCTCACCTAACAGCGTTATGCCGAACGCAAGAACGGGTTCTCTTCTCGCACTCGCCGGATTTGGCCTCGCCACCGCCGGAGCCGCCTGGTACGGCGCCCGCTACAGCCGCGGCAACCGCGACGGCTGGTCCCGGGATGTCCGTAAGCCGAGTTTCACTCCGCCCGACAAAGTCTTTCCGGTTGCATGGACCACTCTGTATGCACTAATCGCGTATTCGGGATGGCGCGTCTGGAGCGCCACCCCCTCGCGCGAGCGCAACGCCGCCCTGCGCCTGTGGATCTCACAACTAGCCGCGGACGCCCAATGGTCGAAACTGTTCGTCGGACGCGTCGCCCAACACTCGCATTGGCTGACGTCTTCGCGCTGGAAGGCAGCATCATCGCTTACATTGCCGCCGCCCACAAAGTCGACTGCGCCGCCGCGTACGCGTTCCTCCCGTATGCGGGCTGGGTTGCCTTCGCGACCGTACTTAACGCGGAAATCCTGAGACTAAATCCCGACCTCCGTTAGGGCAGATTGAAGTTGCCCGCGACACAGCGTGGGATATCTTTTAAGAATGACGTTTGATCCGCTCATACGATTCCGCACAACGGTGGGCAGCACCAGCCGTGCAGCGGGGTCATATAAACCCTGGAAAACGCCAGATTAGCGTGCCGGGAGGGGGCAGCACCCTCGCCCACTACCAATCTTCCTTCAGTCCCTTCTTTGCTTTTCTCTGTGCCCCTGTGCCCTCTGTGGTGAAATATCCCCGTGCATCTGAAAGACTCCCTCTCCAAGGCTATCGCCCGCCTTACCGCCGAGAACGTTCCCTCCCCCCGCTTGAACGCCGAGTCGCTGCTGGTGTTCATCTTGAACTGCGACCGCGCGTATCTCTTCGCGCATCCAGAGCGCGCACTGACCGCGGAAGAAGAATCCAGTTACGAAGCCGCACTCGCCGAGCGAGTCCGTGGCGTCCCGGCCCAATACATCACAGGCCATCAGGAATTCTGGGGTATGGATCTTATCGTTTCTCCCGCAGTACTGATCCCGCGCCCGGAAACCGAGCATGTCATCGAGACTGTCCTCGAGTTCGGGGCGGCCGAGGTCCAAGGTGCGAAGTCCAAGTACCGCATCGTCGACGTAGGCACCGGCTCCGGCTGCATTGCGCTAGCGCTCGCGAAAGAGTTGCCCCACGCGGAGATTCACGCCACCGACATTTCTCCTGACGCCCTGGAAGTGGCCCGCGCCAACGCCGCCCGACATCAACTTGAGCGCAGAATTCGATTCCATCAAACGGACTTACTCGAAGGCTTGGAGGGCGAATTTGATTTTGTGGTCTCGAATCCACCCTACGTCGGAGACTCAGAAGAAGATCAGGTGCAGTTGGAAGTGCGCAAGTTTGAGCCGCGCAATGCGGTTTTCGCCGGGCCAGCCGGAACGGAAGTAATCGCCCGCCTAATCCCGCAAGCAAGGCAACTCTTGCGTCCCGACGGATGGCTCATCATGGAAATCAGCGGCACAATCGCGGAAGAAGTCCGAAAGTTATTGGAAGCCTGGCAAGAAGTGGTGATCAAACCCGACCTGCAATCGATCCCGCGAGTAGTGCAAGCGCGCAAGCCGAAAAACTAAGACCCAACCTACCGCCGCACCGCAGCCGGCTGAATCTCGTCGATATCCACAATGTCGGTTGGATATTTCCCTGTGTAGCAGGCCGAACAGTACGAGATCTTCTCGCCCTCGCCGCAAGCCTGCTTCAGGCCTTCGAGCGAAAGATAAGCCAGCGAATCCGCGCCGATATACTCGCGAATCTCGTCCACCGATTTGTTCGCTGCGATCAACTGCTTCCGCGACGGAGTATCGACGCCGTAGTAGCACGGGGAAATCGTCGGCGGACACGAAATGCGCATGTGCACTTCCTTCGCCCCTGCATTGCGGATCATGCGTACAATCTTGCGGCTTGTAGTTCCGCGCACAATCGAGTCGTCGATCAGCACCACCCGCTTGCCTTCCAGCAGGGACCGCACCGGATTCAGCTTCAACCTTACGCCAAAGTCGCGCACCTTCTGGCTGGGCTCGATAAACGTTCGTCCCACGTAGTGATTTCGAATCAATGCGAAGCGGAACGGGATTCCGCTCTCCGCCGCGTAGCCGACCGCAGCAGTCACGCCCGAGTCCGGAACCGGCACCACAAGATCGGCTTCCACACCGGCCTCGCGCGCCAACTGCCGCCCCAATTCTTCTCGGCTGGTTTGCACCGGCCGCCCAAACACCAGGCTATCCGGCCGCGAAAAATATACGTGCTCGAAAATGCAGCTCGATTGTGGCGCGGCGGTCGAATAGAACCGCGAACTGACTCCTTCAGCGCTGACGATGATCAACTCACCCGGCTTCACGTCGCGAACGTATTCGGCTCCGATCAGATCGAAAGCACAGGTCTCGGATGCGAACACAATCGTGTCCCGCTTCTGCCCCTCGAGCGCCGGAATGCGTCCCATCGCCAGTGGCCGAAAGCCGCGCGGGTCGCGCACCGCAAAGATGCGGTCGTTGCTCATCATCACCAGCGAAAACGCGCCCTCCACTCGTCGCAGCGCGTCGGCCATTGCCTCGGGCAGCGTGTGCTCTTTCGACAATGCGATCAGGTGAACGATGACCTCGGTGTCGCTGTTGGTCTGGAAAATCGATCCCTGACTCTCCAGCCGCGCTCGGACCGTCGTGGCATTCACCAGGTTGCCATTGTGAGCCACCGCGATCGCGCCCTTATTCGACTGCACCAGGATCGGCTGCGCATTCAGCAGCGCCGAATCGCCAGCGGTGGAATAGCGTGTGTGTCCGATTGCCAGCGTCCCGCCCAGTTTCGACAGAACTTCCTCGGTGAAGATTTCCGCCACCGAACCCATCGCCTTGTGCGCGCGTGCAGTCAACCCGTCGGACGTGACGATCCCCGCCGATTCCTGACCGCGATGTTGCAGCGCGTGCAGTCCGAGATAGGCAAGCTTTTCCGCCTCAGGATGGGCGAAGATCGCCACCACACCGCATTCATCACGAAATTTGTCAGGAATCTGCATTTAGCTCTTTTTAGCTCTTTGCCTTTAGCTCTTAGCTCAAAACGTCCAGTCGTTCTCTGTGTTCCTCTGTGGGCCTCTGTGGTGAGAGCCTTTGACGCTAAGCGGCCCCAACCAATTCCGGATCCGTCCGCAAAGCCGCTTCCAGGGCACCCTCATATGCCGCGCTCAACTCGACAACTGTAGCCGATACCACGGCCTTCCCGTCCAATGAAATTTCCAACTTCTCTGGAATGGTTTCCCCGATCACGTCGGCTGCGATCCGGTGCTTTCCCGCTACTTCTTTGATTCGCGCCACACCCGCGGGGTCGCACGTCACCAATACGCGGCTCGCATCCTCGCCGAACAGGGCATACTCGGCAAACAGCCCGCCAGACGCGATATTTACGTGCGCTCCCACTCCCGCCGGAAGCGCCTTCTCCGCCAGCGCCACCGCGATTCCGCCATCGGAGCAGTCATGCGCCGATTCCACCATTCCTTTCCGTACCAGCTCTATCACGGCTTGCTGCAAGGCCGCTTCCTTCTCCAGATCAAGCTCCGGCGGATATCCCCACAGCGCTCCCAGAATTTCCTTCGCGTACTCCGAAGACCCAAACTCGGTCTCCGCATCGGTGATATCTCCCGACTCCCCGATGTGCAATAGCACGATTGTGCGTCCGGGTCCGGCGAAGTGCATTTTCACCGTCTTGTGCACGTCCTCAAGAATTCCCACCACGCCTAGCACCGGCGTCGGACAGATTCCCTCGCCGAGCGTCTCGTTGTAGAAGCTGACGTTGCCGCCGGTAATCGGAATTTCCAACTCTTCGCAAGCCTTAGTGATGCCGTCGATCGTCTGCGAGAACTGCCACATGATGTGCGGCTTCTCCGGATTGCCGAAGTTCAGGCAATTCGTCGCTCCCACCGGAGTTGCCCCCGACAAGGCTACTTTGCGCGCCGCCTCCGCGACCGCGTGCTCCGCTCCCAGCTTGGGATCCAGATAGCACCACCGCCCATTTCCATCGAGCGCCATCGCCAGCCCACGCTCGGTGCCCTTGATGCGGATCACGCCCGCATCGCCCGCGCCCGGAGGCTCGACCGTATTCGTCTGCACCATGTGGTCATACTGCTGCCACACCCACCGTTTCCCGCAGATGTTCGGCGAAGCGAGAAGCTGCTTCAGGTGCGAAGTGTGGAAGGGCGTGGCTTCAGCCGTGCTGTTACCGTTTGCAGGAGATGTGGGCTTCAACCCCTGCCGCACTGCTTCCGGCATCTCCCGCGAAACCTTCGGTTCCCACCGCGCCAAAGGCCGCTTATACAGCGGAGCCTCATCGGTCAGCGCCGGATTCGGAATCTCCGCCACCACTTTCCCGTGTTCGAGGACGCGCAACTTGTTGTCGGTTGTAACCTTGCCGACTTCAACCGCATCGAGCCCCCACTTCTCAAATACGCGGAACACTTCCTCCTCGCGCCCCTTCTGCGCGACCAGCAGCATGCGTTCCTGCGACTCACTCAGCATGATCTCGTACGGACTCATGCCCGTCTCGCGCTGCGGTACACGATCGAGCTCGATCTCGATGCCCACTCCTCCGCGCCCGCCCATCTCGCACGTCGAACACGTCAGCCCCGCGGCGCCCATGTCCTGAATCCCGACAATCGCCCCGGTCTGCATCGCCTCAAGACAAGCCTCGAGCAGCAGCTTTTCCAGGAACGGATCCCCCACCTGCACATTCGGCCGCTTGGCCTCCGAAGCCTCGCTGAATTCCTCGCTTGCCATGGTCGCGCCGTGAATCCCATCACGCCCGGTCTTCGCGCCCACATAGATCACCGGGTTACCCTGGCCCGCCGCACGCGCATAGAAAATCTCATTCTTCTTCACCAGTCCAAGAGCAAACGCATTCACCAGGGGATTGCCCGAGTAGCAAGGTTCAAACTTGGTCTCGCCGCCAAGATTCGGCACTCCGAAGCAGTTCCCGTAAGAAGCCACTCCGCTAACCACGCCTTCCATGATCGAGTGATTCCGATGAATGTCATCTCGCGTAGCGACAGCCGCCTCGGCTGTCCTGTCAGGGCGGCGAAGCCCGGCAGTCCCAGTCACAGGCCCGAACCTCAAAGAATCCATGACGGCGACGGGCCGCGCCCCCATGGTGAAAATATCGCGCAAAATCCCGCCCACGCCGGTGGTCGCCCCCTGAAACGGCTCGATAAACGATGGATGATTATGCGACTCGATCTTGAACGCGCACGCCCAGCCATCCCCAATGTCGATGATCCCGGCATTCTCTCCCGGCCCCTGCAGCACGCGCTTGCTGCGCGTCGGCAGCCGCTTCAAATGCACGCGCGACGATTTGTACGAGCAATGTTCGCTCCACATTACGCTGAAGATGCCGAGTTCGGTAATTGTGGGCTCGCGTCCGCCAAGAAGCTGCCTGATTTTTTCGTATTCGTCAGGCGTAAGTCCGTGCTGCCGGATGGTCTCCGGAGAGAAAGCAGAGGTCAAAGAAGTAGGCATGGAGGAGCTTCTATTGTCGCATTTGGCGGGGCGAATGGGTAGGACCAACAGAATCATTTGCCGGGGGAAATTCCTCGCCGTCGCTTGGTATCGGTGACTTCCCGCAAAGCCAGCAAGGCAAACGCCGTGGCCGTTTTCTGGTCGGTGCCCCAAGGCGCGCCGACAGATTTCCGCAGACCATCGACTTGTAGCCGCATCTCTTCTTCCTTGAGGCTCCAACTGCTGGCGGCATTCCGCCAGACGTCCCGCTCTCGTACAGAAGTCACAGCCAGGCCGCAACCCAGGCAGGCGGAAGTGACGGCCCGCTGGAACAAGGCCCCTTCCGCGGTGTGGATCATAGGATGGGAGCGTAGCACCACCGATAGGTCTGTGGGCACCGGCCTCGAACTGCAGGGGATTCCTCCCGCTTTGACCGCAACTGCCAAGGAGCCAAGATGATCGAGGACCTCTTTCACCGCGGTGCGGGCCGAATCTTCAGCTGCCACCTCGGCTCGACTGACCAACTCTTCGGCCTCAGATAGAGGCAATTCCGCAGCTTTGTGGTAGACGAAACGGGGCACGGAATCTCCGCGCGGCAGCAGTTCGATGCGACGACGCAGCAACACCTGAAACTTGCCGGGAACTCCTGCAATCGCAACCAAAGCTGCCCAACCGGTGTGCAGTCGGAATCCGAGCGCGGCGGTTGCGGCCATGCATGGAAGAGTAAGAGCACGACAGGAGTGGGCGCAAGGGGGCAGCCGTCACAGGAGACGCATCGTGGTTCCTTTCCGGTAAGATCTCAGAGCGGCATGAAATCCATCATCATCGGCACCGCCGGCCACATCGACCACGGCAAAACCGCGCTGGTCAAGGCCCTCACCGGCATCGACGCCGATCGTCTCGCCGAAGAAAAACGCCGTGGCATCACTATCGATCTCGGCTTCGCCCACATGGCCTTGCCTACGCCCGATGGTGGGACTTTGCAGATCGGTTTCGTCGATGTCCCTGGCCACGAGCGCTTCGTTCGCAACATGCTTGCCGGAGTGGGCGGCATCGATCTGGTCCTGCTGGTCATCGCGGCCGACGAATCGATCAAACCCCAGACCCGCGAGCACTTCGACATTCTGCAACTGCTCGGCGTGCAGCGCGGCATCACGGTCCTCACCAAGTCCGACACGGTCGATGCCGAAACCCTCGACGTTGTCCGTCTCGAAGTCGAAGAGTTCCTGCGCGGAACGTTTCTTGAGCATGCGCCCATCGTCCCCGTGAGCTCGCTTACCGGCGCGGGTGTCGACGATCTGAAGCGCGCCATCGTCGCCGCCGCCGTCCAGGTTGAACCGCGTGACCCTCACGCCCTGCCGCGTTTGCCCATTGACCGTGTATTCACCATGAAAGGATTCGGCACCGTGGTCACGGGAACCCTGATTTCAGGCGCCATCCGCCGTGAAGACGAATTGGAGGTCTTTCCCTCAGGCCGCAAAGTCCGCGTGCGCGGCGTGCAGGTTCACGGAAAAACGGCAGACGCCGCCATCGCTGGCCAGCGTACTGCGCTGAACCTGGCCGGCGCGAGTACCGAGGACCTCACTCGTGGGATGATGCTGGCTCCCCCCGACACTTTTGCCGCCACGCGCCGTGCCGACGTTCGCCTGACTCTCCTCGCGTCAGCGCCGCGGGCGTTGCAAAACCGAAGTCGCGTCCACTTCCACTCCAACACGATGGAGACCGTCGCCGAAATCGCCCTGCACAAGGTGAAAGATCTCGCACCCGGCGCCGAAGCATTAGCTCGCCTTAAGCTTCCCGCCTTTGCGCTCCTTCTACCCGGCGACCGGTTCATCATCCGCCGGTTTTCGCCCGTTATCACCATCGGCGGAGGCACGGTCCTCGATGCCGTCCCGGTTCCGCGCCAGCCGGACTTTGCCGATTTTCTGCAAGTACTCTCAGATGGAAACCGTGAGTCCGTTCTGCAACGTCGCATCCAGCGCCGGGTTCGTGTCGGCATCTCCCTCGCGCAACTGGTCGCGGAAACAGGATGGGCCCACGATTTGATTCAAACCGCGCTATCTCCAGCCTTCAACAAAAAGCAGGTTCATCGCATGGGCGAGACTCTGATCGACGGTCTTGCTCTCGCTGCGCTGCAGGCACTCATACTGGAAGCTGTCGCCGCGTTCCACAAAAAGAACTCCCTCTCGCCCGGTATGGCGAAAGAAGAATTGCGCGAACAAGGAAAAGCCTCGCCTGAGGTATTCGCCGCGGCGCTCGACCAACTCGCGCGTGAGCAAAAAATTGAGATCGCAGGAGACATCGTCCGTCTCCCCGGCCACGGCGTCACGATGAAAGACGAGGAAGCGGAATCGAAGAAGAAAATCGAAGACGCCTTCGCCACCGCCGGACTCCGAGTCCCCGCGCTCCACGAAGTCCTCGCCGGCCTCAAAATCGACAAAGCGCGCGCCCAAAAGATCGTCACGCTTCTTCTGCGGGAAAAATCCCTGATCAAAATCTCTGACGACCTCGTCTTTCACCGCACCGCACTCGACCAGCTCCGCCGCCAGATCGGCGCTCATAAGGCGAAGTCCTCCACCATTGACGTGGCCGCGTTTAAAGAGATGACTGGCGTCAGCCGCAAGTACGCCATTCCCCTGCTCGAATACCTCGACCGCGAGCGAGTGACCAAACGCGTCGGCGACTCGCGCCAGATCCTCTGAAAAGCTCTTCGCCGGGCCTGCGCAAGTGGAGCCCGCCCCTGATGACCTCTCGTAATCTATTGCCTCATCTTCGCATTCGATATCCTGATCCTTCTGATACTAGGAGGTCTTCATGTCTTTCAAATTGTGCCTCCGGGCCTGCACCACGACCCTGCTCGGTATGGCACTTTCTGCCACGATCGCCGTCGCGCAAGGCAATGGCCACGGCCACGACAAACATGATCGCGATGACGATGACGATCGCCGCTACGACCGTGACGACCGCGATCACGGCCATGGCCACGGCAACGGTCACAATAAGGGACACGGCCACGAGCGCTATGCCGACCGTGATGGCGACATCCGCGGCTGGTACCGTACTCACTACAATCACCTTCCTCCCGGACTGGCGAAACGCGATCGTCTGCCTCCCGGCTTGGAGCGTCAACTGATCGTCCGGGGCACTCTTCCTCCCGGCCTGCGCGGGAGAATGCAGCCCTGTCCGCGCGAGCTCGAAGTCATGCTTCCTCCGCCGCCCCCAAACTACGTCCACGTGGTCGTCGGGGGCAACCTGGTCCTCTACAATCGGGCTAACTTCCAGATCGCCGACGTCTTCCACTTCGAAATCAATTAGTCATACCCGGTGCCCCACCCTTGTCTCGCGTATTTTTGCGAGACAGGGTGAGGACTCTGACTTCCTCCGTGCCCTCTGTGGTGAGCATTCTGCGTTAAACTCCCCTAAGTGTCCTCCCTAACCGACCAGATGGGCTTCAGCTTCCGCCCGCCCGAGCGCCGCGTGTGGAAAGTCCGCGACTTGGTCGCCTCTGTCCGCACCCACATCGAGCGCGAATTTTCCGATGCCTGGGTCGAAGGCGAAATTTCGAACTTCCGTGCCCCTGAGTCCGGACATCTCTACTTCACCCTCAAAGACGGCGACTCCCAGATTCGAGTCGTGATGTTCCGCTCCTCCGCGCGTCTGCTTCGCTTCCGTCCCGCAGACGGCTTGCAGGTCGTCGTCCGCGGCCGGGTCACCATCTACGAGGATCGCGGCGAGCTGCAAATCTCCGCCGAATACATCGAACCCAAAGGTGCCGGATCGCTTCAACTCGCCTTCGAGCAGCTCAAAGCCAAACTCGAAGCCGAAGGCCTGTTCGCCGCCGAGCGCAAGAAGCCGGTCCCCACGCTCCCGTCTCGCATCGGCGTCGTCACCTCTCCGCAAGGCGCCGCTCTGCGCGATATCCTGAACATCCTGCAACGCCGCCATCGCTCGGTAAACGTGCTGATCTTTCCCGCCCAGGTCCAAGGTGACGCGGCCTCTTTCGACGTAGCCGCCGGCGTCCGCTTCTTCAATCAGCACGGGAACGTTGAGGTGATCATCGTCGCCCGCGGCGGAGGTTCCGCCGAAGATCTCGCCCCTTTCAACAACGAAGGACTCGCCCGCTCTGTATTCGCTTCATCAATTCCGGTGATTTCCGCTGTCGGCCACGAGACCGATTTCACCATCATCGACTTCGTCGCCGACTTGCGCGCCCCGACGCCCTCGGCCGCCGCAGAACTGGTCATCCGCTCGCGCCAGGATATTGAAGACCAGGCCGCCGCCTTGCACGATCGCCTCACCCGGGCCATGCGTTACCGCCTCCTCATGGGACGCCAGGCCCTGACAGAACTCTCGCAGCACGGTGCCTTCGCTCGCATGATGATGGAAGTCATCCGCCAGCGCCAGCAGAAACTTGACGACCTCACGCACCGCGTGGAACTGGCCCAACGCAACCTGCTCGAAAAGTCCCGACGCCGTTGGGAAATCGTTTCCGCCGCCGTGCGCCACTATGATGTCCGCTTGGTCCTCAGCGGCATGAGAAAAGAACTCGAGAGCCGCACCACGGTGCTGGGGTCTGTCATGCGCAACGTCCTGTTGAAGTACCGCGTCCGCAGCGAACGCCTCGAAACCGCGCTGCAATCACTCTCGCCGCTCGCCATTCTCGATCGCGGTTACGCCCTGATCTTCGATTCCAACGGCAAGCTGCTGAAGGATGCCGACGCCGTAAAAATAGGAGACGAAATCTCCGCCCGCCTCGCTCACGGCCAAATCGACGCTGCAGTCACGAAAAAGCAGACCTAAGTCGTCTCGAAATGGATTTGAGAGGGGTTTTGCTTCCTGAGGGCACGCCCGGTTTGTGTAGGGGCGGACGCCTTCATCCGCCCCGCGAGCGCTGCGAGCGTGCCGCGTTGCCGGCGTGCACCCTGTTTCATTGTCACACTCTGCCGAAACGTTTTTGCGCGGCGCGCATGCAAAACCCACTCTGCGCCCCTGCCTGCAATTTCCCCTGCATTACAATGGAACTCCAGACTGAGGATCTAAGCCTGATTGATGCCGCTAATCACATCCTGGTCGCAAGCCGCGTGGATCGCGCTCGACATCCTGCTCGTCGCCCTTCTGATCTACCAGGTCCTGGTCATGATTCGCGGCACGCGCGCGGTTCCCATGCTCGTCGGGCTCACGGTCGTCGCGATCACTTTCTATTTCGCCCGCATCGGTGAGCTGACCACGCTGAACTGGGTGGTCAGCCATGTCCTGCCCTACGTTGTCTTTGCGTTAATCGTGGTTTTCCAGTCGGAGATCCGCCACGTTCTCGCTGACCTCGGACGGCGACTGACGTTCCTCAGCGGCTCATCCGCCGAAGGTGATTCCTACGACGACATCGTGCTGGCGGCTAACCTCTTCTCCCAACACCAGACCGGCGCCCTGATCGTCATCGAACGTGAAATCGGACTGCGCACCCACGTCGAAAGCGGCGTACCTCTCGATGCTCGCCTTTCTTACGATCTCCTCGCCACTATCTTCCGCCCCAGCGCACCTCTCCACGATGGCGCAGTGATCATCCAGAAAGATCGCGTCGCCGCCGCCGCATGCTTTCTTCCCCTCTCCATGAATCCGCTGCTCTCCACGCAGCTCGGTACCCGGCACCGCGCCGGCATCGGCATCACCGAAGAGACCGACGCCATCGCCGTCATCTGTTCGGAAGAAACCGGAGCCATCAGCTTCGCTGTCGGCGGTAAGATCGAGCGCGATCTCACCGTTGATCAACTACGAGAGCGCCTGAGTGCCGAACTCCGCCGCCACATCACTCCAGCCACGCTGCCCACCACCATCGCCGCCAACAGCGATTACGCTGCCTTCGACTCGCCACTGTCCGAGCCCGCTCAACGCAAGTCCGATGCGGGTTCAACGGAGCCACGCTCGTGATCGCCCTATTCAAGCGTTATGTCGTCCACAACTTCAGCCTGAAGTTTTTGTCGCTGCTGCTTGCGACCGGCCTTTGGTTCATGATCGCGCGCGACGAGCAGCCGGCCGAAGTTGCCATCCGCGCGCCCATCGTCTTCCAACACGTCCCCGAACAGCTCGAAATCAGCACGGAATCGATTCCCGAGGCACAAATCCGCGTGCGCGGCCCCGAGCGCACCATCCGCCAGTTGAAAATCAACGATGTCCAGGCGGAAATCGATCTCACCGGCGTGAAGTCTGGCGAGCGCACCTTCGATCTCACGTCGCAACAGGTCCGTCATCCGCGCGATGTTGAAATCAAGCAAGTCGTCCCCAGCCAGCTACACCTGGCCTTCGACACGAGATCAACGCGCGAGGTCGAGATCCGTCCCCGCGTAACCGGCAACTTCGCTACGGGAGAACAGATCGTTAAGGTCGACACCGACCCGCCTCGCATCACTATCACCGGACCGCGCCATCACGTCGAAAAGATCGACGCCGCTACCACCGATCCCATCGATGCCACGGGGACTCTCGGCAGCGCTGTCTTCACCACCAACGTCTACGTCCCCGATCCATTGGTCCAAGTCGAACAAGCCACATCCATTCGCGTCACGGTAGTTGTTCAAAAAGTAGGCACTCCGACCACACACTGAGAAAATTGAATGTGGGGACAGCCGCCCTCGGCTGTCCGTCGAGCGAAGCTCGACTGGTCGTTGCGGCGCTCCGAGCCATACGACAATTGCGCGCTCGCCTCGCTTCCTTATAAGCTCTTGGGTTGTCTTTCGATCGTTTGAAGCCTTCTCATGACCCAGAAACGGCAGCTATTCGGAACGGACGGCATCCGCGGCGTAGCGGGAGAATTCCCCTTAACCGCACAAAGCACCAATCTCATCGGACGCGCCCTCGGCCACGATCTCATTCGCACGACAGCCAGAGCCAAAGCCGTGATCGGTCAGGACACCCGCGAATCCAGCCGTTGGATCGCTGATCGCGTCTCCGAAGGCCTCGCCGCCGTCGGCGTCGACGTACACAGCGCCGGCGTTATCACTACTCCTGGCGTCGCGTACCTGGCGCGCTCCCGTGGAATGGCGGCCGGTGTAGTCATCTCCGCCTCTCACAATCCCTGGACCGACAACGGCATCAAAGTTTTTTCCGGTGACGGATTCAAGCTCAGTGACTCCCGCGAACTCGCTATCGAAGAAGAAATCTTCGCGCTCCTCAAGAATCCGGCATCGGCCGACGACACCGCGCTGAAAGTCCCGCGTCCCTCGCTCCCCGGCGAGGCCGAACTCCGTCACGCCTATATCAAATCGCTCGCCGCCAGCGTCACCTCCGATCTCAGCAAACTCCGTGTCCTGGTCGATTGCGCCAACGGAGCCGCTACCGCCGAAGCTCCGCAACTCTTCCGCTTGCTGGGCGTTCAGGCAACGTTCATCCACGTAGCTCCAGATGGAAAGAACATCAACGAGCACTGCGGCGCGCTTCATCCCGAGACCCTGGGGAAACATATTGGCTCCTCGGCAGGGAAGTTCGACCTGGGCGTCACCTTCGATGGGGATGCAGACCGCGCCCTCTTCTGTGACGCCTCGGGCCGCGTCGTCAACGGAGACGGCGTCCTTCTCGCCGTCGCCCGCAACTTGCACGCTGAAGGAAAGTTGAAGACCAACACTGTAGTCTCGACCACCATGTCGAACATGGGCCTCGAGATTGCGCTCAAGGAATCCGGCATCCGGATGCTCCGCGCGAATGTTGGCGACAAGTACGTTCTGGAGGAGATGCTCAAGACCGGCGCCATTCTCGGCGGCGAGCAATCCGGTCACATTATCTTCCTCGACGGAGACGCCACCACCGGCGACGGCCTGCTCACCGCCCTCCGCCTGATGGACATCGTCGTCCGTTCGGGCAAGCCACTGGCCGACTTGGTGAGTGACTTAAAGGTATTCCCGCAGAAGATCCAAAACGTCCGCGTGAAAGAAAAGGTTCCGTTCGCGAACGTACCCGCAATCCAGTCGGCGATCACCGCGGCAGAAAAAGAATTGGATGGGAATGGGCGTGTAGTAGTCCGCTACTCAGGCACTGAAGCGTTAGCCCGGGTGATGGTAGAAGCCGAATCCGAATCAAAGATGCAGACTCTCTGCGCCGCCATCGCCGCCGAAATCCAAAAGGCCCTGGGAGTGTAGTCCGGTTTGTGGGAAAGCAGATCGACTGTTTGGAGCTCAGGGGGCGACATCACTCCGCGCTCTACAACGCGAAATAAGTTTTCTTATGCCCCAAACTATTCTCATCTCCAATCACTAACCGATCCGGCCACCCCGCCACCGTCTCAATCAACAAGTGCAACCCGCGCGCATTCTTCGGAACCTTGAACTCCAATTGTGTCGTATACGACGATGCCGGCGTCAATGGCGTCATCAACGAAGTCCCCGCACTCGAAACCGTTTCATACTGATGCCCCGCATCATCCAGTAGCCGTACCTCACGCGGTGACGGCGTCAGCGGCGCATCTTTCGGCCGATTGGGCGAAGTCGTGGTCTCATCAAACCGCGTGCGCAGGGTAACCATGTAATCGTCCACCGGCCCTTGCTCTTGTCTCTTCACATCGAGGACGGAATACGCCAGATGACAATCAATCTCGCAGAAATATTTTTCCTGCCCGCGCCCGAGCAAGGTCTCGTGGCTCCCAGCCGAAAAACCGAGGAGTAGCGCAAGATACACAACCATTCCCCCGCAGATCGCAAACGCGGCGACCCGCGCCAGGCGGGGTTTGCGCGCGAGCCAGAAAATCACCACCGCCGCGATCGCTGCAAATGTTCCCAGGCTGGCCGCGAGGAATCCCATCACCGCCAGCGGCGCGGGAAAATTCATGTTGCTCGCAGACCCGGTTGCTCCACGAAACATCTCTCCCACTCCAAGCATCGCAGCACCTTGCTTTTGATTGAAGTCCGGATAGATCTCATCCGCGATCCAGTAGTTCTCGACCAGCAACGCCAACAGCATCCCCAGAATCCAAACCGCCCACCGGAGCCGCCGCCGTCCGCCATCGGACTGTAGAGACTGCACAAAGAACTCCACCAGATACGCCGCGCAATAGCAGACATTGGCCAGCAACGCGAGTACAGTCATCTTGCCCAGCGCCTCCAGTGTCAATGCCGGGCGAAAATGCGGCCAGGTCAACCCCAGCCACAGCAACACAACGACAAACAGCGCGCCGTTGTACCAGATCCGCCGCGGCTCCCAGAAGCGCGCCGCCTCGCCGAACCAGGATCTCGTCTTACCCGAAACCTCTTCCATAAAGATCTCCCGCAATGAACTTTGCATCACAAAGCTTATCGACCCAAAAAAAAGCCGCTGCGGCCTTGGGACAACACCTGATTCGTATTTCTACCCGCTCGAAATAGAACCCAGCAGGCTGCGGTGATGGCCAAGGGCACGCAGATGAGAACCCCAATGGCAACGAACTCCAAAACGAGGAAACCATCCCCGGCCGGTCCATGGCGTTCCAGCAAAGCGAAGCCGCCAAGAACCATCGCGGCGAGCACGCCGACCAAGAGCACCAAAAGCCCAACTCCGGCCGCGAGCGCGAATCTCCCCAGCACTCTCATCTCAGTGCTCTTCTCGCGTCACCCGGATCCACTCCTCCATCTGATCCAGATACTCGGCGAGCGCCGCGCGTCCCTTTGCTGTAAGACGGTACTCCGTCCGCGGCACGCGTCCCTCAAAGAACTTTACGCACGAGATGTATTCCGCCTCTTCCAACTTGCGCGCATGCACGCTCAAATTTCCGTCGGTCGTCTTGAGCACGCGCTTCAGATCATTAAAGCTCAACGAATCGTTAGTCGCCAGCGCGCTCACAATCCCCAGCCGGATGCGTTCGTGAATCAGTCGGTCCAGTTCCGGCAGTTCCGGAGTTCGAGGTGCTGCGTGTTCACGCGAATGCTCGCGCGCACGCACTTCATGTTTCCCGGACTTTCCACGCGATGCTACTGCCCTACCCACCATGCCTCCTCGCGATCAACAAGCCAAATACGACATGCAGTCCGCCAAATCCCGCCGCCAGAAACCAGTTTCCCCAATTCACCGGAGCCAGCACCGTAAGCCCCCCCAGCAACATGAAACACAGGCCCATGACCGGAACAATGGGCACGGAGAACGCACCACCCGTCATGATGCCGGCGCCATATAGCAGCAGCCACATCGCTGGCAGAGCCGATTCCAACCCCGAGCGGAACAGCAGAAAAGTCAGGAATGCCCCTGCGACCAGTGGCGGAGCCAAGCCCAGCGCCGCTTTCCGCGCCGGTCCGGAAAACAGCGGCAACCCGCGCCGGTTCGCCTTCCAGGTACAAGCCAGCAACCCGATGGCAGCCGCCAGAAGCGCCTCAGCCAGCCAAACCCGCAGCCAGCCAAACGATGAAACCTGCCGGCTGGCCAGCAGTGCCGCGGCAAAAGCCGTTCCTCCCAGCACAACGTGCCCCCACCCGGAGACAGCGGTAAACGCCGCCGACCGCTCCATCGTGTCCCGAATAAACCGCAGATCATCAGCAACGTTCGGCGCCACGGGTGGCCGCGCCGAACGATGGAATCTCCGTATCCGGTGCAGTTGAGGATCGACCATGCACCAAGCGTAGCGCGGCAGCAGACGAGTGTCAAGTACTTTTTACTACAAAGTAAGGCGACGATTGACCTATAGAATTGTTGCTGAAAGCGACCCAAGGCGGGTGCCCCACCCTTGTCGCGTCTTTTTGTGACAGGGTGGGGGCTTTGACTTTGCTCCTAAACTGCGCCCGAGTGGAAGTGTGCCAATGAACACGGTGGAGGAGCGGCGCTTCAGGGCCGCGTAAAGTCGCTAAAATGAAAAGGGGCTTAGCCCCGTACCCGCCGTCATGACCGACCTCGCCAAACTCCTGATCCTTCTCGGCGCCGCACTCCTCCTCGCCGGAATCCTCCTCCTTATCGTTGGCCGTTTGCATCTCCCGTTGGGACGCCTCCCCGGCGACATCCTCTACCGCGGCAAGTACACTACCTTCTACTTCCCGTTGGTCACCTCCATCCTGCTGAGCGTTCTGCTCACACTCATCCTGTATGTGATTGGGAAATGGCGGCGCTAGATCGATCGACGGAGAGCGGACAGTAGAACGCTCAGCCAGCGAGGAAATCTCTAAGCCGAAGGCCGCACTAAGCCACCCACTCTGTGCCATCTTGATTTTGGTTTTTCTTTGGCGATGTTTCGTTACTTCGCATCCTCACGGTTGTTACCTTCCATTTGCAAGACGAGGCTCAGCATTTCGAGGCGTGATTCTCGAATTTCCCCCAGGGTGACGAAGAGCGGTTCGACCGAACGGATCCCGCAAAAATGTTTCGGGAAAGCCATCACCGATAGCCCAGCGAAGATGAGCGTCGATTTTACAAAAAGGAGACAATTCCAGTGAATACAACGCAGATTCTCACTCTCACCAGGAACGCGGGCCGATTCGCGAAGCAATGTAAATATTCTGTCATCGCCTTCGCTCTCGTAAATATCTGCTTCTTGCGCGCGGTGGCGCAGGAAGCACACTCGCACGAGACGACAGCGCAAAACGAACGGGCGCAACAGGACCAGCAGAGTGCCCTTCTCAGAAGTGTTCGCCAAGCCACCGAACGATTCAAGGATGTCAGAGTGGCCGAAAACGAAGGCTATCGCCTTGAGTTCGGTTGCGTGAGCGGTGACGACTTTGGCGCGATGGGCCTCCACTACGTCAATGACACTCTGGTGGGCAACGGAATCGTGGACGTCGACCATCCCCAGATCATTCTCTACGAGGCGCAGCCGGACGGAAGTGTCAAACTAACCGGAGCCGACTATCTCGTCATCGCCAGTGCCTGGGATGAGAAGCATCCGGGCGTGTCGCCGCAGCTTATGGGACAGATCTTCCACTACTTCTCGTCCCCGAATCGCTTCGGACTACCCGCCTTCTACACGCTGCATGTCTGGGCGTGGAAAGAGAATCCCAAGGGCGCATTCGTAAACTGGCATCCCAATGTTTCCTGCCAGTCATTCGTTGGCCAAACCACCCCTTAGCCGGAGGGAGTATGAACAGCGGCCTTTCGATCCCCCTGCGGATCGATGGGGCCGATTGCACAAACGCGAACGCGGTGAGCGGGGAATCACCATTGTTCCAGCGGGCCTCGCACTGATTCCCCGCGTTCGAACTCAGCCAATCCACTTCTGCTAGAATGCCTGCCGTGAAAAGACGAACCCTCGTCCAGGCGCTTCCAGCGGCAGCTCTGCTTCCAGCCTCACTTTGGGCGGCTGCTCGGCAAGACAATGCCAACTCCACGTCAGCTACCGGCGGCGTCTACGAACTCCGCGTCTATCACGCTGCTCCAGGAAAACTGGCCGTCCTCGAGGCACGCTTCCGCGACCACACCATAAAGATCTTCGACCGCCACGGAATGAAGAGCGTCGCCTATTGGACGCCACTCGATGAGCCGGAGAAGAGCAATACCCTGATCTACATTCTTCAGCATCCCAGCCGCGAAGCAGCAGCGGCCAACTGGAAATCTTTCCAGGACGATCCCGAGTGGAAGAGTGTCAAGGAGAAATCCGAGGCGAACGGCAAACTCGTCGATACGATCGACTCCACCTTCCTCGCCCTGACGGACTTCTCCCCGCGATTGCGCTAGACCGCGAACATCCCCCGCGCGTCACACTTGTCAACGACTCACCGTCTTACTAATCGACACTCTCGGGAAAGAATATGAGCTCGCATCAAATTCAGCTCTCACCTTCTCCTTTTATAGCTGTACCCGTTCACGAGTGTGGCACTCTGCCCATTAGGGTTGGTTACCGTAACATTCACGGTTCCGGATGCGTGCGCCGGAGTGGTGGCGGTGATGGAGGTGGCGCTTACAACCGTCACGTTCGTCGCCGTATTTCCCCCAAAGCTCACCGCTGCCCCTGACTGAAATCCTGTTCCGGCAATCGTTACTTTCGTCCCACCCGTGGTTCGCCCCGAGGTCGGCGAGATCGAGGTCACCGACAGGGTAGCCGGCGGCAACAGCCCGTAGGCCAGCAGTTGATTGGAAAAGGTAGCCAGATACACTTTGCCGTTCGCGATCGTTGGCGGCGCAAACTTCGCATAATTGCCGACATCATCTCGCGCAGCGTTCTGCTTACTGTCCCATAGTTCCGCGTTCAGGTTCGTAGCGTCGAAAGCACGCAGGATCCCCGGCACTGTCTGCTGATTGGAATCGCCCGAGTAGGAGACGGATGCCCAGACAATTCCGCTGCCCGATGTGCTTCCGTTAGCGGACAGCGACAAGCCTGCCGCATTGGAATTTCCCGCCGGGCTTGTCATGCTGCTCTGCGATACAGCGGCAGTTTGAAAAGATCCGTTCAAGTACTCAAACGCCTTCAGATAGTCTCCCGGCCCCCACAGATAGAGAACAGGACCGTGGTTCGGACTGTTCCAGTAAATCGGGCCGATCATGATCTTGCCGCTAGTCGCCTGGAATTCCTGCAGGTCGCCATTGAACGCTGCATTGAATTCACCCATGCTGGCAGTACTGATCAGACGGAGAATGCCGTCCTTGCCGCCGCCCACGATCGAACTGGTCCCAGGCAGCAGGATGGGCCCGCCCGAGCCGAGGTCGGCGTCCGTTTGGTTGAGGGATCCCTGATTATCGGGTGTGAAATAGTCGCTGACCGAAAGCCCGGTTGAGGTCGCCAGCTTCACCACACTGTCGCCGTAATCAGTTCCGCCGGTATTCGCATCAAAGGTGCCGTTGCCCGTCATGAAATAAATATTGTCCGCGTCGGCGACCAGACCTTGCCCACCCTGCCAGACGGCGGCTTCACTGCCGTTGGGCGTCGTGTTGAACACCGCCAATTGCGCGAAGGTCGATGGGTTATATCCCAGCACCCATCCGTGATAGGGACCGATATCTCCATGTGATCCGAACGCGATATAGACCACACCGTTTAAAAGTAGTAATCCCGGACGATTCAGCTGGTACAGCGGCTGGAAGGAGATCATGCCTCCGCTCGATCCCGAGCCGCTGCCCGGCACGCTCGCCGTGATCTCGACCGGGCTCCCTGGCTTTTCCGCTCCCGAGGTAATGTCGAGCGCATGCAGATTCTGATGATAGGTGTTGTTGCTCGTGTTCTTGGTCTTGGCCACCAGGTAAATCGTGCTGCTGCCCGGATCGATCACGGGCGTGCCGGTAATTCCGATGACCGGCGTCAAGTCCCTATACGTAGACAAGATGTCCGTGCTCGGCACCGGTGTACCGAGGTTGACGTGCCAAAGCTGCGCGCCGTTATCGGCATCGAACGCATACACGCTGTTATTCTCAGTCGCCACGTACACGACGTTGTGGAGCGCGGAGGAAATCGTCACCTGGGCCACGTAAAGAGGCTGAGCGTAAACGTAGCCGTCCACCTGACAAGCAAAGAGCTTGCCGAACTGGTTTACGTTGACGTTGGACGTGTTCAGGATCGTCTCGTTCAGATTCTGCCCGGTGCGCCCCACATCGTTGTGGTGCATGGTCACTGATACCTGGGCTTGCGCCGGGGAAGGAATCAGCGGGCGTAAGAGAGAAAGCAATGCGATAGCGCAATACGCGGCTCGTTTCATGGGTGCTCCATTTTGCTTGCGACAAGGCTGATGCGACAGGTCACTGTGGGGTGGGGTCAGTTGCCAGAAGGACCGCCGCCGAGCATTGTACTGCCGACCATGTCCCTCGAAGGTTGAGGTGCAGGTTTGAAAGCCACGCTCAGCTGGATTGAGGGGTTAATGAGTGTTATGCGGCTAGTTTCAACCGTTAGAGTATTTTCGGCAGGCCGCAGTGAAACGCAGCGTCGAGCGATCCTCGGTCCATGTTACGCGGGTCTCTGTATGCTGCATGTAGAACCAGCACGAGTTCTTGAGGGATGGACGTACAACCTAAAGCTTGGTCAGTGGCTGCAGATAGTTGGTGAAACATCGCGATCTTACTGACCCCGGGCTAAGCGGGATCAGTCTTCACGTCAGGCGCGCGAAGGCGGTGTCGCTTTCGGGGAAATCTACGCCCATGGCGGCTCCTGCGACGCATGCGAAGGCCGCGGCCAATGCGAGCTGAGAAAGAGTCAAATGCAGGACTGGCGGCGCGGGCGAGTCGAGAACCGTGACCGTCGCGCCGACGCATACCGTTGCGATCGCCAGCCATTGATACAGGCGCAGGCCGAAGACGAATGGCGTCTGCAATTCTCCTCGATAGGCTTCCTCGGCGAATCGCGAAAAGCCGTTGCCGATGCAGTAGATCCCGCAGACCAGAGCCGTGGGACAACCGGACATCCACATGCGCGCGAGCAGCAGGCCGAGGAACACATTCGTCAGGATCGAGTACAGCTGGGTCGCATGGATGGGAACGCCAGCGAGTTCGGCCATTCTGGTCACGCGGGAGCGCGGATGCGTGACGCGAATTCCCACGGCGGGCGTGGTTTGCCGCCCATGGCAGCAGCCGTTGACCAGGCAACGTAGCCGGCCGATGGCCTGCATCCAGGGGGCGGCCAAGCAAGTCGCGGCGAGCAGCGTCCAGCGATCTTCGAAGAACAGGCAGGCGACGCCGCCTCCGATCAGCCCGCCATAGAATCCGAAGGGACGCCGAAGGCGTGAGGAACCTTCCACCAACTGGGCCCATAATCCCGCACCGAGCAGGCCGCCGCTGCAAATCAGGAGCACTTTCCACTCTCTGCCTCGGCCTGCGGCAGCGAGGACGATTGCCATCTGCACAAACGCAGCAGCTCCGGCGTAGAAGGAATGATTGATGATGCGAACCGGGCCGATGCGCCATTCACGCCAGGAATTGGCGAGTCTCTCGGCTGCGTTTTGCAGGACTTCCCAAACCCGCTGCGGATTGAGAATGACCGGGGCAATGACGAACGCCGCGACGACATCGGCAGCGTAGTGCATGCCTGTGGTGATGCAGCTCAATGCAATGGTCAAGGGGTAGGCCCAGCCGATCCATCTGCGACGGAAAAGCTGCGCCACCAGGACCGACCAGAGGACATGGAATGACGGGAGCGCAGCAACCGGCGGCTCGGCTGTGAACTCGAGAAGCAGAAGACTGGTCATCCAGCCATGGCCTAGCAGCGGGCGCCGCGGCGCCACCGAGGGCACAAACCAATAGATGGGAAACACGCACAGCATCGTGAACCATGCCGAAACCGTAAGCTGGCGAAGGTCTTTGCGCGTGCGGGCGAGCCACGGCGCGAGCGCGACCATCACGTAGGTGCTCTCGTAGAACACAGCAGTCCAGGGCAATACAGGCAGGCGGTCCTCGAAGGCGAATCCGAAGTTCAGACCGCGCAGGGGAAGGCGAATCGTGAATTCGTACAACACGATCCACGGAGCGATAACGTGGAGGACAAAGCGCAATCGCTCGACGGTGGAAGGTCGCACGTCGTCCGCTGGTGGTAGGACCGGAAGCGTGCGTCCGAAACGGCTCAGAAGATCAGGGTGCTCGTAGCCCACGACCAGAGCAACTGAGGCCAGCGCAATCGTGGGTGTGATCAGCCACAGGCCAGATGCGGACCGCAGCGTCATCGAGACACCGAGGCAGACCGCAACAAATCCTGTGTAGATGGGATGAGGAAGAAACTGGAACGTGCCGCGCGAAACCATGATGGGAGGTGGGAAGGCGTTCATGGGAAGTCCGCCACCGAAGCGCCACAGCTCAAACATCGCGGCCATCATGAGTACAAGGCCAGCGCAGGCGAAGGCGATGCCGAGAGGCTGGCTCCCATAAATCGGCAAGGAGACTCGCGCGGAGGCTCCCCAGACGCACAAAAGCGCAGGCAGCAGAATGATGAATAAAGCGCCGTAAGCGATTTTCTGCCACTTCATTTTGGCCAGCTTACGATTTCGTGGATGGCCCAGCCTTCCACTGGAGACTGGCCTGGGCTTTCGAATCTTGCACGGCTGCGCCACTTGCATTCGTCTACCTGCAGCAGCCGAGCGGGAAAAGTCTTGCTTACTCCTGGAATGGACGATAGCGCGGTCGTCCCCAACGGGCCTTTGCGCAAGGTCAAGGATCGGTCCATGTGGAGTCGCGATCCATCGGCAAATGTGATTCGCTGGTCCTCGATTGTCGAGCCGGGGACTGACTTTCCGTTGAGGTAAAGAATCCGCTTGGAGAATTCGCCTTGCCAGTCGATCCATACGGCCCAATCGGAGGCGCTGCAGAAGCGTCCCCACCGCAGATGCTGAATGGGGATCTTCCACGGCGCGATCGTCATGCTGAGATGTTCGACGTAGCCGAGGCCGGAGTCATTGCCTGTGCGCACGTGCGCATGGGGCATGAGGCAGCGCCAGTCGACTGAACCTTCATCGCTCTTGAAAACCGTTTCGCGTACTTCGATCGAATCGGCTTGCCACTCGGCGGCAAAGTGGAACGGGGCGGAGTTCCACGAAATGGAAGAGCCATCGACCACCGGCATGCTCGGCCGGCGGAGGGAGTTGTGCTGGGTCACGTTAATCCCCGCGCTGCGCAGGAGACTTGAGTAGTGAAGATGGGCCGGACCCCACACGAGATCGCCTACATAGGCGATCGATGCGTCCCCGGAATCGGTCACGCAGTCCAGGTACCACTTCGATAAGTGGAAAGCGGCCATTGGCAGGTCATAGTATCAGCCGTCGACCGATGCGGACACTTTTGTCGCGTTGCGGGGTCCATGAGGAGGGTTAGAGAAATCTTAAGGGTGTCGGCTGCGGGAATTCCCACCCTTCGAAAATCACGAAGGGTGGGCGACCCATTTTCGTGGTTCTTCAACCGCGCAGCAGGGGGCGCGTGAGGCACGTGGGCCCGCCGCTGCCGTTGATACAGATTTCGCTGCCGGGGAAGGTGTGAACGTCGAATCCGGCGGCGCGTAGCTTGTCGTTCGTTTTGCGATTCTCTTCGATGGCGAGTAAGCGCCTGCCGCCGAGCGACAACACATTACAAGCCAGCGTGTCGCGTTCGGAATAGTCGATCTCGATGAATTCGAATCCGCGAGACTTGAGCAGTTCGACCGTCTCGACCGCAAGCCATGGAAAGTCGACCAGGGCACTGTGTTCGTCCAGCAAGCTGATCAGTGACATCAGGTGGAGGCAGGCCGCAGGCCCGGGTCCGTAGGGAAGCGGCGCTGAGATCACGTCGACACCTTTTGGAGCGAGAATGGCACGCATCTGCGCGATCCCGGCAGCATTGGTGCGATAGCCATGGCCGATCAGGAGCGTCTTCGAGTCGAGCCAGACTATGTCGCCGGCCTCGGTTGAGCCGGGAGACGCGATTTCAGCAAACGTGGGAACTCCCATCTTCTCGCAGAAGGATCCCTGATGCTGGCCCTCGATCACACGGTTCGGCTTGCCGGGTCTCATGAGGATCAGGCCGAAGTCGGTGGCCAGGGATGCATCGTGGGCATAGACCGCGTCAAGGGAGAGATCCGCGGACGGCTGTAGCTCGATCAGTTCTGCACCCGCGAGATCCAACTCTCGGCACAGAACATCGTGCTGCGACTGCGCGTGGGAAAAGTCGGGGGCATGATGAAATCCAAGCTGGGGCCAGCGGGCCATACGTTCTGGTTGATGCCATCCGGCAGCACGCGGCGAGCACACCAGCACGCGCTTGAGCGGGGCGACCATCGAGTGGCCATTGAAGGCCACGGCGGTTTGAGAAAAAGAAGAAGAGGGCAGGCTAGCCTCCATGCGCTACGCGCAGCAGAGGTGATTCTACGGTAGGAAGGGGCGTGGACGGAATGTGGAAGCGTCGCGGTCTACTTCGCCTCGCTGAGGGCTTCGTCCTCGGTCGCGGCGAAGGCGACATGGCCATCCGCTGGGGGCATCAGTTCACGGACGGCATGCTTGTTCTGATTGCCACGCTTGCTGAGCCACTGTTTCAGGTGCTTGCGGGCGGCCGGAGCCAGCTTCGAGAAAAAGAGTCCGGCGCGTCCCAGGTCACTGGCCCAGATCACGTCCGCGTAGCCGTTTAGCGTCACGTGGGTGCCCGGAAGCACGCAACGGAAGGCGATGTCGGAAATCACGGGCACGGGTTCGCTGGCCTGTAACGCCAGACCATGCTCCCCGATGTCAATGCTGACTCCGGCGAGCGTGCCATGCTCCAGCTCCAGATAGACCAGCGTCTTGACCTCGTACCGCGCAGACTTGCGGCGGTTCGAGCGGGCGGTTTTCTTCCCCTCCTTGAGCGCGTCTCTGACGAGTTCGGGCTGGAGTGGGCGGTAAAGAATGCGGCTCGCGCCTGACTGGAAAGCCTGACCGGTTCCGGGCCAAGCGCGGCTCGCGACGGCCAGCAGACCTGGCTTCTGCTCCTCGGGCAGCAGCGCCGCCATGCGGATCGCCTCTTCGGCTCCGGGAAGGTCGAAGTCGACAATCAGCGTGGAGCACTCGCCGGCCATGACCAGCTCGAGAGCTTCCTGATTGGATCGGCAGTTCCTGAGCTCGATTCCAAGCTGCTCGAGAGTGGTGGCAAGGGTTTGCAGAGATCGCTTGTCGTGACAAAGAACCGCGGCGGACTTGCGCATGAGCTACAAAATACGGGGCTTGGCGTGGCGAGGAAATGTCACACCGGTAATCGGGGGAGTGGTTACCGAGGCGATCTGTAAATTGCGAAACGCGGTGGGGCCATACGAATGAATTCGGGGCCGGCTTTTCTCGGCGTTCTCTGCGGGGGTTCTCAGCGAACTCTGCGGTAAGCACTTAACCGCTGAAATCGCAGAGACTTATCGCCGAGACCGCGGAGAAAAGCCCCTGCCGCGGCGGCCTTCTGGGCGACTGCTATAATCAAAAATTGCGCTCATGTCTACGAAACGACTGATTCGGTCCACGACGGTTTTGTCGATTCGCCGCGGAGGGAAGGTTGTTCTCGCCGGCGACGGTCAGGTCACTCTGGGCGAGTCCGTGATCAAGCACTCCGCCAAGAAGATCCGCCGGCTCTATAACGACAAGATTGTGGCCGGCTTTGCGGGATCGACTGCCGATGCGTTCACGCTCTTCAGCCGGTTTGAAGCCAAACTGGAGCAGTATCATGGCAACCTCGGGCGGGCTGCCGTCGAACTGGCGCGCGACTGGCGCACCGACAAGTTTCTTCGTCATCTCGAGGCCCTGCTGCTGGTAAGCGACAGAGAGCAGACGTTTCTACTCAGCGGTCAGGGCGATGTGATTGAACCTGACAGTGGGATCGCGGCGATCGGCAGTGGCGGCCCATACGCCCAGGCCGCTGCGCAAGCGCTCGCGGAACATACCGAACTCTCGGCCAAACAGATCGCCGAGGAAGCTATGAAGATTGCGGGCAAGATGTGCATCTATACGAATGATCGGGTGACGATCGAGGAACTTTAGTTCTCAGTTCTCGGTTCTCAGTTCTCAGTCAAATCTTGGCTGCGCCAACTGAGAACTGAGAACTGGGAACAGAGAACTTTTTATGGCTATTTACCTTCCTTCCACCGCCGAAGAAGAACAGCTTGCGCTGGATGAACTGACTCCACGCGAGATTGTTGTCGAACTCGACAAACACGTCATTGGCCAGAAAGAAGCCAAGCGCGCCGTGGCGATTGCGCTGCGGAATCGCACGCGGCGGCAGAAGCTGCCGCCGGATCTCGCCGAAGAAATCATCCCCAAGAACATCATCATGATCGGCCCGACGGGCGTGGGAAAGACCGAGATCGCCCGCCGTCTGGCGAAGCTGGCGAATTCCCCGTTCCTGAAAGTGGAGGCTTCGAAGTTCACCGAGGTCGGCTACGTGGGGCGCGATGTCGAGTCGATGGTGCGTGATCTGGTGGAGATCGCCATCGACAACGTGCGGGAAGAGAAACTGGAAGACGTCGCTGACAAGGCGGAACAGAATGCCGAGGAACGGCTGCTTGATATTCTTCAGCCGCCTTCGCCTCCGCGGCCGGAGCCTTCATCTACTGCCGGCGGTGTTGTGATCGATGGCAGCACGGGGCTAACGGATTCTCCCAGCCGCTCGCGCGACAAGCTGAAGCAGCAGTTGCGCGAAGGCAAACTTGACGACCGCACGGTCGAGATTGACGTGCGCGAGCGCAACTTCCCGTCGTTCGAAATCCTGACCAACCAGGGCGTCGAAGAGATGGACGTCAACATCAAGGAGATGTTGCCGAACATCTTCGGGCAGCGCACCAAGAAGCGGAAGATGAAGGTGAACGAGGCCTTCGAGTATCTGATCCAGGAAGAAGAGCAGCGGCTGATTGATATGGATCAGGTGACGCGCACGGCGATTGATCGTGTGGAGAACTCAGGGATCGTATTCCTCGACGAGATCGACAAAATAGCCGGGCGCGAGGCCGGCCATGGTCCCGACGTTTCGCGCGAAGGCGTGCAGCGGGACATTTTGCCGATCGTTGAGGGCACCACCGTCAATACTCGCTACGGGATGGTGCGCACGGATCACATTCTGTTCATCGCGGCCGGAGCTTTTCACGTTTCCAAGCCCAGCGACTTGATTCCTGAGCTGCAAGGACGCTTTCCGATCCGCGTCGAACTGCACTCTTTGACGATGGAAGACTTCGTGCGCATCCTGACCGAGCCGAAGTCGTCTCTGGTAAAGCAGTACACGGCGTTGCTTGAGACCGAGGGTGTGAAGCTGGAGTTCACCCCGGAGTCGCTGGATGAGATTGCGCACTTCGCGTTCCGTGTAAACGAGAGCACGGAGAACATCGGAGCGCGGCGGTTACACACGATCATGGAGCGCGTGCTGGACGAGTTAAGCTTTGAAGCTCCCGAGAAAAAGGGAGAGTCGGTTACGGTGGACGCCGACTACGTTCGCAAGATGCTGACCGACATCGTGAAAGATCAGGACTTGTCGCGCTACATTCTGTAACAAGAATCTTCATCACAGAGGGCGCAGAGATACGCAGAGGAATTCCTCGGTGGCTCTCTGTGTCCTCTGTGGTTTATCTTTTTGAACGATGAAAGCAATCGACCGTTCCCGCCTGCAGTCCCTGATGCAACGCGAACAGAAGAAGTTTGTGGGCGAGCACCCGAAATCGAAGGCGCTGTTTGACCGCGCGCGCAAGTCGCTGCTCGCCGGCGTGCCCATGAACTGGATGGTGAAGTGGGCGGGAGCTTTTCCGCCGTTTGTGCGGGAGGCGCAGGGGGCGGAATTTTTCGACGTCGACGGTCTGCGATATATCGACTTCTGTCTGGGTGACACCGGCGCGATGACGGGACACTCTCCATCTGCGACCGTGAAGGCCGCGGAAGAGCAGGTACGGCGCGGCATCACGCTGATGCTTCCCGGCGAGGATGCGATCATCGTCGCCGAAGAACTACAGAAGCGATTCGGGCTTCCCTATTGGCAATTCGCGCTCACCGCGACCGATGCGAACCGTTTCTCGATTCGTCTGGCCCGGCAGATCACCGGACGCCCAAAGATTCTGGTCTTCAACTGGTGCTACCACGGCACGGTCGACGAGACTTTCATCACGATTGGAGCGAATGGCGAAGCGGGGCCGCGGCCTGGAAACATTGGTCCGCCGGTCAATCCTGCAGTGACAACGAAAGTTGTGGAGTTTAACGATGTCGATGCACTGGAGGCTGCGCTCGTCTCGGGTGACGTGGCTTGCGTCCTGGCTGAGCCGGCGATGACCAACGTCGGCATCGTGCATCCCGAGCCCGGATACCACAAGGCACTGCGCGAAATCACACGCGAGCACGGGACACTGCTCATCATCGACGAAACACATACGATCTGTGCCGGCCCGGGTGGATACTCCCGCGCTGAGAATCTTGATCCCGACGTAATCGTCTTCGGCAAGGCGATAGGTGCCGGGATTCCGGGCGCGGCCTATGGGTTCTCCGAGAAAATCGCCGACCGCATCGTCGCCAAGCAGGAATTGGAGAATTGCGACGTCGGCGGCATTGGCGGCACCCTGGCGGGTAATGCCCTTTCTCTCGCGGCGATGCGCGCCACGCTCACCAAGGTTCTTACCAAAGGAGCCTTCGACCGCATGATCCCGATGGCGGAGCGCTGGACCGCCGGCGTCGCCAAGGCGATCGCTGAGGCGCAACTGCCTTGGCACGTCACGCGCCTCGGTTGCCGCGCCGAATACATCTTCGGGCCTGAACCGAAAAATGGCCAGCAGGCGCACGATGCCATGGATTTCGAACTCGAGCGCTTCATGCATCTGTATGCGATGAATCGCGGAATCCTGCTTACTCCGTTTCACAATATGGCGCTCATGTCGCCCCAGACAGAGGTGGATCATGTGGACCGGCACACGAAGATCTTCCGTGAGGGCCTGAAAGAACTTACTACTTAGCAGTCGAGGGCTGTATCTTGATACTCTTTTCCTGCTCATGACACGCATGGCCCTGAGGTTTGCGCTGGCTGTGAGTGCGACCTTCATGCTCGCGGCGTGCGCGACCATTGGTCCACCACAACCGCCCTCATTGGAACTACCGAAGCCGCCCACCGACTTACGGGCCTCGCGTAAGGGAGACCGCGTCAACCTGGCCTGGACGATTCCGACTGTGACGACCGATCGAGAGACCATTCGCAGCCTCGGGCCAACGCTTATTTGCCGGGGACCGGGGGAATTGAGCGCTTGCGACGCTCCGGTTGGTAAGATCACAACCCCGATCCCGCCGACAAAGGCGGGCGCTTCTGCCCCGAAACCTCAAGCGTCGTACACAGATGCGCTCCCTTCTAAATTGGAGAGTGACGACCCCTCCGCATTCATTACTTACGCCGCTCAGGTGCTGAATCGCGATGGCCGGGCAGCCGGGTTCTCCAATCAGGTGCATGTCCCGCTGGCCCGCACGCTTCCCCCGCCCCGTGATTTTCGGGCGGGCGTCGCCAAAGAGGGAGTGGTGCTGAGTTGGGTCAGTGAGATTGTTTCTGTGCCGCCGGCGGATGTGCAATACGTTTACCGGGTCTACCGCCGCGCAGAAGGAAGTAGCGAACGAGTGATGGCAGGAGAAGCTCCCGCCGGCGTCGAAACTAGCTTTACCATTATCGATGCCAACATCGAATGGCAAAGGGCGTACTACTACCGCGCAGAACCGGTTACCGTGATTCATCGAAACCGCTCTCCACTGGAAATCGAGGGCGATGACACGCCAGAGATCAAGGTCTTCGCCGACGATGTCTTCCCACCTACGGTGCCGGCGGCACTGCAGGCTGTGTACTCGGGACCCGGTCAGAAACCCTTCATCGATCTGGTGTGGGCACCTGTCACCGATGCAGATCTTGCCGGATATAACGTCTACCGCCGCGAAGAAGGGGTGACGAATCCTGTAAAGTTGAATGCGGAATTGATCAAGGCTCCAGCTTATCGTGACGAGAATGTAGCGCAGCAGAAGAGGTACATCTATTCGGTTTCTGCGGTCGACGTTCGCGGGAATGAGAGCGCGAGATCGGAAGAAGCAAGTGAAGCGGCACCGTGATGAGCTACGAGCCGTGAGCTACGAGGTTGCTCGCAGCTCGGGGCTCGGAGCTTTTGCATAGAGACTTCCGAACACGGCGACATTAGGGTAACGAGACAAACATCATGAAATATTGCAGATTTCATTGGAATGGCGAAACTCACTACGGACTGGTCGAATCGGTGGCGGGGCGCGATTCGATTGTGCGACTCCTGCTCACCCCGCCGGAAGAAGCCGATGGCGACATGGAAAGCTTGCGCACCCGGCGCATCGAAGCCATTCCTTTAGCCGAAGCGGCATTGTTGCCACCGGTTCGGCCTTCGAAGATCGTGTGTGTAGGACGAAACTATCGTGAGCACGCGGCCGAATTGGGGCATGATATTCCGAAAGAGCCGCTGATTTTTTTGAAGGCCACCTCGGCGCTGCTGGCACCTGGTGGAACGGTCCGCCGTCCGAAACTCTCGCAGCGCGTCGATCACGAGGGCGAACTCGGCGTCGTCATCGGCAAGACTTGTTACCAGCCGCCTGCCGACGCGGACATTCGCCAGTACATCCTGGGCTATACCTGCGTCAACGATGTGACGGCGCGCGATCTGCAGAATAAAGACGGCCAGTGGAGCCGGGCCAAAGGCTTCGACACCTTTTGCCCCGTCGGTCCGCTGGTCACCGATGAAATTGATCCGTGGGCGGGAGTCGGCGTCGAAACTCGCGTGAACGGGGACATTCGTCAGCAGGGTAATACCCGCGATTTCATCTTCCCGCTCGACGTGGTGATTCGCTACATCGCCCAGGCGATGACTCTGTTTCCGGGAGATCTGATCCCCACGGGTACGCCCGCAGGTGTGGGACCTGTGGTTGCGGGAGATGTCGTGGAAGTCTCGGTGAAGGGAGCGGGAGTATTGAGTAATTCTGTGGCAGATGAATGATGCATCGTCGACTGCGTTCGAGACTCTTAGCGGAGGTGAAAAAAAATGTCTATCTGGGGCAAGGCTCCTCTTCTAGCAATCCTGATCTTCGTTGGACATGTCGAAATAACATCCGCAACAGCAACCAATGCTACTGAAACCAACAGAGCCCAGATCACGGTCCTCTACGACGCCTTTGGCAATACACCTCTCCTGCAGAAGGATTGGGGTTATGCTGCCCTGGTCGAATATGGCGGGAAACGCATTCTGTTCGACACAGGGAACAATCCCGATATCTTGGCACAGAACGTGAAAGCTAAAGGAGTCGATCTTTCGCAGCTGGATTTTGTTGTAATGTCGCACCGCCACGGCGATCACATGGGAGGGCTTTCCTATGTACTGAAGGTCAACCCTCAGGTCAAGATATACGCGCCAAAAGAAGGGTTCGGCGTCTACGGCGGGGATTTGCCTGGGACATTCTTCTGCAAGGACTCTTCACTCTCCGCAGACCAGCGCTATTTCGGTGGCAACCCGCCCGAGACTATGCGTTTCGGTTCGGCTTGGCCCGGTGCCAACTTCCAATTGATTGACAGGAATACTGAGGTCGCGCCGAATATCCATTTAATTGCATTGGTGTCAGACAAGCCAGGCACGATGGAACTGCGAGAGTTATCACTCGCCATCAACACGCCCGAGGGTATCGTGTTCATCGTCGGCTGTTCGCATCCGGGCATCGATAAGATTGTCGAAGCAGCCAGCGCCATCAACTCGCATGTCTTGTTCATTGCAGGAGGTTTGCACCTTGTTGTCGCTAGCGATCAGGACATAGAAAAGATCGTCACTGCGCTGCACGATAATTTCAAAGTCGGGTACATCGCTCCCGGACATTGCACTGGCGAACCGGCATTCGCAGCTCTGAAACGGGCCTTCGGAGATCATTATGTGTACGCGGGAGTCGGTTCAACGCTGATGATCTCTTCCTCGCCCCACTGAAAGCTACTGCAGCCTGAACCGCTCCCGGATCAGCCGCTGCAACCGCGGCTTGTAGAGCAGATCAAAGGCGAGTTCTTTGTCGGGGAACATGGCGAGCGCGGCTTTCTTCGCACCGGCGGCTAATTCGGAGGCTTCCGCCAGGGTGAGGTTCGGATCCTGTCCAATCACCGACATGACCATGCTGATCATCAACTGCAGGCGACGGATCTTTTTTGCTTCTTCCTCCGATTCCCGGCGTGCTTCCTGCTCCGCCAACGGATATCCAGACTCTTTTCCGGCATGCCGAGAGACATTCATGCGATCCCCTTTACCCACAACTTTGGATGACGCTCTGCCCTGTGGCGTTGCGCCCGTGAGCCCATTCTGCCTCAATTCTGATAGAAAGCAACCGCCCGAAAGTGCCCTTCCGGGTTAGTCCCGCTGCCGCAACCCGCATCCTGGAATCGGCATCCTTCCTGCAGCGCTTCTGCAGAGTTCGATCGCGTCTTAAG
>Ga0209580_10000168_pt1 | contig 44875 bp, 35 predicted proteins | sample Coa_R1_5_FD_187153 | JGI IMG/M metagenome (GOLD analysis project Ga0209580, IMG submission 187153) | Surface soil microbial communities from Centralia Pennsylvania, which are recovering from an underground coalmine fire - Coalmine... | ecosystem: Environmental > Terrestrial > Soil >... | reverse complement strand
CTGGAGCGCCCGCTGCTGAACTCGCGGCGCTATCTGGAAAGGGCCCGCGCTCCCCAACCGGAGCCTGCGGCAGATGGGAGCCCGACCGAGCCGGCGTCAGCCGCCGCCGCAGCCGCCGCCACTGACGACAGCAAGAATGGCCGGCCCTAAGCGGTTACCCAGCAATGGGCTTACCTCATTTGGGCTGGCACCTTCGAGGCATTGTGCAACCAATCTGGCCCTGTTATTAATCAAAACGCGTGGGTTTCCCGCTCACAAGGAGGACGTGTGAGAACTGCATCCCAAGTTTGTGCGGTATTGGTAGTGTTCCTGGTTATCACCGGGATCGGCTGCAACAAGGCCGATAATCAGGCCAACCGTTCGGCTAGCCCCAGCGCGGGAGCAAGCGCTAGTCCGGCGTCGAATGCGGGCGCTCAAGGCAATCCGGCGGGCGGAACGGGCGCCTCTTCGGGCGGAGCCTCATCCAGCGGCGGCAGCAGCACGCAACAACAGGGCGCGGCTCCGCAGCCCATAGTGATTCCCGCGGGAAAAGTGCTGACGGTTCGTCTTTCGCAGCCTCTGAACTCCAAAGAGAACCATGCCGGCGATACCTTCTCCGGAAGCCTCTCCGAATCGGTGGAAGCTGACGGCCGTGTGGCTATCGAGCGTGGCGCCGCGGTTCACGGTACGGTGGTTGACGCCAAGGCCATGGGCCACTTCAAGGGCGGGGCCCTCCTGCAACTGCAGCTGACCTCCGTGACCATCAACGGCGAACGCCGTCCCGTTGAAACCGCCGTCTGGACGCAAACCCTGAAGGGCAAAGGCAAGCGTACGGCAGTGATCGCTGGTGGAGGCGCAGGGGTTGGCGCGCTGATCGGCGGTCTCGCCGGCGGCGGGAAAGGCGCGGCTATTGGCGCCGTAGCCGGAGGCGGAGCCGGAACCGCCGGCGCTGCCTACACCGGCAACAAGGAGATTGAGCTGCCTGCGGAATCAGCCGTGCAGTTCAAACTGAAGCAATCCATCCGCGTGCAATAGTTGGCGCAGAGACCTTATTTCACTGGAGCGCAGCCGCCCGCGGCTGCGTTTCATTTTGCATTCTTGGTGTTTCTCCTGGCCGATCACCAGGACGAACAAAGTCAGGCTCATGCTTTGCTGACTAAGCGCTAATGGCTACGGCTGCCTTCTAGAACGCAAACATCACCTGGAAATCGAGTCGCCGATTGGCAGGCTGGTTTCCGTTGAAAAAACCCGGACCGGCCAGCGAGATCGATTGCCCAAACTGCGGCGAGCTCAGATTTCCTACCGGCTGGCCTGGATTGACGAAATTGAACATGTTTCGTGCGAAAGCGCTGAAGGTCAGGTTGTAACGCCGGTTCGAGCGGTCATTGGCGAAGATGCCTCCCATAGGCGCTCCACGCCCTCCCATGCCTCCCGGACCTGGGCCGCCGTGGCCACCCCCACCTCTCTCTCCTCCCGGACCTCTTCTGTTGTTATCTCCCTGCCCCTGGCCGTTGGTGGATTGCACGGCCTCTAGTCTGGGACCGATGCCAATAGTCTTGCTCAGCCGCATGTTGAGCGTGAATTGCGCCGGGCCTTCACCGAAGTTGACGGGGATGATGGATTGGCCCGGAGTTGGCGCTATATCGAATGCGGGAAAGCCTGGCTCGGTAACGGTATTGGCCGGGATGGTGGAACCATTCGTGAAAGCGGGGCGGGCGTTGAACTGAGAGTCGCCATACACATCTCTTCCTATGGTGATGTTATAGGGTGCCCCGGAACTCGCCATCAGGAAGGGGCTGGCGCGGAATCCACGCGGCAGAGAAAACGAGCCGCCCAGGAAAAGCCGATTGCGGACATCGTATGCGGTGCGCCCGTAGTCGGCGGCGATGCCCAACAGGGGATTCGACGGAAACGTCCCGGCGCCGGATGTGTCTCCATTCGCGAAGCTGAGCGCGTAGTAACTGAAAAGCGTGAGCTTTGTGCCGGCTCTGACGTTGAACTGGACCAGCATCTGGTTCTGGGTAAACACGCCTTCGGAGAGGTATTCATTTCCCGGAGTGGGCGGCAGCAAAGGATTGTATGTGCCACTCTCAATCTCGCCCAGCACTGCGTCATTCACGGAAAACAGCTGATGGACTCCGTGCGAATGTACGTAGGTCACTGTGGCGGTGGAAGATTTGTTGATCTGGCGTTCTACCGACCCCACTGCCTGAATGGTGTATGGCGCTCGGACCTGCGGGGCGATGCTGTAAGTAGTGACGCCTAGGCCCGTGAGGCAGCTTCCCGGCAGTGAGGATATCCCGGCCGCAAAGGCCTGAACTAAACACGCCTGGCCCGCCGGCGTCTGATTATTGATGGTGAATTCCTTTTGGTTAACGCCGTTGAGACGTTCGCTTTGCAGGATCAGGTTTTGCCCGAACCGATCGTAAAAAAGTCCGAATCCGGAGCGAAGAATGGTCTTGGGTTGCGTATTTTTCCTGCCTCCGATGCCCCAGGCAAAGCCGATTCGCGGAGCCCAATCCGCATGGTCGGAGATTCCGTTTTGCGTCTCGAAGCGAAGCCCGTAGCTCAGCGTCATGTTGGGACGCATCTTCCAGTCATCCTCGGCGTAGATGCCGGCGTCGACCATCGTATTGGAGATCGAGGGCTGCCCCGTGATCACAACCAGCTGGCTCGGCGTTCCCGAGCTGAAACCCTGTTGCGTTGCGAAGGTAAAGCTCCCATTAAAACCTTGCGTGGAAACGCTGGTTTCGGCATTGGCGCGGAGTCTTCCACCAAGGCGCAGGAAATGATTGTCCAGGTTGATCGAGGTGTAGTTCTGCAACTCGTAGTGGGTGAGGGTAATTTCGTTGTTGCCGATGGTATTGCCGCCGCCGATAAATTGCGGCGTGACCACAGCGGGCGCGGGACTCAGTGCCGTCTGATCGGTAACATCGCGTTGCCATTCGAAGCGTGTTTCATTGATGGCTCTGGGGCTGAGAACCTGGGTATTGGCGATCTGCACAGTATGTTCCGTGCTCGACTGGTTATATGCCTGCGAGGGCAAAGTGAGGGTTCCGATCCCATCGTTCTGCTCGTTATTGTGGGTGAACTGGTAGCGGGCCATCAGCGTGTTGTTGGTGGAAAACTGATAATCGAGGCGCGCGCTGGTGTTGGTGCGAACCCTCGGATTCAGGACCCCCTGCCCCGGTACACCCGAGGCAAGAAATGCGCTGGGATTAATCACGGCGGCGTCGTGAATGTCGCGGCGCTCGAAGTTGACGAAATAAGACGCCTTCTTGCTCAACGGGCCGCCGACATTGCCGTTCACGATCTCGGAGCTGAAGTCGGGTTCCACGGTGGCAAAGGGATTGAGGGAGTCGAAGATCGAGTGATTGTCGTTGTAGAAAACCTGCCCGTGCAGTTTGTCCGTGCCCGGCTTGGTCAGGATTTCGATTCGCCCGAAGCCCATGCGGTCGTACTGCGCTGAGAACGGGTTCTGGTTGATGCGGATCTCGCGGATCGAAGACTTGGGCGGAAGCTGCCCGCCGGTGAAGCCGTCAATATAAATTTGTCCGCCGTTCGGTCCCGCCGACGGCCCCGCCAGCGCCTGCAGCTCCGACTGCAGCTCGTCGGGATCGTCGGAAAGCGCGTCCAGGTCCTTGCCGCTGATGACCAGCGTGCTGGCGTTGGCGTCAGGATTGGTGCTGACCTTCGCGCCCTCGCCCTCCACCACTACTTCTTGTTCTTCGGTCTTGATCTGCAGGGAGAGATCGAGCTTCTTGTCCTGCCCCGCGGCGATCACCACTGTCTGTGCGCCGGCGGTAAAGCCCTGGGCGCTCACGCTCAGCGTGTACCGGCCCGGAACCAGTCCTTTGATGTCGTAGGCGCCAACCCCATCCGATTTTGCCGTCATGCTCAGCCCGCTGGAGTTCTTGAGTGTGATAGTCGCGCCGGGAATGACCGCGCCCGAAGGATCCATCACCGCGCCGTGCAGCCGTCCAGTGGTCTCTTGCGCCAACAGGCCGGCGCCGAAGGTCAACACGAACAACAGCAAAGCTGCAAATCTCAGTCTCACCCGTGTCTCCAGGTTTCTCTTTTCCATTGAGCTATTGCGGACCTTCGCCGCCGCCGGGCGCCGAGAGGTTCCATCCGGAGAGCAGCGCCGCCGCGCTCATGCCGTTGGGCGACGCGGTAAGAATCGGCTCTACGCCGCTCAGCAGCGTGATCGCCGCCACCTCCGAACCCGAACCGTTGGTGGAAACGATCATCACCGCGTCTTCTTTCTGCAAATCGCTCACGGTGACGGCCGGCAGGCGGCCGATCATCTGCTGGAAATCCATTCCTCTGCCGGGCCCGCGCGGTCCGCCTCCCGAACCCGCCGTGGCGCCGTTCCCGGTGGCGGACGCTCCTCCTGCCGCCGGTGCGCTCCCTGCCCCGCTGCCTCCGTCCGGCGACTGTCCGCCGCCTCCCGGAGTCCCTTTCAAAACTGCCGCGATCCGCTGTGCCAGCGGCGGCGGCAGCTTGCGCATCTGGGTATCTCCGCTGATCTTCACCACCACCGACTTTTTAGCCAGAATGTCTTTTACTGTGATCGAGTTGTTGCCGGCGTCTATGGCTGTCACCGTTCCCGCGATGTTGCGGAAGCTGCCTGAGATCACCTCTTCGGCTGCAACTTCCTTCCCGTCGGCGCTGCGATTGCCGCGGGCGCGCAGCTGGTCGCCGGTCTTGATGTCCGCAAAACTCCCCTTCTTCGCATCGGAAAACTTAATAGAGTCGGGAGCGTAACGCAGGAACACCGTGCTGTTGCTGGTCTTGACCACAAAGTTGACGGTGGGAGTGACCGCCACCGTGATTGCGCCGCTGGCCGCGTCGATTGCGCTCACGATCCCGCCTGCGCCACGCTTCTGCCAGTCTTGCAGGTCCTGCTGTTGTTTCTGCGCCACGTCGCTTTGCTTCATCAGCACGATTCGCAAGGCCGTCAGCGGGTCGGCCTCCGCCGCGGCGCTCACCAGGATCCGGTCTCCTGCCTGAATGTCTTTGATCTCCGCGGGTACGGCATCTTTTACCGTCTGTCCGGGAGCCAGCTTGAAGATGCGCGCCGAATCGGACACGCTGACGTTCACTTCGGGGCCGGCGTCCGTCTTCAGTACCAGGGTGTTGCCGCTGATGGATTTCACCGTTCCGATCTTCCGCACTGCCGCCGCCTGCGGCTGCTGCGCGCCCCCGGACAGGCTCAAAACTCCGGCCAGCGCTGCCGTTAACACCCCGATCTTCCACCTTTGATTAAAAGCCATGAAATCACTCATCGCCGTCGCGCGGATTCAAATTGGAGAGTGAAATGAGCGCGGCTCGGGCTACCGCCTGATTGGTGTTTCTCGCGCACGATTTCGACCCAGCGGTGCAGAGAAGGTCTAACCATCATCTCAGAAAGACTCCGAAACCGCGCAAATGTATAGGCAAAATCTTTGTAAAGAGGGAATGGCGGAACAGCGGAAACTGATCACGCTAGGGCGTGTCATTCGCTTGGCCCTGATGGCTGTCAGTCTGGTGTGACCCCACCCGGCGGTTTGCCTTCCCGGGCCTGGAGCATCTGCTGCAATTCGCTCAACGACTCCACGCGCAGCGGGCCTTTGTCGCGATACGCTCCCGCCACGTCAAACAGGATCGCCTCCATGCCCGCGCCGCGGGCGCCCAGATAATCGACGGAATAGAGATCGCCGACGTACAGGGCCCGCTCCGCCCTGGTGTTCATCGACTGGATCGCCGCGGCGAAGATTGCCGGATGCGGCTTCTCGTGGCCCACAACCGTGGAATCGGTCACGGAGAGAAAACAGTCGGCAATGCCGCACTGTTGCAGAACCTCCGCAATCTTTCCGTCGGCATTGGAAATCACTGCGATGCGATAAGCGCCGCCGATCTGCTCCAGCGCCTCGCGTGTGCCGGGGCGAATGCGGTCCCAGTTCATGGAAACAGTGGTGGCGGCGGCCAGGGCATCCTCGAGCTTGGCGTCGCTGACCTCCAGCTCCTCCAACAGGTGTGCATAGAACAGGCGCCAGAAGCCGCGGTCCCGCCTGCCTCCCGCCATCATTTCATCAAACTCGCCCTTGGTCTTGCATTCCGTAGCCCGGAGTTGCTCGTGGGTGGGAAGCACTCCGCGCTCCGTCAAAGGAGCCAGGATGCGCGCCCAGTTCGGGAACAGAAGAGTATTGCCGACGTCGAAAAAGATGACTTCCGGTTTTTCCGCCATAAAGGAATCGTCAATTCTAAATCGTGGCCGGCCGGCCGAGCGTCAGCGCACCGCCGGCTGGGAGGCATTCTCGCGCGCGGATTGCGCCGTCGCCGTCCCCTTCAGATACTTGTCGAACCACGCGATGGCCAGGTCGCGCACCTTCTTCCTTACGTCGGGCACCATGTAAACCCCGTAGTGCGTGATCTCCGGAATGGTTACCAGGTTCTTCGGACCCCTGGCTCGTTGGTAGGCCAGAACGCCGTTGTCCTTATTGTCCATGAGCTCTTCTTTTTCGGCGACCACGAACTGCATAGCCACTTTCGGCGCGTGGTCCACGTACTCCACGGGAAACCATGCGGCAAACTGCATGCGGATCGGCGCCCCGATCAGCCGCTGCACAGTGTTGGCGCGGGGCGCAGGATAACCCAGCTCGCCGCGGGCGCGCGCGACCTCTTCCTTCTCCGTGGTTGCCCGCTCCTGTGCACTCAGCGTCCAGCGCCCGTCGAGTGAAGGCACCTGGCTGTGCAGCGCCTTCACGCGCGCATCCGCCAGCGCCACGGAAACCACCAGCCCTCCTGACAAGCTGCTGCCCCACACCCCAATGTGATCGGGATCGCATTGCGGATCGCCCACCGCCCAGTTGATGGCGTTGAGCCAGTCGATCACCATGTCCAGAGGCTCAACCACTTCGCGCACCTCCTGCACCTCGGCGGTGAAGCGGTTGTTTTGTTTTTCCGCCGGCTCGCGCTTGTTCACCAGGATCACGCGCGAGTCGCTCTCGCCCCAGCCGCGGTAATCGAACGCCACCACGAAGTATCCCGCCTGCGCGAAGGCCACCGCCTCCGGCCGGAGAGCGTTCTTGTTCCCGCCCCAGCCGTGCGCCATCACGATGGTAGGCAGTTTTTTGCCGGCATTCGCCTTGCTCACCAGCGCGTCGCCGGCCATGCGCGTGCCCTCGCTGTAGATGTCGACAGCGCGCAGGCTCACGTCGTCGGGGACGGCGAACGCTTGCGCAGGGCGGGGCGCGGCGGTCTGAGCGAGGGCCGTAAAAGGCATGAACGAAACAACCAGCAACAGCAGCTTGGGAAATCTGGTCATCTGAAGGTTCTCTCGATTGTTAGAAATTTCTGCTGAATCCCCGACATTGTACTTCCCGGGGCAGGTCAGAGAGTCCAGCTGCTCTCCTGAGCGGCCAACCCCGGTTCGAGCACACACATCGCACCGTCAAAGTTCTTCAAAATCCGCAGCTCCGGCCGCATGCCCGTGGGGTTCTCTTATGCCGCTTCGTCGCGCCTCTTCCGCCGCGTTTCTCATGCTGTTTACCCTCATCCTTATTACCTGGGCTGCCGGCTTGTCAGGATGCGGCGGTACCCGGGCCGCCAAGGGTACGCCCAGTCCTTCCCCCACGCCTCCCACAGGCTCGCCCCTCACGCCCACGACCACATTGCAGGCTGAAACCGCCAACAACACCAGCGCGGCCGACGGCTTTTCCGCTCAGGGCAACGGCAATGCCTCTGCCGGCAACGTGAGCAAGCAACCTGTCTCGCAGCTGCTCTACTCCGGATCCACCACCAAAGTCATGGTGAGCTGGCTGCCCTGGTTCGGCGGCTCCAACCACATGGACGTCGGCTACCACTCTGACGATCCGGCACAGGTCCACAAGCAGGTGGAAGATATGGTGAGCCGCGGGATCCAGGGCGCCATCATCGACTGGTTTGGCCCCAACGTTCCCATCGTGAGCAACGCCTCGCTGCTCATGCAGAAAGAAGCCGAGGCGCACTCCGGATTTCAGTTCGCGATCATGGAAGACTCCGGTGCGCTCTTCAACTCCGCCGTGGCCAACAATTGCGACGTCACCAGCCAGCTCATCAGCGACCTGACTTTCATCGATTCGCAGTTCGTTCCTTCTCCCGCCTATCTGCACATCAACGGGAAGGCAGCCATCTTTATGTTTGGCGTGAGCCAGTTTTTCATCGACTGGACGCGCGTGCGGGCGGCTCTGCCTGCCGGCGATGTCCTGATCTTCCGCGGTCCCGAGGGTCTGCAGCAAAGCTACGCCGGCGGGGCCTTCCAGTGGGTCGACATTAACTCCACTGACGCCTTCGATCCGGAACTCAGCGCTCTCGACGCCTTCTACACCCAGGCGGCGAATTCTCCAGGGCGGGCCGTAGTGGGCGCCGCATATAAGGGATTTGACGATCCCCTGGCCATGTGGGGCACTAACCGCCAGATTCACGCACAGTGCGGCCAGACCTGGCTCAACAGCTTTCATGAGACCAACAAATTCTTTTCTTCCGGCAACCAGCTCGCCGCTCTGCAGATCGTGACCTGGAACGACTACGAAGAGGGCAGCGAGATGGAGAGCGGCATCGATCCCTGCACCTTCGTCGTCCCCGCGATTTCCGGTAACACTCTGAATTGGACTCTGGGCGGCGGCCCGGAGAGCACTGTGGACCACTACACGGTCTTCGCTTCCACTGACGGCAAGAATCTGGCTAAGCTCGGCGATGTGCCTGCCGGCCAGCACTCCATGGATCTCTCGCAGTTCAATCTGCCCTCTCCGACTTCGCTCTTTGTCAAAGTTGTGGGCCAGCCCAGCATCCGCAACGTAATGTCGTCTCCCGTGGCTTTCAAGGCCGGCGACGCTCCGCCCAAAGCTGTTCTAAACGCGTCGTTGACCGCCGACCTCACCGTAACCGCCAGCACCTCCGGATCTTCCGATCCCGACGGCTCCATCACCGGCTCGACCATTGATTTCGGCGACGGCACCGTGATGTCCGGCAACAATGCCACGCACAAGTACTCGAATCCCGGGACCTTCACCGTGACCGCAACCGTGGTCGATAACGGTGGCGCCTCTTCGGTCGCCGCCACCCGCCTTGACGTGAAGGCGCAGGGCCCGGGAGTAACCATCGCCTCGCCGGCAAACTCGGCCACCGTCAACTGGCCCACGCCCATCGTAGCCTCGGCGAATCTCGCTAATCCCATCGCGCGCATGAACGTCTTCATCGATGGCCAGCCGGCATTCGCCGATAACAAAGGAGTGATCAACTCCGCGTTGAAGGTCTTCGTCGGCACGCATCAGATCACGGTGCAGGCCACCGACACCAGCGGCGCGAGTTCGCAAGCTTCCATCAGCGTCGCAGGCGAGCCTGGCGATCTGCCTCCCACGGCGGCGTTGACCATTACACCCATGCCCAACATCGCCCCCAACACCGTGCTCGCCTGTTCTGTGGGCTCCCACGATCCTGATGGCTTCATCCTGCAGTACAAAACTGTGTTTTCTGACGGCGCAACTTTCTTTACTCCCGCTGCAGTGCACACGCTCGCAGCGACAGGAAGTTTTTCCGCCACCGCCAGCGTGATCGACCAGTTCGGCGCGCCCGCCTCCACTACACGATCCTTCTCCGTGAGCGGGGCAGTCACTGCGGCCGGTGCGGCAGCGCAGGCGGAAGAATCCAGGCGGGTGCAGATGCATCCCCAGCCTGAGCCCATCCGCAGGCCGTAGCGGGAAAACTGCTGGTTTGGCGGGAGCTACCCCCGAGAATTCCCGCCCTTCACTTCAGTTGGTCGCAAGGGGGAGTTCCACGCGATAAGAGCACCCGTTACCCCTTCGGCCAAAAACTTTCTTGACTCTTTTCTCAACATCGTGTTAAATCCGTCCCCCGATAGGAAAGGTCCATTCTTCAGACCATCGGGAAGGGGTCTTCCCCGGGGAATTGCCGTTCTCTGACGGCAGGGACTTTTGTCGCGCAAGCTGCGGCTTCATTTGCCAGCTTGGGAAAAGGAGCAACATGCGCTCTTCAGCACTGTGCGGTCTTCTCTGTTTTGCTCTGCTGACGCCCACACTATTTGCCGGTGATCGCGATCCTGCCGATCGCGCGCCGGAGGCGGCCAACAATGCCAACACCAATGCGAATGCCAGCGCGAGCAACGCCAACGCCAGTCCCGTAACTCCGCCGGAAGTCACGGTGGTCAAGAGCGACATCGATGTCCTGCGCCGGCAGTTGGCCGATCAGCAGAAGACCATCGAGCGCCTGCAGGCGGTGATCGATCAGCTGGCCGCCAAGGCGGGTGTACCGGCTACCGATGCCTCTTCCGCCAATGTTGCCGCTCCGGTCGCTGTCCCGGCGAGTTTCATCAATCCCGCAGTCCGTTTTCCCAGCGCCACCGGTGACGGCGAAGACACCATGTACCTGATGCAGCCGGAAGCCAAGAAAGACGCGCCGCTTCCCAGCGCCGGATGGAACGGCGAGCACTTCTACCTGCGCAGCCCGGACGGCACCTTCACCCTGCTGCCACTCGGTTATCTCAACACCAACTACTCGTTCTACCAGGGCGATGGCGCGCCACCTAATACCTTCACGGTTCGCCGCGCCCGTTTCGGCTTCCTCGGAACCTACGGTTCCAAGGTGGATTACGCCTTCCTCTTTGACGCTGCCAACACCGCGGCCAGCGGCATTGCGGTTCGCGACATGTATTTGAATTTCAAGCCGATTCCCCAATTCCAGATTCAGGCCGGCCAGTTCAAGGAACCGTTCTCGCAGGAAATCGGTACCGGCATCACCAACGTGGAATTCCTGGAGCGCTCGATTGTGACCGTGCTCTATCCCTCGGCCGCGGGCGTCTTCCGCGCTCCCGGCGTGTCCGTTCACGGCGATCTTGATGGCGGCGTCGTCCAGTACTGGGCGGGAATCTTCAACGGCAAGGGCATCGTCCAGAACAACACCACCAATGAAGTTGAAACCGTGGAGAGACTGCGCTTCGCGCCCTGGAAGAAGAGCAAGGACGGGTTGCTAAAGGGGCTGATCATCGGCGGCTCTTACAGCCACGGACGCTCACGCGGCCTCAATATAAACAACTCAGGCGGAACTACGTCACCTGAGCTCAGCTTCAACGGGACTATCAACGACAGCGCTTACTCTTTCTTCCCCCAGTTCCGCATCAACGGCGCCATTCAACGTTACAACGGCGAATTCCTGTACCTGAGAGGTCCCTGGGGCCTGCGCGGCGAGTACACGCAGATTCTCGAGAAGCGCGACGGGGTCGGTGCGCTGGCTCCGGGGGGCATCGGCTTCCAGACGCTGCCTGGCGTAGTCGGCAAGGGCGCGTACCTTTACACCACCTACCTGCTGAGCGGCGAGCGTGAGCCGGAAAATGCCATTCCGCGCGTGAAGCATCCGGTGATCGGCCCGCCCACGCCGGGTGTCGACGGCGGCTCCCCGGGCTGGGGCGCATGGCAGCTCAAGTTCCGTTATTCTTGGCTGGAGGGCAAGGCCGGCGGCCAGAACTTCCCCAACGCCTTCACTCCGGAGAGCGTGCCCGCTTTCAGCGATCACACCGATCAGTTCAGCATGGGCTTCAACTGGTACCTGAATTACTGGGTCCTGCTCAAGGTGGATCTGAACGTCGACCGCCTGCGCAACCCCAGTGTTCAGGGCATTCTGCCGCAGAACTATTACGTGGCGGTGCAGGGACTTCAATTCCGATTCTGACGTAACGCGCGACCCACAGGGCCCCGCAAGTTGTCGTGCTCACAACAGCGAATCACAGGAGGTTGCTTCGATGAGAGCGAACGTTCTTAAAGTTCTGGCGGTGTTCTCCCTGGTTGCGTTTTTCTCCAGTTGCGGCAGCACGCCCGGCTGTCCCACCTGCGGCACCACCAAGAACGGCACTATTACGCTGATCAACATTATTCCCGTGCCGGAACATAACCCCACCGGCGAGCCAGGCGGTCCTTTCAACTCCTTCGACATAAGTTGGGTGGACCCGGGCACGCACCGCCTCTACACCTCCGACCGCATCGGCCTTGACGTTGTGGTGGTGGACACCGTCAACAACGTGGCGGTAAATACGATTAACGGCGCCAACTCGGTGGCCCAGGCGGGAGACAACGCCAGCCCCTGTCTTCCCGTCATTCCGCCCATCGTGAGCGCTTCCGGCACGACCAGCTTCAACGGGGGGCCTGTAGTTCCCTCGTTCACCAGGTTCGGCTGTCGCAACGCCCCTTTCACGCTTCCAGGCGGGTTTGGCCCGAATGGATTGTTTGGCGGATTTCCCGGTGCGCAGTGCTGCGCGGCGCGCGCCAATGGTGTGAACCCCCTGTCGGGACCTGACGGCGAAATCGTTACCGCCGATGGCAAGACCCTGTTCACCGCCAACGCCAGCAGCTCGGTGGTAGTCTTTGATCTCACCACCGCGATTCCCACGGTCATTGCCACCATTCCCACCGGCCAGTCGCCTGACTTTGATACTCAACTCGGGATCGGCCCCTGCATCGCCTCAGCCAACGGGCGCGCTTTCTCGGATGCCAGTTGCGCTGACCTGCGGGCAGACGAGATGGTCTACGACGAAAAAGATAAGATTCTTCTCGTCGCCAACGGCGATCCTGGGCTGCCCTTCATCACTCTCATCGATGTGTCCGCCGTCGTCGCACGTACCGGAAATTGCTTGCCCGTGAATCCAGGTGCACCTTACGGCCCAACCAATTTCCCAACCTGCATCATGGGGCAGATCTATTACGACGCGCCCCTGGCCAACGATGTCACGGTGTCGGTGGATAGCGCGCTGGTGCCTTGCCCGGATCCTTCGACATCCGCTCCGTCAGGAGTTTCCGGAACTGGCGTCGGCGCCGCCGGCAAGAACGTTCCTTGCCATCACGGACCCATGTTGACCCTTGACGGCCACTTCTGTGCTAATCAGGCCGCGCCGGCAGCTAATTGCTTTGGAGCTGTCTCGCTGGCCGGCATCGGCGGATCGGCATTTAATCCCAGCACCGGACACTTCCTGGTGACCAATGCCAACTCCACCGCGGATGTAACCGTGGGCAGCGTTGACGAGATCGATCCCCGGATCGGTAATCCCAATGGGCCCGTCGTGGTGAACAGTTTTCCCTTCACCAACTGCATGCCCACCAGTATCGTTCAGGGACCGGGAACGAACTTTCTGGTGGGTTGCGCGGACCACGATGGCGTGGCCTTCCCGGTGAATGAGATCGTGATCAACGGCAACACCGGCGCCATCATCGCCAATATCCCGTTCGTCGGCGGCGTAGACGAAATCTGGTTCAATCCCGGCGACCACACTTACTATGTCGCTGCTCGCGATATGCCCACCGGACCGGTGCTGGGCGTGATCGACGCCAACACCAATCTGTGGCTGCAGAACGTCGCCACCAACGCCAACTCGCACAGCGTGGCTGTGGATCCGGGCAACAACCGTGTCTTCGTACCCATGCAGTCAGGCGGTCCGTGCGGCACGCAAAGTTCGAACGGATGTATTGGCGTGTTTGCCCGACAATGAGCAAAATCTAGTTCTCAACCCGCGAGAGGTTCCCCGATAAACAGGAGGAGCCTCTCTTTTTTTTGCGGATGTATCGCATCCCTTGCCGCTTCAGAGAGCGCACGACATAAAGCGACGTCATTTTTGTGCGTGATAATTCGATATCAATCTACAAAAATTGGAAGCGGCGGCGTGTTGGAAGTTGATGTACTTTGGTGCGTTTTATTCTTGACTTCGCTCAGAATCGGACTACGCTTTGGTTGAATAAAAGTTTTATTGGGGCCGCATTCTGTCCGCTGCAGGAACGGAGTGGGTTGTTTGTGTTTCCAGGTCGGCGGGCGGTTCGCGCTCTTCGCAGATCACAATCGGGAACCACAGAGTACTCCACGAGGCGGAGGCTTCAATCATGATTCGTATTTCGTTTCGTATTTGGGCAGGAGTTCTAGCGCTGTTTCTTCTGCCTGTGTTCGCGTTCGCATCCGACAACAATTCGAACAGCAATAACAGCAGCAGCGCAGCCAGCACCAGCGAGTCTTCGTCGGCCGCCAGTGCGACCGCTCCCAGCGCTGCCCCCGCCGCGGGAATCGCGGTGCCGGGTGATCCGCTCCTGCGGCTCATGGTGAGCCAGGGGTTACTCACAGCAGATGACGTAAGCAAACTGGCGGGCGTTCCCTCGGCCGAACTCCGCGACCGGCTGCTCCTGATCCTGCTGATGAAGAACAAGAATGCTCTCTCCGCCGACGACATGAGCGCTTTGAAAGCCCCGGCGACAACCGTAACCGCGGTGGAAACCACCGGCGCGGCGGCCGTCGGCAAAACATCAAGTGACGAGGAACAGGCAACCGGTCCTCCGCAACCTCCGCAATCCCCGGCTGGCGGGGTGATCCCTGCTGTAGCTCCCATTCGCGTGCTCCAGATTGATCCTCCCAAGCGCGAAGGCGTAGCGCCGGTCATCAATGTCAACAAGAACGTGCGTATTCAGCCCTACGGCTTTTTCAAAGCCAGCGCCGTATACGATACTTCCTCGCCTTACGGCAACGATTTCCCGCTGCCCGGATTCAACCCCGTCACCAACGGACCGAACGCTCTGCCGGAATTCCACATCAAGGCGCGTTTCGCCCGTTTTGGCGGAAACTTTGAATGGCTGGACAGCCCGGAAGTCGTGGTTACAGCCAAGATCGAAGGGGATTGGGAAGGCAACTTCAGCCGCGTCAACAACCGCAACATCAGCACCATTCGCTCCAACATGTTCCAGTTGCGGCTGGCGTTCGCGCGCATCGACTACAAGCCCAGCGACACGAACAGCTTCTTTGCCCTGTTCGGTCAGGACTGGACGCCGTTCGCATCTTCCACTCTGCCCAACCTGTTTGAAACCACCGGCCTCGGCGTGGGCTTCGGAACCCTGTACGAGCGCGATCCGCAATTTCGTTTCGGCATGGAGCACAACTTCGGCAGCTTCAAGCTGGGACCTGAGGTCGCCCTCGTGCTCCCGGCCTACGGCAACCTGCCCGCCGATCTGACCGCGGCCGGAGCCGTTGTGCCCGGCAACGAAGGAATCGGCAACCAGCTCGGCTACGGCGAACGCCAGGGTGTGGATTCCGGCCGTCCGGAATTTCAGGCCCGCCTGGTCGGCCAGTGGCAGCTTGACCATGCCGCCGGCGTGGCGCCGGCACAGATCATTGTGAGCGGCGTCCATGGCAGCCGCCGTGTCGACGTTCTGGCTAACCAGGTTCCGGCTGCCTTCGCAGCTGCTTTCCCCAGAGGCACAGACATCTGGTCCGACCGCAACGGCTGGACGGGTGAAATCCAACTGCCGACCCACTGGTTTACTCTGATCGGTAAGTACTACAACGGCAGCGACATGAGATACTACTTCGGTGGCCAGATCTTCTCTGAGTTTAACGACACCACAGGTCTGACCAACACAGCGACCGCGCAAAGCCAGGACGGCGCCTCCACGTTGGTTTTTGGTTGCAGAGGCGGCATTGGCCCGGCCTGCACCGGCGGTACTCTAGTCGTTGCTCCGCAGCGCGCTCCTCGCGCGCAAGGCGGTTTCGTCAACCTGGGTATTCCTCTCTCCCGACTGGCCAATGCCAATCCGGCGGGACGCAACGCCGGCTGGGTGATGTACCTCCATTACGGCTATGACCAGGTGCTGGCTCGCGACGTCCGCCGCCTAGGTGGAGGCCGCGAGAAGGGCGATCTCGCTGCCGGAACGCTACAGTACAAGATGAACAACTGGGTGACCTTCGTTCTGGAAGAGTCCCTCTATCGCACTCGCGCTATTCCTCTGACCGCAACCGGTCTGTTCCCGGCCTTCGACGGCAGACCGATGCGCGAATGGAAGGACTTCCGCTCTGAGATCGGCCCGCTATTTACTTTCTAACAACTCGTCTCCTTTAAATAATGGAGTGAACCGCAAAGGTTCACTCCAATTTTCTTGAACACCGCTCTCCTCGTTTCTCGCAACAGAACGCTGGTTGTCGTGTCCTCTCTTTAATATTAGGGATATCTAAGGCACATCCTACGGGCTTGCCAGTTTCCGTTTTGGTTTTTGTTTTCAGTCTCCTTTCGTGACTTTGGTAACCATTGACCTAAGGGATTCTCTGTCTATCTTTACGCCCCAAACGGCTCTACAATGACGCTAATTTCAGCGCTGGATTTAATAAGGGCCTGCAACGGGAATCGATTGCCGTCAGAGAAATTCTGATAAGGATTCGGGTTCCTGGGGACAGTGTGTGTTCGCCGGCCCCTGAATAGATCCTTAGTTTCGACCCTGAATCGTGTCTTGACCCCAAGATGTTTCGAATTGACTTCTTGCAGCGGAGCGCGTGACCCAGTTTAGGTGCGTGGAAGGCAATGCGGCAGAGAGAACAGCAACTGTCTCGATGGCCGAGAAATTGCCGAGGCTTTTAACACGAGATTAATGGAACTCTGATAAAGATTTGGTGCCGTTGAAATTCGTAGCCGCACTAAAACACTCGGGCGTTTGTGGCCGCGCATCTTGCGTCAAAGGAACAGTCCGGCGCATGTCTGGAACAAGCCCGTTGAATCCCAAGACTGAAGGACCTGTCCCTGCCGTAGCCGGCGCAGGGAGGACAGAGCAGCTGAGAGATCGTGAACACAAAACAAGGAGACGAGAGGAGAACAGCGGAATGCGACTGGTAAAGAGATTATTTTTCGTTGTGCTGACGTCGAGTTTGCTGGCGGCGCAAAGCAGCCCGCCGGCAGATTCTGACAGTTCGAAAATCCAGAAACTGCTGGACGCGGTGGCCGCCCAACAGAAGGCGATCGCCGAACAGCAACAACAAATCACCCAACAACAGCAGGAGATCGAAAAACTCAAGCAGCAGTTGACTCCGCAGCCTGAGGCGGCGAGCAATGAGGCGCAGCTGGGCCGCGCCGTCAACGCAAGCCTGACGATCGCGAACCCGAAACCGGCAGCGCGTAATGTCTCTGACGTTGCCGAGCAGGACCAGCCCAAGGAATCGCCCCTGTCTTTCAAGATCGGCGGCGCTGAATTCACTCCGGGCGGCTTCATGGACTTCACCGCGATCTTTCGCTCCACCAACACCGGAAATCCGGGGGGCACCGGCTTCGCTGCTATCCCGTTCAGCAACACCATTGGTGGGCATCTCACGGAAACGCGGTTTACCGCGCAGAACTCGCGCGTCAGCCTCAAGGCCACCGACAAGTTCGGCGCCAACGACGTGACCGGCTATGTCGAAATGGACTTTCTGGGCAACGACGCCGGCAACGTTTTTGTGACCAGCAACAGCCATACCGTTCGCCAGCGCCTTTATTTTGTCGACGTGAAGCGGAACAAATGGGAAATCCTGGCAGGACAGTCATGGAGCTGGCTCACTCCAAACCGCAGCGGACTGTCGCCTTATCCATCCGATGTCTTCTACAGCCAGGACATGGATTTCAACTACCAGGCGGGCCTGACGTGGACGCGCGCTCCTCAGTTCCGCGTTGCCTACCATGCCAACGACCAGTGGGCCCTGGGCGTTGCTTTGGAGAATCCGCAGCAATACATCGGGGCTGCAGGCGTAACTTTCCCCACTGCCTTTAACGCTCAGCTTGGCGGTCAGTTCGATGCCAACTCCGCCGGGAGCACCGGAAACGCCGTGCCCAACCTGCATCCCGACATCATTCCCAAGATCGCCTATGACACCAACATGGGCGGAAGACACTTCCACGTTGAAGCCGCCGGGCTGCTCACCGGCATCAAGATCACCAACCTGTCCGGTGGAACCTTCGTCAAGCACACCAAAGAAGCCGGAGGACTGGAAGGCGCCATCAACCTGGAAGTTGTCAAGAACGTTCGCATCGTGGCCAACGGTTTCTGGAGCGATGGCGGAGGACGTTATGTCTTCGGAATGGGTCCGGACTCGGTCGTCCTGCCCAACGCCGCAGGCACGGACCTCGCGCTCTCGCTCATTCACTCGTACTCGGGCATTTTTGGCTTCGAAGCCCAGGTGACGCCCCACACGATGCTTTACGGCTATTACGGCGGCGCGTACTTCCAGCGCAGCTTCGCCATCGACACAACCTCAACGGCGGTTGTCAAGCCGTTTGTTGGCTTCGGTGGCCCCAATTCAGCCAACAGCGCGAACCGCGCCATCCAGGAGCCTACGTTCGGATGGATACAGACTTTCTGGAAAAACCCGCAGTACGGAGCGCTCCAGCTTATCACGCAGGCGTCATATCTGACCCGTGCCCCGTGGTTTGTTGCCGCGGGAGCGCCAAAGAACGCTCATTTGGCCATGGGCTGGGTTGACCTGCGTTACGTGCTGCCCTAGCCGTTATTTTTAAGAACTCCTGAGCGCCGGATATCCGGCGCTCTTTTTTTTCAGGTTCCGATCTGGTTGTTAGGTGGGCGAGCGAGGCGCGCGTCTAATGACCACGCTCCTGCTCCGACAATGAGCAGGAAAATCAAGCCTAAGAGCATGGAATAGTCGGTCCTGGCTTCCGCCTCCATGGGCCAGAAACCGCTCTTCAGGAGGATGGGGATTTTCGTGGTGCAGATGGCGACCGTGATGTCGATGATCAAGGCAATCGCCGCGGGCCGCGTCAGCAGACCGGCCAGCAGCAGCAGTCCGCCCACAATCTCCACCACGCCGACGAACGGCGCCATGATGTGCGGCGCGGGAATACCAATCTTGGCAAAGCGGCCCGCTCCCCACTGGGCCGCAAACAGAAACTTCTTGATTCCCTCAAGCAGGAATACCAGCCCGACCAGCAGCCGGATCGCGAAGGTTGCTGCGGGAGCGCTGGTGGAGAGCAGTTTCTTCATCGTCGTAGCGATCAGGGAGTGTTGCTGCCCAGCTGATAGGTTAGAGCCGAAAGCGAAAGCTCGTACTGGTACTTGGCCGTCACCGTTCCGATCTCCGCCTGCGTTTCCTGCAACTGCGCCTGGCTCAATTCCACGATCGATCCCAGGCCGAGATTGTAGCGCGCCTGCGCCAGGTTCAGCGACAGCGTGGCTTGCTCCAGCAGCTTGGCGGCCACGTTCTCGCGCTCGAAGGCGCTGTTGGCGTTGAGCCACGCCTGGCGCACTTCGCGGGCCACGCGATCTCTGAGATCGCGCACGCCCTCCTGGGCGGCCTTGGCGCGCAGCCGCGCTTCCGAGGCGCGCGCGCTGAAAAGAAACCCGTTGAACACCGGTATGTGAACGTTGACGCCCACAGCGCCATAGCCATTGCTGGCCAGCCGGTCGCTGCCTACCGGGGTGACGCCGGCAGCGCCCAATGCATTAATATCCGGCAACTGCAGTCGCTCTTCCGCTGTTGCCAAATGCTCAGCCGCGCTCTGCTCGAGCTCCAGGGCTTTCAGGTCCGGCCGGTTGTCCAAAGCCTGCTGGATGATGGTGTCAACCTCCTGCGCGGGTATGGGCACGGGCGGCGTATCCACCAGTTCGAACAATCGCTCGCTGGGCATGCCCAGGGCCTCACTCAAAATTGCGTACGCGACTCCGCGATTGTTGTCGGCATCCACCAGCAGAAGTTGCGCCTGAGCCAGGGCCACGTTGGCAAAGCTCACGTCGAGCGCCGAACGCAGCTTGGCGTTTTCCAGAGCCAGAATCTGGTTGGCCACCACTTGCCTGGCCTGAACAGTTTGCTGGGCTACTTTGACCAGCACATCGGAAGACAAGGCGTCATAAAACGCCTGGTCCACGGCAAACACAATCTGCTCGCGCGTGGCGCGCGCCGTCTCCGCCTGAGCCTGCGCGTTCAGGTTGGCCGAGGCGTACAAGTTCCGGGTGCGCCCGAAATCGGTGATCAGCATCCCTCCCGTAACGCCGGCGGCGGCCCGGTCAAAAACACTGGGATTGTTCAGAATGCCGGCGGTAATGCGGTTGCCGTCGCGGTAGGTCGTGACTCCGGTGGCGTTCATCCCGATGGTGGGAAGAAACGCGGCCCGTACCTCCCTTGCGACCTGTTTGGCGGCCAGCGCGTTGAGTTCGCCGATGGTGATGCGGGGATGGTTCTTCAGCGCGAGCTGCTCAGCGTCGTGGATGTTCAGTTTGGTTGCGCCACTCTGCTGAGCCGCGTTCGATTGCGGCGTGTTGGGCGCGTTCGTGGCCGGCGAGGAGCTAGCCTGACCAACAGGGGCCGGCGGAACAGCGCCTGACTGGTTGTCCGCCTGATTCGCGCATGCATCCGGCTCAGTGAAACAGCCACGGGCGGTCACCGCTGCCAGGGCCGTCGCTTTCGGCGCCGGCGCCTGCTCCTGTGCCATGGCGGGCAGCGTTAACAAAGCAGTACAGATCAGGAATCGCCAGAAAAGAATTCGCGACAAAAATCTGCGCTGGATCATGGTGGTGAATCCCTTTGTAGAATCCAAAAACATAACATCCGATGAAGTCGTTTAAGCCGTCTGCGGGGCGGGCTCATTCTGCTGTCCACTACGCCGCGAGTAGAGCAGTAGGTAAGCCGCGGGCACCACAAATATCGTCAGCAGCACCGACGCGATCAGGCCTCCGATGATCACTCTCGCCAGCGGCGCGTAGGCTTCGCTGCCCGTCTCCAGCTTTAGCGCCATCGGCAGCAGGCCCACGATCGTGGCCAGCGACGTCATCAGAATCGGCCGTAAGCGAATCCGGCAGGAGTGTGACACGGCTTCGCGCACCGGCCGGCCTTCATTGCGCAGGCGGTTGGCGAAGTCCACGATCAGAATGCTGTTCGAGACCACCATGCCCACCAGCATCACGATCCCCATCAGCGACTGCACGTTGAGCGTGGTGTCGGTAAAGGCCAGGGTCAGGATCACGCCGATCAGCCCCGTCGGCACGGCCAGGATGATCAGGAACGGATCGATGGCCGAAGAGAACTGGGCTACCAGCACCAGGTACACCAGAAGCACTGCCAGCAGGAGTCCGAAACCAAAGCGCTGGAATGACGACTGCATGGTATTTACCAGCCCGCGGATGTTTATCCTGATGTTGGACGGCAGCTTGGTTCCATCTACGACCTTGCTCACGGCGCTGGCCGTCGCTCCCAGGTTTTCGCTGGCCGGCGACACATACACGTCAATCGTTCTCTGGAGCTGGTAGTGGTCCACCTCGGTCGGCGTCTGAATCTGCGTGATGTCGGCCACCTGGTTCAGGTAAGTGGGCAGCTTGAGGTTGGGCGCCCGCAGCGGCATGGTCTTGAGGTCCTCAAGCGACTTCACCTGATTCTCGGGATACTGCACGGTGACGAAGTAGTTGTTGCCCGTCTTGGGATCCACCCAGTAGCTGGGGGAGATCATGGCGTCGGAAGTCAGCGAGGTGATCAGGTTGTCGATCACTTCCTTGGGGTTCAACCCCAGCTCCGCGGCGCGCCCGCGATTCACATTAATCTGCAGCGCCGGGTAATCCAGGTCCTGCGGCACATAGACGTCGCCCACACCGTGCAGCGCGCGGATCTTGGTGGCCAGCTCCTGGGCAATCTGGTTCACGGCCTCCAGGTTCTGACCGCTGACCTGCACGTCGATCGGCGCCGGCGCGCCCTGGTTGAGCACCGCATCCACCAGCCCGCCTGACTGGAAGAAGGTCCGCAATTGCGGCAGTTCTTTTTCGACTTCAGCTCGCACGCGGCTCATGTACACAAAGCTGCTGGTCTTGTGCTCTTCGTTCAGCCCCACCTGAATGAACGCCGTGTGCATCCCCGAGTTCGGAGTAAACAGCGCCGACAGGTCGGGCATGAGTCCGATGTTCGATACCACGGTGTTGAGTTCGTCCTTGGGAATCACGCGGCGGATGATGTCCTCGACGTCGGCCACATATCTGTTCGTCAGCTCGATGCGCGTTCCTGTGGGAGCTTTCACGTTGATGACGAACTGGCCTGCGTCAGTGCGCGGGAAAAACGCAACACCGATCATCGGATAAAGGAGGAAGCTCAAAGCGAAAATGCCGATGAAGCCCATAACCACTTCCCGCGGACGGTCCAGAGCCTTCTGCACCCAGCGGTCATAGGAGTTCAGCATGCGCTCGAAGCGGACGTTGAACCCGGCATGGAACCGCGTTCCCCAACTGAGAAACGCCCAGCGCGGCTGGTGGGGGGCCTCGGCAGGTTGTTCGCCGGCCGGTGGCTGTACGTGCCCATGGCCGTGCACGATGGCGCGCATGAAATTGGCGCAATAGAGCGGCACGACCGACATGGCCACGAAGTAGGAAGCCGCCAGCGAGATGACCACGCCCAGGGCCAGCGCCGTGAACAGGAACTTGCTCACGCCAAACAGGAAGGTCACGGGGAAGAACACCACCACCGTCACAATGGTGATGGCCAGCACCGAGAGTCCGACTTCGTTCGCGCCCAGTTTGGCCGCTGTGAAAGGATCTTCGCCCAGCTCCAGGTGGCGGAAAATGTTTTCCAGCACCACCACGGAGTTGTCGATCAATCGCGAGAAAGCCAGCGCCAGGCCGCTGAGCACCATGCTGTCAATGCCCTTGTCGGCGGAATTGAGAATGAAGAAAGTCGCCATCACCGACAGCGGGATCGACAGAAACACGGCAAACGTCGCCCGCGGGCTTCCCAGGAAAACCAGAATCATGATGGCCGTCAGCACCAGCCCGGCTCCGCCTTCCTTCATCACGGTGGAGATCGCCGACTTCACGAACAACGACTGGTCGAACACCACGTGGGTCTTCAGCTGGCTGGGAATGTCGCGCAGCGTGAGGATGGCTTTCTTGACGCCATCGACCACGGCGATGGTGTTGGTGTTGCCGCCCTGCTTGAGAATGGGATCGTAGACGGACTTTTGCCCGTTCACGCGCACGATGTTGTACTGCAGCGCCGCGCCGTCCACCGCCTTGCCCACGTCGGAAACGAAGACCGACCTCTGCCCTTCCGTCTTGAGCGGAACTTCATTCAGCGCCTTGGCGTCAGGAACCTGCGCGTTGGTGTAGAGGTTGTAATCCAGGGGACCGATGCGCACGTCGCCCGCGGGCAGAATCAGGTTCGACATGTTGGTGGCGCGCGCCACGTCCATCGGACTCAGCTGGTTAGCCTGCAGTTTGAGCGGGTCCACATAAACCATGATCTGCCGGTAGCGCCCGCCGTAAGGTGGCGGCACCGTGGCGCCGGGCACGCCGGCGATCTGGTTGCGGATCGAGAACTGCAGGTAATCGTGAAGCTGCGTCTCGTCCAGCCCCTGGCCTTCCACCGTCAGCAGGCAAACCGGCAGGCTGGAAGCATCTACCTTCATCACCACCGGCGGCAGCGTGCCCTGGGGAAGCCGGCGCAGGTCGGCCATGGCCAGGTTGGATATTTGCGTGACGTCGGCGTTGGCGTCGGTGCCGGGCTGGAAGAAGACTTTGATCAGGCTCACGCCCGCCATGGAGCGCGACTCCATGTGGTCGATCCCGCTGCCCATGGTGAAGAATCTTTCAAACGTATCGGTTATATCCGCTTCAATCTGCTCCGGCGGCATTCCGCTATAGAACGTTGCCACCTGCACCACGGGAATGTTGATCGGCGGGAACATGTCCACCGGCATGAAAATGACCGCGGTCACGCCCAGGACGCAGATGAAGAGACAGATAACGACAATCAAATAAGGATGACGAAGTGAAAATGAGGCCATGAATATCTATTCCGCTTTCGAAGCTTCCACCAGCTTGGGCGCTACCACCTGCCCGGCTTTGTACTGCGATTGCGTGCCGAAGACCACCAGGTCGTTGTCCTGCAACCCGGTCAGAATTTCGGCGTCAGTCGAGGTTTGCAGCCCGATCGTGACCTCGCGCTTTTCAATCTTGTTTGACCCGTTGACCACCAGCACCGTGCCGCGGTCCTCGCTGGTCGGCTGCAGCGCCTGCACCGGCACCGTCAGGGCTCTCTGCACTGTGTGCAAAGGAAGCCGCACGGAAGCGTACATTCCCGGCACCAGTTCGTATTTCGGATTGGGAACATCGACCTCGGTGCGCATGGTGCGGGTATCGCGGTCGATCTGGTCGGAGAAGCGCACGATCTTGCCGTCGAAAGTCTTGTTCTGCCCGCTGACCTGGACCGCGACCATCTGGCCCACGCGGACATCACCCACCGCCCGCTCCGGCAGCGGAATAACCAATCGGAGCATATTGTTTTCCGACAGTCGGCAGAGCGCCTGGTCGCCTTTGTTTGACGACGTGCCCGCGGGAAGCAGGGCGCCGGTGTACGCCGACATCTCCGTGATCACGCCCTCGAAGGGCGCGCTGATGTGCGAATAGGCATACATGGCTTCGTCCTTGGCCAGCGCCGCCTTGGCCGCAACCACCGCCTGCTCTGCTGCGGCCAGCGATGCTTTCGCCGCAGAAACGCCGGCGGAAGCTTCCTGATCCTTGCCCAGGGCCTCATCGACCTCCTGCTGCGCTATCAGGTTGGGCTGCGTCTTCTGCACGTCCGCCAGCCGCTGATAGGAAAGATGGGCGACGGTGTAGGCCGACTCCGCGCGGCTGACCTCCTCGCGCGAGCGCGAGAGGTCGTGCATGCTGCGCTGCGCTGACGCGCGGTCCTGCTGCACCTGCTGTTCGAGTTCCGGGATCTCCAGATCGGCCAGCAGCTGACCCTGCTTCACGTGGCTGCCCCAGTCCACATGCAGCTTGCGAATGTAGCCGGAAACCTTGGCGTAGACGTTGATCTCCTGAAAAGGCTGGAACTCCGAGGCAATTTCCAGAGTGCTGGCGATATTTTTTCGCGTCGCCTTGACCACCGCGACGTGCGGCGCATTCGCCTGGGTGTCGGCCCGCACCTGGTCTTCCGAGTGGCATCCGGAAAAGAAGAGAGTGGCGAAGCAAACCGCTGCCGTCGCCGTACAGGCCAGAGGCTTGGGGCTGCTCTTGAATAGGCTTTTCATGTTCGTCGGTTTACCCTGCTTTGCTCTTCCACTGTTGTTCGATCTTTATCACCGCGTCGCGCAGCTTGGCCATGCTGAAGTCCGCGCCGCCGCACTGGCTGGTCACAGCGTGTCTGCGTTCCACGACCTCATCGGCGGTGGCCAGAACCTGGCTGATGATCTCCACCGGAACAGTCTGGATCCCGTGTAGATCGCCGTGCAGCAACTCGCCCGGCCGGATTCTTAGACCGGCAACTTCCACCGGACCGCCGAAATCAAAGACGTGCGCGTAGGCGTGCGAAACGGAAACATTGCCGGCGAAAACCTGCAGCCCGGCCTCCCGGACCTGGGGCAGATCGCGCGCGGCTCCGTTGGTCAGCAATCCCACGCACCCCAGCGACCTGAGGATGCACGCGTACACCTCGCCGATGAAAGCGCCCAGGCCCGGGCGGCTGTCCATGTCCTGCACCACCATGATGCGCGGCGCGGGAACGCTGAGCACGTGGTCCCACCAATCGGTGCGCGCGTAAGTGTATCGTCCGCCCTCCATGGGAGGCGCGGCGGTGCGGATGCGCGCCGTAACCGCATATCCCGCCACCGGAGGCAGCTCCTCAAACAGGCAGCGAACGCTCGCGTTGGAGAAACCGGTGTTGGGCAGGCGCACGTCGCACAGTTCAATGGCGCTGGCGACAACACACGCGCTCAGTCCCTGCAGCTTTTGCAACTGCAAAGGGGTTACGCCGCCCCTTGGCGGCGGTGCATTGGATGTCATAAAAGTTATCCGATCTTTTCCCCGAAGCTTTGAGCACGGCGCAACGCGCGGCAGCCAGGCTTAAAGCTTTGCCCGCCAGAGAAAAATCCGATTGTTTTTTATGTTTTATGTGGACTCTGGCGAGTCTGCCTAACGAGAAAGCCTAGAAGAGCGGAGGAGGACGAGACCAGTGCCGCGACCCGGTGAATACATCCCTGGTGGCGAACTTGATGACTGGAATGGATTGCTGTGGCCTTCTCAAACCCGCCATCGACGCCGGTATGAGAAGCACCAGAAAGAGGAAGCTTCCCACCGGAGCCAATTTGATCAGCGTGTCGAAATCGTGGCTTGGATCCACCCAGAGCTTGACCGTGGATGAGGCCCCCAGATTCGGTCCCAGGTTCGGCAGCACCTTCAGCCACACTGCGAACCCGAGCAGGATCACGACCAGCGCAATCACAAACATGGGCTGGAGATCCTTTTCGCGCTGTGCAGGCAAATGCATGTCCATCGTTATAATACACGAAGCTTTGGGTCATTCGAGCGGCATTCCTTCTTACCTAAGGTGTTGCCCCTCTGCGGTTTAGGCAAGCCGCCACCCCAAACTGAGAGGTCCAGCGCAAATGCACCATGGCGATGAAAACAAAACCAAACCGGCGCGCCTTACGCGCCGCGGCTTTGTGGCCGGCAGCAGCATGATGTTGTTGGGCGCGGCCCACGACTCTTCACAGTCCCCAGGCCAGAGCGCTCTTTCTTCCGCCGGCCCCGCCGATCCCAAACTCATTCAGGACCTGGCGGCCGCAAATCGCATCCTCGCCAACCAGGGCGTGGTCGACGGTTACGGCCACGTCAGCGTTCGCCACAACGCCAATCCCAATCGCTATCTCCTCTCGCGCTCGCTGGCCCCGGAACTGGTCACCGCCGAGGACATCATGGAGTTCGACCTCGAAAGCAATCCCGTTGACGCCCGCGGACGCGCCACCTACGTGGAGCGATTCATCCATGGCCAGATCTACCAGTCTCGCCCCGACGTGCAGGCCATCGTGCACAGTCACTCGCCGTCACTGATCCCTTTCGGCGCCTGCTCTGTCACTCTTCGCCCCCTTTATCACATGGCGGCATTCATCGGCGAAGGCGTGCCGATCTTTGAGATTCGCAAAGTCGCCGGCATGAGTGACATGCTGGTGCGCGATGCCGACCGCGGACGCGCCCTGGCCAGGACTCTGGGCAATACTTCCGCTGCTCTCATGCGTGGCCACGGCGCGGTGGTGGTGGGACCGTCGCTGCCCGTGGTAGTCGGCAGGAGCGTCTACCTGGAGATCAACGCCACCCTTCAGGCCCAGGCCATGGCGCTTTCGAAAAACCCCGAGTATCTCTCTCCCGAGGAAGCCGTGAAGGCCACTCCGCCCGACAACTACCAGCGTGCCTGGGAATTGTGGAAGCGCAAGGCACTGACGCCAGGAAAATAACTACGTATTGCTGCCCGTCTATCACAAGACCTGTCCCGGCGTGCCCTCGATCAGCGGATCCCCCGATCTCCCGATTCTTCCTTGCCTTCATCTGCGTCGATCTGCGGTAAAACCTGCGGGCAAGAAGAATCTGGCCGTAGAGACGCGGCACTGCCGCGTCTAACTGCCAAACACCCTGAACAAATGCACCCTTTCCCAGCAAATCGCAACAACCACATCGCAGAAAAAACGACCTGCCAACCGCCGAGCCTGAAGAAAAATCTCAAACTCACCACACCGCAGTCCCGCCCCGCGGGACGGATGGCAATAGCCCGCCGTTTCAACGGCGGGAAAGCAAGGAACAAGATGGAAGTCCCCGCAGGGGACGACTGAGGTCCTTTCTATTGGGCGCGGAGGACGAAAAGATTACAATTCGCGGCATGTCGCACACTTACTCCAGCATTTTGATTCACTCCGTGTTCTCCACCAAAGAACGCCGCTCTCTGATTCCTGCTGAGCTGAAGACAAGACTCTGGCCGTACATCGCCGGCATCGCGCGGCTCAACAAATTCAAAGCGCTTGCCGTAGGTGGTATCGAAGACCACGCCCACGCTCTGGTCTCCCTGCCTACCACCATGACGGTGGCCAAGGCGATCCAACTCATCAAAGGCGGCTCCTCCAAGTGGATCAACGATCATCTGCAAGCTCGCTCCTTCGCGTGGCAGGACGGCTATGCCGCCTTCAGCATAGGCATCGCCCAGGTCGACAATACGATTCGTTACATTCAAAATCAGGAAAAGCATCACGCGAAGGTGCGGTTCGATGAAGAGCTGGCGCGAATGTTGGAACGGCATGGTATGAAGCTGCATTCGGCATCGCACGATTGAGAATTTCAGCCGTCCCCTGCGGGGACTGGTTTCGTTTGTCTTCCTTTCCCGCCGTTGAAACGGCGGGCTATTACCATCCGCAGCCAGCAGCTAGCAGCCAATCCGGCTAACTACTAACTACTGCCTTTCTCAGCTCCAGCACCTTCACCTCGCATCCCTCCCAGTTATGCTCCCAGCAGACAATCAGGTCGCACGACGCCGGATCGTGGCCATGCGTCAGAAAGTTCCGGCTCTCAAAATTCAAACTCAATCCTTACTCGCTGCCAGCGGTCCTCGGTCACTTCGCGTAGCGCTTCGCAATCCGGAAACCCCGCCTGCACCTGCAGCACCACAAAGCCCAGCCTGCGGGCCAGGCCGCCGAACAGCACCATCACCCCCAGTTCGTTGGTCGGGGCCGTAAACATCGGCGAGTCCGTAAGCGGTTTGCCGTATTTCGCGTGTACATCCGCTTGCACGTCCGTGGACCTCGATATCACATCCGTGAACCTCGCCTGTTTATCCACATAGCGCTGCGCCAGCTCTCGTACGTCCTCCCATCCCGGCCAGAGCTGTGCCCCGTCGCCGAACTCCAGCATTCCCCCCGGAATATTCTTCCAGCTCCCAAACCGGTCCTTGAATGGCCTTATGCTGAGATTCCCCTCCAACCCATATTCGTACATGGTTGGAATCTTGCCCAGCTTTCTTGCCACCACCCGCCAGTCTTCGAACACGTCCCTCATCCTGAGCCTGCCTTTCACCGTCGGCGCCAGGCCGCTGGCCGCGACTGCCTTCGCGTAGCTGCCAAAGAGCCTCCGGATGCGCAGCTCCGTCGTGTTCAACTTGCTGGCGACCTCCGACATCGTCGGGGTTCTCTCCAATTCCGCCGCCAACTCCCGGATCGCGGCAATGACTTCTTCCGGGCGAACAACGTCGCTGGCATCGAACATTTCCAGGTTCCTTTCAATAAAAAAGCCACCCCAAAGGTGGCCGATCTTTTGATTTTTGATTTCTAAATGGCAGATAAATGCCGGACAACAATCCCGGCCAACGGATGATGCTGAAGGGGCGCAGAAACCAAGCTGCCTCAGGGAATTCTCTTCGATAATGTGCAAGTCTTGCGGTTTGGGGTTCGGGGTTTGGGGTTTGGGGTTTGGCCAGGAGCTAGTAGCTAGAAGCCGGCAGCTAGAAGCCAGCAGCTAGCAGCTATGAGCCATCTGCAGGCGCCCGGCCTTCCCGCCTTTCGATCACCCGATCACCCGATCACGGCGATCTTCGCAGGCACACTCTTCCTGCCCCTCTGCGGATATGCCAAAAACGGGACGAAGAATGCCTTCGGCAAAATCCTGGTAGCACAGGGCGAAATCTGAAGGACGCCCGCGCTGGGGTGCTGACCGTTTATGAGGCTTAGTTTGTGCCTCAACCGGCGCCGCTGCCCGGTGCTCCCGATCCCTCCTCGGGGCATAACTGAATACTAACTACTGACTACTCCTTCTCAGCCGGTGCCGGCCGTTTGGCGGGTGAGGCTTGCCGCTCCCAGCCACCCAAGATCAACTTCACGCCTGCCTATAGACAGGAAACAACGAATCAAAATTGCCGTCAACCAGATTCTTGAAACGGGCTCATTTCACGAACTCTCAAAACGCCTGTAATTGGCTGGCCGGATTCAACTTAGACAAGTGAAGACAAATGAAGACCATTGCCGACGCTTGAAGACAAATGAAGACTGCGGCATGGTGGGCAATTTATGGTGGGGCAATTTAGGGAGCCAGATCGCCCGATCACGCGATCGCGCGATTCACCGACTCCCATCTCGCGTTCAACTGCGTCGATCTGCGGCAACCTGCGGGCAAGAAGAATCTGGCCGTAGAGACCCGGCACTGCCGCGTCTAACTGCCAACGCCCTGAACAAATACGCCCTTTCCCAGCAAATCGCAGCAACCACATTGCAGAAAAAACGCCCCTTGCCCTGACCGCCAACCGCCGAGCCTGAAGAAAAATCTCGAACTCACCACACCGCAGTCCCGCCCCCGCGGGACGGATGACAATAGCCCGCCGTTTTCCCACGGGGTCCCCAGGTCACGCCGCTCTTGCGCCGACTGGCGTGGAATCACCGGATCCCTCTCAACCCCTGTCATCCTGAGGGAGCCCGTAGCGACGAAGGAGCAAGGGCGAGTCGAAGGATCCCGAGGATGTGTCCCACACCATGCCGCATCAGGGAGTTCTCTTCGAAAATGCACCCCGCTGGATCTTCCAAGGCGATTCGCTATCGCCACCAGCCGCCACTCGGCAGAGCGGTCCCAGATCCTCCTATCCTTCTTAGACGCCGATCGCCCAACAAATCCCCCAAGCACCGGCGCCGGGGTCCCCGGATCGCGCCGCTGTTGCGCGGACTGGGGTGTGGACGGGCGCGACCACACCGCGGTCCCCGAAACGGGCCGCGGTTGCGCGTTTTCGGGGTGGAGGGTAGCCCCGGGTGAAGCCCGGGGTTAGGAAAAAAAACGACAGAGCCCCAGCGGGGCGGCACATTTGGCCTTATTTAGACCCTAGCCTGACGGGCACGCTTTTTGGCGGCAATGACGTATCTGCACCTGCCCACACTTTAGCAGCTTCGGCGTAGTAAGCCGCGGCGGCGCTTGGTTCACCCAGGGCTTCGTAGCACTGAGCAATTCGGTATGTCGCGAGGGGCACTAAGAATGGAACATCGTCAAGCAGAATCGTGCCCTTTAAGTCTCGAAGATTCTGAAATGTTGCGAGAGCAAACTTAAAATCCCGTGACCGCATGTAGGCCATTCCGAGCCAATATGTCGCTTCTTCGTCATGCGAATTAAGGTCTCGAGTGAGTTGTATTTCCTCGATTGCCTTCGTGTCGTCACCCTTAGATGCTGCCAGCAGGCCACGAATTAGGTGCTCATTTGCTGGAGACAGAGTCGCGGTCGTCATGCCGGATCGCGCTTTCAAGACTTTTTCGACAGCAACAGAATCACCAGTGTTCGCCAAGACAACGGCGGCAACACTAAGACTGTCTGGTTCAGCAGGAGCAGTGAGAGTTTCCATGGCAAAGCTCCTCGCCACTTTGGTATCGCCCAAGAGCATGTATATTCTGGCCAGGTATGCCAAGTATCCAGCGCGGGCCAACGCGTTCTCTCCTGTATCCATCATTTGCTGAATCCTTCGCGTTGCTTCACTTACGCGTCCTTGGTACAACAAGACGTCCGCGACCCACTCCTTCCCGGTAGTGAAATGCGATGTTCCGTGCAGGTGCTGCTGGTGGCCAGCCAGACGCTCAAATGTTTCCTTCGCAAGATCAAGTTGCCCGGTGCCGAGTAGCGCCACGCCGACTGGCTCGTCAAACCATGGATAATCGCGGACGCTGGCAGGAAGCGATTTTGAATCATTGAGCACGTCAGCAAATTTGTTCTGTTTCAACCTCACGTACATCAGTTGAAATCGGCAATAGGGGTTGTTCGGTTCTAGCGCGATGCACCTGCTGCTAACCTTGTCCGCCTCGTCCAGACGATCACGGTCGGTAGCGACTTCCGCAAACCGAAACAGCGCGTCCGTATCTCGTGGATATCTGTCGATCAACAACTGATAAAGCTGCATGGCCCGGGTGCCGTTGTCAGCAAGAACCTGTTCTAAAGCTTGTGCCTTTAGGCGCAAAGCTTCGTCTTGGCCCTGCGACGCTTTGCAGTTTTTCAGATAGCTGGCTGCTTTAGGGCCCTCTTCTGCTTCGTAGGCAAGATAGGCAGCTCGGACGCAGGCCTCGTCATAGTTAGGGTCCAACTGGATCGCTTGATCGAGAGTTGTAAGTGCTTGGTCGTCATCACCCGCTCGTTCGTATTCAAGAGCTCGTTGGTAAAGGCCAGCCTGAGGGCTGGGGCGTCGGATTGCCTCGCTTTTGGAATGAAGTGCAAGATAGAGGAGGAGGCCAATAATACAGACCATGCCCACCATCGCACTGCCTAAGGCTCCTAGGCGCCACAGCGTGCTTGATGGCACACTGTGGCCGCTGTCTTCTTGCCCCTCAGTGACAGGCTCTCTGAACCGGTACCCATATTTCTGCTTGGACTCGATATAGTCCGCCTGCAAAGCATTTCGTATGGCGGTCATTTGCACCGGGAGGTTTCCCCCGTGGGTGTCTGGCCATACTTTTCGGATAATCTCGTCAGTCCGCACGAGATGGCCGTGGTTTTCCACTAGGAGGACAAGGATATTGAATGCTTTCGGTGTCAGCGCAACTGGCGTCGCATTGCGAAAAAGCGCCCGTTCGTCCGGTACCAACCGAAACGGGCCGAATCGGTAGTATCGGTTTGCTTTCTTCACGCTACAGGCGATCCTTACTGAGACTCAGTCGGAAGAATCAAGGTTTTAAGAGCATTTTAAGCGCAATTTAAGCACGCCGGTAAATACTTTTTAAGGCCTAGTCGAGCAAGGTGAACCTCATGCAGCGCGACAGCTGCAAATTTTCAAAGAGGTGAATCTAAATGTCTTCCTCAATTGAAGCTAACGCGACCGAACAGTCCATAACCATCAATGATTTGAGTGTTAAAAATGCGGAGTTCTTTGGTCTGGTATCGTCAGAGCCGGAAGAAACGCAAATCCAGACGGTGCTCGACATAATCGCGGTCGGCAGTGCTGCTATGCAGCGCGTGCGCACAACGATCGACCTGGACTTCGTTGAAAGTCGATTCGGCACCCTCAGTGGCGTGTTTGAAAAATCACTAACCCAACTCGAAAAGCGAGCCACGGATGCCCTCTCGCAGCGCTTTTCTCCAACGGAGAGTGGGTCGTATACAAAGCAGCTAGGCGACCTTCTGTCAGATGCAAAGAGGGATGTGCAGCGCTGGAACCAGGAGTTAACGGCGAATGCCAACGCACTGTTGGATCCGGAGAAGAAGTCCAGCGGTATCAGCAAGTTGGGGGAACTGATTCAGCAAGCCAGCTCACGTTTCGAGCAAATGTTCAATCCGGACCTGCGAAGCTCATACGCTTTCCGGCTACACCACCAACTCTCGCAAGTCTTCGGGATGGATGGCCAAGTGGGCATTCTGCAAGAGACCCTTCAGAACGCGCTTAAGCCAGTTTTTGCCGAACTGCAAGAAGTAAAAGGAAAACTAGAGGCCAAGAAAGCGGCCGAACAGATCATCGAATCCTCTTCTCTGAAGGGCAAGCCGTTTGAAGAATGGGTGCAAACCGAACTCTCGCGCTTGGCGCTGCAGCATGGAGACGATGTTCAGTGGATAGCCTCGGGCAGCAACGGCTCTCGCGCTGGCGATTTCCTTGTGACATTCGCCGGCATTGGGAAGAGTGCAGTTGTTGAAGCGCGCAATCGTAAACAGATGAGCCTTCCTGCCATCAAAGCCGACTTGGATCGTGAGCTTGTCGAACGCGCAGCCGATTTGGCGATCTACGTTTCCAGCGGCACGGAGATGCTCCCTCAACATGTAGGCGAGTTCCAGATCTATGGAAACAAGGTCGTGACCACCGCGGACAACCTTCATATTGCGTATCGTCTCTCTAGGGTCCTGGCCGGGATAGAGGCACCTGACGGGACCGTTGACGTGGCTGGCGTCCGGACAGTTCTTTCAAAAATTAAAGACGCTGCGCGCGCTCTACGCGATATCAAGAGCAAAGCTACGCAGGTGAAGAAAATCGCGGAAGGCATCAACACCGACGCCGACGGTACTGAGGTGACCATCATTGCCTTAATTGCGGAGGCGGAGAGGCTGCTTGAGAGCACAGTTCTAGCCGAAACCGCCTGACCTCTGTTTGGTGATAGCTGCGCATTGCGCGCGGCTATCACCGGCGTTTCTCAAACGCAAAAAGGAATCCATGTCGTCACTTAGTTGCTACGTTCGGAGTCGGCTAAGATCGCTCCTAAGAAAGGCCGAAAAATGAATTTCTTTGCGGCTTTCCAGTCTGAAGTATTCCGGCCGCTTGTCACGTTGCTCATCCCGGGCGGCCTCGGAATCAGCAGCTGGGTGCTAGTGCTGTTTTGGAAGTACCCAAATCTTCACAACTTGGTATCAAACAACCACACTGAGGCCGCCCTGATCCTCTTTTTTGTGACAACCGCAGTCGGGATAATCATTGAGGATTTGGGATCAAGGTTTGAATGACATCTCGACACCAGACTTGACAAGAAGACAGGCGGGAAACATACGTCCAACTGGTACGAATACTTGCGGACTGCTTTTGTCGACGACCCGATCGGCAGAGGATACGTCCGCACGGTCGTCCTGCGCCTCAAGTTCGAGTTAGGAATCTCTCTTGCCGCCGTCTCTACGGCCCTGGGAGTTCTCGCGCTTCACTGCTTGAGTTTCCTGCCCTGTTCGAGGACCTTGTTCTTTTTCTCCTCATTCTGTGTATTGGCCATTTATGAAGGATTTGAGGCAATCGGGTCACATCAACTGCTAGGCGAGACCCGCGAGGAATTACTCAAAGAAATCAGAATCATTTCACACGAAGTTCCTCGCGCCGCGCCGCCCGCAGCAACTGAATGACACAAGAACCCATCCCGGCGCAGCTAAACGGGTGGCCCGGTCTTTTGCTCTTCCGACTCCTCACGACACGAACAGGTGCCTTGTCCTTTCCACGCCTTGTGGTTTCGACGGGTTCAACAGCAGGTTTCACCCCTGCTCTTGCGCTTGTCCGGGGTCGACCAGAGACGATATTCCCATTCCGCAAGGGACAGTGGACGTGCCTTCTGCCTAAGAATTTTGATCCATGAAGCGTATTCTGCCTCGCTGTCACTGTGCGTCCAGCTTCCCTCAATACCAGCAGATGACAATACGATGCCGTCGACCGGGCAGTGTGGCGGAGGCATGATCTCTCCCAAGCGCCAGAGGAACTTTAGGTAAAGATTAAGAGCCTTTTGCGCTGTGCCGTACCGAAATCGCCCGTCTTTGAGAATCGGACCGAACCGAGCCGAAAGGCTATCAGAAATTTCGTGGATGTCGGCGAAATGCTCCGCGTCCGATACTGGTTGGCTATACCTTCGTGCAACCGCACGGAGTTGCGAGCGGAGCTCATGGCGAAATGTCTCTCTCTCACTACCTACTTCATCGCGACTATAAACTTTGTTTTGTCGTTGCTGAAGGGCAGACTTTAGCGCCTCGCGCATTGCGCTGGTTGCATCGGTAACTGAAGTCTGCTCGAGAAAATGGTCCGGCATGATAAACACAAAGTGTACTGGAACCTTTAAGGGACTGGACGTTCCCCACCAAATTAAAAAAGTGCAAGCGGGAAGAGTCTTACCCCAATCCCCGCACCCCTCTCGACGCTCCTCACCGACGGGTGCGATCTCAAAAGTTTCCATCAAGGACCGGGATTGCCGGTCCTTATTTCGTTCCCGGTTGCCCGACCGCATTCAGCTCGCACGTTGTCTGGCTGGCTTTTGCATCCGGCAGTCCCAGCTTGCGGAAAATGGCCATCGCCGGACACCAGTTGGTGAATCCCGATTGCAGCAGGTTGGCGCCTACGAACGCCGTAAAGAGAAACCAGTAGGGAGAAACCCAGTATCCCAGGGCCAGCGAAATCAACACGAACGCGCCTGCCATGAGTCGTAAAGAGCGTTCCACCGTCATGTTGTACCTCCTCGGTTAGAGGCTCACCGGACGGTTTGGAGCGCAGCGACAGCATTTGGTGTCTAAGGGCGAGGCCGGCCTGCGCGCCGAGCCCGCTGCCTGCGATTGCGAAGAATGTCGAACGTGTAGAGATTCAACGGCGGTTTGGAGCGCAGCGACAGAATTTGGCGTCTAAGGGCGAGGCCGACTTGCGTGCCGAGCCCGCTGCCTGTTGCACGGCTACACTCAATGATTAGTTGATCCCGGGTCTTTGAACAAGCCGAGTTGACGGTAGAGGTCGAGGTCATTAGAGAACACCCACTCTTCAGCGATCTTTCCGTCCACAAAGCGCCACACGGTCATGGCTGCGAGTTCATAGTGCTTCCCCGTTGCCGGAATGCCCTGAAAAGCTCCGTCATGGGTTCCTTTAGCAGTAAAGCACACCGCGACCTTGTCTCCCTCGGCAATCATCCAGTTCTCTGTAAACGTAAGATCGGATGACGAATCAAACTGCCCCTTGGCATCCTGCATTTCTTCCGATAGATTCTCCGCCGGGCGGTTGTTGTAGTGCTTCACAAAGTCCTTGACGTGGATTTCTTCAAACCGTTTGAAGTCCCGGTGGCTCAGGTAGTCGAAAAACGCAGCCCGCGCTACAGCCTTGTTCCTGTCCTCCAATTTGCCCCCGGCGGCATGGCTCGGTATTAAGAGGGCGCACAGTCCAATACAGAGGACAACTGTGCCAGCCCCTTGCACACGATAGCTTCGCCAAAACGATTGTTTGCGTCTCTCCAGCAGTTGCTTGCTCTTCATGGCTGTCTCCTGATTGAGATACGTGAGCGTCGAGATACACCCCCGCCGCATTGGTCCCAATAATCCTCTGATCCTCCCGCGTTCCGCCTATCATTGGGACCATGCGAGCATTCTGAAGCCTGCATCTAGGTATAGAGTCAAGCGAAAAATTAGGAGACGGAGACCGCAGTGGGTCGGGGGAGCTCAGTGTGTTCTGAAGAAGTTCTCTGTCGTGTCGGAGCGTTGAGGTAAGCGCGGATTTGGCTCAACGCCTCCACCAGTTCATCCCGAATTTGAGTGGCGGAACGGATCTCGTCGTTCATAGTCTGCAGCTTCTTCTCCCCAAGCTTCAACGCTTCGTGGAGACATTCAAGTGAACCTTGCTGATAGGGAGCAGCCCCGCCCGCATCGTCGGGTAAAATCCACAACCGCAACACGCGCCGGATTTCCACGAGCTTGAAACCAAACCGCTGCATCCTTTTGATCAGCATGACGCTCTCAAGGTCTTGTTCGCTGTAAATGCGATATCCCCCGGAACTTCGGCGCGGGGCACGCATCAGGCGGCGCCGCTCGTAGAAGCGAACAGCCTGCACGCTCACTCCGGCACGCTTCGCAAGTTCGCCGATTCTCATATGCGGATGATAACACCGGCAGCGTGACTCCTTCTCCACGCCAGGCGACGTCTAATTCCGCGCACCTCGCTGCTCCCGCATCTGATTACTGTTAGTCGCAACGCGGTTCACACGGGAACCTTTGGGGGACAAGACGTTTTCCGGAGTAACCAGCGTTCTCGCCGACGATAGGCGGCGGCTGGTCTTCGTCGCCACCGCGAAAGACGGTCTTTATATTCTCAGGCGCAGATCGCAGCCCACCACGCATCCCTGCACGTCGGAGGACCAGATTTCCGGCATGCCCGAGTGCGATTGAGTTCGATGTAGCCGGCTGAGGCGATCGGTGATAGGGTGAGCTCCGTTTGCTTGATCGATTGCAGCCTGAATTTTCTAAAAATAACGCCGCAGCGGATGGACCCTGCGGCGCCGTTGACTTTCCAATTCAGCGGCACAAGCCGCGCGGCCAGGCAGGAACGCCTTTACCGTCTCGAAGAGTTACAGTCTTGCCGCCACTGGTGATCTGGCGGGCGATGAACATTTCACCTGTTCTGGTGTTCGCGTTTGCTCCAACGATCTGCACTTGATCTCCCTTATTCAGGTCCAGCTTCTGGTCAGTCAGAAACTGGCTTGGGCCGAGCGCGACTTCCAGGGTGCCTTTATCGGTCTTCACCAGAAGGTGCGTTCCCGAATGACACATCGAGTCCAGGGTTTTGACCTCCTCGATGGGACCGGTTACGGTGGTTTCCGAATTTGGGTCATACATTGGGCCCATGCCTTTGCCACGGCCTTGGGCCAGGGCAAGGGTGACACCGAACAGCAATAACAACAATACCGTCTTATGCTTCATCAACTAACCTCCTTCAATAATTCGCGCCAGCGGCAGACGCGCAGCTGAGAAGAGCTAATGCGTCAGCCGGCGGTAACGGCAACAACGTTTACTGCAGGTTCCAGAAGCACCTCACTTCTCAACGACCGCGAGACCAGGCAGGCCCGTTCCGCTTTCTCGAGAAGACGCAATCCCCGCTCGCGGTCGGCGTCACCGTGAACCGCAAGCAGCGGCCGCACAACAACGCGCGTGAAACGAAACCCACCCTCTTCTTTCTCGACGATTCCTTCAGCCGTGACCTCCAGGGCCGCAGCATCAAACTTGGAAAACTCGGCAATCGCTCGAAAGGTGGTGATAAAACAGCTCACGACAGCAGCCAGGAAGAAATGTTCCGGGGTCCACGTAGCGGGCTGACCTGCGAATTCCGGCGGCGCAGAGAAGTGGAGCCTCGGCGCTCCTGCTGCTCCGTCGACCCAACCCTGGCGATCGCTCGTCCAGTCGCCGGTGCATTCGAAGCTATACGTCGTACTCATCGTTTTGCCTCCGGTATCTGCAATCCTCTATCGGCGGTGCTGTCGCCAGCGCCGGCATCACGAAGTCCTAACCAGCGGAAAATGGCCATCGCCGGACACCAGTTGGTGAATCCCGATTGCAGCAGGTTGGCGCCAACGAACGCCGTAAAGAGAAACCAGTAGGGAGAAACCCAGTATCCCAGGGCCAGCGAAATCAGCACGAATGCGCCTGCCATGAGTCGTAAAGAGCGTTCCACCGTCATGTTGTACCTCCTCGGTTAAACCACCGTCTCCGCCAGCTTTTCCTCAGCGTGCACGCCGGGCGGAGTATGCTCTGCGCGCTTCCTTTCACTCAGGTAATAAAGGACCGGCACGGCCATGCGCGAAAGGAAAGTCGAAGCCACTTCGCCCGCCATGAGCGAGATTGCCAGCCCTTGAAAGATCGGATCGAACAGGATCACGCTGGCCCCCACCACCACCGCCGCCGCCGTAAGCAGCATGGGCCGGAAGCGGATGGCGCCTGCGTCCACCACCGCTTGCGCCAGGGGAACGCCGTGCGAGCGGCGCAGTTCGATGAAGTCCACCAGGATGATCGAATTGCGAACGATGATTCCCGCTCCGGCGATGAAGCCGATCATGGAGGTCGCGGTGAAGAAAGCTCCCATCAGCGCGTGCGCGGGAAGAATTCCCACCAGCGTCAGCGGGATCGGCGCCATGATGACCAGCGGCGTACGGAAGGATTTGAACCATCCCACCACCAGCACATAAATAAGGACCAGGACCGCGGCGAAGGCGAGCCCCAGATCCCGGAACACCTCGATGGTGATGTGCCATTCGCCGTCCCACTTCATCGCGAAGTGTTCGGTCGATTCCGGCTGGACCGAGTTGTATCGCTTCACGGAATAACCGTCGGGGAGCTTCAACCGGTCGATGGCCTCGTTCATCTTGAAGATGGCGTAGACCGGGCTTTCTTCCTCGCCGGCCAGATCGCCGGTCACGTAAACCACCGGCTGCATGTTCTTGCGATAGATGGACTGGTCGATCGTCGTCTGCGAGATTTTGGTCACTTCACCCAGCGCGACCTGCCCTCCGCCGGAGGACGCCAGCTTGAGATTTGACAGCTCTTCAATTCCCGAGCGGCTCTCGCGTCCCAGCCGCACTTCGATGGGAATGTCCTCGCGGCTGGCGGGGCTGTGCAGCAGGCCGGCTTCGGCGCCGTGCAGAGCCACCTGAACCGTGCGCGAGACGTCGGCCGCGGAAATTCCGTGCAGAGCTGCTTTATCGAGGTCGACTCGTATGTCGTACTTGGGCTGCGCGTCTTCCACGTACCAGTCCACATCCACAACTCCCGGAGTGCGCTGGAAAATATCCTTGATGCGCGACGCAAGTTCGGTCTGTCCTTTGTAATCCGGGCCGTAGACTTCGGCCACCAGCGTCTGCAGCACCGGCGGGCCCGGCGGCACCTCGCTCACCTTGATGCGCGCGCCGAACTGCTGCGCGATGCGGTCGAGGCCGGGACGCAGGCGTCTCGCGATTTCGTGGCTCTGCGCGCTGCGCTCATGCCGCGAGAGAAGATTGACCTGGATGTCGGCCTGGTTGGCCTGCCCGCGCAGAAAGTAGTGCCGCACCAGGCCGTTGAAGTTGTACGGTCCGGACGTTCCCGAATAGACCTGGTAGTTGAGCACTTCCGGCTGCCGCGCCAGATATCGTCCGAGTTCCTGCGCCACGCGCGTGGTCTGCTCCAGCGTGGTTCCGTCGGGCATGTCGACGATCACCTGGAATTCACTCTTGTTATCGAACGGCAGCATCTTTACGTGGACCAGCTTGAGCGGCACCAGCGTGCAGGCGGCCAGCAGCAGCACCACGATTCCGCCCAGGAAAATCAGCCGCCTCTTCCCGCTGGCCAGCAAGGGCTCCATCACCCGGCGATAAACACGGGTCATCCAGCCTTCGCTCGCGCTTCCGTGGGCCGCGCCCGGTTGAGCGTAATGGCGCATCAGGCGCATGGCGGCCCAGGGAGAAACCACGAAAGCCACCGCCAGAGAGAAGAGCATGGCAGCGGACGCGCCCACCGGAATCGGCCGCATGTACGGTCCCATCAATCCGCGCACGAAGGCCATCGGCAATATGGCGGCGATGACCGTGAAGGTGGCCAGAATCGTGGGGTTGCCGACCTCATCCACCGCTTCCACAGCCACGCGCGCCAGCGGACGGCCCAGGCTCTCCGGCAGGCGGAAGTGCCGGACAATGTTCTCCACCACCACGATGGCATCGTCCACCAGGATGCCGATGCTGAAGATCAGGGCGAAGAGCGTGACCCGGTTGAGCGTATAGCCGTACAGAAAGAAGATGGCCAGCGTCAGGGCCAGGGTCACGGGAATGGCCAGCAGGACCACTCCGGATTCGCGCCAGCCCAGCGCCAGCGCTATCAGCAGCGTGACCGAAAGCGTGGCCAGCATCAGGTGTTTCAAAAGCTCGTCGGACTTGTCCTTGGCAGTTTCCCCATAGTTGCGGGTCACGGTCAGGTTCAGGTTGCCGGGCAGCACGTTGCCGCGCAGTTCGTCGATCCGCTTCAGCACGCGCTGGGCGATGAACGTTGCATTCGTTCCTTTGCGCTTGGCCACGGTGATGGTGACCGCCGGAAAGTCGCTCCCCGGAGCGGCGCCGGCTTCACGCTCGGCGCTGCGCGCGGCTCCCGCTCCAGCGCCAAAGGAAACGTAGTTGGCCGGCTCGGCTGGCCCGTCTTCGATCTTCTGCGCCACGTCGCGCAGGTAGACCGGGCGGCCGCCGTGTACGCCGGCCACAACTTTTTGCAGGTCTTCGGCGCTGGTGAAGAACGCGCCCGCCTCCACCTGGAACTCGCGATTGCCGCGGGCAAAGCTGCCCGCCTGTTCGCGCGAGTTCGCTGCCTGCAGTTGGCTGACAATCTGGCCCGGCATCAGGCCGTAAGCCGCCAGCCTGCTCGAATCCAGCACCACGCGAACCACCCGCGGCTGCCCGCCGATGAGCGTGGTTTCCGACACGTCGTCGACCTGCTTAATGGAGTGCTCCATCTCGCCCGCGATCTGCCGCAAGCGGAACCCGTCGTATCCCGCGCCCCAGAGCGTCAGGGCAAGAATAGGAACGTTGTCGATGGAGCGGGCCTTAATCACCGGTTGCGAGACGCCGGGAGGAATGCGGTCGAAGTTCGAGTAGAGCTTGTTGTAGGTCTTGACGATCGCGTCCTCTTCCCGGGTACCCACATAGAAGCGAACGATCACGATGCTCATGCCGGGATGAGAGATTGAATACAGGTACTCCACGCCGGGGATCTCGCGCAGCAGCTTCTCCATGGGAACGCTGACGCGCTGCTCCACTTCCTGCGGCGAAGCGCCGGGCATCTGCACCACGACGTCGAGCATGGGCACGATGATCTGCGGTTCTTCCTCGCGCGGCGTCAGCCAGATGGCCATGGCGCCGAGAAGCAATGCGGCCACGATGGCCAGCGGCGTCAGCTTCGATTCAATGAAGCTGAAAGCGATCCTTCCGGCAAGGCGCAGGCCGTTCATCACCGCACCTCAACACGCTTTCCGGCGATCTCGCGGCCGGCGGGATCGTTGACGATTCGCTCTCCCGCCGACAATCCCGAGAGCACTTCAATGCCCTGCTCCCGCGCCGGTCCCAGAGTCACGTAGCGAAGATCGGCAGTGCTGTTCTCGTCCAGCACGTAAATGCTTTGCAGTTGCCCGTGCTCCACCACCGCGCTGCTCGGAACCATAACCGCTCTCTTCTCGCCGCGGGCAAACTGAGCGCGGCCGAAGAGTCCCGAACGCAAGCCTGCAACCGCAGGCAGGTCGATCTTGACCACGAAGCTGCGGCTGGCAGAATCGCCTGCCGGGACAATTTGCGTAACTTTCCCGCCCATCGATTTTCCGCCGATGGCGTCGAGTGCAACCGGAACCGTCGCACCCAGGCGCACGAATTTCAGATCGCCTTCGGCGACCACAGCTTCGAGGCGAAAATGTCCCGTGCTCTCCAGCCTCAGCAGCTCCAGCCCGGGCGCGGCCAGCACGCCGGGATCAACCCGGCGCTCGCTCACAATGCCGTCAAACGGCGCGCGCACCCGCGTGCGGTCCAGAACCACGCGCGCCTGTTGCACGCCTGCTGCGGCCTGTGCCCTCGCCGAAGCCGCCGCGTCTCGCCGCGCGGTGGCCGAGGCCACGCGCGCGTTGATCTCGTCGAACTCCTGCGGGCTGATGGATTTTTCGTCGTGCAGCTTCTTGAGGCGCGCGAAGGTTGACGTGGCCAGAGCGCGTTCCGTCTCGGCGGCGGCCAGTTCGTGGTCGGTTGCCGTGAGGGCGGCCTCGGCCTGCTCCAGGGCGGCGCGCGGCTGAACGTCTTCAATCGCGGCCAATTCCTGGCCCTGCTTCACGCTGTCGCCTTCGCGAACGTTAACTCGCAACACCCGGCCGGTAAGTTCGGCGGAGATGTCGGCAGCCCGCAGCGCCCGCACCGTGCCCACGGACTCGAAAACATCAGCCACCACCTGCTCCTGCACGGTGGTCACGTTGAGACCGCGGACGACATCGGGCGTCTTGGCGGCAACGGTGTGGTCGGACGAGCAGCCGGCCTCGACGAGAACCGTGGCCAAGACTGCGATGAGAGCGGGTGTTAACAATTTCATTGGGCCACCCCCGGGGAGCGCAAATTCATGGAATCGGCAGTCAGATCTCCGCCGGCCAGGCGCAACGCCGCGTAGCTCACTGCACAGCGATAGACGGCTTCCCAGTAGTTCGTGCGCGCCTGACGCGCGGCATCTTCAGCGCGCAGGAGATCGGTGATGGTGGTCATGCCTGCGCCGTAGCGGTTGCTGACGATCCGCAAACCTTCTTCCGCCTGCGTCACCGCGGCTTTGCTTACTTCGAGCGTGCGACGGGCGCTGTCGTGATCGTAAAAAGCGCGGCGGACCTCCAGTCGCACCTGGTCTTCCGCCGATTGCTGCAGCGCCTGGTTCAACTCGAGATCGGCGCGGGCTCGCGAAAGCGCGGCCGTCTTCTGTCCGCCGGAGAAAAGCTCGATGCGCAGCTCCGCTCCGGCCATCCAGTTGTTGCTGCCGTTTCCGAACAGCGAGACGTTATCCAGCTCCGAGTCGGCAAAAGCTGCGATGCGCGGACCAAAGGCCGACCGGGTCGCCTTCACTCCTTCATCGCCGGCTTTCACTCGCGCGGCAACTTCCTTCAGGTCAGAACGTTGTTTGAGCGCTCTGCTCTCTGCCTCGAGAAGCACGAGCGGCGGCCAGGCGGTTTCCACCATCTCGTCCGTCAATTGGAACTGGCGATTGGGAGAAACCCCCATGGCGACATCCAGCTCGGCAAGACAGTTCCACGGCGTTGCGGGCGCGCACCAGGTCTTGCTGGCGGCCGGCCAGTTCGACCTGCGCGGCCAGGTAGTCCGATTCCACCACCGTGCCTGCCTCCATGCGCGACCGGCTCTGGTCTGCCGAGGCCTGCGCCGTGGCTGCGGCATGCTCTGCCAGGTCCGCCTGGCGCTGCGCGAAGAGCGCCGCGTAGTAGGTCTTGATCACATGGAACACGATGAGCTGATCGCTTCGGGCCAATTTCTCTTCCGACGCCTGCCTCAATTCCTTCATCCTCCGCGCGGTGAATAAGGTTGCGAACGAATCGAACACGGTCCACTGCGCGCCGAAGCGGGTGGCGAAATTCCCGATTGGCTTGGGGCTGTTGAGCTGGTTGAGCGCGAAGTCTGCGGCGGTGAATCTCCCCTGGCGCAGCCGCGTGCCGAACACGTATACCGGATCGTTGCTGCGCGTTGCAGTTTCGGCAAAATCGACTCGAGGAAAGAAGAATGAGCGCGATTCCTTAAAATCAGCTTTGGCGATTCGCGTTTCCGCCAGTGCCGCTTTGTGCTGCGGGCTGTGCTGCAGGCCGCCGGCAATCGCCTGTTGCAGGCTGAGCAGCTCCGACTTTTCCTGGGCGGCGGTTATCGCCGCCAGCCCGAAGGCCATCACCAACGCGATGAAGATATTTCGCATGCAGCCGTCACTTTGAGCCTAAGAGCTCCGTGTCTGTTCCTCTCGCCGCGGAGAAGGATTCCAGTTCGGCCAGCTGCGAGCGGGTTTGTTCGGCCACGCCCCGGCAGATCAGGTCGCAGAGCCGGTTGACCATCGGGTCGGCAATGCGATAGCAGACGTTGAGGCCCGCTCGCCGCCGCTCCAGCAGCCCTTCCTGGCAGAGCGCTTTCAGGTGCCTGGAGATGTTGGACTGGCTGCTTCCCAGCAGCTCCACAATCTCAGTGACGGACTTTTCGCCGCCTTCAAGCACCTGCAATATGCGCAGGCGCATGGGCTCCGCCAACGCTCGGAATCGCCGCGCGACGCGCTCGGTCATGGATTGGCTCAACATAGATTCATGGCTTCATGCACATATGCGCATGAAGCTATCCACGATTAAATGGCGAGCAGTAGGGCGGGCGCTGTGACCGCCGTCACGTCGCGGAAACACGCACGACTGACAAAAGTACTCACGAGTTGAATGGAGCTAGGTCAGCTCACGACTTCGATCGCCGCCCAGTGTCGAACGTGTAGAGATTCAACCGCGGCTTTGAGCGCAGCGACAGAATTTGGCGTCTAAGGGCGAGGCCGACTTGCGCGCCGAGCCCGCTGCCTGCGATTGCAGAAGAATGCCGAACGTGTAGAGATTCAACGGCGGTTTGGAGCGCAGCGACAGAATTTGGCGTCTA
>Ga0209580_10000166_pt1 | contig 45189 bp, 45 predicted proteins | sample Coa_R1_5_FD_187153 | JGI IMG/M metagenome (GOLD analysis project Ga0209580, IMG submission 187153) | Surface soil microbial communities from Centralia Pennsylvania, which are recovering from an underground coalmine fire - Coalmine... | ecosystem: Environmental > Terrestrial > Soil >... | reverse complement strand
GGAGCCGGGTCGCTTGGTCTTGAAGAGCCTCGAGGTTCTGCCAAAGTTGGCCCCACTGGGCCGCTGCGGTCTCCGACATCAAGCCCCTTTCGGGTATGTCTGCCACACTATTCCCTACGGGCCGGCGCCCGGCCTCCCAAGGTGACGCGGGACCGTTGAGGCAAGCGAAGCTGGCGGGCAACGCAGGACAGCGGCGAACGCATGATATCATGGGGGCAACCATGAGCGGCGGCCCCCGTCCTTCAGGCGGCGCGCGGTGAGGCCTTCGGACTGGAAGCGGACGGTCCCCCTCCCGGCGACCGTCCGGTTGGCCTGGAACGAGGTCGAACCCCACCCGCGCGAGATCCCCCTGGCGCAGTTCTACGCGTCGCTTGCGTTTCCATCGCTCCCCACCCCGGTTCCCTATCTGGTCGCACACATGGTGATGACGCAGAACGGCGAGGCGGTCGTTGAGGGGAAGGCGGCATCGATCGGTACCTCCGTCGATGGGGTGGCGTTGACCCGAGTACGCAGTGCGGTCGATGCGGTCGTCGTGGGATCGGGGACCCTGATCAGCGACGACGTCACCGCGGCGCTCCCCGACGGTGAAGTTGCCCGGCGAATTGCCCGCGGTTGCCCTCCGCGCCTCCTGGCGGTGGTGGTGACGACCACGCTGGCCTGGGACGCAACGGTTTTCGACAAGCGGTTCTTCTCAGCGGCTGGGTTCGACAAACTCGTGCTGACCGGGCTCCTGGCGACCGGCGACGAGATCCGCGCCGTTGAGGCCAGAGGGGTTGCCGTCGCCCGCGTGCCGTCGGGATCGGACGGTCGTCCGCGGATCGAGGGTGTCCTCGACGTCCTGACGAGCCATGGCGTGCATACGGCGGTATGCGAGGGCGGCCCGCGTTTCCTCCCGAGCCTGCTCGCCGCCGGAGTGATCCGGGAATATTTTCTGACCACCAGCCCGATGGCAACTGGGGACCCTCAAGTTCCCCGGCCGATCCACGGGCTCATGGGCGCGCGAGTCCTGCTGTCGAGGATCAGCCGCTACGAGCACGACTTTCAAGATCCCGAGACCGCGGCACGTTTAATTGAAGCCTTCGATCGGTTTCGGGTCGTGTACTTGGGAAGTCCCGGAACGGGATCCCCGGCTCGTGGGGAGGGCGGAGGGAAGGCCGTTTCCCCGGGCGAAGGGGAGCGCTGATCCGCACGAGTTCGTAGGGAAAGAGGTGGCCGGCGTGTCGGATATGGCAACGTACCTGGAGCGAACGCTCTGCGACCTCGTGAGCGTCCGCAGCGTCACCGGCGAAGAAGCGGCGCTCTCCGCGCATATCTTCGAGCATCTCAGCCGGGCGGGGGTCTCCGTCGAACGGGACGAGGAGGGGAACGTCACGGCGGAGATCGGGAGGGGTGACCAGTTGCTCGTAGTAAACGGGCACATGGACACCGTTCCTCCCGTCGACGGGTGGAAGACTGATCCGTTTCGTCCGCGCGTAGAGAACGGCCGAGTGCACGGGCTCGGCGCCTCCGACATGAAGGCGGGACTGGCCTGCATGATGTGGCTTACCCAGCACGTCCGGCCCAAGGTCCGCACGTGGTTTGCGTTCACCAACCACGAAGAAGGCGGATCAATCACCCCCCGCAATGGCGTCCGCCGGCTCATCGGGCGGGTGCGCCCGGATTTTGCGATCACGACCGAGCCGTCGTACGATGATGCCACCGGCCGCCTCTCGATCGGGATCGGGTGCCAGGGGCGGGCCATCGGGCACCTCACCGTGCTCGGTCGCAGTGGGCACTCCTCGGACTGGCGTCGAGCGGACAACGCGATCTACCATGGGGTCGAGGTCATCGCGCGCGTGAAGGGGATCGCGGAGAGCCTTCGCCCGGTCGAGGTGGCACCCGGGATCCAGAGCGTGCCGTCGCTCTCCGTCGTTGCGGCCCAGGCCGGGGTGGCGGACAACATTATCCCCGACCGCCTCCGGCTCACGGTCGACCGACGGCTGTCCGTGGGAGAGGACTTCGGCACTTTTGAGCGCGAACTCCGCGAAGCGGTACGGGGGGTAGAGCATGAGCTGGAGATCAGTCGGCTCTGCCTCCCCACGCTGGCCGATCGGCGCGGACACACACTAGCCGTGGCGAAAGAGGCCCTGGAGAGGACTCAGGGGGCGGCTCCGGTGCAATTCTCGCAGGGCCGACAGGATCTCTCGATCTTCGCAGAGCGCACGCACGATTTCTGCAACTTGGGGCCGGGGTCGATGGGTCAGGGGCACCGGGCGAACGAATCGGCCTCGGTGGCCGGGATGGTCGCGGCGACCACTTCCCTGCAAACGCTGATCGAATCGATCTAACCCGCGCGCTTCCCCTCCGGCGCCCCCGTGCCTGCGACCTCCCGTCTCAACCGAAAGAGTTTGATGCTGGAGAGGCGCTTCCGACCGCCCAGAACGCCGGGACACCGATGGACCCACCCACATCCCTTATCCGATGGTCTTAATGGCCCTGCGTTCCATCCCCACCGCCGCTCCCCTCGGAACCCGTGTGGTTGTTGCTATGGATGTCTCCGGTGGTATCTGGATCGCTGCCACGATCGCTAGAGCCAGTTGGGTGAACAACATCATCGCCACCTGCCCCCTTACCTTTGGAGCCCGTGTGGTTGTTGCTGTGAATGTCTCCGGTGATGTCCGGATCACTCACCTGTTCGCCAGGGTCGATCTGCTGATTCCCATCGTCGCCGCCCGCGCCGTTGCCGCTGGCGCCCGTGTGGTCGTTGCTATGGATGTCGCCATTTACGTCGTGATTGTCCTGCTGGCCACCGTTGCCCTGACCACCGTTGCCCTGACCACCGTTGCCCTGACCACCGTTGCCCTGACCACCGTTGCCCTGACCACCGTTGCCCTGACCACCGTTGCCCTGACCACCGTTGCCCTGACCACCGTTGCCTTGCCCTCCGTTGCCCTGACCACCGTTGCCTTGCCCTCCGTTGCCCTGGGCGCCGTGACCCTCTCCTGAACTTGCGTAAACAATTTCAGCGCCCTTGATACTCAAAAATCCATTGTATGAGAAGAAGAGCGTGGGCAAGGCTAAAACAGCAATTGCACTTGCGATCTTTACAAGCCAAATCCGACTCATTTTGCGTTCCTCCTTACGAAAGATAGGCATCTGTACCCATTGGTGCCTTCGACTCTCCCGCTCTCCCGCGTGCTCCACCCCACTTTCCACCCGTCCAGTTGCGGCGTTACCCTAATGTGTGGTTCTATCAGGAGTTCGTTACGCAAGATCCTTCAATCGATATTCAAATTCGTTCTTCCGAATGACCGGTTTCCGATGAGTTCCGTGTAACGAAAACCGAGATTTGGGCACATATTGATGTCGAGGCGGATGCCTGAACAAAGGATGCGAAGTTGCGGTACATACGGGATAACAGAAAGTGAGGGCAAGTAATTGTCTAGAGAAGGAGGGAGAGACTCATTGCCTCAAGCGCAGCGGGACGGTCCTCCGCACCCGATAGTAGAGGAGCTCAAGCGTTTGTGCGAGGAGCGAAAACTGAGCCAATCGTTTCTAGCTATGAGGCTTCAGGTGAGCGCGTCGCATCTTAATCGAGTCATTGGCTGTAGAGCTCAACCGAGCTCTGCGCTCCTCGAGCGCATTACCAACCTGTTGCGCGCCGAGAACGGGAGGGCCAGAGTCCGTTAGCCCGGCAAGGAGAATACTGGCGGAAGTGAGAGCGCGAGTGGACGCAGAGCAGTTTGCGCGTATTTACGATACCCACTACTCTCGGGTATTTCGATACCTTCTAGGGCGGACACGCAATCCGCACGATGCCGAAGAGCTCGCCGCTGACGTTTTCGCCACCGCCCTGGAGTCGCTGGAGCGTGGAGCCGAGCCTCGACAGATCGGCAGCTGGATTGTAGGGATCGCGGATCACCTGGCGTCGCGGTTCTTCCGGGAACGGATGACAGAGGTCGAACACGCCGAGACGTCGCTCGGCGAAGAGGAGGATCCCGAGGAACTTGCGCTCGGTCAATTGGACAGCCAGGCGCTCTGGCAGTGCTTCGATACCCTGAGTCCGGAGTACCGGCGAATCCTGCTCCTGCGGGTCGTGGCCGGGTTGAGTGCGCGAGAGGTCGCGGAAAGCATGCGCAAAACCGAAGGGGCGATTCGAGTGCTGCAGTTCCGGGCACTGAAAGCACTTCGGAAGAGCTGGATGGAGGCGGAGCGGGACGATGGACGATCACGAACAACGCGCCCATGAAAGGCATTTAGAGCTTTTGTTAAAGAAGTTGCTCGGAGAAGTCACCGACGAGCAATTCGAGACGTCCGGCGCAGACGCCGAGTCACTTGAGGTGCTCGAGCTGCGGGATACAGCTCGGCGGTTGCGGGCGGCTGTTCAGTGGGTGCCGCTCCCGGCAGGACGAAACGCTGTGCGGAGAGCTCTTCTAACCACGGTGCAGCGAGACCGCCGGGGTCCCGCTCCTCTTCGCCAAACACGCGGATGGCAGGTGTGGGTGGGAGTCGCTGCGGCGGTGGTATTGGGGATGTGGGGGATCGGGGCTGGTCTGACGTGGGGCGGGCGTTCCCCCGCAAGCCCGTGGTACGGCGCACGGGTGGCGCTTGAAGAGCTCGAAGTGGCGCTGATCCCGGATCGGCTGGACAAGGGGGAGATGTTGCTCAAGACCACGCGGGCGAGAATCGCGGAAGTGCAAGCGATGGCGGAGGCGGGAGATTCACTGGGGCTGCGCCGTGCCGCCAACGCCCTGGACAGTGAAGCCGGGTGGCTGCACGCGATCATGACCACCCTTTCCGCGACGGACCGAGACCGTTTCACGCGGGATCTCAAGCACATTTGATGCCCGGTCGCCTGCCGAACATGGCAAGGCTAGGAGGAACAGGGATGCGTTGGATGCTGGGCTTGGTGTGGGTTTCGGTGTTGGTCCTTAGCGGGGTTGCCCCCGGATGGACGGCTCAACCAGACTACTCGCTCAATTATCAGTTTTCTGAGGTGCAGCCTCCGGCAAGTCCGGGTGCCATAACGCAAAACGCCGGGAGTGTGGGGGGACTGCATTCCGTCCTTTCGCTGACCGGTAGCGTCCTGCCTGGGTGTTCAGGGGGCGCCGGGTGTGGATCTTTTGCCGTGTCAGTCGCGGGACTTGGGACTTCGCCGAGCGGACAGTTTGGGCAGTTGCGAGGGACGTTTGCCTGTGGCAGCGGTGAGTGCGCCATGACGCTCACCGGCGGCACCGGGGTTTTTAGCAAAGTGGATGCCAGTGAATTTACTTTGAGTTCCACGGGTCGCTCCAATGGGTTGCTGAGCACGTCGATCATCAACCACGGCGCTTGGGTGTCAACAGTCGCGCGGGCAGCAGCGGTGCTCAAGGCGGAGGGGCAACTTCCGGCCGGGCTTACGGTGGGGGATCTTGTGAGCCAGGCTGCTCAAAATGAGAAGGAATTGCAGCAAACGTCTCAACAGCAGGGTCAAAGCGGAGGCAGCAAAGGTAATGGGAAGGGCAATTCTGGCCCCGGCAACGGGAGCGGGAGTGGCAACGGGAGCGGGAGTGGCAACGGGAACGGGAGTGGCAACGGGAATGGGAGTGGCAACGGGAACGGGAGTGGCAACGGGAACGGGAATGGGAGTGGCAACGGGAATGGGAGCGGCAACGGGAACGGGAGTGGCAACGGGAACGGGAGCGGCAACGGGAACGGGAGCGGCAACGGGAACGGGAGTGGCAACGGGAACGGGAGTGGCAACGGGAACGGGGGTGGCGGAGGTCGAGGGCATTAATTGAAGTCTTCCGCGTTAGTCGCTGCCCCGACATATATAAGCGGAGATCGGCGCGCCGACCCGAACGGGCCGGCGTCATGGCGTCTAAATTAAGTCCGGGCTCTCAGTCGAAAGCGAGGGACGTCGAGAGCTCCCGGTTCGCGTCGATCTGCGCCTTCAGGTCCGCGATCTTCTGCTCCGCGGTGGCAATGGCATCGGCGCCAGCGATGAAGCGGCTCGGAGGCGGCTCCTGGCTCGCAATCGTGATGAGCGCGCGCGCGAGCTTCGCAGGGTCCCCGGATTGCTGGCCGTTCTGGGCTTTCCAGTACTCGACGAGGGGCCCTCTGCGTTCGTCGTAGTCGGCGATGGACGGCTCGGCATAGTTCGTCGATTGCTGCGTGAGGAGTTCCGTGCGGAAGAATCCCGGATTGACGATCGTCGTATTGATGCCAAACGGTGCGACCTCGGCATGCAGCGACTCCATCCACCCCTCAAGGCCGAACTTCGACGCGGCGTAAGCCGTCACGAAGTCGTAACCGGCGGCGAGGCCCGCTGCCGAAGAGATCGAGATGATGTGCCCCGAGCGCTGCTTGCGCATCACCGGAAGGACCGCGCGCGTGACGTTCATCGGGCCAATGAGGCTCGTCGCCAATTGCCGATCGAACTGCTCCGGCGTCAACTCCTCGAAGTAGCCGGCGTAGAAGCTCGCCGCGTTGTTTACCAGCACGTCGATGCGACCAAACCGGTCGACTGCGGCCTTTACAGCCGTTTTGGCATCGGCACGGCTCGTGACGTCTAGCTTGACGGGCAACAAGTCGTTCGACTGTCCCAGGGCCTTCGATACGAGGGCGGTGTCCCGGCCAGTGGCCACGACGGCATACCCGACCGCCAGGGCCGCCTTGGCGAAATCGGCACCCATGCCCCGGCTCGCTCCGGTGATGAACCAGACCTTCTTGTTATTCACGACATCTCCATCCTCTCTGAGGCGCGAGACTTGAAACGCTCGATGCGGTACGCGATCTCGGGTCCGTTGTCCCCCTCGTACGCGAGTTGCGCCATCGCCAGGGCGAACGGCTCCAGGTATCTCGCGATTCGCAGCGATCCAGCATCCACGGGTTCAAAGCCGACGTCACGAATCAACGTCGCTGCGATGTCTTTCGCGGCCTGGTCATTGCCGCAGTACATGAGGCTCGGCCGGCGCCGCGTCCGTCGCTTTGCGGCGAACACGCCGAACAAGACCTCACTCGGGACGGTGCTGAACGCCGACACGACGTGGGCTTTTCGAACCTTCCGGGCCAACACCTCCGCACCTGATGACGTGCGAGTGACGGCCAGCCCGGTGTCGTCCGCGTTCATCGGGAGCGAGCAGCTGACGATCACTTTGCCGGAGAGATCGCCGGCCCGCTTCAACACGTCGTTGACCCGCGACCAATGCACGGCCAGCAACAGTAAGTCAGCGTCGCTGGCGGCGTCAGCCGGCGTCCCGGCGCGTGCATTTCCTTGTGCTTCGCGCGCTAGCCGTTTCAGCTTTCGCCCGCTCCGAGCGTAGCTGAATACGACGTCATGTCCGGCGCGCGCGAAGATCGTTCCGAGCTTGCCGCCCATCAACCCCGAACCAAGGATGCCAATGCGCATCTTCAACCTGCCCGTTCAACGATCTGCATCTGCATTTCATTCATGCGGCCGCCGTGAACCTTGAGTTTGGAGAACTCGGCTTCGAGGTCGCTCAGATCCTCAGGCGTCAGCTGAACGTCGAGCGCACTCTCATCAACTGGGATTTCCGGTTTGGCACTTGCATTCCTTCGTCGGTGGAACCCGGTTCGTTCTTTGCCACCGGAGCCCTCTCCGGCGGTCCCACGAAAGCCGGTTTGTGCTATCCTGAGACCCTCCACACTCGGCACAGCCGCACTGACGGCCGATTTACCGGTCACCACTCCGACCTCCGGTCCTGGCCGTTCGATTGGTAGCAACAAAGGCGCTGCTATCCCGCCGGCACCGACAGTGTCGTAAGCCGCTGCACGATCGCCCCGAACAGTCGTCGCGTGAGGTGCCCTTCCGCCAGCAGCAGCCAGTAGTATCGGGCGTGTTTCACGAGCCGGCCACCCGTCTGCATCAGCCGCTGCTGCAGACTCGTCAGCGACCAACTGTCGATCCGCTTCAGCAACCCGAGCCGCCGCCAGAGGTTCCCCAGATTGTACGCAATGATGCTCAGCCACAACCGCACCTCATTCGCCCGGAACCGGTGGCAACTCAATCGCGTCATCTTCACTGCCTGTTTGCCCTCCTTGATCCACTGCTCCGCCGTCCCGCGTTTATTGTGGAACCGCACCACCGCCCGGCTGTCTGTCGCCAAGGTCGTCACGATGAAGCCCACTCGAGGAAACAGTTCCCCGCAGTGGAACTCGATCTTCGCCACTACGCGCCGCGCGATCTTCCAACTAGCGGCCTGGTACCGAAAGCTCGTGAACCGCACCACCGGCTTGTGACTGGGGCGCCCGACCGGCCGCGTGAGCAGTTCCGCGATGGCCCGCTCCAAGATGTCGTTGGAGGAGATGCGGATGGCGTACGTTGCGTTCCGCGTCTCCAGGGCTTCGTAGAGCTCCGGCTTGGCAAAACCGGCATCGGCCCGGACGACTACGTCCTTGCCCGGCCGCTGCTGCCGCTCGAGCTCGGGCAGCAGCACCTGGTCCCACTCCTCGGCGCTGTGGACGTTGCCCGGTCGCAGCTTTGCCGCCAGACAGTCGCCCTCCCGATTGAACAGCAGCAGCGGATGGTAGCAGGTCGACGCAAAGTGCCCGTTGTAGGCGCTCTGCTCCTGCTGGCCGTAAACAGGGATCTCCGTACTATCGAGATCGAGCACCACCCGCTGCGGGGTGTCCACGGGGTCTACCCGTGCGATCAGCTCCCGATTGAGCGCGGCCAGCCCGGCCAGATTCTCATCTTGGGTCAACAACTCCGTCTCGAAGGAGTGCGCCCGGGACGTTAGGGCGGCCCCGCGCTCCCAACGCTGCTCCGACCCGATCAGCCGGAAGGTCGGATCCCGGGAGAGGCGTTCAGCATCATTCACGTCCTCGTACCCCGCCAATCGGCGGGAGACCGATTGCCGGACCAGGTCAGCGAGCGGGAACTGGGTGTTCGAGCCTCGCGGATCGGTCAAGTGCTGTGTGATGAGGGTGCTGAAGCCCAACCGCTCGTCCAGTTCGCGGACGAGGATCAGGCCACCATCGGAGGTGACCCGCGACCCCTGGAACTCGATCTTCAACGCGGTGTTGAACGAGAGCTGAAAGGGCTGGTGTTGGGCTTCACCCATTGGGTATGCACCTCTCCAGCGCAAGCATCGCGCTCAAACCCGTATCAATAAAGACATTCGACGTGTCCGCGAGGTTCTCAGTGCGCAGCCAAATCGGAAATCCGGGTTAATACAGAGGGTCGCTGCCTTGCCGAAGATGTTTGTTAGCGTGACGCTACAGACGATCTGCCGGGCGGGATTGTCGAAAAAGGAAGCCGATAAGCCACAATGCGTCGCGACGACGTTCTGCGGAAGAGAGTATCTCCTCTGGGCGCCTCCTGACGCAAGAGGTGGTGGCAGTATGACGACCTATTTTCTTCCCATCCATAGAGCTTTCTCAGAAGATTGTTCGTCGCAAAATCATCCAAACGAATGAGCCTTGAGCCATGCACTCGGGGTATTTACATCTTGAAGGTTTTGTTTATCGTTCGACTTGGATGACGGAGGGGTTCCATGCGACAGCTTCTGGTAATCGCCACATTGGTTTTGAGCCTCGCAGGTCCTAGTCTGGCGGTCTCAAATGCGGCTTTGCCCTACGATCTTAAACTATCCGGGCCACTCGGACTGCTCCCGGGAAAAGCGCACGTGCTGTCGGGTAGCTCATTCGGTGGGGTCCCGGTCACGGGGACCATCACCGGGACTTCTACCGCGGGTTCGTTCAACCTGTATACAGACGGGAAGCTATTTGCCTCAGGCACGTATTCATGTGCCTCCGCATGCACCTTCACTGGAACGATAGCAGGGAAGAGCGTTAGCGGCATGAGCCTCACTTCGTCTACGTCGTCGTTGCATCACTCATCTTTGACGGTCACTGGACTCGCCACCGCAAGTGCGTTTTCGAACCATGGGGCGTGGGTTTCTTCTGTCTCCCACTGGGCGAACGCAAATCTGCCTGCCGTCCAGCGGGGTCGGGTGGTCTCCGGCGCGGCCAAGATTGAAGGGCCTCTTGCTTCTGGAAAAACTGATCCAGCTCATGGGCGGAGTCAAGCCAAGGGGCAGGACGAGGACAAGGGGAAAACCAACGACAGTGACAACGCCATCGGGAACACGAACGGCGGCAGCGACGACGATGGACATGGAAACCACGGGGGTAGCGGAAACAGCGGAGGTAACGGGAACGGCGGGGGTAACGGGAACGGCGGGGGGAGCGATCACGGCAAGCCGTAGGGATCGGAACATTTCGAGTACGGGAAGAGGGGATAGGAGGAGGGGTCCTATCTCCTCTTACTTTTGGTCGACACGGCAAGGTTTAACTGAACGTATGCGTGTTCTAGCGGTCGCCCTGCTCAGCATATGACGTGTCCAATTCCAAAGAAGGCGGAGCACAAAAATTTTCACTGCTGGCTCTCCCCGTGCGATGCCGCAAAGCGTAGCTGTGTTGCCCGTACCAGAATCTCAACACTCAGCTGGGCTGATCTATTGCAATTCGCTGCGCAGGGGAATGCTGACGTCTAGGGCGGCGGGAAGCGGGGCATCACTTGGGGGGAGTAGAGGGGCCGGAGAGACGGACGGCTGGGCGCGATTAGCCGTTCGATCTCCGCTATGTCCGCGCTGAGGCCTTGCATGGAATTTCGGCATCAGGGGGACGTTTCGTCGCAGCCCAGGAGGACCAGGTGCGTCCGATTCACCGAAGGTACCGCAGGGGATATCTTGCGTTCCGTCGTCCCATGCGCACCCAACGCGGATTCTCAATCCTTGAAGTCACCATTGCCCTTGTGATAGTGGCGGTCGTCATCACAGCCGCGTGGGGGTGGCAAGGTTCATTGATCACACGCCGCTTACAGAATGCTACATACCTGCTGGAAGGAGATCTCCGCTGGGCCCAGCAGATGGCAGTTTCAAATGCCGGGAACGGTCCGCAGGTCGAACTATGTTTTCGGGCAGACGGATACGACCTGTATTCGACCGTATATGGGGGAGGAGATGTTCTGAACATCAACCCGGCCAGCTACACGGCTACTGCCGGGTCGCGATTCAAAAGTGTCAATAGCGGACAAGAGTATGCGCTTGGGATCCAGATCACTCCGCCGAGCCAGGGGACGATTCCCTGCACCATCGACCCCACCCGCGTGGCCATTGCCTTCCTGTCCTCGGGGCAGCCCCTCTTCGCCGATACGAACTCCCACGCGATTACCCTGACCCTTCGAGGGCGGTCGTACCTGATTACCATTCAACCATATACGGGCCTGGCGACGGTGAGCGCCCAATGACACCGCGTGGAGACCGCGGATACCAGTTCCGGGCGGTGCGCATGCGTGTGGGCGGGTTCTCGACGCTGGAAGTGCTCGTTGCGCTCTCCCTGATGGCCGTGGTATCGCTGGTGTCGCTGGCCTATACATCGAGCGTGCGGACATTCAGCACCGTGGCACTGGGACTGATCGGAGAGCATTCCCCGGCGGGCCAGCAAATGGCTGCGCGACTGCGTACGGTAGGCAGCGAGTGGATTCAAGCTCAAATGGAGTACGCTCGGCAATTGGGGTACGAAGGGTTGTGCGCATCGTCCAACTGCACTTTTTACACTCCCTTCACGGATTGTTCCGGAGCAACGCCTCAAAGCCCACCACTATCGGAGGGCCCGGCTCAACCGCCTGAACTGCCCTATGCTCGAATTGTCGTGACCTGGGATCCAAACACCCCGGTCGATTCCAGCACCAATCCGGCGACGAACTATCTGCAACTTATTGAAGTGGACCTTTATCGGTCCCAAGCAGACTGTCAGGCTCAGACATCGTTCATGACCGGGTACACATCGGTGAGCATCCGATGATCCGCGGCCCAGTCAACGCCATGCGGGATGGGCAACAAGGGACAACGCTGATGGATGTTTTGGCGGCGCTGATGCTTTTGGGCGTTATGGCTTTGGGGGTTTTCTTGGCGTTTCGGGCCAATCTGACAACCTGGCTGACCATCCAGCAATATGCCGAAGAACAACAGAACGGCCGTGTTGTCGTGAACAGGCTGGCGCGCGGTCTCCGAATGCTCGGCTACAATTACACCCCATCGGCCACAAGCCCGGCCGTCATCTATGGGGGGCCCAACGAAGTGGACTTCTTCGCGGACCTCGATAATACCGGAACCCCGCAGTGCTACCGGTTCTATTTGAACGGTGGCATCGTCTACCAGGCAAAGGTCACCGGGTCCGGATGCAATGCCACGATTACGTCCGCAGTTGGACAGCCGTTGACCGCAGCGAGCGAAGCCAAGGTGCTGACCTTCACCGAACTCGACTTTTCATATTGGAGCGCCGCGGATCTTGGAGGTGGGCAATTGACCGACAACCCGCTGACGATCAATGACCGCAGTCTGATCCGCCGGGTCGCGATTACGGTGCGGGTAAAGGGGCTGTCGACCAGTGAAAACCCAGTTACGATCACGACCCAAACCGTCGTGCGGCAAGGTGGGTAGGTCCTTGTCCCAACCGCGGCGTTCGCCGAAATGGGAGCGGTTCCACTCTGAGTCTGGCATAGCCATGCTCTTGGCGATCGCCTTCATGCTCATTACGGCGCTTATCGTCGTGGCGATTTCAAACCTCACGATCTCCGAATTGGGCGCTTCCCGAACCCTCGATAAGGGAACCCAGGCGTTCACGATTGCCGACGGTGCGGTGGAGCGGGCGGTCGCCGTGCTTCGTCTTGACAAGGATTGGAGCGTCAAGGTCGGTGCGACCCAAAATATCGATACGAATGGGGTAAATTTCAAGCCGCTCGTGGATCAGTTTCAACCCGGGGGCGGAAACGCTGTGGGGCAGGGGTTTCCGGCGGGGAACCCCATCGGAACCTACAGCATCGAGGTTCGGGAAGCCGCGGTAGACCCCACCAACAACATTTGGGTCCGCACGTTGGGCACATATGGTGGGGTATCTCGGTCACTTGAGGTGGAGCTCCATCGATTGACCCCCGCGGATTTTTCTACGTACTCCGCAGGTACGTACTCCGCCCTGAAGGGAGGAGGCGGCAATGTCACGATTCACGGGTCAGCGTATTTCTACTCGGACCTCCTGATTAAAGCCGTTCAAACCGGGTTCTACAACGACCGGGCGATCAATATTGGCGACCCCGCGCCGTACACAAACCAGCTCTTTGTAAGAGGAACGCTCGACATGTCCAAAGGCAACGCGTCCATCGGGACTTCCTCGCAGCCAATGTGGGGAGTCCATGCGACGCACATCAACAACATGTCCAAGAACGTCTACACCGACGAGCTGGACAATGTGGTCCCAGTGATCTCGTACCCGAACGTCGCCGGCTACATCGCCTGCCTGACGGGTCAGCCAGGGTGTCCTGCGGGCGTGACCGCGACATCTCCCGGGAATGCTTTGTCGACCACAACCGGGCCAATGGTGATCTGCACCGGGGTAAGTCAGCCCTCGACCACTACCGACCTGACCTTCAGCGGAACCTATTTCTACGTCCCAACACAGGGGAATGCCAACTGCGCTGCCGCTCCACCGACGGTGTCGGCGTACATGCTGCTTTGGGATCCCTCTAAAACCGTCCCGTTGACGCTGAATAGCAGCCAGGCGGGGACGCCGCTTCTCGTGCCTGGGGTGATCACCACTCAGCAGGCGGTCACTTACACCGGGAAGGGCACCTTGGTCGCCGCAAATATCAACGGCCAAACCAATGCCCTGGATACAAGCAACGGGGGACAGATCCTGGCCCAAAATCCCGCCAGCGGCACGGGCGATATTCTCGGCTGCGGATATACAAATTCGAGCAGCATGCCGACGACAGACCTCTTGGGGTTCATCGTTGGTGGTAGCGCCACGATGCAGGGAAATAGCACAAAGTGCAATCAGGAACAGGATGTCGCCCTTGTGGTAGGGGAAACACCCAGCACCAATATGTTTACATCAACGAAGAACGTACAGATTTTCGGTATGGTCGTGACAGAGCAGTTAGACACTACGCAAAACCCGGACTTTTGGCAGGTGCCCGGGTTGCAGCAGGCTCTTCCCACACCGATGTTGCAAGTGCTTTCGGCTACGGGTGCCCAGCCCGTTACGATCGTGCGCTGGCACGAACTTACGCCGCAAGAATAAGGGCTGCGACGCGTCGACCGTCAGGGGAGTAATCAAGCCAGGAAAAACCTACGGGCGCTCCTCTGGGGGCGCCCGTAGGGAGAATCTCCTTCCGGTTACCGACTACTCAATGATTGGACAGTCTCCGGAGTCGATCTTATCGTTTCCGCCGGCCCCCAAAAACATCTCGCCCGTGTGGCAGTTGCTGTGCTCATCTCCGTTGGAATCATCGGCCTGGACGATGCCGATCCCCTTGCCACCGAACGAGAAACTGCCGTAGGAGAAGCCAATTGCCGGCATCGCCACTACTGCCATGACCCCCAACATCCGTGCCAACCAAACTCTCCGCATCGCATACCTCCCGCGCCGCGCCCTACGAATCGGGTTGACCCACCGTCGCTGATCCCGCTCTGCCGTCATGCGTCGCTGGATTGCGCCGGCGCCACGATGGGCGCGCCAATGTGTGTGGCTCCTTAATCTATGCCCCGAGAACTTCCAACACAGATCCCCCTGATGCTCACACCTTGCTGTCCCGGAGCGCGATTGAACCTCGCAAAAACATCCTTCCCGATCTTGAACAGTTGTTCGACGCCACAATGGGAGGGCATTTGCCCCCCTGCACCCTCCTGATGGCAGATTTCCTGCTGCGGGGGCCTGTGGAGCGCTGGATAAGCAACGCTGGGATCTGCGTGGACGAACACCGCCCGCGTTCTATCTTGGGCGGGCCGTGAGATCAGAAGCTCACGTTTACACCTGTCGCTCGCCGCTCGGATAATCCTATGATGCGGTGACGGGTTGTCCTGTGGGGGGCTTGAACCGTTCGAAGGGATTGCGGCAGGACCGGCAGAGATAGGTGGCCCGGCACAGCGTCGGGCCGAACAAGCTGTCGAGCGCCACGTCTGCTGACCCGCAGTATGGGCAGGTCGGAGGCTCGCTGAACCAGCACCTCGGCACGGCAAGACCGTACGCCGCCAGACGCTCCCGCCCGCGGGAAGTCATTCGGTCCAACGACCACGGTTCATCGTAGGTATACTCGACGGTCGCCTCCCGCACGCCGGGGAGGGCGCCGAGCGCCCCACGAACCCGCGCGCGGATCACATCAAGCGCCGGGCACCCCGTCCAGGTCGGCACGAGCCGTACGGCGACGCGATCGCCTGTCACCCGGACCTCTTGGACGAGCCCCAAGTCTGTGATCGCGATCGGCAGCTCGGGATCCTCGATGCTACCGAGGATTCCCCAGACCGCATCTTCCAGTATCGTGGTCACCAGCGTGCCTCCGGGTCGGACCGCCGTACTTCCGTCAGGTGCGCATGAAGCCGGTCGAAGTCGGGGGTGTGCCTCCCCTGCCGCCCTCCCGTCCTCGGCGGCGAGGCGGGGACGATTAAGCCGCACGCCTCGATCACGGGGCACACCTCGGCTTCCCAGCGCTGCCGCTGGGCATCCGGCCCCGCCTTGAGGATTCCCGTGGCGAGAAGCTGCGCATCGATCTCAGTGGCTTCGAAGAGGCCGAGGGCGTCCGGCCACAGGGCTTCGAGGGCCGTCTGCACCCGGGTGTGACCTTCGTCGCTGCCGCGGCTCATGCGGGTGAGCCAGGCGTCGGCGAATAGGGCGTGATACTGCTCCTCGCGCAGCAGCGCCTTCGCCAGGCCCGCCACGGGCTCTTGGCCCGATACGCTGACCCACTGGAGCCGCGCAGCCTCGTATCGTTCGTAGAGGACGAGGCGGAGGATGCTGGACTCCCAGCCGCCGTTCTCCCGCTCGGTGAGGATCGCATTGAGGTACTGTGCGGGAGCCCGCCCGAAGGCAAGGTGGTCTCCTCCGCCCTCCTCGCCGTCACTGATCTGTCCGTAGAAGGCTCGCGCGTGCCCGATTTCCTCCTGGGCGATGCTGCTCATCGCCACGTCGCTCTCGATGTCAGGGCCGAAGCCCGTCCATTCGGAGTGCCGGTGGCCGATGACCAGCTCATCATCGGCCGCCCTCAGAAGCGACTCGCGAAATGCCGCCCGAATCGCGGGATCGGCGATCGCGGCCAGGGTGCCGCCCACCTACTGATCCTCGTCGCGGTGCGACAGGCGCCAGGCGCTTCCGTAGACCTGCTGCTGTTTGCGGTAGGAGCCGCCGAAACGGTAGCTCTTGTCGGTCGCCGAGTCGAACATATGGACGGCCGAGGCGGTTGTTGCGTGGATCTCGTCTGCCCGCACCACCCAGAGGTTCACGCACGGATCCCGGCGCGTGTAGTTCTCCTTGGCGACGACGAGGGCCATCTCCGCATCGGGGGCGTGCACATCGCCGACGTGGACGTGGGGGTCCCGCGTGCGCGCTTGGAGGAACACCGCCCACACGTCGTGCGGCGCGTCCAGGCGTCGCTCCCAGATCGCATCTCGCTCGGCCGCGGTTTCCGCCCTTCGCTCCGTGGTCATGCCGCGGCCGCCCATCGGCTGACTGCTTCCCGGATCCAGGCGTGCTGGCGATAGAATTGTTGCCGGAGCCCGAGGCGTTCCGCGCTCTTCGGCCCGCCGTTGCGGCCCACCCGTTTCAGTTCCTCCCAGTCGGGCTCGGTGTAGACGTACCGCTCCTCCGCCTCTACCCAACGCAGGTGGGGGTCGGGGACTTCGAGCCCGTACTCGAGGATGATCGGAATAAAGCGACGCAGGAACTGCTGGCGGAGTTCTTCGTTGGACTTAACCTTGATCCGCCAGGCCAGCATCTTCGCGGTGTGGGGTGAGACCCGATCGGGCATCCCGAAGAAATGCATGATCGGGGTCCACCACCGCCGCAACGCGTCCTGCAACATTGCCCGCTGCCGGGGGGTGCCCTCCGCAAGCGATCGCCATACGTCGAGGCCGAGCTGGATGTGGAAATCTTCCTCATAGCAGATCCGTTTCAGCACCCGCGAATACGGCGCGTAGGAGCAGGACCGCAACGCCCCCTGCGTCTGCATCGCCGCGCCGTCTACGAAAACCTGGATGATCGCGACATCCGCCCAGGTCTCCGCGGGATAATGGAAGACGTTGTGGAAGCGGGCACGACCGGCGACCAGCTCCGCGATCATCTCCTCGCGGGTGCCTCCCAGGGTTTCCGCGACCCGATACAGGAGCATCCCGTGGCCGACTTCGTCCTGCACCTTCGCCGTGAGCGCCATTTTCCGGGCCAAGGTCGGAGCCCGCGGGATCCATTCCCGCTCGGGGAGCGCCCCCATGATCTCGGAGTTCGCGTGCATCTGGATCAGGCGCCTGGCTTCGAACCGGTATTCCTCCGGTATCCACTCCCCGGCTTCGATTTGATCTCCCGCCGCAATCCGTTCGGTGAAGCGGGCGAGGAGCACCGGATCGTCTTGGGTGTCTGGGCGCGTGTCCACGGTGGGTCACCTACATGTGACAGTTTTTGTGCGATCGGTCAATTCTCGTCACATATAGTATCCGCGCCACTGAGGGATCTGTCAATCGACAAAATGTCAGGGTAGGTCAATCGCCGTACTTTTCCCGGAGCCGCTTGGAAAGGCGGAGCATCAACTGCATCCGTTCGAACTGGCCGGCCCATTCCGCCGTCACCGCCGAGAGCAGCGCGGGGCCCGGCGGGACGATCCCCGTGGGGCACGCCGGGCCGAGCCGGTCGGCGGCCATCTGCCGGTAGGTTGCCAGGGTGCGGTCGCCGTACCGGCCGCACTCGTGGTCGTCTTCGCTCAGGAAGATCACTGCCGGGACGCGCCGGCCGGCGTTCATCGACAAGGCATCCTGCGCGGCGGGCTGAACGTCCCGATCGACGAATCGCAGGCCGATCTTGGGATTCTGCTCGGCGATGCGCGCCAGGATGGGGCACTGGTTCACGCAGTCGCCGCACCAAGCGCCGGCGACGCACAGCACGCGCATCTCACGGACGAAACCGGCAAGCAGCTCTCGGTGCTCGCCGGTCAGGCTGACGCTGTCGTAGACGGCCTGCCAGCGCTTCTGCTGATCCGGGGTGGCATGCTTCGCGAGGAAATCGCGGTAGCTCAGACCTTCGGCAAAGACCTTGCCCCATTCCATCAGTTGAGCCCCCTCTCCACCGGGCGTGATCTGATATGGTCGAACGCCGACGATCGTTGCCCAATTTCCCCTGCCCGCCCTCGCCGGTGAGCGGAGCTGGGCGAGGGCGCCTGGTCGAGGAGAGGGTGGTGCGTGCCCCGAATCCCTTTCGCATGAAAATCGCCTCGATCGTCTGCACGCCGCTGGCGGCGACCCCGCCTCGGCCGGTGCAGTTTTCCATCGGCACCTTCTCGACGTTCTATGCGGCGCTTGTGGAAGTCCGCACCGATGGTGGGCTGGTGGGTGTCGGAGAGTGCATCGTCCGCCGCGCTCCGGAGGTCGTGACCACGATCGTGGACCGTCTGCTGGCGCCTCCGCTCATCGGTCGTGACCCCTGGGACGTGGAGGGCCTCTGGGATGACATGCTCACCCTGCTTCGACGGTGGGGGCATTCACGCGGGTTCGTGGTCGAAGCGATGAGCGGGATCGACATCGCGCTGTGGGACCTGCTCGCCCGATCCGTGGACAAGCCCCTCTACAAGTTCCTCGGGGGGGCGGGGCGCGACCGGGTGCGGTGTTACGTCTCCAAGGTGTATTTTGACGAAATCCCCAGGATGGCGGACGAAGCCCGGAAACTCGTCGCCGCGGGACACACCGCGATCAAGGTGCAGCTGGGATGGCCGTCGGCCCGCGGCGGTCACCACGCCGACGTGCAGACCGTGCGCGCGATCCGCGAGGCGGTCGGCCCCCGGGTGGAGATCATGCTCGACGCCAACGGCGCGTATGACGTCGGCACCGCCGTCCGCGTGGGGCGCCAATTGGAAGAGTTCAACGTCGCCTGGTTGGAGGAGCCGGTGCCGGCGGACGATCTAGAGGGGTACGCCCACCTTCGGCGCTCGGTGCGGATTCCGCTCGCTGCGGGGGAGACGGAGTTCGGTCTGTACGGATTCCGCGATCTCATCGCGCGCGGGTGCGTGGACGTCCTCCAACCCGAGGTCGCGCGAATCGGCGGCGTGACCGCCGCGCGGCGGTTGTGGGCGCTCGCCCACGCCCACAACCTGTTGTATGCGCCCCACACGGGGTTCAGCGGCGGCGTCGCCCATCTCGCTTCCCTCCACCTCGCCGCGGCCGCCCCCAACTTCTATACCTATGAGTACATGGGTACCGCTTACATTCAGAATCCGCTCCGGGACATCTTTACGGTCCCCTTCCCCGCCCCGCAAGACGGGCTTATTGCCCTCCCTCAGGCACCCGGGCTGGGGTTGGACGTCGACCGCGAGGCGATTCGACGCTACGCGATGCGCTAACCAATACGATGGTTCGACGTGGAGCGACGCCCGCGTGCATCACCGCGCGCCGGCACGGCTCCGCGCGCACGTATCGCACTCGCAGATCTCGCGCAGAAACTTGAAAGTGTAGATGCCCGTGAGGTGACCATCCGACCACGTGAATTTGAGGGCGTACGCCCCGACCCGCCCGATCTCTTTGGGGTGGATGCCATCGGAGACCTTGGAGGGATCGAGGCGCTGTTCCCCGGTCCACTCATCGACACACAGCGCACACGGGCACCGCTCCCGCAGCAAACGGAAGGCGTGTCGGCTGCGGTGCCCGTCGTCCCAGGCCATGACGAGCACGCCGGGAGGCTCTTGGGCGATCTCCAGCGGGACCGGTGTGCGCGCCACTCACATCACCGCGGGTCCGTGAAGGAACGAGGGGTGGGCGGGCGGCCTCACCGGCCGCTACGCTCCTTTGACCGCGCGATTGGCGGCCTTGAAGCCGACTTTACTATGCGTGCCGTCGCAGAAGGGCTTGTTGATGGACCCGCCACACCGGCACAGGGCGACCGTTTCTTTCAGAATCTCCCAGGTCTTCCCGTCTGGGTCGATGATCTTCGCCGGGCCCTTAACGAGGTACGGTCCGTTGTCGAGCGGGGTAATCGTTGCCTCTGCCATTGGCAGTACCCTCCCTTCGATCTTGGACAGATCACGCGATGCGGTTTGTCTCGTTCTTCTGGCGAAACGCTCGCTGGGGTGCATCAATTCCAAATCTCTGTGCGTGCACGACCGCCCGCTCCCACTGGTTGCCCGCAGGACCGGAGCCCCGAGGAGCCGAATCCTGCACGTCGTTCCACGTGACAGTCAGATTGGAGGATACCGTGAATCCAGAAGCGCCGCCCACAGCAGGGACGCATCGCATTCACCTGAGCGTGAACGGTCGATCGCACGACGCCGTCGTGGCCCCGCGCCGCACCTTGTTGCATCTGTTGCGCGAAGACCTACACTTGACCGGCACCAAAGAGGGATGTTCGGTCGGGACGTGTGGGGCGTGCACGGTGCTGGTTGATGGGAAGGCGATGCTCTCCTGCATGCTCCTGGCCGTTCAAGCGCACGGCCGGTCCGTGGAGACTGTGGAGGGCGTGGCTCAGCAAGAGGAGGCGGATCCGCTCCTGGCCGCCTTTATCGCGCACGATGCGTTTCAGTGTGGGTTCTGCACGCCGGGTCAGATCATGGCGCTGCGGGGGCTGTTTCGCCAACGGCCCAAGGCCTCGGCAGAGGAGATCCGGCGGGCGGTGGAAGGCAATGTCTGCCGCTGCGGGGCCCACCTGCGGGTCCAGGCTGCGGCGCTGGAGGTGGCCGGGCGGGTCGGTGCCGGCAAAAGCGGGTGAGGTATGGCGGTTATCGCAGAAGAGCACGTGGAGGGGTAAATGCCGCGGATCATCAAGCAAAAGATCGAATTTGAGGGACGGGTCGAAGAGCGCGAGGTCGTTATCGAGGGGGATGACCTTCCCATCTGGACGGCGGATGAGCCGTTCACCGTTGTGGGCACGCCGGTCACGCGGGTCGACGGCCAGGAACGGGTGAGCGGCGCCGCCCGATATACCGTGGATCTCTATCCTCCGGGGATGCTCCATGGAGCCGTTCTGCGCAGTCCCCACGCGCACGCGCGCGTGGTGCGGCTGGACACCGCGAAGGCCGAGCGGTTCCCTGGAGTGCGCGCGGTGCTCTCCCACCTCAACGCCCCCAAGATTCGCTGGTACAATGGGGCGAGCTGGCTCTTTGATCCCGAGCTGCGGTATGTCGGCGACGAGATCGCCGCCGTCTTTGCCGATGACGCGGAGGCCGCGCGTGACGCGCTGGATCTGATCGAGATCGACTACGAAGTGCTCCCGCACGTGATCGACGCCGAGGCGGCGATCCGGCCGGGGGCGGTGCTCGTGCACCCCAGCGGGAACATCCTTGACGGCGCCCCGGAGCGCTATGAGCGCGGGAACGTCGCGCAGGCTCTCGATCGCGCCGACGCCACGGTCGACCTCACCGTTCATACCCCGGATCAGCTGCATCACAGCATGGAGACCCACGGCTCCCTGGTCGAGTGGTCCGGCGATCGCCTGACGATCTGGGATTCCACGCAGCATATCTTCGGGGTCCGTCGGCAGCTCGCCGGCGCCCTGAAGATCCCCATGGACACGGTCCGTGTGGTCAGTCCGTTCATGGGTGGAGGGTTCGGCAGCAAGAACGGCGCCGGGAAGTACACGGTGATCGCGGCGCTAGCGGCGCGCCTGGCCGGGCGGCCGGCCCGCCTCTTCTACACGCGAATCGAGGAGAGCGAAGCCGCGGGAAAGCGCCCCCGCAGCATTCAAAAGATCCGGTTGGGCGCTCGCCGCGATGGGACGCTCACGGCAATCGATTACTGGGGGCTATCGAACGTCGGGGCCTACCGCGCGGTCACGACGCCGCTCAGCGGCCCGGCTAAGGAACTGTACGCCTGCCCCAACGTCCGGACGGACACCGCCTCCGTGTTCACCCACACCGGGCCCGCGGCGGCGTTCCGGGCTCCAGGGTACGTGGAGGCTACCGTCGCGCTCGAGTGCGCGGTGGAGGCGCTCGCGGACCAACTCGGGCTGGATCCGGTGGAGGTGCGCGTGCGGAACCATGCCGACGAGGATCAGGTGCAGCGACGTCCGTATTCGAGCAAGTTTCTGCGGGAGGCCTATCGGCTCGGCGCGCGGTCGATCGGGTGGGAGCGCCGGAGGCCGACCCCGGCCGGACCGACCCTCGACGGGACGAAGCGCCGGGGAATCGGCATGGCCGGTCAGCTTTGGGGGGGGGCGGGCTCGCCGCCGGCGTACGCGGAGATCCGGCTGAACGTCGATGGGACGGCGGAGATTCGGATTGGAACCCAGGATATCGGAACGGGCGCCAAAACGGCCCTCACCCAGATCGCCGCCGAAGTGCTTAGTTTGCCGGTTGGTCGGGTGCGTCTCATCCTCGGGGATACGGACCTTCCCTACAGCCCGCTGTCCGCGGGCAGCCAAACGATCGCGTCGTGTGGTCCCGCCGTGCGCATGGCGGCGGATGAGGTGCGCAGGCATCTGCTCGATGCCGCGGCTTCGGTGCTCGAGGCGGCCCCCAACGATATCCGGCTGCAGGCCGGGGAGCTGCACGTCGCGGGGGTTCCCGATCGAAAGATCTCGATCTCCGAGCTGACCGGCCGCATGGGGAACTTTACCATCGCCGGGCGCGGGTTCCGGGGCGCCAACCCAAGTGACGTGACGATCCGCACCTGGGGTGCCCAATTTGCCGAGGTCGAGGTGGACACCGAGACGGGGGAAGTGACCGTCCTCAAAATCGCCGCCTGCCACGACGTCGGTCGGGTGATCAACCCTTTGCAATTCGAGAGCCAGATCCAGGGGGGCGTGATTCAGGGGTTGGGGTTCGCTCTCAGTGAGGATCACGCCACCGACCCCGAGACCGGTACCGTGCTGGACGTGGGGTTCGACGGCTATGCGGTGCCTCGGGTCTCGATGATTCCGGAAATCGAATCACTGGCGGTCAATATTCCTGACCCCGTGGCGAACAATCTGGGGGTGAAGGGGGTTGGTGAGCCGCCGATCATTCCCACCGCGGCCGCGATCGCCAACGCCGTCGCCAACGCCCTGGGGGTCCGGATCACGGACCTGCCGATTACCCCGATGAAGGTTCTGCGTGCGCTCGGGCGAGTCGGGTAACCCCCATGCCTCATCCCTGACAGAGGGCGGTTGCGGAGGCACCACTCGCGCCGGCGGAATCGGCATGGAAACCCTGGGGTCCTCGGGTGTATATCGCTCTCCCCCCGGGGCGCATCCCACGATCGTCCTCAGCGCGGCCTTGGAATGGAAGATTTACTTGAGGTACTCCTCTCGAACTGGGTAGAAAACTTCCGCCAGTATCACGCGGTCCTTACCGGTGCGCAATCCGTGGGCGGTGCCGCCGGGGATCGCGTACATGTCTCCCGGCCTCAGCGTGCGCTTTTCGTCCGCGATCCAGAACTCAAGCTCGCCCTCAACGACCAAGCCGAGTTGTTCGTGAGGGTGGGAATGGGTCGGGACCTCGATGGTCGGGGCCAACTCCGCGTGCATGAGCATCGCCTGTTGACCGGCGAGGGGTTTGATGGTCACACCCTTCATGATTTCCTTGCCGGGCAGCGTCCTGACTGATGTAAACACGTGCTTCCCGTTCATGCGATCCCCCCGCTTCCCTGCCGGGCTGGTCTTTTGGCGCCAAGCTGACTCCTGCAAAAACACCGCCGGAGGAAGCCCACGGGGCTTTCGAGGGAAGGTAAGAGGTTACCTTTCTTCCTTTCGCCTTCGATCTTTCGCCGCGGGAGGATTTCCTGTTCTGTGCCCAGCAGGGGGGGCACTTTCCTGTAGCCATGGTGCTTACATTCTTCACCGTCTGGGAGGCTCAGTACTTGGGGGGCTTGTCGTGAAAGTTCCCGTGGTGTGCATGTTGGGTCCCCATGAAAGCCCGTTTCTCAAATGTGGAGAGACGATCCGCGACGGCTCCTTCTGGACCTGAACTCGCGGTTGCGCAGCCTATGTCGATAATTTCCCTCCGGACGTCATTGCTTGCGGCGGTGGTGGCGATCGTCTCCCAACGGCATCCTCGATCGCGATCCTGGAAAGCCTCAGGGCTGCACGAGCGTCAGGGGAGCCCCGTCTCAAGCTTGTGGAGAAGACGGCCGGCCCCCACCATCTCCGCTTGGGTCTCCAGGTACCGGGCGTCGTGCCCTTCGTGACTCTCGATCGACCGCAACTCGAGCGGATACAGCCGAATCGCCTCCCGCAGCGGCGGGATGGCCTCCTGGCGGTCGCCTCCGCCGACGAGCGCCTCCCCCAGCCACATCCGGTAAGCGGGGGCGTAGGGGTCGAGGACGATCGCCTGTCGGAGGGCGGCAGCGGCTTCGGCGTAGCGCCCTTCGGCCTGCCGCAGGCGGCCGAGGGCGGCCCGCGGGTAGGCCTCCCAGGGATCCAAGCGTGCGGCCCGCTCGTAGAGGTCGGCCGCCTGCTCCCTCCCTGTCCACCACGGTCCCATCGCCGAATCGATGCGGCGCAGGTAGAGATCGGCCAGGAGATCGCCGCAGTACGGTGGGATGATTCCGTTGAGCGGATCGGCGGTCATCGCGGCGCTGAAGAGGCGTACCGCCTCCGCGTACCCCCCGGCTTGCACCTGCGCGGTCGCCTCCGCGTGCAGGCGCGTGGCCTGTTCGATCGAGGGAAGGAGCGGAGGCAGTTCGACAAGGACGATCAGCAGGGGGAGCGCGAGTAACCGCTGCCAGAATCGCAGAGGGGGGCGGTCGTGCGATTCGTGGGCGGCCACCGCGGCGGTGAAAGCGATCAGCATGACGCTGTTCGAGATGACAAAGAGCGTCGAGTCCACCATGCTCGTCGTCCCGACCGCCGCGGCCGTGGCAGTCCAGGTCCCAAGCCAGATGCGCGCCTCGGCGTCGCCCCGGCGGAACCGGGAAGCCATCCGCCCAAGACCCCACAGGATCGCGCACCACAGGATGAGGAGCCCGATCACGCCCGTTTCAGCGAGGAGCTCGAGGTAATCGTTGTGCGCCGACCCAGGAACCCGCAGCGCGGCGTAGGTCGTCATTACCCCCGGCGGCCGGTACCGCGAATAGACCGAATTGAATGTGCCGATGCCCGTCCCCCAGACCCTGTGCGCCTCCCAGACCCGCACGGCCGTGCGCCAGATGAAGAGGCGGCTCGTCGCCGTGTCCTGCGGGTCGAGCGTGACGCTCTCGGCCCGCAGCCCCACCGCGGGGAACCGCAGCGTCATCAAACCGGCCACGGCCACGATGACGATCAGCACCGGCCACGCGCGCCGCCGGACCGGCCACAGCAGCCAGCCGGCGCTGAGGACGAACACCACCAGGCCGGCGTACGCGCCGCGCGAGTAGGTGAGCGGGAGCGCGCCGACCGCAAGGGCCAGCGTCAGGCCCGGGAGCAGGCGGGCCCGGCCGGGAAGGTCCATGGCGAGCAGCGCCGACACCCCGATGCCGATGAGGAGGAATTCCCCCAGGACGTTGGGATTTGCGAGCGTGCCGTGGATGCGGGTGTGGATCACCGCGGCGAAGGCTCGGCTGAGCCAGTAGGCCGGAGTCTGCTCGCCGCTCACGAACTGCCCGAGGCCGATTCCCGCCTCCGCCGTCGCGATCAGCGCGAGCCCCACGAGGAGGGCCCGCGTTTTGGCGCGGTCGGTGAGGCTGATGGTGATCGCGAGGGCGAGGACGACGGCCGGAACGAGAAAGAAGATCTCATCGCGGGTAGCGTAGATATCGGTCGTCCGCGCCAGCGAGACCAAGCACACGGCGGTAACGGCCGCGAGCCCCCCGATCAGCGGGGCCGGCAGCGCCCTGCCGCCGAGAAGCCACCGCGCGAGCGCGGCGGCGCCGATGAGGAGCGCGGCCCGCTCGTCATCCGCCAGGAGGCGGCGGTGCCCACCGAAGCCCGCCGCCGGCATCAAGGTGAGCCCCTCGAGTGCGATCTTCGCGCACAGGACCAACACCGCCACCAGGATCGCCCAGTCGAGGGCCCGGCCGATCCTGTCCCAGGTCCGGGGAAGGGCTATCGACCCAGCCATCCACCGTCGACGGCGAGGAGGGTGCCGTGCACGTAGTCGGAGGCGGCGGATGCGAGGAACACCGCCGCGCCTCCCAGGTCTTCGGGCCGCCCCCACCGCCCCGCCGGGATCCGCGCGAGGATCGCCGGGTTTCGAGTGGTGTCCTCACGAAGGAGGCGGGTCAGATCGGTGGCGATATATCCCGGCGCGATCGCGTTCACATTGATGCCGTGCGCCGCCCACTCATTGGCGAGCGCTTTGGTCAGTTGTCCGACCGCGCCCTTGGTGGCCGTGTACGGGCTGACCAGAATCCCGCCCTCGAAGCTCATCAATGAGGCCACGTTGATGATTTTCCCGCGTCCGCGGGGCAGCATCTCCCTCGCCGCCGCCTGGCAGAGGCGGAATACCGCACTGAGGTTCACCTGGATTACTCGGTGCCAGTCGTTGGGGGCGACGTCGATCGCGGGCCCGCGCGCGGCGATGCCGGCGTTGTTGACCAGGATGTCGAGCCGCCCCGCGGCGGCGAGCGCGCGGGGAATGACCGTTTCGACTTGCGCCGGGTCGGCGAGGTCGGCGGGAACTTGGTGACACCGCCGCCCCATCCGTTCCAGATCATGAGCGAGCGCCTCGGCGGGCTCGCGGTTTACCGCGACGATGTCCGCGCCGGCGCCTCCCAGCGCTGCGGCGATGCCGCGGCCGATCCCGCGGCTGGCTCCCGTGACCACCGCGACCTGTCCTTCGAGGGAAAATGCCTTGCTGGTGTCGGCCATCGTTCCCTCCCCTTTCCACGTTCTCGTTCCTTCTCTTCGAAGCGATCGACGGCCGATCCCTCCGCCGCGGCCCCCGGTGCGCAGGAGGGCGGTGCGCGCGTGGCGAACGGGCACAGCACTGTCGCAGAGGAGTCGGACCATGAAACGCAGCCTCGTCGCCCTCGTGATGGTCCTCCTGCTCACCTCCGGTGTCCGGGCCGCGGGCCCCCAGGCCCGGATCGAGTTCTGGACGATTTCCCTCCAGCCGTACTTCACGAATTATATCCAAGGGTTGATCGACGTCTACGAGCGAGCCCATCCTGAGATCTCCGTTCACTGGATCGATGTCCCCGCCCAGGCGATCGAGCAAAAACTCCTCGCCGCCGTCGCCGGGGGGGTCAGCCCCGACGTCGTGAACCTCAACACCGAAGGCACGCTTCGGATGGCCGAGGCGCATGCGCTCGTGGACGTCGACGCCGCCGTGCCCGCGGCCGCGCGCGCCCTCTACTTCCCGAACATCTGGGACTCTACGCGGTACGAAGGGAAGGTCTACGGGATTCCGTGGTACGTCGTCCCCAACGTCCTCGCCTACAACCGCAGCCTGTTTCATCGGGCCGGACTGGATCCGGCACACCCGCCGGGATCCGAGGACGCGTTCATTCAAGCGGCGACGACGATCAAGGAACGCACGGGCATCTACGGGTTCATGCCCAACGTCGACGGGATTCGGTTCCTGAAGATCTTTCAGGAGGACGGCCTGCCGATCCTCAGCCCCGACCGTCGGCGCGCCGTCTTTGACAGCCCGGCGCACGCGCAGCTGCTCGCGACGTACGTCGCCCTGTTCAAGCGGGACCTCTTCCCCACGGACACCCTGCAGCGCGGCTACGTGGGGGCGACCGAGCGCTACGCGGCCGGGCAGCTCGCCATGCTCACGACGGGCCCGCAGTTTCTTCTGCGCGTGCGCAGCGACAGCCCGGACGTTTACCGCGATACCGCGGTGGCGCCCTATCCGCTGGGCCGCGCCCATGTCCTGGACCTCCCCACGATGGAACTGACGGTACCCCTGGCCAGCCGGCACCGGCGAGAGGCGGTGGAGTTCGGGCTGTACGCGACGAACGATCGCAACCAGCTCGCCTTCAGCCACCTCGTCGTGATCTTCCCCTCCACCCGGGCGGCGGCCGCGGACCCATTTTTCACGCATGCCGGCGCCAGCCCGGAGGATCGCGCCCGGGTGATCGCGGCGAGCGAGCTGGGCTTCGCCAGGGATCTCACGGTGGTCGTGCCGCACAGCGACGAATTGTTTCGGGTGTTCCGGGAGGCGGTGGAGCAGGCGTTCTATGGCCGGATGACGCCGCGGCAGGCGCTGGACTGGGCGGTCATGGAGTGGAACGGCCGACTCTAGGGCCGGCGCTCCCGGCTCGTGCGGGCGGCCGACGCACCCTCACGGCGTATCTGTTCCTTCTGCCGGCGCTCCTGCTGCTGGGGACGTTCACGTTCTATCCGGTGATCTTTGGCACCGGGTTGAGCCTCTTCGACTACAACATCATCAGCCCGCCCCGGTTCGTGGGGCTCGCCAATTTCCACCAGCTCGCAACCGATCGGTACTTCTGGATCGCCCTGTGGAACAGCATCAAGTATCTCGCGGTGGTCCCGGTGCTCCAAGGGTGCGCGATCCTGCTCGCGCTGTGGGTGCACCGCTCGGCTCGGGGAATTGCCTGGCTGCGCGCCGCCTACTACCTGCCGGTGGTCACCTCGATCGTGGTGGTCGGAATTCTCTGGCGGTGGATGTACGACGACGCGGGGCTCGTGAACTTCGTGCTCCTCCGCCTGCGGCTGGTGGCCTCCCCGATCCACTGGCTGTCGGATCCCGCGATCGCCCTCTACGCCGTGATGTTCGTCACGCTCTGGAAGGGGTTGGGCTACTACATGGTCATCTACCTCGCCGGGCTCGAGGCCATCCCACCGGGGTACGCCGAAGCCGCCGCGATCGACGGAGCCACCGCCCTGCAACAACTGCGGCGCGTGACGCTGCCGCTGCTCCGGCCGAGCATTCTGCTCGCGACCACGCTTTCGGGAATCTCCGCCCTCCGCGTGTTTGAGGAGGTGTACGTCATGACCGGCGGCGGGCCGATTTACTCGACGTATACGATGTTCTACTACATGTTCGATCAGGCGTTTGGCGCCCTCCACCTTGGCTACGCGGCCGCGCTGGGGGTGGTCCTGGCCGTGGTGACGGTGGCCCTCTCCGTCGTCAACTTCCGCCTGCTGCGCGAAGGAGGGCTCTCGTATTACTGATCCTGGAGCCGCGCTCAGGGCGGGCGTTCGGCCGCATCCGCGGGGCCGCCGGATGCGGGTCGGGGCGCTCGCCCAGGCCCTGGCGCTGGGCTTGCTCGCCGTGGCGACGACGTTCCCGTTCCTCTGGCTTCTGGCAACGTCGCTGCGCAGCACGGGGACGGTCTTCGCCTTCCCGCCGGTGCTGATCCCGCGCCCCCCCACCCTTGCCAACTTCGCCGGCGTATGGGCGACGATGCCGCTCGCCCGATTCTTCGCCAACACCGTCTACATCACCGGGGTGGGCATCTTGCTGACGCTCGCCGTGAGCGCGCTGGCCGGGTACCCGTTGGCGCGGATGCGGTTCCCCGGGCGGGACCTCATCTTCTACGCCATCGTGGGGAGCCTGATGCTGCCGCAGCATGTGGGCCTCATCCTGAACTTCGTGACCTTGATCCGGCTCCACCTGGTGGACACCTATGCGGCCGTCTACCTGCCGAGCGCGGCGAGCGTGTTCGGGATCTTCCTGCTCCGGCAGGCGTACCTGACGATCCCGGCGGAGATCGAAGATGCCGCGCGGATCGACGGCGCGGGCGAGCTCCGGCTGTGGGGACAGATCATGCTCCCCCTCGTCGCGCCGGCGCTCGCCACGCTGGCGATCATCGAATTCTCGGGCTACTGGAACTCGTTCCTCTGGCCCCTGATCGTGCTGAAGTCCCCCGACAAGTACCCGCTCGCCGTTGGGCTCCTCTACCTCTCCGGCTTGTTCGCCACCAATACCCGGTACATCGCGGCGGGCGCGGTCATCATGACCCTGCCGATGATCGTGGTGTTCCTGCTGCTCCAGCGGTACTTCCTGCGCGGCATTACGGTGGGGGCGCTGAAGTGAGCCCCGCGATGCGGATCGCGTTTCTGCCGATCGACGAGCGGCCGATCACCCGCAGGGCGTTCCTTGCCCTCGCCGGGATCGCTGGGGTTGAGGTCACCACCCCGCCGCCCGCCCTGCTCGGCGCCCGCCGGCAGCCCGCCGACGTCGAAGCCCTCTGGCGCTGGGTCCAGACCGAGGCCGTGGACGCGGATGTGTTAATCGGCTCGGCGGAGCTCCTGATCTATGGCGGGCTCGTCCCGTCGCGGATCGGACACGAGACGCTCGACCGGTGCCTTGGGCTGGCCGCTCGGTTCGCGGACGCGCGGCACCGAGCGCCGCATCGGCGCCTCCTGCTGGGCGCCAGTCTCCTGCGGCTCCCGTCCACGCCGGATGCCACCGAGGAGCCGACGTACTGGGAGGAGTATGGCCCCCAGATCTTCGCGTACAGCTATCACGCCGACCGGTTTGCGCAGACCGAGGATCGATCCTCGCAGGAGCTGGCCCGAGCCGCCCAAGCTACCGTTCCCCCGCAGATTCTGGGGGACGTGCTCGCCCGCCGCGCCAGGAACCTCACGATCCTCCTCGCCCTCGTCGATCAGGCGGCGCGGGGAGAGTTGGACGCCCTGCTCATCGGTCAGGATGATGCCGCGGAGTTCGGGCTGACCCGCCGGGATCTCCGAGCGGTCGAGACCTCGATCGCCGAGCGGGGAGCCGGGTCGAGGGCGTGGGTGACGTACGGGACCGATGAGTTGGCGGTCCGGCTCCTGGCGCGGACGTGGCTCGCCGCCCACCGGCGGACCCCCGGCGTGCGGGTGATCTATGCGTACCGAGAAAACCGCGACGCGATTCCGCGCTACGAGGGTCAGGCGCTCGATCGCACCGTGACCTCGCACATCGCCACCATCGGCGCGCGCCGGGTGGGCGAGGGGGAGGAGTTGACCCTTTTTGTCAACAATCCGCCGCAGGCGCAGGAGGAGGCCCCGCTCCAGCAACCGTATGACGGGGCGGCCCTCGCGCCGTTCGTGGACGCGCTGGCCGCCGCGTCGGCGCGCGGGGACCCCCTGGCCATCGCCGACGTCCGGTACAGCAACGGCGCGGACCGGACATTTGTGCAGCGCGTGCTCGACGCCCCTCGCGCCTACGGGACCCTGGCCTACGGCGGGTGGAACACCGCGAGCAATACGCTGGGGATGGTGCTCGCCCAAGCGCTCCTGCCCGAGGGGCCGGCGTGCCAGGCGTTCACCATCGAACGGTTCCTGGACGATTGGGCCTACCAGGCCGGAGTCCGCCAGCGCCTTGCCGCGGAGGTGGTCCCCCGCTATCCCGGGGCCGCCCCGACGCACCTGGGCCCGGCGGCCGAGGCGTGCGCGGAGGCGGCGCGCGCCTGGCTGGAACGCGAGTACGTCCCGGCGCTCGCGAGGTGTTTCGGGCGCCGGATCGCCGTGGCGGCGGTGGGGTTTCCCTGGGACCGTTTATTCGAAGTCTCGCTCGATGTCATCGTCACGTGAGCGCCGGGGAACGCTTCGAGGTCATCCCCTACCGCGCGGAGGCACTTCCCCAGGTGATCGCGGTGTGGAACGCCGCGCTCGGCGAGTCGTTCCGACTCCGCGAGGCCCTCTTCGTGCAGAATACGCTCCGCGATCCCCACTTCGATCCCGCCGGGTGCTGGGTGGCCCGGGCTCCGGTCGAGGGCGCGGTGATCGGGGTGGGGCTGGCGAAGGTCGCCCGCGAGCCGCTGGGGGCCGACGGCCTCCTGCCGGATCGCGGTTGGGTCAGCGCGCTCGTCGTACATCCCGCCTGGCAGCGCCGCCGGATCGGACGGCGTTTGCTGGCGGCCGCCGAGTCCTACCTCGCTGCCCACGGCCGGCGGCGCGTCTTGCTCGGAAGCGATCCTGGGCATTTCTTTCCCGGGGTTCCCGGCACGGGCCCGGCGCTCGCCTTCTTTGCCGGGGCCGGGTACCGGCTTGAGGGGGATGCCTATGATCTACACAGGCGGATCGGCGAGTACACCACGCCCCTCGCGGTGGCCGCGGCGGTGGCCGCTCACCCGCAGCTGGAGATCCGACCGCTCCGGGCCGGGGAGGAGTCCCGGCTGCTGGCGTTTTTGGGCGACGCCTTCCCCGGCCGCTGGCGGTATACGATGGACCGCGCGCTCACGGCGGGGATGCCGATCCGAGACGTGATGGGAGTCGTGCGCGCGGGCGCGGTCTCCGGATTCGCTCAGCTCTTCCACCCCGCGTCCCGGTGGATCGGGCCCAGCATCGCCTGGCCGCTCGACCGGGCGGCCCGGGCCGGCGGGCTCGGCCCGATGGGGCTGGCTCCCGCCCTCCGGGGCCGCGGGCTGGGGCTCGCGCTCGTCGATCGGGCGATCCTGCACCTTCGGGCGCTCGGCATCGAGGAGATGATCATCGACTGGACGGGCCTCACCGAATTCTACGGGCGGCTGGGATTCGTCCCGCTGCGGCACTACCGACATGGGGAGAAGACCTTGCAGGTGGAGGAGGCGTGATGGCTGACCGCGACTTGGTGGGGCAGCTCTTCATGGTCGACTTCGACGGATTTGCCCCCTCCGAAGGGATCGAGCGGCTGGTGACGGTGGGGGGGGTTGGCGGCGTCATCCTGTTTGACAAGAACGTCCAGGACGCCGAGCAGGTCGCAGCGCTCACCAATGCACTTCAGGGGGTGGCGGCGGCGGCCGGGTGCTCCCCCCTGCTGGTGGGCGTCGATCAGGAAGGCGGTCCGGTCGTCCGGCTGCGCGGGACCCACTTTCCGAGCGCGATGGCCTTCGGAGCCGCGGGGAGCGAAGCACTGGTGGCCGCCGCCGCCGAGGTCACGGCCCGAGAGTTGAGGGCGGTCGGGATTCACCTGAACTTCGCCCCCGTCCTGGATGTCAACAGCAACCCCGCCAACCCGGTGATCGGCGTGCGTTCGTACGGAGAGGATCCGGCCCTGGTGGGGCGATTGGGGGTTCGGGCGGCGACGGCGATGCAGGCCGGCGGGGTGCTGGCGGCGGGAAAGCATTTCCCCGGCCACGGAGACACGGCCCTGGACTCCCATCTGGCATTGCCCGCGGTCACGCACTCGCGCGCGCGCCTCGAGGCGGTGGAACTGCGGCCGTTTCGCGAGGCGATTCGCGCGGGGGTGGCGGCCGTGATGACGGCGCATATCGTGTACCCGGCGGTCGACCCCGAGCGCCCGGCCACCCTGTCTCCGGCAGTGATCGCTGTGCTGAGAGATGACCTGGGATTTGCCGGGCTGGTGGTAAGCGATTCGATGCGGATGCGCGCGATCGCCGATCACCTGTCCCCGGGAGAAGCGGCGGTGCGGGCCGTGCTCGCCGGGGTCGATCTGATCCTCGCCTGCGGCCCCGCGGAAGCCCAGTGGGAGGCGCTGGAGGCTGTCCGCGCCGCGGCCGCTGCAGGACGCATCCCGGCGACGCGGATCGCCGCGGCCGCCCAGCGGGTGCTCGCCGCAAAACAGCGCCTCAGACTTCCCGAGCGCGCGCTGGTCGGGGCCGCCGACGTGCGCTTCCGGGTGGGCCTTCCCGAGGATCGGCTCCTCGCCGACCGCGTCGCGCGGGCTGCGGCGACGCTCGTCCGGGATCATCGGGGGCTCCTGCCCCTTCCCGCGGGGCCGGTCGCGGTCGCCGCGGGGGCGGCGCCGCGCAGCACCATCGAGCAGCTGGCGGAGGCCATCCGCGCCACCGGCCGGACGGCCCCCATCGCTATCCTCGACGAGCCGGATATCTCCGCGTGGACGGGCCCCTTGGTGGTCCCCTTGGGTGACCTTCCCGGTGACCGGTATTCGCCCGCCGCCGTGGCGGCGATCCACCACAGGGCCCTCGGACCGCATCCGACGGTGGCGGTTGCCACCGGGGTCCCCTATCCGCTCGGCGGATTCCCGGCGCAGGCGGCCTGTCTGGCTGTGTACGGCGCGGACCCTTCTTCCCTCAGAGCGGCGGCCGCCGTGCTGGTCGGAGCCGGCTCCGCCGGGGGGAATCTCCCGGTGACCGTGGCGGACCACACTTAGAGCGGAGCGGCGGCGCCCGATCGGGCCTATCGGGCGAGGTCTGAAATTCCCCCAAATTGTGCACTATCCTAGGTGAACCTTGCCGATTTAAGACGAGCACGGATAGGCCGCTTTGCGCACGGCGGCGATTTGGGAGGGGTATGGTGGTGAGGATCCTCCACGGCGCGGGCGATATCGCGCGGAGCGGGGAGAGTCATGCGAGACAGCGATCGTGGGCCACGTGGTGCAAATGATAGGTAGTTCCAGCGTGCGAAATCCCCTGCCGAGCGTCCGCATCCTCTGGGGGATGACACGCCGGGCCCGCTCATTTCAGGTCCGCCGGTGCGGATGGGGTCTCCGGGGATGAAGATGTCTCCCACGGGCACCCCCCTGCATCACCGATTGTTGGGGATCATCAACGAGAATTCCAAGAAGGGCGGCGATGTCACCGCCGCGTGGCTGGCCGGCTTGCTCTCGGCCCCGCTGGCGGAAGTGGAAGCGGACCTCAAGGCGCTGGTGGCGCTGGGAAACGTCATTCAGGTCCCGAGCGAAAACGGCGAGGCGCACTACGCCGTCGCCCCCAGGCGCCGGTTTCTCGGGGAGCTCCTGGTCGAACTGGGGCTGTTGACCGCCGCGCAGCTGCAGGAGGCGCTGGCCGAGCAGGCCCGAACGGGCGAACGGCTCGGTGCCATTCTGCTGGCGCGGCGATACGTCGCCAAGCAGGACCTCGGCAGGACGCTGGAGCTGCAGCACGGCATCCCCTATGTCAATCTCTCCGCCCAAGCCATCGACGAGCAGTTGGTGCGAAGCCTGCCGGAACGGTTGCTGATGGATCACAAGGTCGTGCCGTTTGCCCGCCGCGGCGACGAGATCGACCTGGCGATGCTCGACCCCACGGACATCCTGGCGAGCGATGCCGTGGGACGGTACCTGAAGGGGCACGTGCGGACGTTTCTGATCACGGAAGACGACTTCGCCTGGGCGGTGAGCAAGTTCTTCGACGTGAGCCGGAAAGTCGGCGAGAGCCTCGTCGAATTTTCCGCGCCCGATCGCGAGGAGACCGAAACGCTGACGGTCTCGGTCGCGGATACCTACAACGATCCCCCGGTCGTCAGGGTCGTCAATACGGTGCTCAACGACGCCGTCCGGATCGGGGCCACCGACATCCACATCGAACCGGAAGCCGATGACACCCGGATTCGGGTCCGTGTGGATGGGATGCTGATGGACAAAGCGAGCCTTCCCCGTTCCATCGGGGACGCGGTGGCCTCCCGGCTGAAGGTGCTCGCCGGCATGGACATCGCCGAGCGCGTCCGACCCCAGGACGGACGGATGCAGTTTCGGGTTGAGGATCGCGAGTACGACATGCGGATCGCCACCCTGGGGACGACGTTCGGGGAGCGCACGGCGATCCGGTTGCTCAGCACCCGAAACGTCCTGGTCGGCCTCGATCGGCTCGGATTGTTCCCGGAGCAGCAGGAGTTGCTGGTGGAATTCATGGCGGCGCGCTACGGGATGGTCCTGGTGACCGGCCCCACGGGCAGCGGGAAGACGACGACCCTCTACGCGTCGCTGAGCCACATCAATCAACCGTCGAGAAACATCATGACGATCGAGGACCCGGTGGAGTATCGGTTGCGGGGGATCACCCAGATCCAGGTCCGCGAGAAAGCGGGGGTGACTTTTGGGATGGGCCTCCGGGCCATGTTGCGGCATGATCCCGACGTGGTGATGGTGGGGGAAGTCCGGGACTCGGAGACGGCATCGATTGCCGTGCACGCCGCCCTGACCGGGCACCTGGTCTTGAGCACCCTGCACACCAATAGCGCGGCCGGCGCTATGGTGCGGCTCTTGGACATGGGTATCGAGCCGTACCTCCTGACCTCATCGCTGATGGCGGTGATCGGGCAGCGGCTGGTGCGGATCCTGTGTAAGGCCTGCAAGCGCCAATATCGCGCCCGAGAGGAGGATCTCTTGACGCTCGGGTTCGCGACCGATGCCGACGTGGCCCTGTACGAGCGCGTGGGGTGCCCGGAATGCGGCGGGTTGGGCTACAAGGGGCGGACCGGCGTGTACGAGATCATTCGGCTGACCGACACCGTCCGCGACCTCGTGCAGCAGCGGAAGCCCGAAGTCGAGTTGATGAACGCCGCCCGGGCCGACGGGACGCAAATGCTGTGGGAGGTGGGGGTGCGAAAGGTCCTCGACGGTGTCACGACCGTCGAGGAGATGCAGCGGCTGATATCGTCCGAGATGCACTGACCCGATGCCGACCTTCGAATATGCCGGTCGCGACGTGCGGGGCGGCCTCGTCCGGGGACGGGTCGAGGCGGACGACGATTTGCAGGCTCGGGCGCAACTTCGTCGGGACGGATACTTCGTCACCGCGCTGCGCGAGTCGGTCTGGGCCCCGCGGCACGGGACGGGCGTGCGCAATCGGGCCGAAGTGGCGATGTTCACGCACGACCTGGCGATGCTGCTCGAGGCCGGGCTGCCCCTCCTCCAGGCCATCGAGGTCATGGGCGAGCACTCCGCGGACCGGCGGATGGAGGACGTCCTGCAGCAGCTCACCGTCGACATCCGCGAGGGGAAGAAATTCTCGACGGCGCTGGCGCGGCATCCCGATCTGTTCTCCCCCATGTACGTGGGACTCGTCAGCAACGGCGAGATGGGCGGGAGAATGGGCATCGCGCTGGAGCGGTTGGCGGGGTTCCTGGAACGGGATCTCATCTTCCGGCAGAAGGTGCGGGACTCCCTCATCTACCCGGGGCTCGTGCTCGCGATGGCGGGAGTTGTCCTGACCGTGTTCATCGTCTACATCATCCCGGCGTTCGACCGTGTCTACCGGCACGCCGGGAGTTCGTTGCCCCCGCTGACGAGAGCGCTGCTCGCCTGGAGCTCGGTGGTCCGGGCCAGCCTCCCCGTGCTGGTGCCGACGGCGATCGTGGTGCTGGCGGTGCCCCCGGTCCGCCAGGTGGTCTGGACGGCCCTGGCCGGCCCCCTGCAGCGGCTGGTGCTCCGGGTGCCTCATGCCGGGCGGCTCGCCCACACCGCGATGCTGGGCCGATTTGCGCACGCCATGTCCATGATGCTGGCCAGCGGCGTCCCGCTCCTGTCGGCGCTGGACGTCGCGGGCGAGGCCGTTGGGGCCGGAGAGTTTCGCCCGGTGCTGAGGACGCTGAGGGAGACGGTGGTCGAGGGCCAGCGCCTGACCACCGCGATGCGGAAGACCCAGTGGTTTACGCCGATGTTCATTCGGATGACCAGCATCGGGGAAGAAACGGGCCAGTTGGACGTCATGATGACACGCGCGGCAACCGTGCTGGACCGGGAATTCGACGTGCGCATGCGGCGGTTCCTCGCCCTGCTGGAGCCGGCCCTGACCCTGGTGGTCGGCGCCGTGGTCGGGGTGATCCTGCTGGCCCTGTATCTGCCGATCTTCGGGTTGGGGAAGGCGCTCATGCATTGAGATTTTGGGCATATCACCGATCTATGGGAGAGCCCGAAAGGATGGGTCGTATGCGGACGGTGCGGAGCGAAAACGGCTTTACGTTCATGGAAGTGCTGGCGGTCGTGATGTTGCTGGGGATCCTGGCGCTGGTGGCGCTGCCGAACTACTTCGGCACCCAGGCGGGGGCCCAGCAGGCGGTGCGCAAGTCGAACGTCGAGGCGATCAACACGGCGATCGCCCTCTACCAGTACAACAACAGCGGGGCGTGCCCCGGGCAAGCCGGCCAGCCGGCGTTCAACGCCTTCATGGGCAATGTGGTGTACTTCCCGGACGGGCAGCCACTCGATCCCACCGCGAGCCCGCCGTCCAGCGCGTCGTTCAACACCAACTACAGCAGCGTGACGTGCCGCACCAAGTAGGTCCGCGGAAGCCGGACCGGTGAGGGGATGAGGGAGGTGACAGATATGAAGCGCGTGTCAGGGGAAGGCGGGTTTACGTTCATGGAGGTGCTGGCGGTCGTGATGCTGCTGGGGATCCTGGCGCTGGTGGCGCTGCCGAACTACTTCGGCACCCAGGCGGGGGCCCAGCAGGCGGTGCGGCAGTCCAACGTCGAGGCGATCAACACGGCGCTGGCGCTGTACCAGTACAACAACAGCGGGGCGTGCCCGGGGCAAGCCGGCCAGCCGAACTTCAACGCCTTTATGTCCAATGTGGTGTACTTCCCGGACGGGCAGCCGCTCGATCCCACCGCGAGCCCGCCGTCCAGCGCACCGTTCAACACCAACTACAACAACGTGACGTGCAGGACGAAGTGAGGCCCACGGCGAGTGCAGCAGAGGCGGTGCGGAGGGGTCCCATGCCGGGTTGATGGCATCGGCGTGACGCCAGGGGGTCCCACCCTCATGGCGGCTCGATCCGGTGTGCGGGGATTCACGCTCACCGAAATCCTGGTTGTGACGGGCCTGCTCGCGGTCCTGCTCTTGGCCACGCTCCCCAATCTCGCCGTCCCGGACGCCGTCCCGACCGCGCAGGCCGCCCGCCAAGTGGCCGCCGACATGGGACTGGCCCGACGTCTGGCGATCGCCGACCACGTGAACTACCTCGTCACGTTCGCCCCGGCGGCTGGCCCCTACTCTTCGTACACCGTGGCGCCTCAGGGCGGCCCCCCCGATCCGGACTTCCCCAAGCCCCTCCCCGCCGGGGTGGTGATCACCGGCACCCAGCAGGTCACCTTTGCCCCATCCGGCGCCGCCACGGCACCCGCTGCGCTTGCCTTCGCCAAAGGCGCCGCCGCCGCCCAAGTGCAGGTCGCCTCCGCGACCGGATTCGTCCAGGAGACCGGTCCGTGAACCGCGAGGCGGGGTTCAGCCTGATCGAGGTGCTCGTCGCCACCCTGATACTCGGGTTGTCGATCGTCCCGTTGATGCAGCTGTTTCCGGGACTCGTGAACACCGCTCAGGATGACGAGATCACGACGCGGCTCGGCACCGTGGCCGCGAGGCAAATGGAGGCGGTCACGACCAGCCTGCACGCCAACATCACAAGCTTGGGCTTCGGGACGAGCTCCGCCGCTTGCGCCGATCTCCCGCAGTGCCTTGTGCAGTCGACGATCACGAGCGAGGCCTCGAGCGCCACGCCGGGGGTCGGACAGTTGGTCGACGTCCGGGTCATTGCCTGCGCGGATGCGAACGGCAACAATACCTGCGACCCCGGCGAACGCCAAGTCGAGTACGATGCCAAGATTACCTCGCGGCCGTAGCCTCCCCCGAGACGCCGGCGCCACCCTCGCCGAGCTGCTCGTTGTGGTTATGCTCCTGGCGCTGATCGTGGGGGCCCTCTACCCGCTGCTCTATAGCGGCCAGCAGGCCCAGGGCTACGCCGGCCGCCGCCAGGAGCTGATCCAGAGTGGTCGGGTCGCCCTCGACAAGCTCCTCCGCGAGCTGCGCGCGGCGGAGTCCTTCCGTACGCTGACCCCCGGAGACATCAGTTTCACCCTGAACTGGGGCGACGGCTCGGACGCCGCGCCGACGGTGGAATATGCGCTCAACGGCGCGACGCATAACCTCGAGTATCGGTGGCGCGCGGACTACGATTACCGCGCGCAGATCACCGTGCACGCAGCGAGCACGGTGACGACCCCGTATGCGGCCTCGGTCACCTTCAACCATGCGGCCCTGGTCCTGGCGGGCAAGAGTTTGGCCAGCGGAGACGACGTCCGCGTGCGGTATTGGAATGGCAGCACGATGGTCGAGTTGGACCGGCTGGTCGATCCGACCTCGGCCTGGAACAGCGCCACGACGACGGTGTGGTTTGCGCTGCAGGCCCCCATCGCGAGCGGCAAAACCGACGGCAACTACTACCTCTACTACGGCAATCTTGCCGATGCGAACCCGCCCGCAAACGGCGCGAACATCTTTCTCGACTACCAGGATGGGACCACGCTCGACGGGTGGACCCGGCGCGATGCGAATCCCGGGGCGTATTCGACGTCCGCGGCGAACGGGTTCATCTTTCAGACGGCGGCCGGGACGGGCTTTCGAGAACTCACCAAGAACGTCCCCCACGGCGACGTGGAGATCTTCTGGGGGTTCTCGAGCGCAGTGACCGACGCACGCGACGGTCTCGACGCCGGGGTGAGCGCCCGCCTTGCCGACGATGGGCACGGGTATCGCCTGACCGTGGGCGATCAGAACAATACCAGGCTGCGCATCGACTACTGGGCCGGTTGGAGCGGCGGCGGGGGGACCATCAAGAGTGTCGTGGCGCCGCTCGTTCCCGGGGGGCGCTATTTCGGGCGATTCTACCTGGTTGGATCCACCCTGCAGGCGAAGTTCTGGGCGGCGGGGCTCCCCGAGCCGCCGGGGTGGACCCTCGCGGCGATCGACGGGCGCAGGGCCAACGGAAACCACTACGGTCTGCTGGATGGCAATAAGGCCCCGGAGAACCACACGCACTCCACCGTGATCATCCGGCCGCGGGTCCCGGTCGACCCGACCACGACGCTCGGCCCGGAAACCTCGGGCACCCGCCCCGACGCCCTGGTCCCGCTGGCGGGGCCCTTCCGGTCGCTGGCGGTGGCGTGCTTCGACGCGAAGGATCTCTCTATCCCCTGCGCCCCAACGACGCCCGTCCGGACCGTCCAGGCGACGCTCGTGGTGATGGATCCGACCGGGCAGGTGCCCGATCTCACGCTGACCGGCCAGGCCTTTCGGAGAAGCCCATGATCCCTTCCGCGGCTCACACCTCCCGGCTGTCTGCGTGGGCCGCCTCGGCCGGGCGGGAAGACGGGCTCGCGCTCCCTCTGGCGATGGTCGTGGTGCTGATCCTGTCCGCCCTCATGCTGGGGCTTGCGCAAACGACGCTCTCCGAGATCAACACCGCGCTCCCCACCGATCGAGATGTGCGGGCGAACTATCTGGCGCAGGCCGCGCTCGAGGATCAGCTCTACCGGTTGAAGGCAAACAAGGATGCGGGGGCTATCCCCCCCACGAACTATCCGGTCACGGCGGGGCAGGAGACCTGGTACCGCACCACCCTCACCTGCCTCCTGAACTGCGCGACGAACTTCGAGACCCGGCGCTGGCAGATCGTGGCGACCGGGGAGATTCACGCGCCGGGATCCGCAACCGTCCTGCAGGATCGGGCCGTTCGTGCCGTGGTGGAGATTCATTACGGCGGCAGCGGCGGGTCGTTGTACCAGTTTCCGAACCCCGGGGGGGTGCTGATCCTCCGCTGGGAAGAGGTCTACCCGTAACGACTTCGATCGATCGCGGCCGCGAGGGTCACGCGGCCCGCGACGATCAGGCCTCCTGGTGAATGGGGCGGCCGGCGAGCCGCTCGATCTTCCGCCGGAGGAGCGCGACGAGGTCGGGGGGCCGTGAGATGCCATGCCCCTGACTCTCGAGCGTGGCGTGCAGGGCTTCCGCCGCAGCGGCGAGCGCTCCCGCCCGGTCACCGGCGCGCTCTCGGGCTCGGGTCACCTCAAGCAGGAGACGCGCTCGGTAACGGTCCGGCGCCCTCCACGCGAGGCGTTCCTGCTCCCACCGCTCGTGAACCCGCTCGGTCTCACCGAGCAGGCGATACTGCCGCACACACCGCCTAAGGATCCGCCACCGGTCGCGGAAGTCTTGGGGCGTTCCCAGCGCCCGCTCGAAGCAGGACACCGCTTGCCGGGGCTTTCCCCGCCGGGCGAGGAGGACCCCCGCACCCTCCCAGTCGATCGGGCGGTGAGATCCCGAGGGATCGCGCAAGACCTGCGCCACCGCCGCGTGGAGGCCGATGAGGGCAAGCAGATCCGCCCGGTTGTGTGCGAGGACCGGCTCGAGCGCGCCGCGCTCGGCGGTCCGGAGGTAGTGGACGTACAGGCCGGGGATCTCCCATCCCGGGATATCGCCTTCTCGGGGCGCACCCAGAATTTCGGTCTCCAGCGCGCCGAGGCGGTGCGTCCCCAAGACCCGGTGCCACAACCGTCGGGCGGTGTGGATGAGATCGGTGTGGACATCGACGGTGACCCCACGGAGGCGGTTGAGGATGAACCGGGCTTCGAGCATCGGCCAGTCGAATCGCTGGCCGTTGAAGGTGACGAGGTGTCGGGTGCGGGCGAGCCGCTCCTGCAGTCCGGTGAGGAAGCGCCCCTCCGCACTCAGTCGGCGGAGGAGGATCTGCTCGACCACGAGCGAGGCCCCCTGGAGCGACGCCAGCCCGACCAGGAAGACATAGGTCCCCGTGCCGCCGGCGAGGCCGGTGGTTTCGGTGTCCAGCCAGAGGGTCTGCGCGGGGTCGCAGCCGTCGTGCTCGTCGATGGCGCCAAAGTATTCCCCGAGGGCGCCGGACCCGTGGCGGTGGGCGAGCGAAAACCGCGCCCGGATGACCTCGACCCCCTCCCCCTCCCCCGACGGCGGCGGAACGCGGGGCCGCGTCGCCGGCCGGGTCGGCCCGAGGGCGCTCAGGCGCCTGAGCTTTTCCCGCACGCCGGAACCCGCTCCCGAGGAAGCGGCAGGGTCAGGCGGGCACACAGGCGTTTTTGAGCAGGTGCAGCGTGTGCTGCTTTCCGCGGGGTCCGATCTCGAGCACCGGCCCGACGCACGAGGGGCATCCTTCGCCGCATCCGCAGGCCGTGACCAGCGAGGTCGCCGCGGCGATGAGGTCGGTGCGCAACGCGAACAGGCGCTCCGCTTGGCCGACGCCGCCTGGCACCCGTTCGAACAACGTCACCGTCGGCTCGCCGGTGTGCGGGGACCGGATTTCGACGACCGAGCCGAGATCGCGGGGGTCGGACATGAGGTACAGCGGTGCGACGTTGGAGAGCGCGTGGGCGAGGCCCAACAGGGCGCTCTGAACCTCATCCGGCTGGAGTCCCGGGGTGCGCGCGGGCGCGAACGTCCACCAGGCCCCGGTGGTATGCAGCGTGGTTTCCGGCAGGTGGATTGTGCCGAAGCCGACGTTTTCGTGCGTGGTGAGCTTGAGCTTCTTGTAGATCGTCGGGCGGAATGTCACGACCACCTCGCCGTGGGCCGCCCCCGGGGCTTCGGCGAACTCTTCCAGCACCCGGATGTCCACGGCGGTCTGGGCGTCGGTGTAGTAGTCGACGTTCACCCGCCGGACGTAGGCCTTGCGTTCCTCCCAGTCCAGACGGTCGACGTGATGTTGCTGCCCGAGGTGAAGATAGATGGCGTCCTCGTGCACGAACGCCGGCGCCGCTGCGAGATCGACCTCCCCGATGACCCGCGGTGCCGGATCGGTCACGTCGATGATCACGACATTCTCGGTGGACGCGCTCCGCAGGCTGACCTCCTCGGCCGGATACGCTTCTGCGACATAGTGCCAGGCGTCTTCATCGTGGTGCAGGACGCGCTCGTCCTCGAGGTAGGCGAGAATCTCGGGGAGCGTGCTCGGGCCAAACGCTTCCCCATCGCGGACCGGCAGTTCGAACGCGGCACACTTGAGGTGGCTGGTGAGGATGAGCAGGTTGTCGGGGTTCGTGCGGGCCTCCTCCACGGGGTGCGCGAAGAGATAGTCGGGGTGGGTGACGATAAACTGATCCAGCGCGGCGCTTGACCCCACGAGGATGGCGAGGGCGAGGTCGCCCCGTCGTCCGGCCCGTCCCATCTGCTGCCAGGTGCTGGCGATCGTGCCCGGGTACCCCACCAGGATGGCCGCGCTCAGTTGGCCGATGTCGATCCCCAGTTCGAGCGCGTTGGTCGCGGCGACGGCGCGCACCGTGCCCTCACGCAATCCCGCCTCGATCCGGCGGCGTTCGCTCGGCAAGTACCCGCCGCGGTATCCACAGATCGTCCCGGGATCCAGGCCGCGCCGGGCGGCGTCCGTTTGCAGGTAGGTCGTCAGCAGCTCCACGCTGAGCCGAGTCCGACCGAAGAAGATGGTCTGGACCCGGCCGGCCAGGAGGTCCCCGGCCAGCGCCACCGCCTCCCGGACGGCGTCCCGCCGGATGCCCAGGGCCTGGTTCACGACCGGCGGGTTGTAGAGGCCGATCGCTCGAGGCCCGACCGGGGCCCCGCTTTTGTCGATCAGCGTGACCGACCGGCCGATCAGGCGTTCGGCGTGCTCCCGCGGATTGCCGATGGTCGCCGAGCAGCAGATGAACTGAGGGGTGCTCCCGTAGAACTGGCAAATCCGCAGGAGCCGACGGATGACGTTGGCGAGATGCGATCCGAACACGCCCCGGTAGTGGTGCAGTTCGTCCAGGACGACGTACCGCAGGTTCTCGAAAAGGCGGAGCCACTTCGTGTGGTGCGGCAGGATCGCCGTGTGCAGCATGTCCGGGTTCGTGACCACGATGTGGCCGGCCGCCCGGATCGTTCGGCGAGCGTCCGGCGGCGTGTCCCCGTCGTAGGTGTACGTCCGGAGGTCCACGCCGAGGGCGGCGATGATCTCATGGAGATCATCCACCTGATCGCCCGACAACGCCTTGGTCGGGAACAGGTAGAGCGCTCGGGTGTCTTCGCGTTTGAGCATCGCATCGACGACCGGGAGATTGTAGCAGAGCGTCTTGCCCGAAGCCGTCGGGGTGACCACGACGATGTCGGCACCCTGAACCACCGCCTGGTACGCCTCGGCTTGATGGGAGTACAGCTGCTGGATCCCCCGCTGGTGAAGGCCTTGCCTGAGGCGGGGATCGAGATCCTGGGGAAACTCCGCCAGGCGGGCCGCAACCGCCGGGAAGGTGTGCCACGCCGTGAACTGGGGGGCAAATCGGGGCCGCGTTTGAAGGGCTGTGAGGGTTTGCTCCAGGTTCATCGTCTGCCTCCGTCCTCCGAGTTCGAACATATGTTCGCGCCCATCCACGGATGATCCTGCCGCAGTGTGCGTCATTTCCCGAGGGGCATGCGAGAATCGACGCGGCGTCATTTTGGGCGCCGCCGCAAAGGCGCACCCGCCGTCACTCCGGCTCTTGGGGCACTCTAAGGGGCAATACAGGCGAGCGCGCTCGAAGACGCACACCCAGAGAGATCCAGGGGCTCCCTAGACGAGGCCGAAGCCGACGAACCTGGACAGCCTTCCCCGGGCGGCCGTGCGCGCGATAAGGAGGCAAGGAGATGGGTGGTCGGATGTGGGTGGCACGGCTCGCGGGCGTGATCGCGATCGCAGCGTTACCGGGGCTTGGCTTTTTGCAGGGAACCCTCTGATTCGGGAGGAACAGCGGCAGCACCGTGTACGCGGACGATTCCAACGGTGACATTCACAGCAACTGTCATAAAGGGTCGAAGACGCGCGGCGCGGTGGGAACGACAAAGGTGGCGGCGATTGCGGGGGGACTAACTAGTTCGCCATGAAAAATGCAGCTCGAACAACGGATCTGGTACAGATCCGGTAGCGGGCTGAAGGGATGAGCGGGTCCTTTCGCCCGAAACTACCGCGTCGCACCGATCGTCACCATTCGATCCAGATT
>Ga0209580_10000164_pt1 | contig 45484 bp, 45 predicted proteins | sample Coa_R1_5_FD_187153 | JGI IMG/M metagenome (GOLD analysis project Ga0209580, IMG submission 187153) | Surface soil microbial communities from Centralia Pennsylvania, which are recovering from an underground coalmine fire - Coalmine... | ecosystem: Environmental > Terrestrial > Soil >... | reverse complement strand
AATCGAAAAGATGCGGCGTAGCGGCCACATCGTCCGCCAGGTGCTGGATCATGTGAAAACGCTGGTGAACCCCGGCGTTTCGACGATGGACCTGGAGCGCGCGGCCGAGACCAAGATCATGGAGCTCGGAGCCAAGCCGGCGTTCAAAGGCTACTACGATTATCCGTGCGTGCTGTGCACGTCGGTGAACGAAGAGATCGTGCATGGCATTCCCTCGGAGAAGCGGATGCTCAAAGAGGGAGACATTGTCTCGATCGATTGTGGCGTAGTGCTCGACGGCTATTACGGAGATGCCGCGATCACAGTCCCGGTCGGCGATGGCCTGAAGCCGGAGCTGCAGAAGCTGTTGGAAGTCACCGAGGCCTCGCTGTACCGCGGAATCGAGCAGGCACGCATCGGGAATTCGATCGGTGATGTTGGCGCGGCCGTGCAGGAGCACGTTGAAGCCGCCGGATTCAGCGTAGTGCGTGAGTTTGTAGGGCACGGTATCGGGACGCGTTTGCATGAAGAGCCCCAGGTTCCGAATTTCGGGAATCGCGGGCATGGCGCCAGGTTGCGCGAGGGAATGGTGATCGCGATCGAACCGATGGTGAATTCCGGCAAGCCCGAGACGCGAGTGCTGGGCGATAAGTGGACGGCAGTCACCGCAGATGGCAGTTTTAGCGCACATTTCGAACATTGCGTCGCGGTGACCAAAGATGGGCCGGTGATTTTGACGCAGTAGAAAAAGAGCAGTTCTCGGTTCTCCGTTCTCAGTTAACTGAGAACTGGGAACTGACAACTGAGAACTGAGCTTAATGAGCAAAGAAGACGCGATTGAAGTCATGGCGGTGGTCCTGGAACCCCTGCCCAATGCGATGTTCCGGGTCGAACTGGAGAACAAGCATCAGGTGTTGGCGCATGTCTCCGGCAAGATGCGCAAGAACTTCATCCGCATTCTGCCAGGAGATAAAGTCGCGGTGGAACTTTCGCCCTACGACTTGAATCGCGGGCGGATCGTGTATCGCTATAAATAACGCGTAGCGACAGCCGCCTCGGCTGTCCGGCCGGGCGAAGCCCGGCCGAATGGATAAGGAATTATGAAAGTAAGAGCATCGGTTAAGAAGATTTGTGACAAGTGCAAGATCATTCACCGCAAGGGCGTGGTGCGCGTGATCTGTGTGAACTCGAAACATAAACAGCGTCAAGGGTAAAGAAGCTGCGAGTCTCGAGCCACGAGCTTGAGGGAAGAACAAACAGTTCGGATTGCTCGTAGCTGATAGCTCGAAGCTCAAGGCTGAAAAGCCGGCAGCATTTCGGAGGCTTAAGAAACATGGCACGTATTGCAGGCGTGGATCTTCCCCGCCAGAAGCACATCAATATCGCGTTGACTTATATCTACGGAATCGGGCATCCGCGCGCCAGGCGCCTTCTCGACGAGGCGAAGGTGGACCCGATGAAGAAGGTTCAGGACCTCAGCGAAGAAGAGGTCAATCGCATCCGTACGGTCATCGAGGCCGAAGGATTGGTGGAAGGCGATCTGCGCAAGGAAGTTTCGATGAACATCAAGCGGCTCATCGAAATCGGCTCCTATCGCGGATTCCGTCACCGCCGCAATCTTCCGGTCCGCGGACAACGCACGCATACCAATGCGCGTACGCGCAAGGGACCACGTAAGGGAACTGTCGCACAGAAGAAGAAGGCGACGGCAAAAACCTAAACAAGTTGTCAGTTCTCAGTTTCCAGTTCTCAGTTTTTCGAGACCTGGTTCGGCTGAGAACTGAGAACTGAGAACTGAGAACTCAGAAATGGCAAAACCAGCAGCAGCGGGCGGCACCGGAGCCGCGCCAGAGAAAAAAGGCAAGAAGAAAACCTTCAAGAAAAAGGAGCGCAAGCATGTGCCGCATGGGCTGGCCTATGTGCAGGCGTCCTTCAACAATACGATCGTGACCATTTCCGACATGAACGGCAACGTTCTGTCGTGGAAGAGTTCCGGATCGCTCGGCTTCCGTGGATCGCGCAAGGGCACGCCCTTTGCCGCCCAGCAGGCCGCGTCGAATGCTGCGAACATGGCGCGCGATCATGGTGTCCGCAGCGTTGACGTGCGCGTCAGCGGCCCGGGATCAGGCCGCGAGTCGGCGGTGCGTGCACTGGCTGCCTCCGGAATCGAAGTGCGTTCGATCCGCGACGTTACGCCGATCCCGCACAACGGCTGCCGGCCCCCGAAGCGGCGCAGAGTGTAGCAAGAAGGTCTCAGTTCCCAGTTCTCAGTAAGATCGAAAAGCTGAGTTCTGAGGTTCAACTGAGAACTGGCATCTGAGAACTGAAAACTTGTTTTAACGTCCGGGACGAAGGGTGAAGCCAAACCTGTAAACCGGTCATCAAAGGAGAAGAAACTTGGCACGTTATACCGATGCAGTGTGTCGTCTATGCCGCCGCGAGGGCATGAAGCTGTTCCTCAAAGGCGCAAAATGCTTCAGCGATAAATGTCCTATCGAGAAGCGCAATTTCGCTCCCGGACAACATGGGAAAGACCGCAAAGCCAAGATCGTGGGCTACGGTTTGCAGCTGCGTGAAAAGCAGAAAGCGAAGCGCATTTACTTTACCCAGGAAGGCCAGTTCCGCAACTACTTCGAAAAGGCCGCCCGCTCCAAAGGTGTTACCGGCGAGAAGTTGCTGCAGCAACTGGAACGCCGTCTCGACAACGTTGTGTTCCGTCTAGGCTTCGCTCAGTCACGGCGCCAGGCGCGGCAGTTGGTGCGTCACGGACACGTGGCCGTCAACAGTCGCAAAGTCAACATTCCTTCGTACGAAGTAAGTGCGGGCGAGGAGATTTCGATTCGCGAAAACAGCAAGAAGCTGGCCGTGCTGGAACTGGCGAAGGAATTCTCGAGCCACGGCACGCTTCCGAGCTGGCTGGAAGTGGATCGCGACAATTACAAAGCGCGGATCCTTAATCTGCCCAAGCGCGAAGATATTCAGCTGCCGGTCAATGAGCAATTGATCGTTGAGTTGTACAGCAAATAGTCGTAGAGACGTTGCTTGCAACATCTCTGCCGACGGTGCACAAAACGTTGGCTGGTGCGCCGAAGTGAAAAGCGTTTGAGTTTGTGGCAAAGAGAGACGTAACAAGTTACGTCTCTACAATTACGGTCTTTTACATTCGTGCCCGATCAGCCTTTCCTGATACCGACCTGAGTTGGACCGCTCAGCGAGTCAGGATTGAGCCAAACGGCCGAAGGAGAAACACATGCTTTGGAAGGGTTTTCAAAAACCGAAACGTCTCGCAGTTGATACCTCCACTCTCACCGACAAGTACGGCATCTTCTGGGCGCAGCCGTTTGAGCGCGGATTCGGTACAACCGTAGGCAACGCCCTACGGCGCGTGCTGCTGAGCTCAATCGAAGGCGCGGCCGTCACCGCGGTAAAGATGGAAGGAGTCCTGCACGAATTCCAGTCGATCCCCGGCGTGGTCGAGGACGCGACCGACATCATCCTCAACCTGAAGCAGATTCCGTTCAAACTTGCGGGTGACGCTCCGAAGGCCATCTACCTGCGCGCCGATCAGCCCGGTGTCGTCACCAGCGGCATGATCGAAGCCGATGGCGATGTCGAGGTTCTCGACAAGGACGTCTACATCGCGACGGTCAGCGAGGGCGGCAAGCTCGACATGGAAATGCGGCTGAAGCGCGGCCGCGGCTACGTTTCCGCCGACAAGAATTTCGACGAGGACCTCGGCATCGGATTCATTCCGATCGACTCCGTCCACTCTCCCGTCCGTAAGTGCAACTACACGGTCGAAGCCGCCCGTCTCGGGCAGATCACCGACTACGACAAGCTCACTCTCGAAGTGTGGACCAACGGCTCCATCACCCCGGCCGATTCTATCGGCTTGGCGGCGAAGCTGCTGAAGGACCACATGAACATCTTCATCAACTTCGAGGAAGAGATCGAAACCGGCACCTCGTCTTCCGACGATCGCAAGCCCGAGATCCACAACGAGAATCTGAATCGCTCGGTGGAAGAGCTCGAGCTTTCGGTGCGCAGCTACAACTGCCTGAAGAACGCGAACATCCAGACCATCGGCGAACTCGTGCAGAAGACCGAAGCCGAAATGTTGAAGACGAAGAATTTCGGCCGCAAGTCGCTGAACGAGATCAAAGAGATTCTCTCTTCGATGGGATTGAGTCTCGGCATGAAGATCGACGAGCACGGAAACGCCGTGCCCGGCCCGACATCAAACGTACCGTTGCCCGCATCCGCTTACGGACCGGACGACCAACTCTAGAACGTCAAGTTTCAAGGTTTCAAAGATTGCGCAGTAAAGCTTTGAAACTCGCGCTTAGGAAGTTGAGCTTTGAAAGGGCGCGGCTTTAAGCCGCGCCGGTCAAAGCTAAAATTAAGAATCGGGGCTTTAGCCCCTGAGGTTCTGAAATGCGTCACAAAGTTGCAGGATACAAACTCGGACGGAACACTGCGCACCGGCGCTCGCTGCTGCGCAATCTGGTCACATCGGTGATCGTCGAGGAGCGCATCGAGACGACCGTTCCCAAGGCGAAAGCAGCGCGTCCCTTGGTCGAGAAGATGATCACGCTTGGCAAGCGTGGCGATCTGGCTGCGCGCCGTCAGGCCGGCAGTTTCCTGATGACCGACGAAGCCGTCGTGAAGTTGTTTGACACGGTTGGCCCTCGTTTCGGCGACCGCAACGGCGGGTACACGCGCATCATCCGCACGGCGTGGAACAAGGGCGACGGGGCCGATAAGGCTTTTCTCGAACTGCTCGGCAGCGAGAAGATTCTCGACGAGAAGAAGGAAAAGCGCGCGGAAGCTCGTGCCAAGAAAGCCGCCGAAGCCAAGAAGGCCATGGAAGAGGCCGAGGCACAGGCTCAAGCCGAAGGCGCGGCACAACCCGCCGAGGCCGGCGACAAGGACGAAAGGAAAGAGTAGCTACGCCTCACAAAGGTTTGTAAAGGGCACGGCATTTTGCCGTGCCTTCTTTTTTGCCTTCTCCCGTCTCGCCATTCCGAACCACTAGTGGATGTGTTTCTTGAGACGTACTGCACGTCAGTTGCATTGACTTGTCCCAACAGCCCACGTAAGATTCGCCCGCGCATGATCGACCGGACAATCTCGCACTACCGCATTCTGGAAAAGCTTGGTGGTGGCGGCATGGGAGTGGTCTTCAAGGCCGAGGACACGGAACTCGGCCGCTTCGTCGCCCTGAAGTTTCTGCCCGACGAGGTCGCGCACGACGAGCCTGCCTTGGAACGTTTCCGGCGTGAAGCACGCGCTGCCTCCGCTTTAAACCATCCCAACATCTGCACCATTTACGAAATCGGTAAGCATGAAGGTCAATCCTTCATCGCGATGGAGTACCTCGAAGGCTCCACGCTGAAGCACTTGATCAGCGACCGCCCGATGGAGCTCGATGCGTTGCTGGGTATCGCCATCGAAGTTGCCGAGGCGATGGATGCCGCCCATACGAGAGGCATCGTTCATCGTGACATCAAGCCCGCCAACATCTTCATCTCCAAACGCGGCCACGCGAAGATTCTCGATTTTGGATTGGCCAAGATGGCGTCATCGCCCAAGTCGGTCAGCGCTGACTCTCAAACTTTGGCCGACGCGGCCGCGTTGAATCTCACTAGTCCGGGGACTGCGCTCGGCACCGTTGCGTACATGTCCCCCGAACAGGTGCGAGGGAAAGAACTCGACGGGCGCACGGATCTGTTTTCCTTTGGCGTCGTTCTCTATGAAATGGCGACGGGAATGCTCCCTTTCCGCGGCGAGACGCAAGGTGTCATCACGGAAGCAATTCTCAACCGTGCCCCGGCCCCGCCCATCCGGCTGAACCCGGATCTTCCTCCAGAGATCGAGCGCATCGTACAGAAGTTGCTCGAAAAGGACATCGAGCTTCGCTACCAGAGTGCGGCTGAGGTCCGCGCCGATCTGAAGCGGCTCAAGCGGATGCGAGACTCCGCGCGTATTTCGTCGAGTGTCCCGAGTGAACCGGCGAGCGGTTCAGCCGCGACCGTACCCATCACACCAACAGCAAAGGTATCGTCGTCAGGGATCAAGTCCATTCCAGAACCCGGATCCCGCGGCCCTGTCTTCGCGCTGGGAGCTGCGCTGGTGGCGGCTTTGGCCGTGATCGCGTTTCTGCTCTTGCGTCACGGCGCGGTGGCAGCTACACCTGCTTATCACCTGCTGACCTATCGCCGCGGTACCATCCGCATGGCGCGCTTCGCGCCCGATGGACAGACGGTGGTTTACAGCGCCGCGTGGGAAGGCGGGCCGGTCGAAATCTTCAACACGCGTTTTGGTACGCCCGAATCGCGTCCTGCCGGAGTTCCGGGAGCCGAGATTCTCGCGATCTCCTCAACCGGAGAGATGGCAGTCCTGTTGCGCAGCCAGCAATCCAAGTCCCAGGTCTACACCGGAACGCTGGCTCGAATGCCGCTCGGCGGTGGCGCGCCCCGCGAGATTCTGGAAAACATACAGTGGGCCGATTGGTCTCCCGACGGAACGCAGCTCGCCATCGTGCGCGATGTGAATGGACGGAATCGCCTCGAATATCCCCCCGGGAAAGTCCTCTACGAAACCGGCGGCTGGGTCAGCCATCCTCGCATCTCCCGCAAGGGCGACATGATCGCGTTCATCGATCATTCGATCCCCGGCGATTCCATCGGCAGCGTAGCGCTGGTCGATATGACCGGTAAGAAACGCACCTTGAGCCAGACGTACGGAGGCGGCGCCGTCGGCCTAGCCTGGTCGCCCGAAGGAGACGAGGTCTGGGTCACCGCGACTCTGATTGGCATCGACCGCTCTGTGTTTGCCGTTCCGTTGAACGGCAAGGAGCGGCTCGTAGCCCGTGTGCCGGCCGATCTTACCTTGCAGGATGTCTTGCCGAATGGACGCGCTCTGCTCGCCCGCGATAGCTGGCGTCGCGGCTTGATTGTTCGCCGCGCTTCCGATGCCGCTGAGCACGACTTCACGTGGTTGGATTGGTCTTACCCGGTGACGCTCTCGGCTGATGGCCAGACGCTGCTGTTCCGCGAGGAAGGTGAGGCGGGCGGCCCAACTTATGCCGTCTATCTCCGCAAAACCGACGGCTCACCTGCAGTCCGCCTCGGCGATGGTCTTTCCCTGGCGTTGTCGCCCGATGGCAAGTGGGCGCTCTCCAGTCGTGGCGACAACCAGGCCGATTTGTTTCTGCTTCCCACCGGACCCGGAGAACCTAAGCCCTTACCCGGACACAATATTGTCCACGGTTCCGCCTGCTGGTTTTCCGACGGTAAACGGATTCTGGTATCCGGCACTGAGACTAATCATGGATCCCGGCTTTACGTTCAGGATATCGAAGACGACAAGATCGTCGCCGTAACCCCCGAGGGAACGAACGGGCTGTCATTCGCACTATCGCCCGACGGTCGCCAGGTCGCAGCCATCGGCCCGGACGAAAAGGGCTATCTTTTTCCAATTCCTTCCGGCGATCCTCAACCAATCAAAGGTCTACAGCCAGGAGAGGTGCCAGTCGCATGGACCCCTGATGGCCATTCCTTGTACGTATACCGCGGTGGTGACTTGCCCTCCAAGGTTTACCGGTTGGACACCGCCACCGGCAATCGAACTCTCTGGAGAGAGCTCATGCCTCCCGATCCATCCGGAGTTGAATTCGTCGGCCCTGTTCTGCCCACACCCGACGGCAAGTCTTATGTTTACGGCTACCGCCGGTTGCTCTCCGATCTCTACCTGGTCGAAGGCCTTCAGTAAGCGCCTCAGACCGCGTTGATTTAAACCCACGGTTCTGCATCGTTCCAACCGCTTCACTCCAGCAATTCGATTCTCAGTTCCCCCCTAAGTAATCTTGTGATCTGGCAATGCATCGGTAGTCTGTTTTTGAGAATTGACAATGACGCTCCAGGAAGAAAAAGAACTCCTTCTCCGGGTCGTAACCAAGCTCGCCGCAAAACTGATTGGGGAGGGCGGATTCGTTCCTTTCGGCGCTACTCTGGGTCCGGGCCGAAACGTGAAGCTGCTCATGCCCAAAGGCTGGAAAGAGAATGCGACACGAGACGAACTCGAGGCATGTTGGTCTCGTGAACTGAAGAAGGCACACCACGGAAGCCGAGTGCGAGACGGTCTGTTCGTGCGCCGACGTGCGTGTGCCTATGGACAACGGCGATCTGGCGCCAGGCATATTTATCCATCTCGAGCAGGTCGGGTCGCCCGCGGAAGAGATTGTCTATCCGTACCTGAAAAATGGAGTTTCCGAAGCGAAACTTGGTACTCCGACGAGCGTCGAGACCGAGTCCCGCGTGTTCGCCGCAAGCCAGCCATAGCGACTTGCCGCACTCGTACATGTCCAACCGCGTCTCACGCCGGTAATCTTGCTCCTTGCGCAGCCGCCTCCTTAAACTTCCTGAATGGCCTTTACTCGGACACAGATCGGCATTGCTGTCGGCGTCGGCGCCCTGCTCGTGTTCGGCTTCCTAGGCTATTTGTGGTGGTTGAGCAATCAGGGTCCGGTGCTGGCGCGCTCAGAAGATCACGATCCGCTGACGGGCTTGCCAGTCAGCATCAAGATGAACCCGTTGCGCGATCGCTCGACCGAGAAAGCTGCAAACAAGTTTCTGCGTGAAATGCGCGACGGGCATTGCGACGAACTTCTCGAAAAATGGGAGCACGACTACCACAAGAAATATGCCCGCTACATCTGCAAGTCAGAATCTGAGCATCCGCTGCTTTCCTGGGAACTGGTGGACTGGGAAGACGCCCCTCCGCTGGTAGTTCTCCACTATCGCGGCAAGCGCCCTAGCAACGCCGGACCAGACCAGCCGGGAATTGACCAGAGCCTGTTTACTCTCACGCTTGAACACAGGGTTGGCGACTGGGCTGTGACTAAGTACGACGCGATGTACTGAGTTCCTCGGCTGTTTCGACTTCCGAATTAGTTTTCATACACCGCCTCGTCGTTGCGCAGCGCTCCGTATCTCCGTGGTAAAACCGATGTATGCCCGAGCGCTCCCCCCAGCCCTCCGCTGCGCGCAACCTCTACTCCTTCGGACTCACCTCCTTCTTCAACGACACAGCGACGGAGATGGCCTACTGGGTCCTGCCGGCCTTTCTGGTTTCGCTCGGAGCCGGCCCGGCCCAACTTGGAGTAATTGAAGGCATCGCAGAAAGCGTCGCCTCCTTCGCCAAGCTTTTCTCGGGATACCTCACCGACCGCATCGATCGCCGCAAACCGCTGGTGGTAAGCGGATACTTCGTCGCAAACGCGATCAAGCCACTGCTGGCTATCACGAGCGCGTGGTGGCACATCCTGCTGATTCGGTTTGCGGACCGACTGGCTAAGGGAGTACGCGGCACGCCTCGCGATGTGATGGTCGCGGAGTCAGTGGGGAAGAAGCGGCTAGGGTCAGCCTACGGCCTGATTCAGTCGATGGATTCGGCTGGCGCCATCGCAGGGCCGTTGATGGCTCTCGCGCTGCTCGCGCGATATGGCATCCGCACCGTCTTTCTGGCAGCGGCGGTTCCCGGCGCGCTATCTGTGCTCGTGGCAATCCTTGGAATCCGCGAGACGAAGCGCCAAAAATCTGCAAGCGAGACGAAGACAGTGCAGGAGAAAAAGACGCTTGCGCCCCCGAGCGCCGCCTTATCCACTTCGTTCTTTTTCGTGTTAGCTGCGGTAACTCTGTTTTCCCTCGGCAACTCCAGTGACATGTTCCTGGTCATGCGCGCGCAAAGCATCGGTATCGGCGTCAAGCTGGCACCGCTGCTTGGATTGGTTTTCAATCTGACGTATACCCTTGGATCGTCGCCCGCCGGATGGTTCAGCGACCATTTTTCGCGGCGTTGGATTGCCGCCACGGGCTACGTAATTTTCGCAGCGGTGTACTTCATCTTTGGACGAGCCCCATCGGTGCTGGCGATCTGGGTCACGATGGCTGTGTACGGCGTCTACTACGCGCTCACGCAGCCTGTGCTGAAAGCATTGGTCGTGGAAACAGTCCCGCAAGACATTCGCGGACGCGCGCTGGGCATTTATTTTTTTGCAACGAGTGTTGCGACTCTAGCCGCGAGCCTCATCACGGGTGAATTGTGGAAGCACTTTGGACCGAGTGTCCCGTTCTACGCTTCCGCAGGGCTTGCGGTTCTATCGGCCGCAATGTTGGCCATCAGCCCTGCCCGAACCGCTGACCGCGCGGCCTAGCAGGTTGCAGAAAACGTCGATCTGTCAGTCGATTTTGGGTGGCGCATTTTGGGTGGCGCAGCGCTTCAGCGCTGCGCTAACCGGTTTGCTGTGAATGCCGGCTTTAGCCGCTGGGGTCGAGGGTTCTTCCCCCGCCCGCTAAGAGGCTCAGTCACTTTTTGTTCCGGACGCGGCTCGAAAAAGCCGCGTCCGGCTTTCGCGCTCAGAGCGTTGGAGTCTTTATCGTTTCCTCTTCGGGCTTCGCCGTGCCGTTCTTGATTGCCTCGTCCAGCAGTTCCTTCATTTGCCGCGTAGCTTTTTCTGCAATCTCCGCCTGCTGTTCGCCGAGCTTACCCTGTTGTTCGCCGAGTTTACCCTGCTTCTCACCGAGTTCACCCTGCAACTCGCCCAGTTTGGATTGTTCTTCGCCGGCATGGGACTGGATCTCCCCGATCTTGCTTTGAAGTTCTCCAATTTCGGATTGCAGGTCGCCGATCTGCTCCATCGTCGCGCTGGGCCCAAGCTTCTGCAGCTTCGCTTTCAGCTTGTCGAGCGCGGCCGTCATGTCCGGAACATTCACGCGGACCTGCTCCATCTTCGAGCCCAGTTCCTCCTGCTGCTTTCCGAGCGCTTCTTGCTGTTTGCCGAGTTCTTCCTGTTTCTTTCCCAGTTCTTCTTGTCCCGCCCAGAAGCCGCGTGCGCGATCCACCGTCGCTTGGTCGCGAATGATGTAAGACTTCTCGTCGCGCTGGAACCAGATGAAGTCACCGGGAATCTGCTTCTTGAGTTTCTCGACGTGCCGGGAATCTTGGCCTGAGCCCGACATGGTGAACGAGTCGCTCTTGCCCGAAACGATCACGAAGCGCTCCTCGTCATCAAATCCGTACGCATACGAGAAGCCCTTCCCAGAGCCCGTTCCGGAGGAATGGCTCTGCCCGAATCCGTTCCATTCAGGAGCTGTCGGCGCAAGCAGCGCCATAGGAGCCCTCGGGGCCATGGGTGCGATCGGCGCGGCCGGGGTCGGCGGCACACCGTGAATTGGAGCCACCGTCGAAACGCCGCCAACCGGAGGCACAGGTGGTACCGCGAGAGGCGTCGGTTCTTGCGATACGCCAACATTCGAAATTACAGGAGCCGAATCAGCGGGATGAACGGAAGCCGCGAGATAAACCACGGGAACCGCGAGAACAAGAATCGCGATGGCAAGAGATCTTTTCAAATTCATGCTGACTGTTCCTTTCCACGAGAGAATTCGTTCGAGTCGTTGTTCTGCCTGTCCCGGTCGTGCGATCGAAACGCCTTGCCACCGGATCCTTCGCGGCGCAGTCTGCAGCACCTCGAAGAAACTCAACAGGGTTCGAGCGTAGTGGTTCTGATCGGCTCCGCCCGACAGCGCAGCCTCATCGCTGGCTTGCTCCGCCAATTCTGCCAGATGCCGGCTCATCCACCAGGCCAATGGGTTGAACCAGAAAATTGCGCGATACAGCAGCGAGATGCGCTGCGTCAGCGCGTCGCGACGCACTACATGCGAAAATTCGTGAGCCAGAACGGCATCGAGTTTCTCCGCGTCCCATTCGCGCCAGTCAGAAGGAAGCAGGATCGTCGACCAAAAAGCCCCCACAGTTACCGGTACGTTAATGCACTCAGATGTCCCCACCCGAGGAGCCGGCCCCCCGGCAGAACAAGCGAACTTCCCGACCGCGAGACCCTCCGCGACCGATCGAGAACTGCGTACCAGCTTGCCGGACAAGATGATTCCTGCCACGAACCTCGCCAGGAGGAAGACCGTTACCACCACATAAATCCACGCTGCAACGACGCTCCATGGAAGCGCAACCCATGCGAATGAGAGGTTTCCTCTGGCATCTCTCCGAGTCCCAGGACTGGTCGGCTCCTTCGCAACGGGCGCGAACCGATAGCTTCCTGAAAGTTGTTCTTTGCTGCTCGTGACTGCATCGCTTGCGAGAGTTGAGGCGATCTGTCCAACTCCGACCGCGTCAGAAGTGGTCCGAGCAATTGGATGTTGCAGAAATTGTGGAGCGGAAATCTGCACTGGAGGCAGCAGCCATCCCAGAAGCGGCAGGGCAACGCTTGCGTACAGCACTGCGGTCCATGTGAACAAGCGAAGGGAAGTGGCCTGGGGACGAAAGACGGCGAGTCCCGCGGCGGCGACTCCTGCAACCACGAAGGATCGTGCCCCCGCGGCCACCAATTCCGACACCAGAGCAACGATCGCGCGATCAACGCTCTGAATCATGGTTTTCTCTCCTTCCTTCCCGCGCCGACTTGGCCCGCAGCGCTTCGCTCCGCAATCTTGCGCGCCAGGCGCTCCAGTTGTTTCTGGTCCAGCACCTCGTTATCGACCATGCCAAGCACCAGTTCCTCCGCCGATCCGCCGCAGAAGCGGTCAATGATGTTCTTCACCGCCCGGGCGGCGACGTTCTGGCGTCGATCCGCAGCTTTGTAGATGAACGTCCGACCCTCGACCTCGTGCCGGACATAGCCTTTCTCTTCGAGGCGGCGTAGCACCGTCCGAATCGTGGAATCCTTCATCGGGCGCGAAGAGGCGAGCGCTGCCCGGCATGCCTCTGCCGTCGAGGGCCCGTGGATCCATATGTGATCCATCACGCTCTGCTCGACCTCTCCCATATTCTTTAGACGGGGCTGACGTGTGTTAGTCATTGTAGCGTTACAAGATGTAACATTAGACGGGCTAGCTGTCAAGCCGTAAGCAGGAATTGCGAATCGTGGGGTCGCAGAATTGACCCAACATCCGTGGCGTTACCACCAGCGATAGAAAAGGAAAAGCGCCAGCTGCGCCGCAATGCCGGCGCAAGTGTCGAGGATTACGTCGCGCACTGTTCCCGTGCGCGTGGGCAGATAGCTCTGATGCCACTCATCGAGACTCGCGACGAGACAGGTTCCCAGCACCGCAATGTTGGCCCAGCGGAACATCCATTTTGCTCTCGTCGGGGAAGTGAGAGTCTCCCTCCACGCTCGGAACAGAAGAATGCTGAGGAGTCCGTACCCGAACACGTGTCCCGATTTCCGGATGAATACGTGATACGGCTCAAAGCCGGCTTCGTCGATCCCAAACAAAAAGTGCAGTGCCGGATATAGAAAGCGGCTGGTGTTTTGCGAAGAGAGATACGTCGTCGATTCGATCGCGATAACGATAAGCCAGAGGACCAGGGCGATCCAGGCTTTCAGGGCTTGGTGGCGATCTGTGGTCAAGCGGGTCAGCAGTGCGTATTCCCACCCTCCGCGCTCAACACGAAGAGCCTGCCCACAGCGGAGCGAACGAGACGGGCCTCTTGACCTCTACTCGATGGCATAGTTGGGGGCTTCGCGCGTGATCATCACGTCATGAACATGGCTCTCGCGCAGGCCAGCGCCGCTGATGCGCACGAAGCGAGTCTTCTGCAGCAGTTCGGCAATCGTGGAGCAGCCGCAATATCCCATGCCCGACTTCAATCCTCCCACCATTTGATAGATGATCATCGAGACCGAGCCGCGATAGGGCACGCGTCCTTCAATGCCCTCGGGAACGAGCTTGTCGAGGCGGTTGCCCTCGCCGTCGGGGGAAGAGCTAGCGGTCGAAGAGTCCGCGTTAGCGTTCTGGAAGTAACGTTCGCTGGATCCTTGCGCCATCGCGCCAAGCGATCCCATGCCGCGGTAGGACTTGAATGACCGGCCTTGATACAGAATCAACTCGCCAGGGCTCTCGTCGGTGCCGGCGAACAGCGACCCAATCATGACAGCACTCGCACCCGCGGCGAGGGCCTTCGTCACATCGCCGGAGTATTTGATGCCGCCATCGGCGATGATCGGCACGCCTGAATCTTTCGTTGCACGGTAAGCTTCAGCAATCGCGGTGATCTGCGGCACGCCTGCTCCGGTGACGACGCGGGTCGTACAGATCGATCCCGGGCCGATCCCCACTTTGATGCCGTCCGCTCCAGCCCGCGCCAATTCGCAAGCTCCGTCAAAAGTGGCGACGTTGCCGGCGAGCAGCTGCACCTCGGGCAGCTTCGACTTCACCAGCTTCACTGCTTCCAGAACTTTTGAGGAATGCCCATGCGCGCTGTCGATGGCGAGCACGTCGACTTTCATTTCTGCTAATTCCTGCGCTCGTTCGAGAAAATCTCCTGTGGCTCCGATGGCCGCCCCGACTCGCAAGCGTCCTTGGGAGTCCTTCGCGGCATTGGGATACTTCAGCTTCTTCTGAATGTCTTTGACCGTGATCAGGCCCTTCAGGTTGTAAGCGTTGTCTACGACCAGAAGCTTCTCGACGCGATGCTGGTGAAGGATCTTCTCCGCCTCTTCCAGCGTTGTTCCCACGGGAACGGTGATCAGATTCTTCTTGGTCATCACGCTGTCGATCGGGATATCGAAGCGCGTCTCAAAACGCAGGTCGCGGTTGGTGAGAATTCCCACCAGCTTGCCGTGTTCGGTGATGGGCACGCCGGAAATCTTGTATTTGCGCATGACCTCAAGCGCGTCGCTCACCTTGTCGGTCGAATGCATGGTGACTGGGTCCACGATCATGCCGCTTTCTGACCGTTTCACCTTGTCGACTTCGTTGGCCTGCTGCTCGGTGGTCAAATTGCGATGAATGATGCCGAGCCCGCCCTGCTGCGCGAGCGCGATCGCCATATGCGATTCGGTCACCGTGTCCATGGCGGCGCTGACGATTGGAATGTTGACGCTGATGTTGCGGGTCAGTTGCGTCTGCGTGCTGGCCTGCGTGGGAATCACGTCCGAGCGCGCGGGCAGCAGTAGAACATCGTCGAAAGTAAGAGCCTCAGGAACGGGAAAATGAATCATAAAATTCTCGGGATTCCCCAGCGATGTGGGTAATCCCTCATTCTAGAAGGCCGAAGGGAATAAGGGCAAATGCACCTTGCGGGGTTGCCGAAGGGACTGTGCCGGACTTGTATCACGTGCCTCTGTGATTTGCATCACGGAGGGGTATCGAAGAATGAAGCATAAACACTCATCCGGCTCCGCGCGTCCTTATGGTCCGACCGAAAGTAAAAAGCCGGAAAAGAGGAGTTGGGACGATTAACGGAACGACGCCTGGCTGGTAATTAGTTGTTTTTGTGTGTCTTCATGCTCTCATCGCATGCCAGCGGTTCTTAGCCGGATAATCTCCCGAACCGAACAAGGAAAACCGAGGCCAGAAAGCCCGGATTGCGGAGGTCTGCTGACAATCCGCACAGCGACGCTCTTTTTGTTTTCTTAAGCCGCGAATCGCTTCGCCATGGCCATGATGCCAGGGAGACGTCTATGTCGACACTTCGGAAAGAAACCATTGCCGCTCACTTGCGGAACAGCGGCGTGTCCCGCCGCAGTTTTCTTCAGCTCTGTTCCAAGTTGATGGTCGCGGCTCCTGTCGGACTGGCGCTCACCAGCAAGCGAACCGTGGCGCAAGTCGCACAGCTTGTCGGCCAATCGCGTCGCCCCTCCGTAATTTGGCTGCATTTCCAGGACTGCACAGGATGCACGGAAACGCTCCTCCGGACCTCTGCCCCTGACGTGGCCCACCTGATTCTCGATGTGATCTCGCTCGACTACCACGAGACGCTGATGGCCGCATCCGGCGTACAAGCCGAGGCGGCGTTGCGCTCCGCCATCGAGGACAATGCCGGCAAATACGTGCTGGTGATCGAAGGATCGATTCCCGCGAAAGACGATGGCGTATTCATGGAACTGGGGGGCAAGCCGGCCATTCAGGTTGCAAAAGACGTCGCGGCTCAGGCTGCCGCCGTGATTGCCATCGGCTCATGTGCGTCATGGGGCGGGGTGCCTTCCGCTGATCCAAATCCCACAGGCGCCGTTGGTGTCGACTCGGTGATTTCCGGCAAGCCGATTATCAATCTCCCCGGATGCCCGCCCAATCCATACAACCTGCTCGCGGTGGTTTTGGAATACGTGACGATGGGTCGCCTGCCTCAGATGGATGAATTCAACCGTCCGAAGTTCGGCTATGACCGAGTGATCCACGAGAACTGCCCGCGCCGCGCGCACTTCGATGCCGGACGCTTCGCCACGACCTTCGGCGACGACGGCCATCGCAAAGGCTGGTGCCTCTACAAACTCGGTTGCAAGGGTCCAGTGACCCACGCCGCGTGTGCTACGCGCCACTTCAACGAGGTCCCAGGTGTTTGGCCGATCGGGATCGGCGTCCCCTGCCTCGGTTGCACAGAAAAAAACGTCGTTTGGAAAATGGGAACGTTCGAAACCGTCCCCATCCATCTTGCTACTCCTCCCGAAACTTATCCGCCGATTTACAGCACGGCTGGAGGACTGAAGGTCGGTGCAGCAGCGTTGGTTGGTGCGATTGCCGGAGCCGTAGGCGGTGCGGCATGGGTCGCGTCGCAGCGCTTTCAGAGCAGCACCGAAGCGGGCGTGGCGCGAGTCTCGGCCGACATCGCGCATGCCGAGAAGCTGAGGGGAAAGCCCAGCCCGAAGAAAGAGGACTGACGTGGCGATCACTCGGCGACAACTCATCACGGGGATAGCCAAGGCGGGAGTTCCAGCAGCCATTGCGGGTTCGGTGTGTACCGGGAAGCTGCATGCCGAATCCATTGAGATGCCCAGCGCCGCCGTCGGCATGCTTTACGACGCGACCATATGCATCGGCTGCAAGGCGTGCGTAGCCGCCTGCGCCGAGGCCAATGACACTCCGCCCGACACCCGCGGCGACGCTCTGCATCAGGCTCCCTCGGACTTGAACGATCTCACGCGCAACGTCATCAAGCTCTACAAGCCTGAGGACGGATCCGTCTTCTCATTCGTGAAGCGCCAATGCATGCATTGTCTCGATCCCGCCTGCGCCGCAGGATGTCCCTTTCAAGCTCTGCACAAAGATCCCGAGACCGGCGTGGTCAATTGGTCCGCCGAGGAGTGCATCGGATGCCGCTACTGCACGATCACCTGTCCGTATCACATCCCACGATTTCAATGGGTCGGTTTCAATCCTCGCGTCACCAAGTGTGAATTCTGCAGCCATCGTTTGGCCAAGGGCCTGAAGCCCGGCTGCACCAGCGTATGCCCGACGGGTGCCGTCATATTCGGACCGCGTCCGGTGCTGTTGCGCGAGGCGAAAAAACGCGTTCAGAACAATCCCGGCCACTACTACCAGAATCGCGTCTATGGCGAGACCGATAACGGCGGTACGCAGGTTCTGTATCTCTCAAAGGTCCCGTTCGAAAAACTGGGCCTCCCAGAGCTCGGGCCAGAGTCGGTTCCGGCCAAAACCCTGCGCTGGCAGCGGCGCTTCTATCAGTACTTCGCTTTGCCGGCAATCCTCTATGCAGGATTGGTGCAGGTGATTCGAAAGAGCCTCAACGGGCATGAACTGGAAGCCCATGAACGCGAAAAAGAGACTGGCCTGAGGGCGCAACTATGAGCAGCACTGCCATGAGCACCGTTCGAGAAACAGATCGTGACAGCGACCGCTGGGAACGAACCGTGCCCGTTTTCGGATTCCCGGTCGTGAACGGGTTCTTCCTCAGCCTCTCAGGTCTGGTATTGGTGGCGCTCGCACTGACCGCCTATCGCGAACTCGCCGGCCTGGGACCAGTCAGCGGCATGAACGACGCCTTCGGCTGGGGTATCTGGAAGACTTTCAACGTCATGGTGCTGACGGCGCTCGGATCGGGCGCGTTCGCCGTCGGCATCGCCGCCTGGGTGTTCCGCCGCAAGAAGCTCCACGTCCTGATGCGGATGGCCCTGCTGACCAGCTTTCTGTCTTACGCATGCGGCTTGCTTCTGCTTGGCATCGATGCCGGCCGTCCATGGAACTTCTATTGGATCGTGTTCCCTTGGCGTTGGAACATGCACTCGCCGCTGGCCGAAGTTGCGATCTGCATGTCGATCTACGCCATGATCCCGCTGGCTATCGAAAACATTCCCCCCGTATTGGAGCGTCTCTGGTATTTCGATTCCCGCCTCCGGCCGGGCGTTCAGAAGATCGAAAAAGTACTCCGCTATTTCTTCCCCTGGATCATCGCGGCTGCGTATCTGCTGCCCGGGATGCACCAGTCATCCCTCGGCGCATTGATGTTGCTTGCCGGCGAGCGGGTCCACCCGCTCTGGCAGACCGCGTGGTTGCCCGTGCTCTATCTCGGTGCCGCCACTTTCATGTCATTCGGCTGCGTTGCTGGCACCACCATGCTGTGCTGCCTGGTGTGGAAGCGTGCCATGGACATGGAGGTCCTCGACGAAGCCGCTCGCATCACCGCATGGCTAATCTTCGGCTGGCTCGGCTTGCGATTACTCGACATCCTTTTCCGCGGAGCATTCGTCACCGCCCTGCACCTCGATCGTTTCGCAGCCGTGTTTTGGCTGGAAGTGTTGCTGGTCTCGGTCGGAGGCTTGTTGCTTCTGCGCTCATTGCGAACCGGCGAAAAGCGCTCCATGTTCTTGGGATATGTGCTCAGTTCCGCTGGCGGCATGATTTATCGCTTCAGCCCTACTACGCTGGCCTTCCGCCCGAACCCCGAGGCGCTCTACTTCCCGGCAACGGTCGAAGTGCTGGTTTCACTTGGCTTTATCTCGCTGGGCGTCGTGGGTTTTCTGGTTGCGGTGAAACGCTTCGCAATCCTTCCCGCGCCTCTGCACGAATGGTACGACATGGCGAGCTACTTCCGATTCCGGCGCCCGTACATCCGTTGGACCGGATACTTCAAGTACGGTTACTTCGGCGAAGACGAAACCGAGACGAACGGCGACGACTAACTGGCAGGAACTTATGGCAAAACGAATCACCATCGACCCCATCACCAGAATCGAAGGCCACCTTCGCATCGATGTGGAAGTCGACAACAACTCAGTCAGCAATGCATGGGCTTCATGCACCATGTGGCGTGGTATCGAGAAGATTCTTCGCGGCCGCGACCCGCGCGACGCGTGGATGTTCACGCAGCGATTCTGCGGAGTGTGTACAACAGTGCACGCCATGGCCAGCGTGCGCTCGGTCGAAAATGCCCTCAAGCTCGAGATCCCGCTGAACGCCCAATATATCCGTAACTTGATTCTGATCGCGCATGCCCTGCACGACCACATTGTGCATTTCTATCAACTCTCCGCGCTCGACTGGGTCGACATCCTGCAGATTCCCAAGGCCGATCCCGCGGCGGCGTCCAAACTCGCCGAGACCCTTTCCCCGTGGACCCGGAACTCGCGCAACGAACTCAAAGCCGCACAAGATCGCGTGAAAGCTGTCGCCGCCAGCGGACAACTTGGCATCTTCGCCAATGGCTATTGGGGACATCCTGCGATGCGCTTGTCTCCGGAAATAAATCTGCTCGCGTTCTCGCACTACATCCAGGCTCTCGAATATCAACGCAAAGCTCTGCAAGTGGTCGGTATCTTGGGATCGAAGACGCCGCACATTCAGAACCTGACCGTCGGAGGCGTGGCGAACGCAATCGATCTCGACAGCCCGGCTGCGCTCGGCATGGACAAACTGGAAATGATCAGCACGCTGCTGGCTGAGGTCTCCCAGTTCGTGCAGCAGGTTTACTTCGTAGACGTGTGCGCCGTGGCGGCGATGTATCCCGAGTGGTTCAAGATCGGCAGTGGCGTGCGCAACTATCTTGCGGTTCCCGATCTGCCGCTCGACAGTCAAGGTTCCTCCTATGACCTGCCCGGCGGCTACATCCGCAACGGCGACCTCGCCGCCGTGAAGGGATTTCAGACAGCAGCAGACCCAATCTTCCGCCAATCGGTGAGCGAAGACGTGATGCACGCCTACTATCAGGGTGAGAAAGCTCTGCATCCCTGGCAAGGAGAGACGGAGCCTGCCTTCACCGGCTGGGACGGCGAGCAGAAGTATTCCTGGGTCAAAGCCCCCCGCTTCAACGGCGAACCCATGCAGGTCGGGCCTCTTGCGCAGGTATTAATCGGCTATGCGCAGGGACATCCACTCACGCGCAAGTACGCCGATTTCGCGATCGAGAAAATTGCCGCGATCGGCGGCGTTCGTGCCACGCCGGCAATGCTTCATTCCACGCTGGGCCGCCACGCAGCGCGCGCGATTCGTGCCTGCATGTTAGCGGAACTCGCGCAAAAGCACTGGCAGTTGCTGGTCAACAACATCGCCAAGGGTGATTACAAGGTGTATAACCAGCCCGTATTGCCGTCGCACGAGGTCGAAGGCGTAGGGACCCACGAAGCGCCGCGTGGAACGCTCTCGCACTGGATCGTCATCAAAGACGAAAAGATCAAAAACTACCAGGCAGTCGTTCCTTCCACTTGGAACGCAAGCCCGCGCGATCGCGCCGGCGCCCACGGGCCCTATGAGGCCTCGCTGTTGCATACTCCCCTGGCCCGGCCGGAGGAACCGCTGGAGGTTCTCCGCACCGTGCACTCGTTCGATCCCTGCATGGCCTGCGCCTGTCACGCCTTCGATCCTGCCGGGCGAAAAATCGCGGTGGCCAAGATCCTATGAGCACGAGAATCCTGATCGGCGGCATCGGCAATGTGTTGCTCGGCGACGATGCCGTTGGACCCTACGTCACTCGTCTTCTGGAATCCCAATACAGCTTCGGCGACAGCGTCGAGATCGCCGATCTCGGCACTCCCGCGCTCGACCTGACGCATCGCATCGTCGGATTGGACGCAGTGATTCTGATCGATTGCGTCGCTCCCTGTGACCACCCGCCCGGCACAGTTCTCCTTCTCCGCAAAGACGACATTCTCAGCGTGCAGCCCGCGCAGCGACTCGATCCCCATTCTCCCGCTCTCTCAGAGTGCATCATGACTGCCGAAATGCTGGGCGTCAGCCCGAAGGATTTGCTCCTGGTCGGCATTGTCGGAGAATGCTTTGAGCCCGCGCGTCCGCTGAGCCATGCGGTCCACAAAGCGGCAACAAGGGCCGTCGACGCGATTATTGCCCATCTGGAACGGCTTCGTGTTCCTTACGAGAAGTCAGCTTCCAATTCCACACCCAGTGTCTGGTGGAGCGATCCTGCGCCTCATCAGCACGCAAAATCCCCGTAGAATGGTCTCCGCTCGCAAGTTTGTCTTTTAGTCACTCCCGGCGTATATTAAGAAACTGAGAACTGCTGTGTACCGGCTATTGGCGAAGCACACCAGTGGGCGCAAGCCCACTTTTTAGTTGGAGCCCCGTCGGTGTTGCGGCCATCCGCCAGTAAGTTATTGGATTCATGGCGCTTGACGTTGAACGTGTGCGGGGAATTGCGGACCGGGTCGCGGCCTCCAGCGGACTCGAAGTCTTAGACATCGAGTTCTTGGGCGGAGGCAAGGCGCGCATGCTGCGGGTGTTTCTGGATAAGCCCGCGGCGGGGACCGACCCGCTCGCGGGAGTGACGCATGAAGACTGTGCGAACTTCAGCCGCGAGTTTGGCATGATCCTCGATGTAGAAGACGTAATGCCGGGCTCGTATACGCTGGAGGTGTCGTCTCCGGGGCTGGATCGCAAACTGGTGAAGCCCGCGGATTTTACGCGCTTCACCGGAAGCCGGATGAAGCTGACAACGCGCCAGCCGGTGAACGATAACAGGCACTTCGAAGGCCGCCTGGAAAGCTTTCAGGACGGCCGTCTAACGCTGGATTTGAGCGTGGCCAGCCACAAGTCGCGCAAGAAAATGGGCGACGCGGCTGGACAGAAAATTGAAATTGATTTCGCCAACGTAGAAAGGGCGAATCTGGTACCAGAAATCTAGTTGCCAGTGCCCGGTGGCCAGGAGAGGCGACGGGAAGTTCACTGGCAACTGGGTACTGGCAACTGAGAACTGATTTTTATGGCTAGCGAGCTTTACAACATCATCGAAGGCGTGAGTCGGGAAAAGGGAATCGATCCGCAGATTGTAGTCAGTGCGGTGGAAGACGCCATTGTTATGGCTACCCGCAAGCACTACAAGTCGCAGGAAAATTTCCGGGCGAAGCTCGACAAGGACAGCGGAAAGATCAGCGCCTACGCCGTGAAATCGGTGGTCGAGACTCCCGAGCAGGTGGAAGATCCCAACCTGCAGATTACGGTGGAGGACGCTCGCAGAGTCGATCCCAGCCTGGAGGTCGGCGGCGAGTTGCTGACTCCCAAGCCCATCGATGGCATTCTTGGCCGCATTGCCGCTCAGCTTGCCAAGCAGGTGATTTTCCAGAAGGTGCGCGAGGCCGAGCGCGACACGGTTTACAACGAATACATCGGACGCGTCGGCGAGATCGTCAACGCGACGGTGAAGCGCGTCGAAGGCCCGGATGTGATCTTCGACATCGGCAAGGCCGAGGCCCGCATGCCCCGCAAGGAGCAGTCGCGGCTCGAGTCCTTTGCCGTGGGCGAGCGCGTGCGCGTGGTGATTGCGCGCGTTGAACGCGCTTCCAAGGGCCCAGGTGTTGTAGTTTCGCGCGCCGCACCGGAACTCGTACAGCATCTGTTCCAGACCGAAGTTCCCGAAATCTACGACGGCACAGTTGTCATCCGCGCGACCGCCCGCGAAGCCGGTGAGCGCACCAAGATCGCCGTCATGTCGAAGGACAAAGACGTGGACGCCGTCGGCGCTTGCGTCGGCATGAAGGGAATGCGCGTGCAGTCGATCATCCGCGAGCTTCGCGGAGAGAAGATTGACATCATCGAGTATCACGAAGACGCCGTCACATTCGCCGAGAAGGCATTGCAGCCGGCGAAGGTCAGCCGCGTCACCGTGGTCGACAGCGCCGAAAAACATTTGGAAGTCGTGGTCGACGACAGCCAGCTCTCGCTCGCCATCGGCAAGAAGGGTCAAAACGTCCGTCTTGCAGCCAAGCTGCTCGGCTGGAAGATCGACATCAAGAGCGAGGAAGAGAAGCGCCAGGAAGTCGAACAGCAGATGGCAGCAATGGTACCGCAGGCTACCACTCCGCTCGAGAACGTTCCGGGATTGGGTGAAGGTGTGCTCGAGAAATTGACCGCGGCGGGTGTCACCACGGTAGAAGCTCTGGCTGATATGACGCCGGAGCAACTCGAGGCTATTGAAGGCATCGGCCCCAAGACAGTGGAAAAAATCAGCCTCGCGGTCAATAATTATTTCGCGAGTCTGGAAGCAGGCGCGGAAGGCGCGGTTGAGGCTGAAGCCGCTGAGGGAGAAGCCGCTCCCGAAGAAGCATCCGCAGACGCTGCAGTCGACCCAGGCGAAGCCGCACCGGCTGAGCCAACCGGCGAAACAGAATCCGTAAGTAACGAAGATGAGCCTGCGCCCGACGAGGGTTCAGCTCAAAAAACAACCGAATAATCATGGCACGCACACGAAAGTTCGATTGCGTGCGAGTCCAAGAAGCTGACTCCGTGAGGCTGCGATGAAGACCTAGCACAACGCGGGGAAACAGAAAGGCCGGATGAGTAAGGTTCGAATCAACGATCTCGCCAGGGAGCTGGAAGTTAAAAGCAAAGCCATTCTCGATGCGCTACCGCTCGTCGGGGTGACGGAGAAGAAGACCCATTCCAGTTCGCTGGAGGACCACGAAGCCGAAAAAGTACGAGCCCACATCCGCGGCTCGTCGGAAGCGCAGTCGCCGTCTGCGCGCGCGGCGCGCACACTGCGCGGCGAAGAAGAAATCAAGACCAAGATTGATCTGTCGCACATTTCCCGTCCGGGTGATGTGCTGAAGGCGATTACGCAGAAGAAGGAAGCTGCGGCTGCGCCACAACTGCGTCCCACGCCGCCTGCGGCTGCGGCGAAGCCAACGGTCGTGGCTCCGCCGGCCAAGGCTGCTGCGCCCGCGGCGACGCCTGCCCCGCCAGTTCCGGTTTCCGCTCCGCAGACGCCCGCTGCTGCTGCGCGTCCAGCGATTGTGCCGCCGGCGGCTGAAAAGCCTGCCGTTCCAGTTGCGCCGCCTGCACCGATTGCGGCCCCGGCAGCAGTTGCGCCACCGGTTCGTCCCGCAGCTCCGCCCGCAGCGGTCGTAACTCCACCTGCACCTGCGGCGCCGTCCATGACGGCTTCTGCGTCGCCTGCTCCTCCCGCGGCTCCGAGCGCACCACGTCCGGCCGCGCCGCCGGTTGCTGCCGCACCGCAAGCACCTGCGCCGCGCATGATTGTTCCCCAAACCGGACCGCGCCCAGTCTATAAGGCTCCGCCTCCGCGTCCTGCTCCGCCGGCCCCAACAGCCCAAGCCGGAGCTCCGGTCGGAACCATGCGTCCTGCGCCCGGACGACCCGTTCCGGGTCAGCCGATTTTCCAGCGTCCCCGGCCGCAAGGAGCGCCAGGAGTTGGTGGGGCGCGTCCGCCGCTTCGACCCGGCGAGCGCCGTCCCATGCATCCCACCCGCTCGGCTCCGACTGGGCCGCGTCCACTTGGAGTTGGCCCAGGGCTTCCTCCTCCCGGGCCGGTTCGTCCGGGAAGCCGTCCCGGTGCGCCTGCGCGCAGGCCAGGACAGCGCTATGTTCCGCGCGGGGTAAAAGAAGGACCAATGAAGGGCTACGTTCCGCCACCGCGCATGGTGGTGTCGAACGAGCCGATGCCCATCACTCGCAATATCACGATCACCGAAGGCATCAGCGTAAAAGATCTTGCCGAGAAGCTCGACATTCGCGCGAAGGATCTGATTTCGCGCCTGCTGGCTCGCGGCGTATTCGCCACGATCAACCAGACGCTCGATGCGGAACTCGCCAGCGAAATGGCGCGCTTCTTCGGCGCGGACACGAATGTGATCACGTTCGAAGAGCAGGCGTCGAAAGATATTGACGCCGCCACTGCCGCCGGAGAAGAATCCGCTGTTGAGGCAACGCCGCGTCCGCCGGTTGTCACGATCATGGGCCACGTCGATCACGGCAAAACCACGCTGCTCGACTCCATTCGCCTCACCAACGTGGCCGAAGGCGAGGCCGGTGGCATCACGCAGCACATCGGCGCATACAAGGTTCGTATCACCGACACCGAGTCTCCCGCCTTTGGACGCGAGATCGTGTTCCTCGACACCCCAGGTCACGAAGCCTTCACCCGCATGCGTTCTCGCGGTGCCAAAGCGACTGACATCGTTGTGCTGGTTGTAGCCGCTGATGACGGCGTCATGCCGCAGACACTCGAGGCCATCGATCACGCGCACGCCGCGGAAGTGCCGATCATCGTTGCCGTCAATAAGATCGATAAACCTGACGCTCTGCCCGATCGAGTCAAGAAACAGCTTGCCGATCGCGGGCTAGTTCCCGAAGACTGGGGCGGCAAGACGGTTTTCGTAGATGTCTCCGCGAAAAAGAAAACGAATCTGAACCTGCTGATGGAAATGATCTGCCTGGTTGCGGATCTGGCAGAGTTGAAAGCCACGCCAGAGCGCGCCGCTACCGGAGTTGTGCTCGAAGCCAAACTCGATCGCGGCCGCGGACCAGTCGCCACCGTGTTGGTGCAGAACGGCACACTGAACGCTGGCGACAACTTCGTCGTCGGTAACGTTTTCGGAAAGGTTCGCGCCATGTTCGACGATCGCGGCGCAGCCCTTGCGTCGGCGCCGCCTTCGACCCCGGTCGAAATCCTCGGACTCGAAGGATTGCCGCAAGCAGGCGATCAATTCGTCGTCGTGGCCGATCGCGACAAAGCCCGCGGCATCTCCGAATACCGCGAGCAGAAAGCCCGCGAAGCCGCGCTTGCCAAGAGTTCCCGCGTCTCGCTCGAAGGATTGGCAGAGCAGATCAAGACTGCCGGCACGAAGGAACTCAACATCATCCTCAAGGGCGATGTGCAGGGCTCGGTGGAAGTCCTCAGCGACCTGCTCTCGAAGCTCTCGAACGACAAGGTTCGCCTGAAGCTGCTGCGTTCTGGTGTCGGTGCCATCACCGAAACAGACGTGCTGCTGGCGTCCGCATCGAATGCCATCATCATTGGCTTTAACGTGCGTCCGGAGCGCAAAGCGCAGGAACTGGCCGAGCAGGAAGAAGTCGACATCCGTCTGCACTCGATCATTTACGAGTTGCAAGACGAGATCAAGCGCGCCATGAGCGGCTTGCTTGAACCGACGATCAAAGAGACCTACCAGGGACGCGCCGAAGTGCTCGAGACCTTCCGCATCCCGAAAGTGGGAACTGTGGCCGGTTGCCGCGTAATCGATGGCCTCATCAAGCGCGATGCCGAAGTACGCCTGCTGCGCGACAACGTGGTCGTCTTCAAAGGCAAAATCGGATCGCTCCGCCGCTTCAAAGACGATGCCAAAGAAGTCACCAACGGCATGGAGTGCGGCATCTCGATCGCGAACTACGGCGACATCAAGGCGCGCGACGTGATCGAAGCCTTCACCACCACGCGCGTCGCCGCGGAAGTGATTGCGTAAAAGAAGTTCTCGGTTCTCGGTTCGCAGTTCTCAGTTTACGGTTTTACTGAGAACCGAGAACTGGGAACTGAGAACTGCATGCCCATCGCGTTCCTCACCCTCGAACTCCACATCGAAGCCGCCCAGTCGATCAAAGACCGCCGCCAGGTCGTCCGCAGCCTGAAAGATCGCCTGCGTTCCACCTTCAACGTTTCCGTCGCCGAACTCGACGGCGCCGAACTGTGGAATCGCGCCACCATCGGTGTAGTCAGCATCTCCCACTCGCGCGACTATCTCGATGGCCTGATGAAAAACGTGGAACGCGCCGCCACACGCATTGCGAACAATAACGGCGCCGAAGTAGCCGATTCATTCGTAGAATTCTTATAAGCTCACGTGGCGACAGCCGCCTCGGCTGTCCCGCCAATGCGAAGCGAGGCGGAATCCCCACGAACCTTGACCCCCTAGTGTGTCCTGCGTCCAAAAATATTCATGCTGATTTTCTCAACACCCCCTAACATGTTGTTACCTCCGTACTTACCGCTTGCCGCCAAAACCGGTGGACAATAGCCTCAACAGTTGCGCTTGGCCCAACACCGGCATCCAATTTTCTGATATTCTCAACCGTTTTACCTGAGGTGGAGTCGTGGAGAAGCGTGGGCTGAAATACCATCGCGGACGGGTCGGCGAAGCGCTTCGCGAAGAGATTGAAACTCTGGTGGAAGGGGAACTGGCTGACCCGCGCATCGGCCTGGTCAGCGTGACCTCGGTCCACGTCGCCGACGACGGAAGATCCGCCGAGGTCTGGGTCAATGTGGAGGGCGACGACGCAGAAGCCGATAGCAGCATAGAAGGGCTGGAAGCGGCTCGCGAATATATCCGTCACGAGTTGGTAGAACGGTTGCGCATCCGGCGAGCGCCCGAGTTGTATTTCCGCCTGGATCGCGCCGAACAGGCGAAAGCTCGGGTCGAGGAATTGTTAGAGCGGGAAAAAAGAAGACGAAAGCCCCGCAAGGAATCCAGTGGAGATCAGGCCTAACAGCATGCTCGAGGATGTACTCCGGCAAATCGGACAGCACGAGCGATTTGTGTTGACGTCGCACGCGCGTCCCGATGGCGATGCTGTCGGCTCGGCTCTCGCCTGTTGCCAGGTGTTGCGCGAAATGGGAAAACAGGCCGACGTGGTGCTCCATGACGGCGTTCCCCGCATCTATCGCTCCCTGCCATTTGCGGATCAAGTCGTGCAGTCAAGCCGCGTGACCGGCACCTATGAGGCCGCAATCATTCTCGAGTGCGACAGCATCCATCGCACGCGCCTCGAGGGTCTGGAAGATCGTGTCCTGATCAGCATCGACCATCACGTCAGCGGCCGTCCATTTGCCCACGTGAACTGGATTGATCCCCATGCCGTCGCCACGGCTGAAATGGTATTCCGTTTGGTGCGCCATGCGGGCGTGAAGTTCTCCCCGGAAGTCGCAACCTGTCTATACACTGCTTTGATGACGGATACCGGATCCTTCATGTTCCAGGGCACGAACGAAAATACATTCGCCCTGGCCCGCGAACTCGTGCTCGCCGGAGCCGACCCGGCCCACTGCGCGCGCGGAATTTACTTCGCGCATTCCGTCTCCAAGATCAGGCTGCTCGGCGAAGCCTTGCGCAATCTCAACGTTGAGGGCCACGTTGGCTACGCCTGGGTAACGCGGAAACAGATGGAACGCTGCGGTGCGATTGAAGAAGATTGCGAAGGACTGGTCAATTACGTTCTTTCCATTGGTGGTGTCGAAGTGGCCGCATTCTTCCGCGAGTTGCCCGATGGCCGCTACCGCGTCAGCCTTCGCAGCAAAGGCAAACTCGACGTAGCCCGCGTAGCCGAAAGCTTCGGTGGCGGTGGCCACGAGTGTGCCAGCGGATGTTCCCTCGATGGCCCGCTCGCCGAAGCGGTGCGTGCAGTAATTCTCCAGCTAGGCCGCGGACCTTCCGTACAATAAAGTAAATTGTTGATTGTTGATTTTTGATTGTCAAAGCGGAAACACCACTGTCAAAGGCTTTCATTCAACAATCAACAATCAAAATTTGACAATTCTCCTTCATGACCGCTCGCACCCGCACAGACGTCCTGCTGCTCGCCGGCTTCTGCACTTTCCTCTTCTTCTACGGCATCGCACAGTTTGGCCTGATTGGCGCCGACGAGCCGCGTTACGCGCAAGTGTCGCGTGAGATGTTGGAACGCGGCGACTGGGTAACGCCAACGCTGGGCGGGCACGCCTGGCTCGAAAAGCCGCCGCTCTACTACTGGCAAGCCATGCTCGTGTACAGCGTACTCGGGGTGAGCGATGCCGCGGCGCGCATTCCTTCGGCGATCGATGCAACACTCCTTGTCGTTGCCATCTACCTGTTCTTTCGCAAATTTCGTCCTGCCGTGGCGGTCGACGCAGCCCTCATTGCGGCTTCGTGTGCGGGAATCATCGGCTATGCCCGTGCCGCCTCCATGGACATGGCACTGGCGGCCGCGTTTGCGATCGGAATGCTCGCATGGTGGGCTTGGCGCGAGGGTGGCAAGCGAATCTACCTCGCCGGATTCTACTTCTTCATGGCTCTGGGAATGCTGGCCAAGGGTCCAGTGGCGCCATTTCTCGCTGCGGCTGTGATCGTGCTCTATTCCATGGCTGTGCGCGAAAGACTACTGATTCTGCGAACTCTATGGGTCCCGGGCATTCTCTTGTTCCTCGCGGTCGCACTTCCATGGTACGTCGCCGTCCAGATGCGCAATCCGCACTTCTTTCGCGAATTTATCCTGGAGCACAACCTCGCTCGCTTTTCGACCAATCTCTACCATCACCCCGAGCCCTTCTGGTACTACATCCCAGTCATCCTCCTCGCACTGGTGCCGTGGATTGTTTTCGTGATTCTTGCGTTCGCGCAATCCGTCCGTGTCTGGTGGGCGGACCGTCGATGCGCTCCCGACCTCGAACTGCAATTCCGGATCTTTGCCTGTTCCTGGCTGATCTTGCCGGTGCTTTTCTTCTCCGTTTCCCGATCGAAACTTCCCGGCTACATTCTTCCCGCCGTGCCCGCAGGTGTGGTCTTGCTGTCGGACTATCTGCGCCAGCAACTTGAGCAGCAAGCGCCGCTGCCAAAGTGGATGGCAATTCTGCACGCGCTCATAACCTGTGCTCCGATCGTTCCAGCAGTCCTCGTGAGCTACATCGTCACCGAGCATTACCTGCTGGCTGGCCGCCCGTTATGGATCGCGCTGGCAATCGCGTTGGTGCTCACCATCGGCATTGCGCTGACCCTCGTAGGCCTGCAATGGCGCATGGCGCGCTTCGTCACCCTCATACCAGTGGTGCTCGCGGTGGCAGCGGTGCTCAAACTGGGGGCGAGCGCGATCGACCAGAAACTGTCGACGCGTCCGTTGGCCATGGAGTTGGCGAGTATGGAGACTCACAAGCTGCCGCTCGCGGTATGCGGAGTTTCACGCGAGGTCGAGTACGGACTCGAGTTCTATCGTGACCAGATCATCTCGCGCTACGAGTCGGGAAACATTCCTGCCAGCGAGCATCTGCTCGTCGCCGCCCCAGACTGGAAGTCGAATCTGACCGAGTGGACCAGAGGACGGCGGGTTTCGCTGCTTGGCCACTACGCCCCACAAAACCTGGACTATTACTGGATTGCAGCTGCTCCCGCCAGCCGTTAACACGCGGCTTGGAACGAGAATGGGGAGTTGTGAAGGCAGCAGCCTCCACAACTCCCCGTAAGAGGATTGCTGGCAACGTCTCGTTCCCAGCAATCCGGCTCTCACCTGGGACAAACGATCTCTCAGTGATTAGTCGTCCCCGCCTCCGTCCCCTCCTCTGCCGCCACTCGCGGACTGGCACTGCACCACAGTCGAGTTGCCGCTCGTTTTGGCAGTGCAGGTGTAGCGAGCTGAAGGTATGGCGCTGGCCGGGATGCAATTGATGCTGAAACTACCCTTCGCGCTCGTCAGCGAGCAGGCTGCTCCAGATTGTGTCACCGACACCGTGGCACTTGCCGATTTCGTCGGATCCGTCACGGATGTGGCTTTCACCACTCCCATTCCCGCCTTGGTCGCAGTGAACATCCCGTTGGCGTCCACTGTGCCCACAGATCCGGTCACGGTCCACGTGACTCCTGCAGAAGAGCCTGTCACGTTAGCTGTGAACTGCTGTGTTTTCCCTACACTCACGCTTGCCGTTACAGGAGTGAGGGTCACGGACACGCCGCCTCCGCCTCCACCACTGGATTTGACTGTGACCTGAGCGGTTGCTGACTTGGTTGTGTCCTCAGCCGAAGTTGCGGTGACCGTCCCTGTACCGGCGGAGACCGCTGTAAACAACCCATTCTGATCGATTGTCCCAACACTGGTTGAGGTCCAGGTCACACCCTTCGTCGAGCCGGTAACAGTCGCCGTAAAGCTCTGCGTCTGTCCAGCCGTCACTGTAGCCGTGGTCGGCGATATGCTCACGCTGATGGCCGAAGCCACCAGGTTGCCAATGAGGTAGGTTGCTTCCATCGCCACTGCCGACGATGAGTGGCCAACATTGTTGAATGCCGTTGTCGCATCCTTCCCACAATAGGGTGTGATCGGAGATGGACCTGCCGGGTGCACCGACAGGAACGAAGTCACGTTATAAACTTCAGTACTGTTTAGAATGATCCAGCAATCGGTGGAAGAATTATGCTTGGCCACGTCGGCCAGGGTGTAGTTGGGTAATTGCGCGGCCATCGACAGCGAAAATGTCAGAATCAGCAATAAGGTCGCGAGTACAGCTCTCTTCATTTTCAGCACTCCTCAATTGGGGGATATGACGACACCTCTCCCGAACCGCGCGCGACTCAGGCGGTGACGTTTTACTACTGACACTCAGTTGTGAAACGGAATGTGTTTTGTGAGCGAGAACAGGTCTACGAGGGTTCTAGTGCCGGTTCTATGGATGAATGCTCCTTTCTTCGAAATCGCTATGCGATTTCGGAGTGGGGGGACGAAGCATGTCGTCCAGGCAGTCAAACGCAGCCCGGAATCAGACGTGGCGAATCAGAAGTGGCGCTCAGTGATTTTCTAAATCACGACCAGAATGGAACAACCTTTCGCAAAAGTTATCGTGTCTCGCATTGAGGAGGCAAGTTCCAGTGGGACAGGTACTACTAGCAACCGAGGTACACAGCCGCAATACATAACGAAGATCTGCGCCCCACTGTTCAGATTTGAGATCTCAATCGCGAGGGTGAGTGTGACCGTGTGGAAGTACAGCAAACAGATTCTGACTCGACTGCGAATCAACGGGGAGTATAGAGTTGCGCACCGTGAAAGTGGCAGCGGCTATTCTTCCGTCACCAGCTCTTCCAGTTCCGCCCTCGCAGGTGTTCCCGCTAGTGTGGCATTCCCGTACTCGAATCCCTTGTCGAATGCCTTCAGATTCAATTCGCGGAAAGCTGCTGGCACCGAGTCAGCCACAGCTTTGCGCACACTATCCGCGCCGAGCAACTTCGTAACGGCGGTGAAGAATCCAACCATCACTGAATTCAGCACCATGCGCTTGCCAAGTTCTTCAGCGAATCGCGTCGCCGGAATGCTGTAAACCTTCTTGTCTCGATTCAGGTTGGAGACGCGCACCAGATCTTCTTCAACGATCAGCAAGCCGCCAGGCTTCAGTTCGCCGGCGAACCGGTTGTAGGCCTCCTGTGACATGATCACCATGATGTCAGGCTCGGTCACGTACGGATACAATACAGGCTCGTCAGAAATGACAAGCTGCGCGCTGCAAGCCCCGCCGCGCGCCTCTGGGCCGAAATTCTGTGTCATGGTGGCAAAGCCATTTTCATAGATCGACGCCGCCTTGCCGAGCACCACGGCCGAAAGAATGACTCCCTGCCCTCCGAAGCCCGCAACTCGAATTTCGGTCAGCCGCATACGCACTCCATTTCCGGTTCTTCGATATAGCGATCGCCTAGCGATTCGACGTACTGCGCGCGCATCATCGACTGATAGTCAGGCCGGTCGCGGTCCACAAATTTGCCGACCGCGATCTCTCCATTAAGCGTCAGTCCAACTTCACTCGTGGGCGCTCCATTCTTCACCTTGCTCTTCTCTTTGTAGTACTTCATCGTATCGAGCCCATCGCCCATCTTATTACGGCGCTGGTAGAGCGTCGGACAGGGCGAGATGACTTCGATGAATGAGAATCCCTTCTTCTGGAAGGCCTCACTGATCGATCGCGCAAGTTGACGCACATGAAACGTAGTCCAGCGCGCGACGTAGACAGCTCCAGCCGCCTCGACCAGGTGCGGCAGGTTAAACGCCGGCTCAAATGTGCCGTAGGGATTCGTGGAAGTAGTAGCATGTCCCGGCGTCGTCGGCGCAGTCTGCCCGCCGGTCATCGCGTAAATCAGGTTGTTCACGCAGATGACTTTCAGATCGATATTGCGACGCGCCGCGTGGATCAGGTGATTGCCGCCGATCGCGGAGAGATCGCCGTCGCCCGAGTACACCACAACATTCAATTTCGGATTCGCCAGCTTCAGTCCAGTCGCAAACGGGATCGCGCGGCCATGCGTAGTATGAAACGAGTCGAGCTTCACATAGCCAGCGACGCGTCCAGTGCACCCGATGCCCGAGACCAGAGCGAGCGACTCAAGATCGATCTTGGAATCAATCAGCGCCCGTGCAAACGAATTCACCGTTGTCCCAATGCCGCACCCCGGACACCAGATGTGCGGCATGCGATCGGTACGCAGAAACGGTTCTACCGGATTGACCGTGTCGTCGATAACATTCAGCATCGGCTTGCCTCCACGATGGCGTTGAGAATCTCCTCGGGATTGTGGACTCCGCCGCCTGCGTGCGGCACCGCGATAGTTTTCGCCTTACCCGCCGCCGCTCGCTCGACTTCACGCACCATCTGTCCCAGATTCAGTTCCGGTACGACAAACGCTTTCACGCGTGCCGCCAGTTCTACGATTTTCTTGTCGGGAAACGGCCACGCGGTGATAAGCCGCAGTTTGCCCACCTTCAATCCGCGCTCGTGCGCCATATCAATCGCCCGCTGCGCCACCCGCGACGTGATCCCGTATGAAATCACTGCGACGTCGGCGTTCTCCAGACCATCCTCTTCAAACAGGCAGATGCGATCCGCCGCCGCCCGAATCTTGTTCTGCAGGCGTTTCACCAGCTTGTCCTGCGTCTGCGGCGTCATGTTGGGATAGCCGCGCTCATCATGCGTCAGGCCCGTGATATGAAACTTGTAGCCCTCGCCCGCGTGCGCCATCTCCGGCACCATGTCGCCGTTCGTGGCGTAAGGCAGGTACTCATCGACGGACTTGCGCGTGTGCTTGCGCGGAACCACTTCGATCTGGTCGGCCGGAGGAATCACAACCTTCTCCGTCATGTGTCCCACAACTTCGTCCATCATGAACATCACTGGCACGCGGAATTCTTCGGCCATGTTGAAGGCTTTGATCGTGAGATCGAAGCACTCCTGCGGAGAATTTGGGCACAGCGCGATGATCTCGTAGTCGCCGTGCGACCCCCAGCGCGCCTGCATCATATCCGCCTGCGCAGGAAGCGTTGGCAACCCGGTCGAGGGCCCACCCCGCTGTACGTCGACGAAAACACATGGCGTCTCTGTCATCGCGGCGTATCCAATGTGCTCCATCATCAACGAGAATCCCGGACCCGAAGTCACCGTAAATGCTTTAGCTCCGCCCCACACGCCGCCTTGCAGAGCGATCGAAGCCGCCAACTCATCTTCCATCTGAATGAAACTTCCACCCACCATCGGCACACGCGCCGCGAACCGCTCTACAATTTCCGTCGAAGGCGTGATGGGATATCCCGCCGCGAACCGCGCACCCGCCGCCAGTGCTCCTTCGCAGCAGGCATGATCGCCATCAATGAAATGAGTGCCGGTCAACACTCCACGAGGATCAGCTTTCATTTCTCACCTCCGGCAGCCTTGGCCTCTTTCGCGGTAGGTTTCACCTCAGCCGATTTCGTTCCGTAAATCGCGAAATCCGGACAGTACATGCCGCACAGGTCGCATCCGCTGCACTTTTCCGGATGCACCACGTGCGGCGGATGATAGCCCTTCGAATTGAAGGCGCCCGAAAGCTCCAGCACGTGCGTAGGACAAAACTCCACGCAAAACCCACAGGCTTTACACCGCTCAACGACGATCGAAACACGTCCTTTTGCCACGAGATCCCCCAGCTAGGAGTTACGATCACTCCGGGTATTTCAACTGCGGAGGATGTGATTATGCGGGGGAAGGGCGTGGAGGTGGTGTGATGGCAGTCACAAGACGTGGTGAGGAGAAGCACGAGTTGGTTGAGGCCAAAAGGCGCCGTAACTCATTGTTAAGACGCTAGTTAGGATGCTTGTTCCGACCAGTTTGTGTTGTTGAGCACGAGCGGCAAAGATGCGAGTTTGTGATTCTTATCACCAAGGACTGTGAGGGCGGCGATCACCCGCACGGACAAACGGTTTTCGTGGCTCCTCGATGAATCGAATCGAGCGGCATGTTAACGTTGGGCGCAGATCATGACCATTGGCGACCCACCCCCGAACTTTTCATCAACTATTCTCCGCAACTCGATCTGCGCATCACCTTCGCCGAGGCGGTGCATTATGGGGGACTCGCTCGTCCCGACTACCGATTTGAAATGAACTGTTGCTGGCGGCATCCGAGCGGCACCCTCGGCTATTCAGCGGACAACCTATACTTCGGTCTGGACGGATTCGAAAGATTCGCCGAGGAACTCCATCGGCTGCAGCAGGGTCTAAGACAAGAGGCGGCGTTGAAAGATCCTGGAGAGACGGTAGTCCTGCGACTGGAACGGAAGAACAACATTCTGTTGGCCAACTTCGATATTCGTGAGTATCTTCCACCGTCGTTGGCAAAACTGCATGTGGTCCTCGAAGTCGACTACGATTTGTTCGTCAACAAACTGAAAAGGGAAGTCGACCGCTTCCTCGACCAACTTCGCGAGATAAAGCCGGCGGGCTGAGCGGCCGAACGTAAGCGCAGGCCTATTGCCGCCCGATGTTCGCTGGGTTTGCCTCTGCCGGGGCGAACCATCTACACTCGATTTTCGCTGCGGTCTTTGCCGCGGTCCGCCGGCGCTTGCCGCAGCAGGAGCCCTTTGGAGATCCTCGACCTCAGGCATTTTTCTTCCTTAGATTTGCGTCCCCTTCTCGACGATGAGACGCAACTCTGGTCGCGCCTCCTTTCCTGGGACTACACCAGTTCGGCAGAAATGATCCTCCGCTACGTGGACGCAAAAATCCTGCCGGGTTACGCAGCCGTGGACCGCGGTCGCGTGTTTGGTTATTCGTTTTTCGTATACGAAGGCAGCAAAGGTGTCATTGGCGATCTCTACGTCACGAATGGAACTCGCCTGCCCGACGCCCGCAAGGTCGAAATCAACTTGCTGACCCATGTGATCGAGACCCTGCAGCAGTCGCCCGGAATTCATCGCGTAGAGGCGCAATTGCTGGCTCACGAAGCGAATGTGGTTTCGCGTCCTTTCCTCGAAACCGGATTCCAGCGCCATCCGCGTCTGTTCATGGTTCTAGGTTTTGCAAAGTCGACGCCGCCAAACTTTGCCACCCACGCAGACGTCGAAATCCGCCCCTGGGCCGAAGCTGACTACCAGCCCTCAGCCGCCGTGATCACTGCTGCATATCGCGGGCATGTCGACGCGCAGATCAATGACCAGTACCACACGCTCAGCGGTTCGCTTCGTTTTTTGAATAATATCGTGCGCTTCCCCGGCTGCGGAGTCTTCGATCCAGAATCGTCTTTCGTGGCAATCGATCGCAAGTCCAGAGGCCTGATTGGCCTCATCCTCTGTTCGCGCGTCCGGCACGACGTCGGGCACGTGACCCAGGTCTGTGTGTTGCCGGACTATCGCGGGCGAGGCATTGGAGAATCACTGCTGGCGGCGACAGAGCTGAATCTACGCAAACGAAACTTCTGCATGCTGTCGCTAACCGTGACAGAAGCCAATGCGCGGGCCGTCGCCCTCTATCGCAGGTTGAATTACGATTCGAAGAGAGTCTTCGACGCGTTCGTCTGGGAAGGTTAACTGTAGAGACGTTGCTTGCAACGTCTTTCTAGCCACGATTTCGAATCCCGCCGCATCGACGTAAACCAGCCACGTCGCCGAACACGGCTGGTTATCGTTTCAGCACCCACATCGCCCACCCCGCCACGAGCACACCGCCAAGAAACATCGCAAAGCAATATGCTCCATAACGCACCATGTCGCGTGCATTATCTCGATGCGTGATCCCGAAGACGATGGAGGCGAAAAACGAGAAGACCAGCGCCGCGCTGAAATGATTAAGAGTTATGGTCACTATATTTCTACCCGCAAACCGGAATTACCCAACGACCAACGACGAAAGACCAACGACCGCCTTACTGCTTCTTCCCAATCGCAATGTGATATGCATCGGCGATCGCGATAAAGTTCAGCAGTCCAGCGACGATCATAAACTTCGTGCCGTAATCCGCGGTTGCGAAGGCGATCGCGCCCTGACCCCAATCCATTGCCAGCGAGATAATGTAGAGCCCGCCCGCACCGACATCTCCAATAAATCCAAGAATGTCGAGAATGTCCCCGCCATTCGCCTTGTAAATTCGCCCCTGCATCGCGAGTCCGAGCAGGAAAAGCGTAACGATCGAGACGAAGAGCAGGAGTCCGCGTATCCAGCGTTTCTGGATCATGTGTCCCGCGCCCGGGATCAGCCATCCCACGGCAGGCGCAAGCACGGCCATCGCGCTGATGTTCTGCATCGGTGCAGCTTTGGATTTTTCAGTAGTGGAATTAGCCATTCAAATGGTCACAATCTCGCGCTGAATTTTCCCCGTCACATCCGCCGACTTGGCGCGCACCAGCACATTCACTTCGCTGCGCACACCAAACTCCGGCAGGTAGATGCCGGGCTCGATCGAGAAACAGGAATTGGGAAGAATCTGCCGCTCGTCATGGATCTCGAGATCGTCCATATTTGCTCCATTGGAATGGACGTCTGTCCCGATCGAATGTCCCGTGCGATGAATGAAGTATTCGCCGTATCCCGCCTTCTTGATGTGACCGCGGGTAGCGCGATCGACTTCCCACCCGGCGATGCGGCGCCCAGCGTTGATGGCATCCACCACCGTTCTCACCCCGGCATCGCGGGCATCCCGCACAATCTCGAATACTTCCCGCATGCGCTGTGACGGCGCGCCGCCCACAAAGCCCATCCACGTGATGTCGTAGTACACCGCATTCGGCGTATTCTTCTTGCCCCACACATCGAGCAGAACCAGATCACCCTCGCGGATCGGCACGGGATGGCTGGCATTCGGCTCGTAGTGCGGATTCCCCGCGTTGGAATTCACGGCCACGATCGGCGGATCGTCGGCCAGCAGATTCTCCCGCGCGAAAGCTTCCATGAACCATTGCTGGATCTCGTGCTCCTTCGTTCCCCCATTGCGCACCCGGCGCCCGATTTCCTTGAACGATTCGGCAACAATGGAATCGACGCAGTCGCGGGCCGCGTAATGTGATGCAATCTGCTCGTCGCTCCAGGTCGATTCGAATTGCGCCACCAGGTCGGCCGAGCTCACGATATTTTTCCCTAGGCCGCGCAGCAGATCGATGGTTCCGCCATCCACCAGCGAAATCGTAAATACGCTGTTGTTCGGCGAGTACTGCATCGCCAGATCAAGGTGCTTGGCCAGGATCGACTTCAGCTGGTCGAACAGTTCCTGCCACCCCGAGTACTGGTACTTTTTGCCGGGAAGTGAATCGAGATGCCCCGCTTCAATTTTGTGTACCAGTTTAACCGGTTCGCCCTCCGCCGGGATCAGGTAGAACCATCGCCGCGTCACCATCAAACTCGTCGGCAGGCCGAGCACACGATACGCGATCGGATCACGATGATGATGGTCGTAGAACAGCCACGCGTCAATGTTCCGTTCGCGCAGCGCAGACTGTATGGCAGCCAGGTTCATGGGCAAACCTATATTGTAATCAAGAGAGGGACTTTGAGCGAATCGCCAGGAACAAGGGAACGAATAATTTGCGTTGGCAAAGGTTTGTGTGGGAAGGGTTGAAGTGGAAAGGTTTATGTGGGGACAGCCGCCTTCGGCTGTCCGGTCGAGCAAAGCTCGACCGGGGTTTAAGCCAGCAAGATAGACCGAGTCCGGTCGCGACAGATCGGGTTATGTCCCCTCCGCGCCCAGAATCCTCCGCTTCGCCGCCATCGGCAGCGTCTCGCACGCCGTTCGCAATACCAATCTCGGCGCCCGACCTCGAATCTTCATCAAATAGGGTACCGTCCGCTTCGCATCGAACTTCGCCGTCTCCCGCAGCAGCCACCCGAGCCCCTTCCGCACCATGTCGTCCTTATCGCCGAGCAGCGAATCGGACAATTTCACGATCTCGGGGAAGAACATCTTTGCCCGTGCCCCGCGAATGAGCGCCACGCAAGCCGCCCGTCGATGCCAGCGATCAGGAGACTTAGCCCACCGAAATACAGCTTTCGTCCGCGCAGGTTTCGCCGCCACCATCGGCGCAATCAGATAGTGGACAAGCCCGTCATGATCGGCCCAACTGCTGATCCGGTCCAGCCACGATTCGAAAAGCTCGAATTCGACGTCACCGCATTTGGCCGTCAGGTTCTCGAGTAGGAAAATGCCCGCAACTTTCTCTTCCAATACGGGGCCGGAGAACAACTGATCGGCCACCTGCACCAGAAAATAGAACTCCTGCTCAAGCAGGATTTCTTTGCGGCATCGTCGCACAGCGCGTCGCAAGTCCGCCGTACGCCACCCGTGCGACTTGACTTCTTCTTTGAAGAACCACTGCACTCCTGCGGCGTGCTCAGCCGACCCGCCATCTTTCAGTGCACGGCGAATTTTTGTAGCTACTGCTTCCGGCGTTGCTTTTGGAGATGGCATCGCATTCGTTGAAGCTAGACGTAGACAAAAAGGCGGCCAGTCAAGGCCGCCTTCAAATCATCGAGTCCGGCCCAATCCTACGCGGCCCGCGCCGTTGCCGGACGGTATCCGCATTCTTTTGCTTTTCGCAACGCCTGAGTAGCCTCTTCGGGAGAGATCAGTGGAGTCGTCTGCACCGATTTGCAAGCTCCCCCCGCTGCGAACGCCATGGCGATCGCGGCGGCGCTCACGTTGTCGGGCAAACTAGTAATGACGATCACGTCGTAGTCTCCGAACGAGAACCACGCCGCTTCGATCTTGCCTCCCAGTTTCTCAATCGCAGGCCGCACTGCTTCTATTCGATTCTGCGGATTCGCAACCAGCGCCTCCCATCCTTTCTGAGAATACGCAACTTGCTGCAGGTAATGTGGCATAGAGCCTCCTTGCGATTCGCTAACTGCGGGCGAATCATCCCAGAGGCAGTCCTCGAAGTCAAGCATCCACCGTTTCTGCCCGGACGAGCCGGTCGTAAATCCACAAAAGAACAGTTGTCGCGATGCCAACCCCTACGACCCACCACCACACCATCTGTGGACGGTGCATCTCCTCTCCGTAGTGATGCATGAGCCATCCACTGAATTTTCCCGCGACAAACGATCCAATACCCAGCGGAAGAAAGGCAAATCCCATATACGTGCCTTGCTGTTCCGGCGGCGCCAGGCGCGAGATGTAATCGTAGTAGCGCGGTTGCTGGATAATCTCTCCGATCGCAACCACCACTAGCGTCGCAACCGCCATCCACACCGAGGGATGCACGATCAGCAAAATCCACGCCAGACTGGAAACCAGCGTCCCCAGCACGATGGCATGGAACGCATGCATGCGCTTGCTTAGAAATCCAATCAGCATTGTCAAACAGATGACGACCAGGGGATCGGTGACAAGGATCAGTTCCGTATCGGCCTTGGGATCGATGTACGTGGAAATGTACAGCGGCAGTGCGATGAATTCTTGCCAAAAGACGATCCAGTAACCCGTGAAGATTAGTAGGAAGAGCATGAATCGTGGATTCGAGAGCACAGTCAGGAAGTTCCTTCCGACCTGCCCAAGACTGGCCACAGGTGCGTCGTCCGTGCGCCGTGGTTCCTTGAAAAGAAGCAAAACCACGAACAGCATTGCGAACACACTCAGGGCCGCCATGCGAAATACGCTCTCCATACCGCGGTGCTTGTGCACCCACGAGGCGAGGTACGGTCCAGCCGTGCTCCCTACATTCACCAGCGTGTAATAGATCGAGTACCCTACCGAGCGCACCTTTTCATTCGAAGCTCGTGCTGTCGTCCCGACCACACTGGGTTTCACCAGTGCGACACCCAGTGCCGGCAGAACTAGTACCAGACCGACCAACGTCGGGAGCGGCACGGCATTGCGCAGCGGCGCGAACCAGCCCGCCCCGATCGATCCCAGAGTGAAGTAGGCGATGCTGAGAAACAGGTAAGCCAGCGAAAGCGCGCGTCGGAATCCGAGTCGGTCCGCTACCGCCCCGCCGATCACCGCCAGGAACCAGACCCATCCGCCAAACATTCCCGTCAGGCTGCTGGCGCGTTGCACATCGAAATGCAACCCTTCGTGAAGATACCGGGCGAGCACCGCAAACACTGCGTAGTACGAGAGCCGTTCAAACAATTCGCTGATATTGGCAACCCAGAATGGCCGTTCAAATCCGGTTCGGATTTCGTGGAAACGTTCGGAAAAGGTCAAAGTGGCTCCTGTACTTTTGTGTGGCGCGGGCGCTTCCGCCCGCGAGGTGTGGATGCACCCGCCCGCGATCACCCGCGCAATCGATCGACTACATACTCCCGGCTCACGCCCATAACGCGAATCACTTTATTTCGGCTCATCTGGCCGGACGCAATGGTAACGGAAGATCGCGGCACCTTCAAAAGTTTTGCGAAGAACTCGATGCACGCTTCGTTCGCGCGTCCCTCGACTGGAGGCGTAGTCAGCGATACCTTCAGCACGTCCCCGAGTTCGCCGGTGATGGCATCCTTCTTCGCGCGCGGATGCACCTTCACCGCAAACGAGACTCCCTGACTTCCATCCTGGACCTTAATCATTGTTCGACCATGACCCTTCCAAAAGACTCATCGAGAATTCACTTCCGGCCTGCAACCTGCTTTTACATTTGACGTCCCACCTGAACAGCCTTATACCTCAGCCGTTTCCCGTTTTTTCCCAACGGCAACCTCTTATCCCTGAAGGCATCCAAGTTAGCGGCAGAACTGCAGCACCCTCCCTCCAGCCTCACTGAGCGGAGAGGGGTTGGAGGGCAGGGTCGCCGCGGTGTCTGCCCACTTAGGCAACGTATCGAGTCCCCACCGAATCACAAAAGAGAGTCGCCGATGGCGTCCCTACTGCCGCCGCGATTCGATACACTAGAGCTATGAAGGTCATCATCCGTCTTTTCTTCTGCCTCACTCTGCTCACCGGCGGACTGGCGGTCGTCCCTGCCTCCGCCCAGGAGGGCCCGCTCGATAGCACTCCTCCGAAGGACACGACTCCCGACGAGATTATCAAGCGTTTCGCCGCCAAAGAGACGGAATTCGCCAAGGCACGCGACCAGTACACCTACCGCCAGAGCGTCAAGGTTCAAACCGTCGACGGCGACACCGTGGACGGCGAATATCACGAAGTCTTCGACGTCATCTTTGACGATAAGGGCAAGCGCATCGAGAACGTCGTCTTTGCGCCCCAGTCGAGCCTGCAGAAGATTTACATGTCGCAGGAAGATTTCGCCGACATTCGCCACCGCCTGCCATTCGTCCTGACGACTGAGGATCTTCCCGAATACAACATCCTCTATGTTGGCCAGCAGCAGGAAGACGAATTGCATTGCTACGTCTTCGATATCGCTCCCAAGAAGATTGAAGGTAAGAAGCGCTATTTCCAGGGACGTGTGTGGGTCGACGATCACGATTTTCAGATCGTTAAGACCTACGGCAAGACCGTTCCCGACGTCTGCAATGGGCGCCCCTGCAACGAAGTCAAGAAGCGGGGAGACCAGGAAAATCTCTTCCCCAAGTTCACCACCTGGCGCCAACAGATCGACGGCCTCTACTGGTTCCCTGTCTACACTAAAGCTGACGACGAACTCCATTTCAACACGGGAGACGTGCACATCCGCGAGATCGTCAAGTACGAAGACTACAAGCGATTCGGCTCAAACGTGAAGATCTTGTACGAAGGCAAAGAGATTCCCAAGTCCGATCAGAAGCCGGCGAATCAGAAGCCGGATGAAAAGAAGCCTCAGTGAGCAGGTTGCAGTGAGCAGGTTGCAAAGTTTCAGAGTCTCAAGGTAAAGCCACACGCTTGTGGCGCAAGGAATCGATCAGGCGATTGAGTAGACCGAGGACCTGGTAAATCTCCTCAGCCAGCGACGTCTGCTCGCCCCGGTCCAGGTAGGCGAGATCGAGCGCGATCGCCAGTTGGGTATCGAGTTCAAGCAGCGAGCCGCTAGCCTGCCCCAAAAAATGCAGGAATTCGCCTGATGTTAGCCGTCCTTGCCCCTCCGCGATGTTTGAGACCACAGAAACTGCAGCACGCCGCATCTGAGACGTCAGACGGTACGTCTCCGTCTTAGGGAATCGCTCGGTAGAGTGGTAAAGGTGTACCGCGAGAGCCTTAGCCTTCTGCCAGACGAGGAGTTCTCGGTAAGTGCGCGCCACACCAAAGTCTAGGTGCGTCCACACGGTGACTCAAGCTCTACTTGACTTCGGGGAGCGGTGCAGTCCCACTTTGAAACCTTTGAAACCTCGAAACTTTGAAACCTCAATAAAACAAATACTTCCGCCACTTATCGTCCGACCGTCCCATCAGCCGCATGATATGCCGGCTCGTGTGCAGATTGAACGCTCGCGGTTCTCGCATTAGCTTCATGCCCGCCTCAGCAGGGAACTGGTTCCCCTTGCGCCGGTTGCACGGATGGCAGCAGGCAACCAGATTTTCCCAAGTAGACGAACCTCCGCGCGACCGTGGAATCACGTGGTCAAGCGTCAGCTCGCTCGAAGGCAACACAGTCCCACAGTACTGGCAGGTATTCCGATCACGCAGCAGAATGTTCTTGCGTGAGAGCGCGCGGCTCTGGTGGGGAATCCGCCGGTACTCCAGCAGCCGGATCACCGACGGCAAGCGCATCGCGACTCGCGCCGAATGCAGGAAGTGCCCATTCTCCTCTTCCGTCATGGCCACGCCCTTCAACACGAGCACCAGCGCACGCCGCGCGGCGCACACATTAATCGGCTCATAAGACGCGTTCAGGACAAGCACAGGAGAAAGCAGTGCATGCCCGTCTCCATGGCGGTGCGGAGCCGCCGGCGCGAACATGCCGGCGGCATGCCGGGATCCTGGGTCGTGTTCCATCCGCAAAGACATAAATTCAAGTTTCAGAGTTTCAAGATTTCAAAGTTTCAAGGTATTCCTGATCGAACTGCTGTGCTGATTCAGTTTTGTCCTTGAAACCTTGAAACTCTGAAACCTTGAAACTTTCCTCAACACCTTCAGACGCATCGAAATCAATATTCTTAGATGCCAGTTTCAGCGTCCGCGCCACCGTCGCCACCCACACTGTGGCGGCTCCCGCCTTGCGCAGCACCCGGGCACATTCCGTAGCCGTAGTCCCCGTGGTATAGACATCATCCACGAGCACGATTTCACGGCCAGTAACTTCCGCGGCACGCGCTACTGCGAAAGCTCCTCGCATGTTCTCCCGCCGTTGATGGCTGGTCAATCCGATCTGCGACTGCGTATCCCGCGTACGAAGCAATGTATTTGTAGCCAGCAGCAATCGCTCACCTACAGCACTGCCCTTCAACGCCGCGCGAGCGATCAACTCCGCCTGGTTGAATCCGCGTTGTCGCCGCCTGCCCTTGAACAAAGGCACTGGAATGACAAGTATCTTGTCGGCTCCAAACTCACGCTCCAGCCCCGCGATGGCCTCCGCCAGCATGCGCCCCAACACACCGGCGGCGGGTCGCACGCCGTTGTATTTCAGTAAATGAATCAACTCGCGCAACCCGCCATCATAACTTCCATAGGCCACGGCCCGTACAAACGGACGCTCCACGCGCCGGCAAACCGGGCACCGCACCATTCCGTCGGGATCACACTCGGCGTAAGAGGAAAGAACTCTCTCCCCGCAGATGGAGCACACTTTGCCGTGGATCGCATGAATCCCCGCCAGGCACTCTGGACACACCGGGAGGCGAGAGATATTCAGCAGGGGTATGCCGCAGAGGCGGCACTCGGAAGGAAACAGAACGGTGAAGAGACCCTCGGCGGCACCACGAAACCAACTGCGCGGAAAACTCGACCAACTCCGCCCGGAGACAATAGAACGCCCAGCTTCTGCAGTGGTGGCCTGAGCAGCCCGGATTCGGTCCTCACTACTGCTGAAGACAGCCTCCTCGCACCTCCGCGGCGAAAACTCGATCCGCGGCCGATCTTCTCACACCAGCAGTATAGCGATGATTCCCGCGCCTAGGCAACGTTGCGATTGGGCGCGACCGTATGTTTCTTCGGCATCATCCGCGGCGTGTCCGACAGACGGTCACTAACCTGCGTGAAGATCAGCCGGTAATCCCGGCGGAAGCACTCCCCACACCGTACTGGCTGCAACAGAAACAGCGGCAGCAGATATCGCTCCGTCAAAGTCCGGCGCCGGGAGCGGAACCCTACTTCACTTCCACAATCATGACATCGATAAAGGGGGGCAAACCGCGAATCGGGGGAAGAACTCATACACTGCACCTCGGAATTCGAAATACGATGACGGGTGAACAGATTGACCTAATTCTACACCCCCACCCCAGTCGGAACCACCCCTCAATCCTCCGTAGTAGGTTGGCGAGCCCCAAAAAGTAAACAAGAACATAAGAATGGGGGTGCCCCGCCCTTGTCGCGTTTTGTGCGACAGGATGGGGATTAGGACTGAACCCCAAAACTGAGACAGGAGATTAAGGGGCCAATTACATTGAATGGAGGAGAGCAATGTTTGTGCCCCGACAACAGTATCCCCGCGAATTGAAAATCGCAACGATGCGCGAGCTGGACT
>Ga0209580_10000162_pt1 | contig 45635 bp, 39 predicted proteins | sample Coa_R1_5_FD_187153 | JGI IMG/M metagenome (GOLD analysis project Ga0209580, IMG submission 187153) | Surface soil microbial communities from Centralia Pennsylvania, which are recovering from an underground coalmine fire - Coalmine... | ecosystem: Environmental > Terrestrial > Soil >... | reverse complement strand
CTTCGCGGGTACATGGAACAACAGCCGGCTCGAATCCGGAGTCCAGCGCGGTTCGTCGTGGTCGACCGGATCACGCGTGACTTGCAGGGTCGCGCCGCCCGCGACGAGCTGGATCCAGATCTGGCGCTTGCCCGCAGTCACGGCCGTGAACGCCACCATTTTGCCGTCGGGTGACAGCGCGGGCGTTTCCTTCAGTCCGACGGAGTCGGTGAGCCGGCGGAGCTCAACCGCCCGCGCGTGCGCGGGCGTGGGCAGCCGCGCCGCCTCAACATCCGCCGGGTCGCGACGCGCATCGTCGATCTCGAGTCGCGCGTCGCCGATATGTCGCAGCCGTTCGCGATGGTCCTTGCGGAGGCATCGTCGCAGGAGCCTGACGATCGGTGCCGGCGTCGCGACTGGCAGCCGCGCCCAGTCCGGTTCCTGCGCAAGCACGGCGGCCATGGTATCGGCAGCCGTGCGGCCGCCAAACGAGTGACGGCCGGTCAGCATTTCATAGAGCACGCAGCCGAAGGACCACACGTCGGTCTGCGGCCCCACGTCCTCCCCGCGCGCCTGCTCGGGGCTCATGTATCTCGGCGTGCCCATGACGACGCCGTGCTCGGTGACGGCGGCCGCCCGTGTTTCCTGATCGTCGGCGGAGGTCGTTGTCGCCGCCGTTTTTGCGAGCCCAAAGTCGAGCACCTTCACCGCGTCACCCACGCCGACCTTGATGTTGGCGGGCTTCAGGTCACGATGGATGATGCCTTTCTCGTGCGCGGCCTCGAGCGCGGCCGCAATCTGCGCGGCGATCGCGAGCACCTGCGCGACCGGGAGTCCGTCGGCGTCCGCAGACAGCCGGGACGCGCGGTTGACCATCTCCGCGAGCGTCGGACCTTCGACGAGCTCGAGGACCAGCACGGGCTGACCGTCAGCCTCCTCGATCCCGTAGATCGCGCCGACGTTGGGATGGTTAAGCGCCGCCAGAGCGCGCGCCTCACGTTCAAATCGGGCCAGGCGGCCTGGATCCGCGGCAACGGACGCGGGCAACACCTTGACCGCGACGTCCCGGCCCAGGCGTTGGTCGCGCGCGCGGTAGACTTCGCCCATACCGCCGGTGCCGAGGGGACTCACCACCTCGTACGGCCCAAGGCGAGTTCCGGGACTCAGTCCCATCAGTGCGCTCGGGAATCGGCGACGTGGGTCTGCATCACGCTTCGGCCGGCGCCGGCGATCGGAGGCGCTAGCGGTCGGCGTCCCGAGTCGACATGAGGGGCCCTGTCCGACACAGGGAAGACCAGCGGCGCTCCGCCAGACACCGCACGCGGTGATTATCCACCACATTCCGAGGCTGTCTTCTACCGGGCGTCACCACCAACTTGCCAGCTTGTCGGCTCGAGCGCCATACTGGTTTGTATTACAGACCAGTCTGTATTGCTGGCCGGCTTCCACGGGGTGGCCCATGACTGAATCGTTGGACTTGAAGAGCATCGAGCGCCTGGAATGGGGAGTACTGCTCAGCCTAGGCTCTGCGCCGCCACGATGATCGTGGGCGCCGTACGGTTGCGGCTCTTTCTCCTCAAGAACCCCCGGGAAACGACGGCGTGACTGGTCTCGACCGCGTCATCCACGAGCCGGCGCGCTTAGTGGTCGTGGCCCTGCTGGCGGGCGTCAAGGAGGCCGACTTTCTTTGGCTGCAGCGCGAGAGTGCTCTGACCAAGGGGAACCTCTCGAGCCATCTGGCCAGATTAGAGGAAGCCGGCTACGTCGAAGTGCAGAAGATGTTCAAGGGGAAGATTCCCCTCACGATGCTCAGGCTGACCCGCGCCGGCCGGGACGCGTTTTCCGACTACAAGAAGACGATGAACGGCATGCTCCGCGGCTGAATCCCGTCCGTCCCCAGTGGCGTCGATCTCTTAGATAGGCCGGCCCTGCCTTCGTCATCGCGCCTCCACGCTTCCGGGCGCTGATGAGCAAGCTGCGATTCAGCCAGTGACCAGCGGACCATATTACCGCCGGTGTGACCGAGCGCGTGCTGATTGGGAACAGCGGTACGCGAAGCGCGATCTTCCACAGTCGGGCTGGTGCGAACGGTGCGCGAAAGCGGTCAGGTCGACACCGTGTCGGCCAAGCGCAGCTTGATGTAGGCCTGCCGCGTGACGCCGATTCGCCTCGCCTCACGGTCAATCGCCTTCAGCAGCTCCTCAGGGAAGTCCACATTTACCCGCTGCGTGACCCGGCCAGGCCGTCTGGCTTGCGTGAGATCCAGGTGGGCCGTCATGGGCCCGCCCGCGTCATGGAGCGCGTCGAGCTGGGCGGCGGCCTGAGGTTGGGTCGGGTGCGTACCGCGCTTCTTCTTCCTTGCGCGCCCGGCGGACGGAGACGATGCGGATGGCTTCATGGCGAGATGTGATGAACGCTGACCACGTCGTATCACCGATTCGTCCAAGCACCTGGAACCGCGGTTCGTCCGTGGTCCTCGCGGGCACCTCGAGTCGGTCTGGATCGGCCCAGAGCGGTTGAGCTTCGACAAAGTCGATCCCGTGCTTGACCTTGTTCGCCGTCGACTTCGCGACGTCGAACTCGAACTGCATGAGGTATAGAAACTATACCATAACGAGCGTCCACTGGCGCTGGCGCGACCAGCAGGCTAGTCGGAGACTTGACATTAGTCATATTTCTTGACTAACATCGCCCGATGAAGTCCGTCAACGTGCACGAAGCCAAGACCCATCTGTCCCGGCTGCTTGAGCGGGTCGAGCGTGGCGAGGAAGTGGTCATCTCGCGCGCGGGCACGCCCGTCGCGAAACTCGTCGCCGTCCCGGCCGCCAAGCGGGTCCTGGGCGCCGATCGGGGACGCGTGCGGATCGCGCCTGACTTCGACGCGCCGCTGCCGGATGAGATCCTCGCTGACTTCGAGCGATGAGGGTTTTGCTCGACACGCAGTGCTGGCTGTGGATGCTCTCGGCGCCCGATCGGCTCTCGCCACGGGCGCGGGCGCTGGTCTCCGGCTCCCGCCACGACCTGATACTGTCTGCCGTAAGCGCGTGGGAGATAGCGGTCAAGCACGCGCTCGGGAAGATCGACCTCCCGGCCGACCCGGTCGAATACGTGACGTCGCGCATGACAACATCGGCGGTGTTGCCACTGGCCGTGACGCACGCGCACGCCCTGCAGGTCGCGCGTCTGCCAATGCACCACCGCGACCCGTTCGATCGCCTGCTCGTCGCGCAGGCCCAACTCGAGAATCTTCCCCTGCTGACGGCCGATCGGCAGCTAGCAGCCTACGGCATCTCCATCATTGACGCGTGACAGCCCGTTCTGGCGAGGCCGTGCTCGGGCGGCGGCGCAGCGAGCGCCGAGGTCGAGCCCGTGCTGGCTGCGGGGCAGCCGGAGCGACGCGCGAGGAAACGCAGCCCGAATACGGGCATCCTGGTCTCGACCCGGGCCGGCCTCCGACCGCCAATCGTCAGGCTGCGCGGTGAGAAGCGCCGCGAATTAGCCGGGCAATGTCGGTCGGCTTGGCGCCGATCCCCAACAGAGACCGCACCATGAGGTCCAAGCTGACAGAGGCGTCGCCAGCCTCCATCTTGGCGACACGTGACTGACTCGACCCGAGTTGTTTCGCCAACCCCGCTTGCGTCATGCCCCTACGCTCCCGCAAGCGCCGAACGCCATTGGCCAGAGCGAGCTTCAGCTCGATGAAGCGGGATTCCTGGGCGCTCAATCCCAGGAACTCGGCGGCGTCACCAACCGTCCATCCAGCCCGTTCCAGTCGTTGCCGTTTGTCGCGCTTCATCCTCTACTCCCTGTGTGAAACCGCTTTGCGATAGGCGGCCAGACGCTTCTGGCAATTCTCAAGGGTCGCCTTTGGTGTCGCGTGGGTCTTCTTGACGAATACGTCCAGAATCACAACGGCGTCGGACTCCAGACAGACGTCCTTCACGATCCCTCGATCATCAATGAGGATCTCCGCGATCTCGAGCCCACGGAGGTGGACAGCATCCAGCCCAGACCGTCCGCTCAGATTCAGTGGAATTGCGGCCTGACCGCCGCCCGCGGGCCGCCGAGGCTACCGACCGAGGGCGGCCAGCATGAGCCCGCGGAGGCGATCGTGCGACGGCACGTTGTTTGCGATGACGAGGATGTGGACGACTCTGGGCCCGCGGACGGCCATCCACTCAATCGCTTTCATTGAGGCGAGTCCGCCCGCCTTCGAGAAGGCCCCTTCACCGACGCCGGACTCCGTCGTCGGCTTCTGAGACCCGATGGCATTCTTGTCGGAGTCGCTCAACTCGCTCGAGAACTTCTTCTGAGCCTCCGCTGCGGACGCGAACTGCCAGAGTTCGATCCCGAACTGGTTCGTTCCCCCGTACCCGTACATGCACTGCCCGCCGCCAGAACCATCTGCGAGTTCACTGCGTGCCGGCGGTCCGAGGGGTTGGCCGACTGCCGCAGACAGCTCGGCCGCGGTAAGGAGGGCGCAGGCATCGGGAGCCGCATGCGCAACCGGGCTGGCGATCGCGATGCCGGCGATGGCGATAGCGATGAGGAAAGGGCGACAGACGGGGACGACTGGCATGGGGACTCCAACTGTCAGTCGGCAATTAGCGGGCGCGAGAGCCCACTGACACCCTTCAGTCTACTCGGCAACCGAGATCCCGTGCTCGCACGCGCTTTCGGTACAACGCGACGGATCGGTACAACGCGACGGAAAGGTTGTCGCAGCGGGCCGGGACCTCCCGGAGCTCTGTGCATCGTGTGCGGCTGTGGCGAACGCCGGCGAGACAATTGCCGCGGTCAGACTGAACGCGAACGGCAGCAGGGATGAGTCTCTCGCGGACGACGGCGTCCGTTTCATCTCTTCCCCCTGCTACCAGTGGAACGTGCAGGGTCGCGTGTCACGGCTCTGTCCCAGGAGGTCGAGCGCGTCAGCGCGGCGGCTTTGAAGAGAAGGCTCTGCGCGAGCGTTGTCGGTTCGTGCCTGGTGACTATCTGTCGGCTAATCGAACGCCAGTGAATGGTCCCGGGACCTGCGCGGCCGCCGTATGTGACTTATCTGATAGCCAGTTACTCCGGACTGTCCGGTTCCGGGACATCTCATGTTGGCCGATTCCGTCGGCTGCGCGCGCTTGGCGACCAGCCCGCTCGGCACGGCACTCGACTCGGGGCATTGGCGGCGACGGCTCGATGGCCGGCGGCGATGCTACGTTCCGCCCAGGCGGAGATTCTGGACCTTTTGCTCGCCCTCGGCGAGCGTCGTTCGCACCGCCACCCGCGCGACCTCCTCGAGCAACGACGTATCCGACAGGTCGACGTCGACCGCGTCGGCGCGGGTGATCGCTCCCAGGTAGTACTCTCCGGCCGGCAATCCCACGACTCGGAAGTGCCCGTCCGATCCGAGGACCGATTGGCGAATTCGACGCGAATCCGGCGTCCATAGCCGCCGATCCGTCGGAAAGACCACCAGGACCTCGTCGGCCACCGGATGATTCACCGTGTCGACGAGCGTGCCCGACAGATCGGTCTGCCGGTCCACGAAGACCATCGTGAGCTCGTTGACATCCTGTCCCGCCGCCACCTCCAGCGCGTCGTCCAAGATGTCCTGGCCGTTCCACAACGCGGATTTGAGGAACCACGGCGCGCTACCAGAAGCGGCGGTGCCTCGAAGGTTCGAGAGCAGCGCGCTGAGCCGGTACCGCCCTGGCGCGATGCCCGACAGCGCGAACGTCCCGTCGGCGGACGCCGGCTCCTGTGACGGCATCGCGACACCTGAGTCGGAGCTGGCCGGCGTGAGATGGATCAGCACGCGCGTGAGATCCTCGGGCGGCTTCGTCGTTCCCTTGTAGAGGACACGACCGGACACCGTCATGCCAGGTCGCAAGGTGAGCGCCAGCCCGTCTTGATCCTCCCCGTTGACCGTCAAGTCCCGTGATGCCCAGAGGTCAAAGGCCGAGCGAGCGCCTGGCGGGCTGCTTGGCGCGCGAGCGGTGACCGTGAACTCTCCCGGCGCGACGGCGCGGAACGCAAAGTGCCCGTTGGCGTCCGTCTCAGCGCCTGTGCGGCCGCGGGTGCCGAGCGATGCGGTACTCGCCAACATCACCTGCACGTTCGGCACGGGTTGTCCGCTGAGGCCCAGGACGGTGCCGCTCACGGTGGCGGTCGAGACGATCTGCAAGGTGAGGTCCACGCCGGCTCGCTCTTCGGCGGGACCCAGCGTGATGACGACGGCACGGGCCGGGTCCACGCCGCCCGGGTAAAACACGGGTGCATAGCTCACTGTGCGACCGGGGTTGGGTGCACGAGGCGGTGCGGTCCGAGCCGCCACTGAATCACTAACGGTTTGCTCGGCGGCCCACTGGAGATCCGCGTCCGTGATCGACCGGGCGTCAGCGAGCGTGGCCGGCGGCGCCGCGGTGATGATGTAGTCGCCGGGCGCGAGCCCCCAGATCCGGTAGCGCCCCTGATCGTCGGTGAAACCGCCCTGGCTTCCCGCGGGGACGGCCAGCGTGCGCTGACCGTTCACCGTGTGCGACTGGAGCGGCGTCACCAGGACGCCCGCTTGAGGGCGGCCCGTCAACCCGAAGATCGTGCCCGCGATGGCCCCGCCGTGCATCAGCCGGATCGTGATGTCCGATCCGCGCGGTCCGTCGCCGACCCACAGCGGCACAGCCGGACCACGGCCAGGTCGACGGGCGCCATAGTAACTCGTGAGATAGCCTGGCTTCGCCGCCGTCACCGTGACGTCTCCCGCAGGCAGAGCGGCAAGAAGAAATCGTCCCTGGTCGTCCGTCGCAGTCAGTCTCGAATATGAGGGCGCGACACCAGAGATCGTCACGATCGCCCCGCGCACCGGACGCGCGGCCTCATCGTCAGTCACGACCCGGCCCTGAACGATCGCGTGGCCTGGCGGCACGACTGCGGCGTCACGAGACTGAAAGGCTGACGGCGACGCGTCCAGCGTCAGGAGGACGAGCGTCAGGATGAACAAGGACGTCAGACTCCGCGTCATCGGATCACCACGACCGGAGGGTTCACGGTCTTCCGGTCACCATCGGCCAACGTCACGCGCGTCGACTGCCGGGCGATCAACGCGACGAGGTCAGCGTCCATCCAAGTAGCACCCAGGTCGCTGGGAATCGCCGCAACCAGATAGTCGCCGGCGGGCAGACCGTCGACCGCGAACTGCCGAGCGGAGCTGAGCGTCGCGCGGCGTGACCGCCGACCGAGCATTCCAGTGTTGAGGGCTGCGACGTAGTCGGCTGGAAAGACGACGACCATCAACCCGTCACTCGGAGCCGTCACACTCTGCACAGCGCCCGCGAGCTGCGTCGGCCGATCGGTAAAGGTGATGACCACGCCAGTGACATCCGAGTCCAGCGCGAGCGGATCCCGCAGCAGGTCGTGGCCGCTGGCCGTCATCGACAGCACCGTCCAGGGCGGGTCCGGCGACGGGACGTTCACGGCGTACGGCCCGGGCAGGTAGCCGCGAATCGTGAACTGGCCGTCCGCGGCGACGCGTCCCTGTGGTTCCGGCCCGCGGCTTGTGCCATCGGCCGACGTGAGGCTGATCGAGAGCTGCTGCAGTTGATCGGCCGTTGGCGGTTGGCTGCTGCCCCCGAACCGAAGCCGGCCGCTCACGCTCAACCCCGCTCGGAGGACGAGTGGCACGCCCACCAGGTCCGCCTCACCGACGCTCACGGCTGTCTGACCCCAAAGGGCCGTCTGGCTCGAGACTGCCAGCGTGGCGGACGACGAGGCGGCCGTCTCCTCACCGCCCGGACTGTCTGACACGGTGATCGGGGACGAGCCGGCGCCCTCGAGCACGTACTGACCGGGCGGCACGCCGGGAAACGTAAAGGCACCCCGTGCGTCCGTCAGGGTCGGCGCGGCCTCGAAGCCGCTGTCGGCCGTCCAGTCGTCCGTGTAGGCGGGAACGAGACGCAACGCGAAGTTCGTCGCCGGACCGTCCGGTCCCCAAGCCGAGCCGGACACGCTGACCATCCGGACGCGCGGAAGGGTCACGTCAATCCCCGAACGCTCTTCGCCCGAACCGATTGTGATGATCTCGGCCTGCGAGGGCATCATCGCGCTTGGGTAGAACGTCGTCGCATAGAAGCGCCCTCGTCCGTCCGACGTTGGGGTCGACGTCGCCATCGACGGAACCGCGACCATGTAGTCACCGGGCTCAAGCGACGAGAATCGGAACGCGCCGCGATCGTCCGTGGCGGCCTTCGCGCCCGGCACCATGTGGCGCGGTCCGCCGGCGCGCGACTCTTTCAGGATACGAACCGCAACGCCAACCACCGGGTCACCGAACTCGTCGACGATCGTGCCGCCGAGCGAGGCGAATCTCCACAGACGAATGGTCACGTCGGAGACGCGCTGGCCCTCGCCCAGTTCCAGTGGTGCGGTCGAGCCGTTCGGCCTGCGCTGCCCGTAGCCGCCTGCCAGGTACCCATCAGCCGACACGCTGAGCGTGACGGTCCCCTTGGGCAAGTCGTGAAAGAGAAACCGTCCACGGCCGTCGACCCTGACGCGCTGGGGACGGAGCGCGAGCGCGGCCGCCCGCGGGGCGTACGCTATCCTCGGCCGGGCATGGAAAACGACGCGCCTCCAGCCACACGGTCCGGCCAGCTGCTCCGGCGTGCGCAGCAGGGGGACGAGCGCGCGCTCAACGACTTGCTGGCGCGCTACGGCCCGCGCCTGCGTCAGTGGGCCTCCGGCCGTCTGCCCCGCTGGGCCCGTGACATCACCGACACGAGCGACCTTGTGCAGGAAAGCCTCCTCCGAACGTTTAGGAGGATCGAGGTCATCGACGCCGATCGCAGCGGCGGCCTGCAGGCCTACCTTCGGCAGGCCGTCTTGAACGCGATCCGGGACGAGTTGCGCCGTGCGCACCGGAAGCCGGCGCTCAGTCCGCTGGATTCCGGGCGCCCGAGTGAAGAGCCGTCGCCGCTCGAGGTGGCCATTGGACGCGAGGCGACCGAGCGCTACGAACGGGCGCTGGCCACGTTGGCGCCGCACGAGCGGGAGGCCATCGTGGCGCGACTCGAACTTGGCTTCGACTACCAGGAACTGGCGGAACTGCTGGGCAAGCCGTCAGCCAACACCGCGCGCATGGTCGTGCAACGCGCGCTCGTCAAGCTGGCCGAGACGATGCGTCGTGAACGGCAACACTAACTTCCTGCTCGACCTGGCCGGTGCCGTCTCGGACGGCGAGCCCGTCGATTGGGCGGCGCTGTCGCGCAGCCCCGAGGCCAGCTCGTCGCGTGACCTCCTCGAGGAGATGGCGATCCTTGCACGCGTCGGCGAAGTGCATCGAACGTCTGGACCCCCGCGATCGGCTGCCGAGCTCACGACTCCCAAGACCTGGGGACCGCTGACCCTCCTTGAACGCATCGGCGAGGGCGCCTTCGGGGAGGTTTTTCGCGCTCGCGAGAACCGGCTCGATCGCGAGGTCGCGCTGAAGCTGCTGCGACCGGCCGGCGCGGATCAGAGTGCAGACGACGCCACGGCCACCATTGAGGAAGGCCGCCTCCTGGCGCGTGTCCGGCACCCGAACGTGGTCACGGTGCATGGTGCCGAACGCATCGATGGGCGCATCGGCATCTGGACGGAATTCATCGACGGACACACGCTCGCCGCGCTCGTTACTGAGCGAGGCTCGATACCCGCCGAGGAGGTCGTCGCCATCGGCATCGACCTGTGCCGAGCGCTCGGCGCCGTGCACCAGGCGGGTCTGCTCCACCGCGACATCAAAGCGCAGAACGTCATGCGCGAGACGGGTGGCCGGATCGTGCTGATGGACTTCGGAACGGGCCATGACATGGGCGCCGTCGCGACACGGGCGGGCGATCTGTCAGGGACGCCGCTCTACTTTGCCCCGGAGTTGTACGCCGGCGGTCCGGCGACGCGAGCGAGCGACGTCTACGCCCTTGCGGTCCTACTCTTCTACCTGCTCACCGGGCGGTATCCGGTGTCTGGCCGCACGCTGGGCGACCTCCTCCAGCAACATCGAGCGGGCCGCAGGAGCACCCTGCACGATCTGCGTCCCGACCTACCCGACGCGCTCGTCACCGCGATCGAGCGCGGCCTCTCACCGGATCCCGCGCAGCGCTACGAAGGGGCGGCCGACTTCGCCGCCACGCTCGAATCGAGTCGGAACCCCCTTGAACCGATTCCGGATGCCACGAGCCGTGCCCCGACCCGGCGCCTCATGATCGCTCTCGGCTTCCTGGCCCTGGGTGTGGTAGGAGCGAGCGTGCTCGGCGTCGGTCTGCTCAGACACCGTGAGGCTGGGACATCGGCGAGGGCCGCGATGCAGACGCAGACGGCGGGTCCGTTCCAGTTCCGCGTGATTGACGACTACTTCAAGGACGCCAAGCTCGACGGCCCCGCTCGCCTGAAGATCTCGCCGAATGGCGCGGCGGCCGTGTACGTGCGACCGCGACCTGCGCCCGCCATTCCAGGCGACGACCACCCTACGGTCGATCGCGTGTTCGTTCGCAACCTCACAACCGGGAGCGAAAGCCAGCTGCTGGACCTCAGCCGATCCGACGCCCGCGTGAATGAGCTGGAGTGGTCGCCAGACAGTCAGTTCGTCGCGGTGGTTGGATGCAGGGGCCCACTGCGCCCGCCGCCCTTCGAATGCTCGGCAGATAATGCATCCGACCTCCGAATCCTGTCGGCCATGGGCGGCCACGATCGCCTGCTCGAGACGAGTCCGAAAGGAATCGGGCCCGTCGAATGGTCGCCCGACAGCGGACACGTGGCGTTCGTGGTCCGCCTCCTCAAGGCGGCGCCGGAGATTCGCGTTCGCGACGTCTCAACCGAGGCGCCCGGCACAGTCGTGGGGCCGGCCACGACCTTTACCTGGTCCCGCGACGGACGTCAATTAGCCAGGGTCCTGCACCCCTCGGGTCCTCGGCCCGAGATCGTTGTCGCCGGCGTCGATCGGACACCACGCTCGATTCCTCTCGCGGACCTGCCCGCCCGCCATCAGGTGTCGCTCGACGGCTGGACGCAGGATAACGAGATCGCATTCCGAGTCTTCGTTCCGCGGACGAGCGCCGATCAGTATCTCGTCCCAGCCGGCGGTGGAGCGATTCGCAAGGTGGCCGCGTGCGGCGGGATTTTTGGCGGCGATTATTGCGTCTCGATTACTCCCGACGGCCGATTTCTCGTGCGTCAGCTAACGGCGACCGGCGGGGGGCGCATTGTGTTTCACGATCTCGCGTCCGGCGAAGACCGCCCGCTGACGCACGACCCCGTCTGGGAGACCGTGGCGGTAGCGCCAACGAGTGCGACTGGCCTGGTTGCGTTCACCTCGAATCGCGACGGCAAGGAAGGTGTCTACGTTGCGGCGATGGATCGCATTCCAGTCGACCAGCCAGTCTGGATCGCCGATGGCTGGGCGCCAACGGGCCACTGGACATCGACGGGCCTTGTGTGTCAACTCGTGGTCAGTTCGAGCAATGTGTACCGCCTCAATCTCGACTCGACGAGCGCCAAGCCGACGGCGCCGCTTCGCCGCGTGACGCACGACGCCGAGAAGAATGTCGGTCCGGCCATCTCCCCCGACGGCCGGCGGGTCGCTTATATGAGACGTTCCAACAGCGCATTGGACAGCCTGGCGATCATGGACGTTAACGGCATCGACGAGCACGACACGCTTTCGTTTCGAGTTGATCAAGGGCCGAACTACATCGCGTGGCGATCACTCACGGACCTTTTGCTAGTCCGCAGCAAAGGCCCTTCGTTGGTCCCGTCGACCGCGATCTTCAACCTGATCTCGCATGTACAGACGCCAATGAATCCTGTGGCCTTCGACACCACACGAGTAGCTGGCACTGGAGGGGAACACCCTTATAGTCCGGTTCTGGTTCCGGCGACCGGGGAAATCTTCTATTGGGACGCTCACGATCCGAGGGGGCCGGCGAGCCGAATTCATGCGAGGTCGATTCGCACCGGCGCTGAGCGTGTGATTGAGATGCCGGCCACGAGCGAGGGCTTCACCGTGTCGCCTGATGGAAGGTTATTGGCGTACTCGACGGTCGATCGGACGCGAAGCGCAACGGTGGGCGACATCCGGGTACGGCCAGTCGACGGAGGGCCTGAACGGGCGCTCATTCACTTCGAGAACGGGGCGAACAATGACTTCCACGTACCGCTCGCGTTTTCGCCAAACGGAAAGTACTTGATCTATCGGGATACGAAGCCCAACCTCCGCGTTCTCGACGTTCAGACGACGGAGTCCTGGCAACTAGTTGCAGACCCGCCTACCGGTGTCGATTTCGGGTGGTCGAACGTTGCGTGGGCGCCGGACGGATCCTTCGTGCTGCTCACGGGCTGGTCGACGAGCACCGAGTGGCGCTCGTACGAGGGGCTGACCAAGGACGCGGTGGTTCGGCTCATGGGCGTGAAGAAGTAGGGCTGGTGGTCAGGCGCTCGCCTTGTCGCGAATCGAGGTGTTAATGCCGCGGCGTTCCCACAGCCGGGACTGCCGCGCCGCCGTAGGTGGTTTGTTCTGGTAGCGGTACGGGGGTTTTGCGGCCAGTTGTAAGGTCAGATTCCGCGGAATTGCGGCCTGATTGCTCTTGCACCCTCCCTTCTGTGCGCGACGGGATGCTCCAAGCTGTCCGATTCCGGACATCTCGGGTTAGGAGGCGCGTCGAGAGCATCTCGCTCGCACCTTCTTAGCCCCAGACCGTCCGAACACCGGCGAACTGTCGAATGCGCTCGTCTTTGGTGACGAGCAGGCCTGATTCGAGAATCGCCGTGGCGACGATGAGGCGATCGGCGGGATCCCCTGGGAACGCCGGCGGAAGGTCGGCGGCCTTCACGGCGACGGCCGGCGTCAGCGGCAGCAGCTCGACGCGCTCGGCTGCCAGCGCGTCCAGGAGCCATTCGAGTGTCAAGCGATTGAGTTCGATCCGGCCGCGTGCGGCAAGGCCGGCGACCTCGAGACAACAGATTGCCGGAATCCCCACCTTGTTCGCGCGGTCGATCTCGCGGCGGGCGAGTGTGCCCAGCTTCGAGGGATCGCTCGCCCACCAGAGCCAGGCGTGGGTGTCGAGGACAATCAACGCTCGAGGTCCCACTCGCCGAGCACGGGCGCGACCACATCGCCGCGCACGGTGACACTGCCGCGAAGCGTCCGCGGGGCGCGGGTCCTCACCGGAACGACTTCCGCAACCGGACGGCCGCGCTTGGTCACGACCATGGACTCGCCAGTGTCCGCCACGCGATCGAGGAGCGCCAGGCATTCGGCCTTGAACCGGCCGGCCGGAATCGTGCGCTTCTTCATGGTCATAACAATATGACCATAGACGAAGCTCGTCAACCGGCCGATGGCGCCTCTAGGCGTGACGTTGTCGAGCGCAGAGTCCTGCTTGAAATGGTCGCGGTACGGGGTTTTGCGACGTCGCGATGGCCGCCGCGTCGTGCTCGGCCAGATTGACAGGGCAAGGACAAGTCCTTAGGCTGGGCGATCTACGTGCAGTTCACTCCAGAGCTCGTACAACCCTGGATTCGTCAGGGCCGATACCTGCCCGTTCGGTGATCGACGGCATGTCGGTCAAAGGGGTTGCGATAGGCGGAATGCTCCTCGGCACGGTTCTGGCCGGCGTCATGATTTGGCACTGGAACCGCGCGCCGATACGGCTCGCCGTGCCGAAGGTCGGATCGTTCGCTCCACCGACGGCCAGCGTTTCGCGCCTTTCATCTGGCATTCTGACCATCGGGTTTGGATCGCCGACCGCGCGGGCCGTCGGTCTGGCGCTTCAGGGAGACGGCACCATCGTTACCCTGGCATCGACGGTGCTCGAGGGTTCCGAGCGAAGCTTCATCGTGCGAGTCACCGGCTTGGGACAACTGGCCACTCCCCACGTTGCGGCACTGGGCGCGACCAGATTCGGGCAGCACCTGTCGATTGCTCCCGACGGACGAATCGCCGTCGTGGGCAGCGGTCCGCACTTCCTGGTGGAGCTCTTCCTCCCCACCGGCATGCCGGACCGCACATTCGGCCAGGCGGGCACGACGCTCACTAATGTGCAATGGAGGTGGTGGGGGTCGAGCGATGCGGCGTGGGCGGTTGCCGTTCAAGACGACGGCAAGATCATCGCCACTGGGAGCTCAGACTTCCCCTCAGGGTTCCTTGACCACCGGGCAGACTGTGCCACGGTTCGTTACAACCGGGACGGCAGTTTCGATCGGACCTTTGGCGAGGCCGGACGAGTCCTCACGCACGTCGAAGGGACAGAGTCCTGTGGGGCCACCGCGGTCCTGATCGCGCGCGACGGCAAGATTCTCGTCGCCGGGACGATCGGGTTTGGTAACGGACAGCACGCGTCCGCTGTCCTTCGATATCTCTCGGATGGCACGGTCGACAGGCAATTTGGGCAAGATGGAGTGGCCGAGGCGCTCGGAGGAACGGCATGGAGCGCAGCCCTTGACTCTCAAGACAAGGTCGTCCTGGCAGGCGGCAACTGGCTGTCGCCTACACGCTCTCAATTCTGGCTCGCACGCTTCGACACCAACGGACAACTGGATCCGTCGTTCGGCGAGGGCGGCATCGTCGCCTTTCACGAGTCCGGCGGCTCCCAGATTCTCTCTGGCGTGACGGTACAACCCGACGGAAAGGTCGTCGCAGCAGGCCGGGACCTCCCGGAGCTATGCGAATCGTGTGCGGCTGTGGCGAACACCGACGAAAGAATTGCCGCGGTACGACTGAACGCGAACGGCCGCAGGGATGAGTCTTTCGCGGACCACGGCGTCCTTTTCACCTCTTCCCCTCGTTACCAGTGGGAGGTGAATGGAATGGCGATTCAGCCGGACAACAGGCTGCTGATCGTCGGCGACAGATTCGAACGAGGCACCGGAACTCTCCGTGCGTCCTCCCTGATCATCCTCATGAGACTCAATGAGGACGGCACGCCGGACGCGAGTTTCGGGGCCGGCCGCTCAACGTCGCGCTAACCAGCGCCAACACAATTCTTGCCAGCCCTAGGGCACCCACCGACTGAAATGATCGCGGTCTGGCGGTCACAGTAGCGGTGGGCCTGGACCGGCGCAAAGGAGGGCACGTGATTCCCCTGCTCTCGCCGTTGTGGTAACGGCTGATGAGCCGGGGTTTGGTCTGGTTCCATTGGCCCGCGCTGCGGGTTGTTCCAATCTGTCCGGTTTCGGACATCTCCGTCGGCACCCTGCAAGCCATCCTGGGGTGGGGGGCTGCTTCGTCGGCCCGGCTGCGGGAGCTTCTCCGGCCCACGAAACCTCTCGCGCCAGTTGTGTGCCTATAAGGCACACGATGGGCTACGATTGTCGAGGATGAAGTACTTCGCGTGGGACGACGACAAGAACGCGAAGCTCAGAGCGGAGCGCGGGATCGGGTTCGAGGACGTCGTCTTCCACATCGAGCGCGGCGACCTGCTCGACATCCTGGAGCATCCGAATCCGGACCGCTACGGCGGTCAGCGCATGTTCGTCGGGCGCCGCGAGGACTATGTGTACCTGGTGCCCTTCGTGGAGGATGACGCGCTCGTCTTCTTGAAGACGATCATCCCCAGCCGCAAGGCGACGACGCGATACCTCGGTGAGGAGCCGGACGGTCATGAAGAGTGAATCGAGTGAGAAGGACATCCTCAAATCGGTCGAGCGGGGGGAATGGAAGTCGGTTGGGGCCAGCACACGTGAGCGAACTCGCTATGCGCGCTATGCCAAGGCCACGTTCCGCAAGGACCGCCGGCTGAACATTCGCCTGTCGAGCAAGGACCTGGAGGCGATTCAGAAGCGGGCGCTCACCGAAGGCCTGCCCTATCAAACGCTGATCGCGAGCCTGCTGCACAAGTACGTCTCTGGCCGCCTCAGAGAGGTGTAACGAACTGGATGACCGTGTGTTGACTCAAGTGAGGGACACTGCCGTGAGTGAAAGGAACGTGTGGCTCATCACCGGGACTGGTCGAGGCTTGGGCGTCGAGATCGCCAAGGCCGCCCTGACCGCCGGCCACGCCGTTGTCGCCACTGGCCGAAATGCGAAGAAGGTCGCGGCCGCGGTGGGAGACCACGACAACATGTTGGCCATCACACTCGACGTCACTCGCCCGCAGGATGCGCAGACGGCCGTTGAGGCCGCCGTCGCGACGTTCGGCCGAATCGACATTCTCGTCAACAACGCGGGCAATTTCTACGCAGGCTTCTTCGAGGAACTCAGCCCAGAGCAGGTCCGCAACCAGATCGAGACGCTCTTGTTCGGTCCGATGAATGTCACTCGCGCCGCGCTGCCAGTGATGCGCAAGCAGCGCTCGGGCCTGCTCGTCGCCGTCTCCTCAACCGCTGGCATCGCGGGCCAAATGTTCTGCACGGCGTATGCCGCCGCGAAGTTCGGCATCGAAGGGTGGATGGAGTCGCTTGCGCCAGAGATCGCCCCTTTCGGAATCCGCACGATGCTGGTCGAGCCTGGGTTCTTCCGTACCGAGCTGCTGAGCAGCGACTCGACCAGCTACGCTCAGCCCACCGTTGACGACTATGCCGAACGGACCAAAGAGATCGTCGCCGCCTGGAAGAGCATGGATGGGAAACAAGGTGGCGACCCCGCCAAGCTCGCCAAAGCCCTCGTCACACTCGTCGGACTCAAGGATCCGCCGGCCCGTTTTGCCGCCGGCGCTGATGCCGTGCAGACGTTCGAGGCCAAGGCCAGCACGCTGCTCGCACAGGCCCAAGCCCACCGCGAGCTGTCCGCGTCCCTCGCGCACGATGACGCCTGATCACGAATGGCGGGGTGGCCTTCACGCCGGCGGCCCAGTGGGTCGACGGCGATCGGCCTGAGCTCCGTGGGCATGCAGGGCGAGCGGGAGTTCTCTCGGCCCCGCCGCGAAGCGCCGAGCGGCGTCGACCGACGGGGACGCCGGGCTCAGCGCGTGTTCTGATTCTGGTCTGGTAGCGGTACGGGGATTCGAACCCCGGTTCCGTGGTTGAGAACCACGTGTCCTAACCCCTAGACGATACCGCCCTGCGGCTGCCGGAACTTTGAAACGTAACACTCCCGTCGACCGCCTGGCAAGCGGTGTGTGTAGCGGCCGCGCATCGATGTCGGCCATAATCAGGGATCTTCGGCGCCGTTTATCACCGCGCCGACCTCAGCCATGCCGACATCGGTACCTTCGTTCGTCAATCGTTTCAGGGGTTCCGCTGGGCCTGACGGGCCGTCCGGCGCACGCGTCTGGACGCCAACGTCGCTCGGCTCGGTCCTCGCCGTGCTGGCGATCGCCGCCAGCTGTTCGGCTCCGCCGCCCCCGCCGCCCGCTGGCGGAGGCAAGCGGGTCGACCCGGCGACGACCGGCGACATCAGCGGCCGAGTCGTGTTCACCGGCACGCCGCCGCCAGTAGACGTCATTCGCGTGGGAATCGACCCCATCTGCGCCCAGACCGTCGGCGCCAACGTCCAGAGCCAGGCCGTCCTCATCGGCAAGGACGGCGCTCTGGAAAATGTCTTCGTGTACGTCAAGGACGGACTCGATCCAGCCTACTCGTTCGACATCCCGACCATGCCGGTGACGCTCGACCAGAAGGGATGCCGTTACACGCCTCGCGTCTTCGGTGTACGCGCCGGCCAGCCGGTCGAGATCGTGAACAGCGACGCAACCCTCCACAACGTGCACGCATTGCCGATGTTGAACCAGGAGTTCAACCAGGGCGAGCCGGCGCAAGGCGCACGCATGCAGAAGACTTTCACCGTGCCGGAGGTGATGGTGCGGTTCAAGTGCGACGTCCACGCGTGGATGTCGGCCTACGTCGGGGTGGTGGCGCATCCGTTTTTCGCCGTCTCCGGCGCGGATGGCACCTTCACGATCAAAGGCCTCCCACCCGGCACGTACACGCTCGAGGCGTGGCACGAGAAGTTCGGCAGGCGGACCACGCGCGTGACCGTTGCCGAGCACCAGACGCAGCACGCGTCGTTCTCGTTCAGCGAGCACTGAGTGGCCTGGACACTCGTGGCGGACTCTGAGGCGCCAACGGCGCCCGCTCCGGCCTTCGATCGCCTGTTCGCGCCGACGGCATGACCTCGGCCCGCGATCTCCTCGTCCTCATGAAAGTCCGGCTGAACGCCCTGGTGGTGTTCACGTCAGCGGCCGGCTACTACCTCGCGGTCTGGGGCCCGCTCGACGCGATCGACGGCGCGATTGCGTGCCTGGGCACGGCGCTTGTCGCCAGCGGCGCAGCGGCGCTCAATCAAGTTTCCGAACGCGATATCGATCGCCTGATGCTCCGAACGAGCGACCGGCCGGTCGCGACCGGCCGGATGTCGTCGACGACGGCCCGGGGCATTGCCCTCGCACTCGGCGCCGCGGGCCTCGGCGCCTTGTGGTACTCCGCCAACCTGACGGCGGTTGCCATCGCCCTCGCGACCTTCCTGATTTACATCCTGGTCTACACGCCGATGAAGCGCCACTCGTCGCTCGCAACCGTGATCGGCGCGGTCCCCGGGGCGCTGCCGCCGCTCATCGGCTGGACGGCGGCCGGCGGGGCGCTCCTCTCGCGCGCGCCCTGGGCCCTCTTCGCCATCATGTTCTTTTGGCAGTTGCCGCACTTCCTCGCGATTTCGTGGCTGTACCGCGAGGACTACGCGCGCGCCGGTCTGCCGATGTTGTCCGTCATCGACCGAGACGGACGGATGACGGGTCGTCAGGCGCTCGTGTGGGCGGCCGCGCTCGTGCCGGTGAGCCTGCTGCCGTCGATCGTGGGCTTGTCGACGGTCGCTTACGCAGTCGGCGCTCTCATCCTCGGACTGGGCTTCACGGCGCTTGCCGCCTACTTCGCCCATCAGCGGTCAACCGTCAGCGCCAGGCTGCTGTTTCTCGGCTCGATCACGTACTTACCGCTCCTCTGGATCCTCATGGCCGCGACGAAGGCCTAGCCGCGGTGACCGTGTCCTTCCTTCCGGCGCTGAACGCGACGCTCAACGCCACTTCCGCGATTCTGCTGACGACAGGCTGGTTTCACATCCGAGCCCGGCGGATCCGGACGCATCGCCGCTTCATGATCTCGGCGTTCGTGTCATCGAGCTGTTTCCTCCTGTCGTACGTGATCTATCACGCACAAGTCGGCTCGAAGCCCTTCCCCGGCACGGGCCTCGCGCGAACGGTCTATTTCTCCATTCTGATTCCGCACGTCACGCTCGCCGCGGCCGTGCTGCCGATGGCGATCGTCACCTTGCGACGGGGCCTCGGTCGAGACGACACACGCCATCGACGCCTGGCGCGAATCACGCTGCCGATTTGGCTCTTCGTGTCGGTCACCGGCGTCGTCGTCTACGTGATGCTGTATCGGATGAGATGGCAGTAGCGAATTCCTGAAATGGGGCAATCCGTGAATTCGATTCACCGATTCCACTCACACATTCGCTAATTCACCCATTGCCTCATTTCGTGGTGATCAGTACAGCAAATACTTCGCCCGGAGCAGGCGCCATCTTGCCTCGGCGGCCGCCCATGAGGCGGCAATCGACGCCGGGTCCTCTCCCGCCTTCAGGCGAGCCACGCCGTCGGCAGAGCCAAACAGCCGGGCGGCCTGGTCGATGTCCAAGGCTCCGGGAAAGAGCTTGATAAGGGCGGCGGCGATCTCCACGCCGAGGCGAACCGGCCGCACGGCGTCTCGATCGACGACCGTGATGAAGACACCCTGACAGGCTTCGTTCGCGAACCTGCCCGCCGTGGGCGTGAAACGGATCGGATAGAAGCGAACGCCAGGGAGACGGCGCGCGGTCAGGGCGTCGGCCAGCTTCGGACCATCGATCCACGGCGCCCCGACCTGTTGGAAGGGCGTATCGGTGCCACGACCGACCGAGAGATTCGTGCCCTCGAAGGCACCGAGCCCTGGATATAGCGTCGCGGCGTAGAGCGTCCGCATATTCGGCGAGGGGTTCACCCAATTGAGTCCTGTGTCGTCGAACCACTCGTCGCGCCGCCAGTGTTCGAGGGGCACGACCGCGAGGTCCGTGCCCATGCCGCGCTCGCCATTGAACAGCCGGGCCAGCTCGCCAATCGTCAAAGAGTGCCGGATGGGCATCGCCGGAAAGTAGCCGGTGAATCCGACGACGCCTGCATCGAGCGCAGGCCCTTCGATGTCCACGCCGCCAATCGGATTCGGCCGGTCGAGCACGATGACTCTGATGTGCCGCGCCGCCGCCGCCTCCATCACATAGGCCATCGTCGTGATGTAGGTGTAGAAGCGCGTCCCGACGTCCTGCAGGTCGACAACGATCGCGTCGAGGCCCGTCAACATGTCCACCGTCGGACGCTCCGTCGCGCCGTAGAGGGAGTAGATCGGCAGACCGGTCTTGTCGTCCGTCGCCGACGGCACCGCGGCGTCGAGCACGCCGCGGATGCCGTGTTCCGGGCTGAACAGAGCGACCAGCGTGACACCGGGAGCCGAAGCCAGCAAATCGATCGTCGCCAACCCGTCGCGCGTACGGCCGGTCTGATTGGTCAAAAGCCCGAGCCGGAGCCCCTTGAGCGCCGCGAAGCCCGACGAGCGCAGGACGTCGACGCCGGCATTCACGGGCGCCGGTGCGGGGGTCGCTTGGGGCGTCACCACCGCCGGGCGGCCGAACGTCAACGCACGCGCACGGTCGGGCGAGAGGTCCGTAATCGCCGATGCGACAATCGTCGCGACCTCAGCCCGAAGGGGGGTCACGTCGCCCTTACCGTCCGGGTGCACCCGATTCGACAGGAAGACGACGAACACGCGCGTCTCCGGATCAATCCAAATCGACGTTCCGGTGAAACCCGTGTGCCCGAACGACCCGATCGGCAGCAGTTCTCCGCGATTCGCGGAGTAGGCCGAGTCCAGATCCCAGCCGAGCCCTCGGACGTTTGCCTCCCCGGGGGGCGTTGCCGGAGACGTCATCCGCGCGACCGTCAGGGGCGAGAGCACGCGCGCGCCGTCGTAGATCCCGCCCGCGAGCAGCATGCGACAGAAGACCGATAGATCGGAGGCCGTGCTGAACAAGCCGGCGTGCCCAGCCACGCCACCCATGCGGCGCGCCGTAGGATCGTGGACGACACCTCGCAGCATCGTCCGGCCGGAGCTGTCGGACCCGGCCGCCTCACCGCACGGGTCGGCGACCGACGAGGTGCACCATTCCGTGGGTGCCAGCCGCGGCAGCAGCGACGCGGGCGGCCTGAACATCGTGTCCGACATCCCGAGGGGCTTGAACACGCGGGTCGAGACGAACTGGTCGAGCGGCATCTTAGAGACTCGCGCCACCACTTCACCGAGCAGAATGAAGTCGATGTCGCTGTAGGTGAAGCGGCGGCCAGGCGGCGCCGTGAGTGTTTCCTCCGACGTGCGCCGGATCGCTTCGTCGTGCCCCGTCCACGCGTCGGCCAGATCCAAGTCGGGACGCAACCCGGACATGTGCGTCAAGACATCACGGATTGTGATTCGGCCCTTGCCGTACCTGTCGAATTCCGGAATGAACGTCGCCACCGGGTCACTGAGCCGGACGCGTCCATCCTCCATCAGCATCATCACTGCCGTCGTCGTCGCCACGACCTTCGTGAGCGAGGCCAGGTCGAAGATGGTATCGACCGTCATCGGCTCCCGCGCGGGATCGAGGGCGCGGCTGCCGTAGGCGCGGCGAAACACCACGGCGTCACCCCGGCCGACGAGCACGACCGCGCCCGGCAAGCGGTGGGCAGCGATGGCGTCGGCTACGACGGCGTCAATGTGCGAGAGGCGTGTTCGGTCGAGGGGCGGGGTCGACTGGACCGTCGGCGCGGCCGTCAGGACCGGTGCGGTGGTCGCGAGCCACACCGCGACGGCCGAAGCCAGCGGGGTTACTCGTCCCACCATGAGCGCGGATTATATCGGGCCGCGTCGCAGGACTCGCCAACTGGAAGGGTACATTTAGGGGTCAGGCCCGGCTTACGCCAATGGGGGCCAGACCCCTACTTGCTGAAGCGATCGAAGATGTCGACCAGCTCGTCGAGCTGTTTCCGGCGCTCGACCTCACCTTTCCCTGCCGCCTCGTTGACGCAGTTGTCCACGTGGTACTTGAAGACCACGAGGCTGATGCGGTTGAGGGCGGCTTCGGCCGCCGCGAGTTGCTGCAGAATCTCGATACACAGCCGAGGCTCCTGCACCATACGGCGGATGCCTCGCACCTGGCCCTCGATTCGATTGAGGCGGGTGACGAGAGCCTGTTGTTCGGATGTACCCAGCATAGGGTCCCCATTCGTCGCGGTCGCCGCCCGGGCAGGCCGCGAGGGGGCGAGGGCTATTTGGTCCACTCTGCGTATACGCATACCCCCACCGGGGCGTTACACCCAGGGAGTTGATACGCTTTCCTGAGACGCCATGCGCGATTATCGCCCGATTCGTCGCGTGGCCGTGCTTGGGGCGGGGACCATGGGCGCTCGAGTGGCGGCCCACCTGGTCAACGCCCACTTCGAGGTCACCCTCTTCGATGTCGAGGAGGCGTTGGCCGCCCGGGCGGTAAGAGGGCTCTCCCACGTCCGGCCGGATCCGCTGTTCCTGCCCGGCTGGGCCGATCGTATCGAAACCGGCGGCTTCGACCAGCTGTCTGCCCTGGGGCAGGCCGACTGGATCATCGAAGCCATCGTCGAGGCGCCCGAGCCAAAGCGCCGCCTGCTCGAGGTGGTGGACGCCCATCGGACGCCAGGATCCTTCGTCTCGACCAATACCTCGGGCTTGTCCATTGGGGCCTTGAGCCAGGGCCGGTCGGACGACTTCCGGCGTCATTGGACCGGCACGCATTTCTTCAACCCGCCCCGGTACATGCACCTCGTCGAGCTGGTGCCGACCGCAGACACGGACGCCGGGGTGGTGGACACCCTTCGGGGCGTCCTCGACTGCCGCCTCGGCAAGGGCGTCGTCGTCGCGCGGGACACACCGGCGTTCATCGCGAATCGCCTCGGCACGTACGGCGTGATGCAGCTCCTCTCGGTCGCGGCCTCGGGCGACTTCACCATCGAAGAGATCGATGCGGTGACAGGACCCATCATCGGCCGGCCGACGAGCGCGACGTTTCGCACGATCGATCTGGCCGGGCTCGACATCCTGGCGGCGGTCGCCTCCGATCTGGCGGCACGACTGCCGGACGCGTCCGATCGTCGCGGGTTCGCCCTGCCCTCGTTCGTCGACGAGATGCTCCGCCGAGGGCTGGTCGGCGAGAAGGCCGGTCAAGGCTTCTACAAACGAGTGCGCGCCGCAAGCGGCGAGTCGACCATCCTGACGCTCGACCTCGACACCTTCGAGTATCGCGAAGCCAAGCGGCCGACGCTTCCCGAGATCGACGAAGCCCGCCGAATCGCCGACCTGGACGGGCGCCTCCGCCACCTGTTCAAGAGCCCGCATCGCGTCGGGGCGCTTCTGCGACGCACCCTCGGCGCGACCCTCCTTTACGCCGCCCGCGTCGCGCCGGAGATCGCTCACTCGATCGACGACGTCGATCGTGCGATGCGATGGGGCTTCGGGTGGGAGCGTGGACCGTTCGAGACATGGGATGCGATTGGCACGTCGACGCTGCTCGGGACGGACGCGTCGACTTCAGTGGGGCCCGGAGCGGGCCGGGCCCGCTGGCGCGACGGCGCGCTCGAGCCCTCCGCCCCAGGCCTGCTCCTGCTGCAGCGGGCCAAGGCCCGGTCGGCTGCCGTGGCGCAAAACGCCGGCGCCAGTCTTGTCGATCTCGGAGACGACGTGCTGGCGGTCGAGTTCCATTCAAAGATGAACACGATCGGCGCCGACACCATTGCGATGATTCGCACGGGGGTCGACCGCGCGTCGCGTGATTTTGCGGCGCTCGTCATCGGCCACGAACACGATCCGTTCTCGGCCGGCGCGAATCTCACGCTTCTTCTGCTCGAGGCCCAGGAGGGCAACTGGGAGGAGATCGACGCCATGGTCCGCGCCTTTCAGGCGGCGACGATGGCGATCAAGTACGCGCCGGTGCCGGTCATCGTTGCGCCGGCCGGCCTCGCGATCGGCGGCGGCTGCGAGATTTGCCTGCACGCCGATCGAATTCAGGCGGCCGCCGAGACCTACCTGGGCCTTGTCGAAGTCGGCGTGGGCCTGATTCCGGCGGGCGGCGGGACCAAAGAACTCGTCCTGCGCGCGAATGCCAGGGCTGCCGGCGGCGATGCCCAACCGTTTCTTCGTCAGGCATTCGAGACCATCGGGTTCGCGCGCGTGTCCACGAGCGCGGCGGACGCTCGTCGGCTCGGCTATCTCGGGGACGTGGACGGCATTACGATGAACCGCGAGCGTCTGATCGCCGACGCCAAAGCTCGTGCGCTCTCCCGAGTGGCGGAGGGCTATGCCCCGCCGCCGCCACAGCACGCCATCGCCGTCGGCGGCGCCGACGTGCTCGCGACGCTTCTCATCGGCGTGCACCTCGCGCACCGCGCCGGGCGCCTGTCCGACCACGACGCGACCATCGGCCGGGCCCTGGCGCGGGTCATCTCCGGGGGCGCTGGCGCGGACGTCCCGCATCGGACGACGGTCAGCGAGGAATACCTGCTGGATCTCGAGCGCGAAGCCTTCCTCTCGCTGTGTGGCGAGCGCCGGACGCTCGAGCGCATTGCCCACACGCTCAAGACGGGGAAGAGCCTCAGGAACTGACGCATTCACATGGGGCAATGTGTGAATGGGGCACTGCGTGAATGGAATGGGCGAATGAGGCCACGTGTGGAGGACATCGGTGAGGTCAGAGGCCAGGGCTCATCGATCGTGCTCATTCCCGGCATCCAGGGCCATTGGCAATGGATGGCGCCGGCGGTCGCGGCGCTGTCCCAGGGCCATCGGGTGAGCACGTTCTCGCTCAACGGGACCGGATCGGTGTTCGACGGGTCTCGCGCGCGAATCGACGCGATGCTCGACCAATCGGCGACGCCGGCGACCGCCGTGGTCGGCGTCTCGTTCGGAGGCGTGCTGGCGGTGCACTACGCCGCCACGCGGCCCGCGCGCGTCAGCGCGCTCGTGCTCGTCGCCGCGCCCGGCCCACGCTGGCGCTTCAGCCGCGACGCGGAGCGGTCACTCGCCCATCCGTGGCTCGCCGCGCCCGCGTTCGTGTCCGGCGCGATCGGCCGACTGGCGCCCGAGATCACGGCGGCCCTGCCGACCTGGCCTGGCCGCCTTCGGTTTGCCGCCGGGTACGCCGCGCGCGCCGTGCGCCGCCCGATCTCGCCGCCTCGGATCGCGGCGTGGGTCCGCGACTGGCAGTCGAGAGACGTCGTCGACATGTGCCACCGCATCCGGGCACGCACGCTGGTCGTCACCGGCGAGCGCGGTCTCGATCGCGTCGTGCCATTCGACAGCACCCTGGAGTACGTCGATCTCATTCCCGGCGCGCGGCATGCCGTGCTCACTGGCACGGGCCACGTCGGCTTCGTGTCGAAGCCCGATGCGTTCGCGCGCCTCGTGGGGGACTTCATCGATGCATATTGACTTCGAGGGAGCCGCGGGACGACTCGAAGGCCTGCTCGAGACTCCGCGAGGCACCCGAGCTGACTCGGCGCCCGTGCGGGCCGCCGTGGTGCTCGCCCATGCGCATCCGTCACAAGGCGGCACGATGCACACAAAGGCGGTGTATCAAGCGGCGAAGGGTCTGGGCCGCATTGGTTGCGCGGTGCTGCGGTTCAACTTCCGGGGCGTCGGCTCGAGCTTTGGCATCTTCGACCACGGCAGGGGCGAAACGATGGACTTCACCACCGCCCTCGACCTCATGGCCGCTCGGTATCCCGGCACGCCGCTCTGGGCGGCGGGCTTCTCGTTCGGTTCGTGGGTGGCCCTCGAAACCGGCGCCGCGGACCCACGGGTCTCGGTGCTCATCGGGATTGCGCCGCCGGTGGCGCGCGGCGAGTACTCCTTCCCACATACTCTCGAGACGACAAAGCCGAAGTTCTTCGTCCAGGGCGACCTCGACGAACTGTGTCCATTGAAAGACCTCATGGCCTTCTACGCCAAGCTCGAGGAGCCCAAGGAGCTCGCGGTCATCCACGGCGCTACGCACTTGTTCGACGGACAGGCGGCCGAAGTCGGAGAGGCGTTGGAGGATCTGCTTGGGGACTATCACGAAGGCCTGAAATGAGGCAATTAGCGAATGAGTGAATTGGCGAATTGAATGCGTGAATGGGTGAATGGTGAAGGACGTGCGTGAAGCGGTCATCGTGAGCGCCGTGCGAACCGCCGTGGGGAAAGCGCCACGCGGCGCGCTCAGTTCGGCTCGTCCCGACGACCTCGCCGCGCTCGTGATCGGCGAGGCGATTCGGCGGGCGCCGGGCCTCGATCCGGCGCTTGTCGACGACGTGATCCTTGGGTGCGCGATGCCGGAAGCCGAACAGGGTCTGAACGTCGCCCGGATCGCCAGCCTCCGCGCTGGACTGCCCGTCTCGGCCTCGGCGTTTACCGTGAACCGCTTTTGCGCATCGGGCCTCGAGGCCATCGCGCTTGCCGCGAACCGCATCGGCGCGGGCGGGGCGGACGTCGTCGTGGCCGGCGGCGTCGAGTCGATGAGCCGAGTGCCGATGGGCGGTCACCAGGTTTCGCCGAATCCGCATCTCGTCGAGTCCTACCCGGACGCCTACCTGACGACGGGCCTCGTCGCCGAGAATCACGCGCGCACGAGCCATATCTCGCGCGAAGATCAAGACGCGTTCGCGCTCGGCAGCCATCAGCGAGCCGTGGCGGCCATCGACGCGGGATGGCTTGCCGACGAGATCGTACCGGTGCCCGTGGCGCACATCGCACCTGATGCGTCAGGCCGGCCCACGACGCACACGACGATGTTCGCGGTCGACGAGGGGCCCAGGCGGGACACCTCCGCCGGCGCACTCGCGAACCTGAAGCCGGCGTTCCACGCGGCGGGCACCGTGACCGCCGGCAACTCTTCGCAGACGAGCGACGGCGCCGCCGCGCTCGTACTGATGAGCGGCGAGCGGGCTCGGGCTCTGGGCCTCACCCCGCTCGCCCGCGTCGCCGGCTACGCGACGGCTGGGGTGCGGCCCGAACTCTTCGGCATCGGCCCCGTGCCGGCGGTCCGAACGCTCCTTGCCCGAACGGGGCTCACCCTGGAAGCGATCGACCTCGTTGAGTTGAACGAGGCGTTCGCGGCCCAGGTCTTGGCGTGCCTGAAGGAGCTGCCGATCGATCCGGATCGACTGAATGTCAACGGCGGCGCGATCGCCCTCGGACATCCCCTCGGCTGCACGGGCGCGCGTCTCACGACGTCGCTCGTCCACGAGCTCCGACGCCGCGGGTCCCGGCGCGGCCTCGTGACGCTCTGCGTCGGAGGCGGCATGGGAGCGGCGATGCTGGTGGACACCGGCTGGGGTGATTGACGATCGGGCATGATTAGCAGGATGGCATCGACTGTCTCCACCCCCTGTCGAGGCGGCGAGTGGCTGACCACGGACCGTCCCGCGGCGGCCATTGGCACCCCTGAAGGACTCGGCGAGGATCATCGGCTGATCCGCCAGACCGCCACGGAGTTCGTGACCGCCGAGGTCGCGCCGGCGCTGGACGATCTCGAGCAGAAGAAGTGGTCGCGGGCCAGGGATCTGGTCCGTCGTTCGGGCGAACTGGGTCTCCTCGGCGCCGACGTGCCCGAGTCGGTGGGCGGCGTCGGTCTCGACAAGGCCGCCTCAATCGTCGTCGGCGAGGCGGTCGGGGCCTGTCCCGCATTCGCGACGACGTTCGGCGCGCAGACGGGGCTCGCGATCATCCCGATCCTCTGCTTCGGCACGCCCGACCAGCGCGAGCGCTACCTGCCGCGCATCGTGAGCGGCGAGCTCGTCGGGGCATACTGCCTCAGCGAATCCGGGTCGGGGTCGGACGCGCTCGGCGCGCGCACCCGGGCCACGAAGCAGGCCGACGGATCGTGGATCCTCAACGGCGAAAAGATGTGGACGACGAACGGCGGCTTCGCCGACGTGTTCATCGTCTTCGCCAAAGTCGACGGCGAGCAGTTCTCGGCGTTCATCGTCGAACGCGGGTTTCCCGGCGTCGCGAGCGGCGAGGAAGAACACAAGATGGGTCTCGACGGGTCGTCGACGACGCCGCTCGTGCTGACCGAGGCGCGCGTGCCGGCGACCAACCTCCTCGGCGAGGTCGGCAAGGGCCACAAGATCGCCTTCAACGTGCTGAACTACGGCCGATTCAAGCTCGCCGGCATGTGCACGGGCAGCGCCAAGACGGTCGTCGGCGAGGCGGCGGCCTATGCCCTGTCGCGGCGGCAGTTCGGCCAGCCGATCGCCTCGTTTGGCGCCATCCGCCACAAGCTCGCGGAGATGACGACGCGGCTCTACGTCGTCGAGAGCATGCTCTATCGCACGGCGGGGCTCATCGACGCGGCGATCGGGACGAGGGGCGACGACCCGGGGGCCGTGCTCGCCGCGCTCGAGGAATTCGCGATCGAGTCGTCGATTCTCAAGGTCGCCGGAAGCGAGATGATCGGCTTCGTCGTCGACGAAAACGTCCAGATCCACGGCGGCAACGGATTCGTGCGCGACTACCCGGCCGAGCGGCACTACCGGGACGCGCGCGTCGACCGCATTTTCGAGGGCACGAATGAGATCAACCGGCTGCTCGTGCCGTCGATGCTGATCAAACGTGCGCTCAAAGGCGGGCTTCCGGTGCTGACGGCCGCCAAGGCGCTCATGGACGAAATGCTCGCACCGCCCACGCCGCGGGCTTCGGCCGGGACGGACGAGCCCATCGCGCGGGCGCACGCGACGGTCGCGGCCCTCAAGAAGACCGCGCTCCTCGTGCTCGGCACGGCGCTCCAGCGGTACGGCGAGTCGCTCCCAGACGAACAGGAAGTCGTCATGCTCGCCTCGGATGTCGTGAGCGAAGCGTTCGCGGCCGAAAGCGCCGTGCTGCGGGCGGAAGCCGCGGCAGTGACCGACGCCGCCCGCGCGGTGCTTCATGTCGATGCCGCGTCGGTGGCCGCGCACGACGGCGGTCTTCGCGCCGAAGTCTCGGCGCGCACGGCCATCGCGCACCTGGCCGACGGCGACGAGCGGCGCGTGCTTCTTGCCGCGCTCCGACGCCTGCTCAAGGTCGAGCCCGTCGACACGATTGCCGCGCGCCGGCGATTGGCCGACGCCATCACCAGTCGGCGGGGATATCTGTTTGCGTGAAGGGCTCTTATCAGGCTGGAGGGCTGGGAGGCTGGAAGGCTGGAAGGCGTTCCTCGCACTAGGCCTCGTCGGCGGGCTCGCGGCCTGCTCGTCAGGGCCGCCGCCGGTGGATGATCGGCCCTACGACGCGCAGCTCCAGGCGTATCGAACCGAAAAAGACGCGGCTTTTCGGTCGTCGCGCGACTCGCCGATTCCGGACGCGGCGCGGGCGTCCTTTCCGGGCCTGCTTTACTTTCCAATCGACGCCCGGTATCGGGTGCCGGCGTTCCTCACGGAGACGCCCGCCAACCCGCCGGTTCTGATCCAGCTCCAGATGTCGTCGTCCGCCACCGAGCGCATGCGCAAGGTCGGGACGCTGGGTTTCACGCTCGAGGGCACGCCTCTCACCTTGACGGCCTTCGCGGAGGAGCACGCGACCGACATGCGGCGATTGTTCGTGCCGTTCACGGACCTGACCTCTGGATCCGAGACCTACAAGCATGGGCGCTATCTGGACCTGGATCGGACGCCGACGGGTCTCTACGACCTGGATTTCAATCGGGCGTACCATCCCTCTTGCGTGTACAACCCGAACTACGAGTGTCCGGTGCCGCCGAAGGAAAACCACCTCGCGGTGGCCGTCCGCGCCGGAGAGCGCCTGAAGACGCCGTGAGCGCGATCGTCGCGGACTTCGAAGCCACGCTGGCCGACGATCCGGTCGACCTCGCGAAGGCCGCGCTCGTCATCGCGCGCATCGAATATCCGACACTCGACGCGGCCGCTTCGATCGACACCCTCGACCGCCTCGGCGAACGGGCGACGGCTCGGCTGGCCGGCGCGGCGGCGGCCTCCGTGCGGTCCCGGATCGCCACCCTCAACGCCTTTCTCTTCGAGGAGGAACACTTCGCCGGCAACCGCTCCCGCTACATGGACTTCCGCAACAGCCTCCTCAACGTCGTCCTCGGCCGGCGGCTGGGCATTCCCATCACGCTCGCGCTCGTCTACATGGAGGTGGCCCGACGCGCCGGCGTGGATGTCCAGGGCGTCGCCTTCCCAGGGCATTTTCTGATGCGCGTGCCGCTCGGCGCGCGCGATCCGGACCTACCGGCGCTCGTCCTCGATCCGTTCAGCGGCGGCGCGGAAATGGACGCGGCGGCCTGCCAACGGCTGCTTGGCACGCATCTCGGTCAACTGAGCGACGATCTGCCGTTCGACCAGGCGCTCCTCGCGCCGTGCCCGGCACGGCTCATGCTGGCGCGGATGCTCAACAACCTGAAGCGGATCTACGTCGATTTGCGATCGTTTCCTCAGGCCAAGGCCGCGACGGACCTTCTGCTCGTGCTCGACCCGATGATGCATGTCGAGCGGCGCGATCGGGGGCTGCTCGCGTATCACCTGGACGACTACGCCGGTGCGTTGCGGGATCTCGAGGACTACCTACGCCTCAACAGTTGGTCCGCCGGCGGCGAACGCGACGAGCACGATCAGATCTGGGAGCACGTCAAATCGCTCCGGCGACGCGTGGCGGCGTTCAACTAAGGAGTAACGCCGCCAGCCGGGATGCCCCGCCCGGGAAGGCGCAGTACACCGGGACGTGTCCCGGCCACGAGCGAGAGCCGGAAGCGGCCACGCGCAGATGGGCGGACCGGGCTCGTGTTCGACGAGCCCGACGTCGTGCAAGGCTGGTTGCGCGACCTACGCGCGAACGGCTTCCGGCTCACTGGTCCTTAGACACCACTCCGGAGCAAATGGGGCGTCACTTCACGAACAACATCTCCCTGTAGGTCGGGAGCGGCCAAAGCGCGTGCGGGACGACGACCTCGATTTCGTCGCCGGTTTCGCGCAGGGCGGCCATCGCGGTGACGACGTTGTCCCGCACGAACTTGGCGTGCTTCTCGGCGCCGGCGCCGGAGTGTTCGAGGACCTTGGCGAGCTTGTCCGTGCGGGATCGCAGCTCGTCGACCAGGCCGGTGAGCCGATCGAGGACCTTCTTGGCCTCTCGCACCGAACCGCCCGCGTCGCGAACCGACTTGATCGAGTCGGCGACGTCCTTCTGATAGTGCAAGGCGGCCGGCAGGATGTAGCGGTTCGCCATGAGGACCATGAGCTGCGCCTCGACGTTCACGGTCTTCGTGTACGTCTCGAGGGCCACCTCGTAGCGGGCATGCAGCTCGCGTTCGTCGAGGACTTTGTATCGCTCGAACGCCTTCACGACGTCCTTCTTCACCAACTCGGGCAGGGCGTCGACGGTGTTGGTCAGGTTCAGTAACCCGCGTTTGATCGCTTCCTTGCGCCATTCGTCCGAGTAGCCGTTGCCGTTGAAGATGATCCGCTTGTGCTCCTTGATGATCTTTGGCAGGAGATCCTTTACGGCTGCCTCAAGCGACTTCTTGCCCTTGATGCCCTCCTCGAGCTTGGTCGCCACGTAGTCGAGCGACTCGGTCATCGCCACGTTCAGCGCGATGTTGGGGAACGCGATGCTCTGATTCGCCGACACGGCCCGGAACTCGAACTTGTTGCCGGTGAAGGCGAACGGGCTGGTCCGGTTGCGGTCGCCAGCGTCGCGCGGCAGTTTGGGGAGCACGCTCGCCCCGGTGTCGAGGATGCCGCCGCTCTTGGTCGATCGCGCCCCGCCTTTCTCGATTTGCTCGAAGATGTCCGTGAGCATGTCGCCGAGGAACACGGACAGAATCGCCGGCGGCGCCTCGTTCGCGCCCAGCCGGTGGTCATTCCCCGCGCTGGCGATGGACATCCGCAGCAGCCCCTGCCACTTGTCCACCGCGCGCAGCATGGCCACGCAAAAGACCAGGAACTGGATGTTGTCGTGCGGCGTGTCACCCGGACTGAAGAGGTTGTTCCCGAAGTCGTCCGACATGCTCCAGTTCACGTGCTTGCCGCTGCCGTTGACGCCGCCAAACGGCTTTTCGTGGGTGAGGCACGCCAAGCCGTAGCGGGGCGCCGTGCGCCGCAGCAGTTCCATCGTCATCATCTGATGGTCGGTCGCGACGTTGGCGCTCTCGAAAATCGGCGCGAGTTCGTACTGGCCGGGCGCGACTTCGTTGTGACGCGTCTTGACCGGCACGCCGACCTTATAGAGTTCGGTCTCGACGTCCTGCATGAAAGCCAGCACGCGCTCCGGAATCGCGCCGAAGTACTGGTCCTCGAGTTCCTGGCCCTTCGGGGGCTTCGCGCCGAACAGCGTGCGGCCGGCGTTGATGAGGTCGGGCCGCGCGAAGAAGAAGTGTCGATCGATGAGGAAGTACTCCTGCTCGGGTCCGCAGGTCGTGTGCACGCGCGGCGACGTCGAGCCGAACAGCTTCAGGATGCGCACGGCCTGCTTCGACAGCGCCTCGATCGAGCGCAGGAGCGGCGTCTTCGTGTCGAGCGAATGTCCGGTCCAGCTCAGGAACGCCGACGGGATGACGAGGGTCGTGCCGTTCTGTCCGACCAGCAGCCATGGCGGGCTCGTGGGATCCCAGGCCGTGTAGCCGCGGGCTTCGAACGTCGACCGCATGCCGCCCGACGGAAAACTCGACGCGTCCGGCTCGCCCTTGATGAGCTCCTTGCCGCCGAACTCCGCGACCGCTCGTCCTTCGGCGGAGGGCACGATGAACGAGTCGTGCTTTTCGGCCGTGATCCCGGTCAGGGGATGGAACCAGTGCGTGTAGTGCGTCGCGCCATGCTCGATCGCCCAGTCCTTCATGGTCGTCGCGATGACGTCGGCGACCGACGCGTCGAGCGGCGCCCCCTGATTGACGGTGCGCCGCAGGGCGCGATAGGCGTCACGCGGCAGGCGCCGGCGCTGGACGTCGTCGCTAAAGGTGAGCGAGCCGAAAATCTCCGTAGCTCTAGGCCGGGCGGCGCCGGCGTGGCCGGTCCGCGTACCCCAGTCGATGATGCCCCGGGTGGCGTCCTGTAGCGGTGAGGAACTCATGGCGGCGGCGTCCCTTCTCGGAAATAGAGCACACGGCCAACGTGAAACAGCTCACGCTGGATCGAGGGCTTCAACATTTCATAGTGCCCGTACTTCGTGGTGCCGTTTGGCTCCGCGCGGGTGTGCCGCAGCCGCGCGAACATCCCGGGGCCGGGCAGCGGCGGGCGGGACTTCTTATTGTCTACAAATCGGGAGAGAAGTAAAGATCACTTCTTCACTTGCGGCCGCGACCGTTGTCGTGCTGCTCGCGGTCGTGTCGCGCATCCATCGCGGCCTTTTGGCGCGCTTCGTTCTGCGCCTGCGCCTGATGCTCGGCTTCCTGCCGCGCGACGATCTCCTGGCGCGACAGGCCCGTCGGCGGATGCGCGAGTTCCGCCGAGTGCTGTTTTTCAAGCGCGGTGCGCTCCTTGGCCTGATCGGCCGCGAGCGTTCGCTGTTCCTGCAGGTGTCGCGTGTTCATCTCGGCAACCGACTCGACATGGACCGCCTGGATTGGCCCCGGGGCGTGCGCGCCGGCGGCAATCGTCACGGTCGCCGGCCGGTAGATGGCGACTTGGCCACCGGTGACGCGCGACGGCCCCACGCCCGAGACCGCCTGAATCGTCAGCCGTTGGACGGGGTGACCGACCACGCGCTCGACGTTCTCGATGCGCACGCCGCGATTGATGACGACGCCGCTCACGAGCGAGAAATGCGTGGCATTGGTCGTCAACCGCACGTAGGTCACGTTGCGGGCCTGGGGCTCGATGTAGGTGACCAGCCGCGGCTCGCACAGGTAGCGCGTGCGCACGAAGACGAAGCCGAACGAGTCAATCGGGGGATCGAAATCCTCGCTGACCTCGATGCCGGGAGGCAGCGGCGCCCAGCCCGTGTAGTCATCGTTCGAGCGCCACGCGACCCACGAGGGGCCCCATGTGGTGTCCGGCACCCAGACCCACCCGAACGCCGGATCAAAAGCCCAGCGGCCGTAGTGATACGTCGCCCACGCCCACGGCTCGTCAGAGACCCAGGTCCATCCCGCATCGGTATACGTCCAGTACCCGACCGAGTATGGCCGCCACGCGTGCGCCTGCCTTGGCACCCAGACATCGCCGTAGCGGTCGTGCCTGACCCAGTCCCCGTACCCCCCCAGCCCGTCATGAAACACCGTCAGGCTGACGTCGAGCCGTACCTGCGCGCGAGGCTGGCTCGTTGCACCGAGGATGATCCCGAAGGTGACGGCCGCCAAAGTCAGAGTACGAAGGGTGCGCATGAACATTTGTTTCTCCACGGGTCAGGCCCGGCTTACGCCAAGCGGGGCCAGACCCCAGCGCTCGGCTCAGGCCCCGAGGACGGACCCCGATGTCGCAAGCATCGTGCCACGCTTGGGGTTCCTGTGTCTCGCAAATGAGGGTCGAGTGACCTTCGAGGGGGGCGACCCGAGTGTCTGTAAGAATGGAACCGCGATGAGACGGCTCCCCTGGATCGGCCTCGGCCTCGTGATCCTCGTCGGGGGCCCATACGCGGCCTGGATCTTGACGTCGAATGACCCGATCGGGCATTTGCCGCATTGGATTCAGGTTCGACCGTCGATCTATCTCGACACCGCGCTCGACCGGATGGAGGACCAGTCTTACGGCCGCGCCAGCGTCGACTGGCCCGCTGTGCGCCAGCACGCTAAAGAACTGGCGGCGCTCTCCGCGACGTCTCAGGAGACCTACGGCGCGATTCGGTACGCCCTCGACCAACTGCCGGACCATTTAAGTCTCCTCACGCCGCGACCGATCCTGGCGCAGGGTCGCGGCTACGGGCTGCAAGTGCTCTTCCCCGAGCGCGTGGTCGCGATCGTGTATCCGGAGAGCGCCGCGGCTGCCGCCGGCATTCACGCGGGCGACGTCATCGAATCGGTCGAGGGACATCCGCCGATGGTCAACCGCGATCCCCGCGCGAGAGGCTACTTCATCGACATCCCGCCAGGATCAACCACGGTCCATGTACGTTCCGTGAATGGCGCCTCTCGCGACGTGCCGCTTGCCACCGGACCGTACGCGTTGCTGCCAGCCGACACCCATCGAATCGGCGGCGATCTCGGGTACGTGCGCCTGCCAGGCGGTTCGGCCAGCGGCAGCTTCGTGCAGGGCGTGCGCGGTGGCATCAGCGCGGCCGACGCCCCGACGGTGTGCGGTTGGATCGTCGATCTCAGGCGCGATACGGGCGGCGCTCTGTGGCCGGTGTTCCAGGCGATCCGCGCCATCGTTGGCGAGCCGCCCTTCGGATCATTCGTCGACTCGAGCGGCGCGCGGACGGCCTGGGCGTATCCGACCGTAGGCGACGGATCAGCGTCGGGTGCGGTCACACCGCTCTCGCATCCCCACGGACCCATGGCCATTCTGACGAGTCGCCTCACCGCCGGAGCCGCCGAGGCCCTCGTCGTCTCGTTCCGCGGACGGCCTGAGACGCGGAGCTTCGGGGAACCGACGTGGGGCACGCCCGCGAGCTCCAACTCCTATCCGCTCGCCGACGGCGCCCTGCTGGAACTCACCGCGGCCTTCGACGCGGACCGGATGGACGTGGAGTATCGCTCGCGGATTGCGCCGGACGAAGCGCTGCCCGTGGATTGGGCGCGTCTCGGCACGCCGGACGACCCGATGATCGTCGCGGCGGGAACGTGGATACGCGCGCAGGAAGGATGTCAGAAGTAGCGCGCTATGCCGGCTTCGAGAGCGCCTTCGCGATGTGTTCCGGGATGTCAATGGCGCCAGGCGGCGATCCGGGGCGCGTGCGGATGCAGGCCACGGTCATCGCGCCGGTGGCAACGGGGGCGTCTGCGCGAAGGACGGTGCAGGCATACCGAATCTCCCGACTGCCGATGGCGTAGATCCGAATGACGACCTCGAACTCGTCCTCGAAGCGGAGAGGCGTGCGGTACTCGAACGACGCCGCGAGGCGCGGAAAGCGCAAGTCGTCCGAAGTCGACGCGATGCTGAGACCCGCATGGCGCCACATCGAGTGTTCGGCCTCCTCCATGTAGCGGAAGTACCAGCTGAAATGCACCATGCCGGCCATGTCGGTTTCGGCAAACTGCACGCGACGGTGGTAGCGATGGATTCTGGACACCCGTTCATTCTAAGACCAGTTCATTCCAAGAGAAGTTGCTCGGCGGCTTGACGGCTGGACCCCATCAAGGTCGGGTTACAAAGTTGGAAGCTGGGGACCTTCAAGGCGTGGAGGCTTGAAGGCTGGCTCTGGAACCAATTCGACGTTGATCGCGTCGAATTGACATCAGTATCATTGTGACGCTATCTTCCACCATGCCGACGTCCACCTCCGACGCCCGCGCCCTGCTGCCGCTCAAGCCCCTCGTCTTTCAAGTCCTTCTGGCTCTCAACGAGGGCGAGCGCCACGGCTGGAGCCTCGTCCGCGAGATTCAGGGGCGGACGGGCGACCGCCGCCTCCTTCCCGCGAACTTCTACCGTACGCTGCGCGGAATGTTGGCAGAAGGCCTGATCGACGAGGCGGGGCATCGGGCAACGCCCGATGACGACGAGCGCCGCCGGTACTTCGCAGTCACACCCCTGGGGCGCGAGGCCGCGAAACTCGAGGCTCGACGGATGCAGGATCTCGTCGCCGACTCGCGTACGCGGCGGCTGCTCGGCGCCCGTGGCCGATGACCGGAAAGCAGAACGTGAAAAGTGAAAAACTCGCCGACGCGATCTACGGCGCCGCGCTCCGCCTCCTGCCTGAGCACGTCCGCCGGCCGTTCGGATCCGACATGGCGCAGATGTTTCGCGATCGCCGGCGCGAGGCGCGGGGTCGGCCCTGGGTCCTCGCCTGGCTTTGGGTGATCGCGATCCGAGACGTCGTTGTGGAAGCGCTGGGGGCGCGGATGACACGCCAGGACGGGAGCGTCTCCGGGATCGGGAGGGTACTCGGGTCGGTCGCGCAAGACCTGCGTTTCGGCGCGCGACTGCTCTGGCGCGACCGCGCCTTCACGGCCGTCGCGCTCCTCGTGCTCGCGATCGGCATCGGCGCCAATGCCGCGGCCTTCGGCCTGGTCAACGCGCTCCTGCTGAAGCCTCGCCCGGGGCACCCGGCCGGCGCGGTCGTCGGTCTGTACAACAAGGACACATCCAAACCGGGGACCTTCCGCGCGTTTTCGTATCCGGAATTCGTCGATCTGAATGCCCGACACGACATCTTCGCCGCGCTCTCCGCGCAGAGCTTCGCGTTCGTCGGCGTCACCGAGGGTGACAGCACGCGCCAGGTGATCGTGGACATGGTCACGCGCGGCTTTTTCGACGTCTTCGGGGCGCCGCCGCTGCTGGGCCGGACGTTCACCCCTGAAGAGGAACGTCCGGGATCCGGCGCGTCGGTCGCCATACTCAGTTATTCCGCCTGGCAGCGCCACGGCGGCCAGCCAGATGTGCTCGGCAGCCTCGTGCGGGTGAACGGCCGCGCACTCACGGTCATTGGCGTGGCTCAACAGGGCTTTGGCGGCTCGCTCGCGTTTATTACCCCTGAGATGTGGGTGCCGATCAGCGAGTACGACCGTCTTGCAAACGATTTCGTCCGCGAGGGCATGGCGACGACGGTGGGCGATCGGCGGACACACACGTTGATCATCGACGGACAGCTTCTGCCGGGCATCTCGATTGGGCAAGCCGCGCCGGCGCTCGCCGCGTTGGCCGCGGAGCTCGCCGCGGCCGACCCGGCCGGCAACGCCCATCAGCAGCTGATGATCGCCCCGCTCGCGCGCATGGCTGTCACCACCAGCCCGCACACGGACTCCGACCTGACCGGCGTCGCGGTGGCGCTGCTCTCGCTCTCGGGGATCGTGCTCGTCATCGCCTCGCTCAATCTGGCCAACATGCTGCTGGCGCGTGGCGCGGCTCGGCGGAAGGAATTCGCCATCCGGCTTGCGATCGGCGGCGGACGAGGCCGGCTCGTCCGACAGCTGTTGACCGAGGGCGCCCTGCTCTCGGTCCTCGGCGGCGGGCTGGGACTCCTGGTGGCCTCGTGGTCAACCTGGGCCCTGGTCGCCGGCCTGGCGCCGTTCATTCCGGTGTCCATGACGATGGATCCAGTGCCGGACGGGCGCGTGCTGGCGGTCACGTTCGGCATCTCGGTTCTGAGCGCGCTCATTTTCAGCGTGGGTCCCGCCTGGAGGCTCGCGCGGGCCGACGCCATGCCCGAACTCAAGAGCCACGCTGGCGAACTCCACGGCCGCTCGAGATTCGGCGGGCGCCATCTGCTCGTCACCGTGCAATTGGCCCTTTCGCTCGTCATGCTCACGGCGGCGGGCCTTTTCGTCCGCAGCTCGCTTGAAGCCGCCTCGGCCGATCCCGGCTTCACGCTGGATCACGGCATCGTCGTGCAGGTGGATGCCAGCCTGGCCGGCCGCACCACGGTCGAAACCACCGCCATCTACCAGCGCGCGCTGGAGCGGCTCCGAGCGCGGCCGGACGTCCGGTCGGCGAGCCTCGCGTCCAACATGCCGTTCACCGGATTCTCCGATCAACGATGGGTCCAGCGCGCCGGCGCCCCGCTGCCGGTCGGCGATCCGCAACGGGTCTCGGCCGAACTGGTCAGCATCGGCGCCGACTATTTTCGGACGCTTGACCTTCACGTCGCACGCGGGCGTGAATTCACGCCGGCCGAGGAGATGAGCGCGTCGACCGGACGGCGCGGCGCCGTCATCGACGAGCCCCTGTCCAAGAAGCTGTTTGGCAACGGCAATCCTCTCGGCCAGCCGCTTCAGTACGACACGAACGTCTCCGGCCAGCCGCCCATCGTGCTCGACGTCGTAGGCGTTGTCCCGGGAGTCTCGGGCGAGCTGTTCGATGAGGGGCCGGTCCCGCATGTCTACGTGGCCTATGCCGGCGATCCGCGCGCCAACATGTACTTCCATGTGCGAACGATGGCGTCCACGCCGGAGGCTGACGCGGCGCTGCTGCCGGCGATGCGAAGCGAGTTCCGGGCGACCGACGCCGAGGTGCCCGTGCTCGCCATCGGCACGCGCGCGATGTTCCGCGATCGCGGGATTATTCTTGCGGTGGTGCGAACCGGCTCTCGCGTGTTCGCGGTGTTCGGCCTGGCGGCCCTCCTGCTGGCGGCCGTCGGCGTCTACGGCGTCAAGGCGTTCGTCGTCTCGCGCCGGACGCACGAAATCGGCATTCGTGTCGCGCTGGGCGCGACGCGGTCCCGAGTGGTCTGGCTGATCGCGCGTGAAGGCTTGCGGGTGACGATCGGAGGCCTCGGGATCGGCGCCGGGCTGTCCGTGCTGGCCGGTCTCGGCCTGCAGTCGATGACCTACCAGCAACACGGTCCAGACGCGACGACGGTCGTTCTGCCGTTCGGCGTGCTGCTGGCGGTGTCGATTCTGGCGGGGGCGATTCCCGCCCGACGAGCGACGCGGATTGAACCGGTCAGGGCGTTGAGGGAGTGAAGCCTGGGGCTGAAGGCTGGGAGGCCGGAAGGCTTCGAGGAAGAATCAGCGGCTACTCCGAGCGCAGCGCCAAGAGCGGGTCAATCGAGATGGCGCGGCGGGCCGGCCCTAGACACGCCGCCAAGCCCGTGAGCAGAAACAGCGCGGCCACGATCGTATAGACGACGGGGTCGGCGACTGGCGTCTGGTACAGATAGCTCGACAGGACGTGCCCGAAGGTGAGCGCGCCGCCAACGCCGAGGACCAAGCCCACGCCGAGCAACAGCGCACCCTGGCGGACGACCATGCCCAGCACGGACCCACGATTGGCGCCGAGCGCGATGCGGACACCGAATTCCCGAGTCCGCTGACTGACCGACGTCGCGATGACGGCGCCCAGACCGGCGAGTGAGATCACGAGGGCGAGACCGGCAAACACGGCCAGCAGGACGGCGCCCACTCGCGGCGTCGTCAGCTTGTCCTCTCGCAGAGACTCGAGGGTCCGAACATTCTCAACCGGCACCTGGGGATCGACGGCGCGGACGGCCGCGCGCACCGCGGATGACAATCGGAGGGGATCACCGTCCGTGCGAATGAGCAATTGGCCGGCAAACCCCGCGACCTGCTGCATCGGCATGTAGAAGACGGACCGGGCCGGATCATCGACGGCGAATTGGCGGACGTCACCGACGACGCCAACCACCAACAGCGTCCGGGGCGGCTCGCCCGTCGGTCCGGGGACAGTGAACGTCGTGCCGACGGGATCGCGCGAGGCCCACAGGCGGCTCATGGTCTGGTTGATCACGGCGACCTTCCGCGAGTCAGCGGTGTCGGTTGCCATGAACGCGCGCCCGGCCAGGATCGGGATGCCGAGCAGGGCAAAGTAATCCTCGCTCGCGACGCGCCCATCCACGCGGGGCGCCTGGAGCGGATCGACCGCCGGCTGCCCCTCGATGTGGATGCGCGTGTCGGTCGGCGCGATTTGGCTCAGCGGCACGGCGTCTGTCACCGCCGCGAGTCGAGCGCCAGGGAGCGCCTTCGCTCGCTGCAGAATGCCCGCATAGATCGCCTCCTGGGCGGTCGCGGTGGCGTTCAGGCCCTGTCGTGTGAAATTGCAGCACACGTCCGCCGAGAGGACCCCTTCGGCATGCTGATAGCCCAGGTTGGCGGCGTAGAGATTCCTCAGGCTGTGGAGCAGTAGACCGGCGCCCGTGACGAGGGCGAATCCCACCGCGACCTGGGCGACCACCAGGATTGACCGCACGCGGAGGCCGCGCCTGGCGTCGCCGGCCGGCGCCGCGCCTTCCTTCAAAGCGGCGACCAGGGTCGGCCGCCCCGTCAGCGCCGGAATCGCGCCGAATCCGATCCCGGTGGCGACGGAGACGGTCAACGCGAACAGCAGCACGGAGCCGTCGATCGACGCGTCGACCGTTCGCGGCGTGAACAGCTCCGCGAACGCGGCGAGAAGCCCGCTCGTGGCCCAGGCGAGCACCAGGCCGAAGAGGCCGCCGGCGATCGCGACCATCGTGCTTTCGGTGATCAATTGCCGGACCAACCTCGTCCGTCGCGCGCCAAGCGCCGTACGAAGGGCGAGTTCACGCTCCCGGCGCAGCGTGCGAGACAACGACAGATTGGCGACGTTGGCGCACGCGATGAGCAACACCAGCCCGGTCGTGCCCAGGAGCATCCAGATGACGGGGCGAACGTCCTGCGTGATTTCTTTCTCGAGCGGCACCGGGCTCGCCTGGAATCCGGTTGCGCCGGGCTTATAGAGATCCGGCCGAGCGCGGGCGAACGTCTCGGCCGCCGCGGCGATCTGGGCGCTTGCCCGATCAATCGAGATCCCGGGCTTCAAGCGCGCGAACACTGCCAACTGGGCGAACGCTCGCCGGTCCTGGGCGATCTTGGTTTGCCCGAGGGCTCGGAACGGGCACGCGGACGTGGGCATGTACACGTCGTCCTGATTCGGATAGCCGGGAATCGGCGGCAGGATGCCCACAATCGTGTGTGCCTTGTCGTTCATCTCGACCTGCCGACCCACGACCGACTGGTCGCCGCCGAACTGCCTCAGCCAGTAGGCGTTGCTCAAGATCAGCACCGGCTCGGCGCTGAGATCGTCATCCGTGACTCGAAACGTTCGGCCAAAGAGTGGCTTCACGCCGAACGTGTCGAAGTAGCTCGATGACACGACGCCGGTCAACACCCGATGGGCCTGCCCGTGGTCGAGCAGGATGAAGCTCATCTCGTGGTATTCGACGACGTCGTCGACGGTCGTCAGGGCCTTGCGGTAGTCCCAGACCTCGGCGATCGCGATCCCGAAGTCCTTCTCGCCCAGGAGGGGCGCGTCCTGCCGAATACGAATCAACTCGCCGCTGTCCCGGTACGGCAGCGGATGGAGGAGGACGCCGTTCGCGACGCCGAAGATCGCCGTGTTGGCGCCAATCCCCAGGCCGAGCGTGACGACGGCCGCGAGCAGGTAGCCGGGCGACCGCTTGAGTGAGCGGACTCCAAAGCGGATGTCCTGGCGCAGGCCCTCCCAGAAGGTGATGCCGCGCGCATCCCGGACTTCCTCGCTGGCCCGGTCAAGGCCGCCGAAGTCGCGAAAGGCCAAGCGACGAGCCTCGGCAAGCGGCACCCCGCGTGCGACGTGGCGATCGATCTCCATTTGGAGATGGAAGCCGAACTCCTTCTCGAGATCGGATTCCAGGCGATTACGACGAAAGACCAGCGTGAGGCCCTGCCGGATGCGCGTCAGGAGGGCCATCGTCGGTCTACTTCGCTTCGAGAATTCGCGCCACGCCGGAGGCCAGCTCGGCCCAGTTCTCGGTCTCGCGGGCGAGCTGGCGCTCGCCGGCGCGGGTCAGCCGGTAGAACTTGGCCTGCCGGTTCGCGTCCGACACGCCCCATTCGGAGGCGACCCATCCCCGCTCCTCCAGGCGATGGAGCGCCGGGTAGAGTGAGCCCTGATTCACTTGAAAGATCTCGCCTGAGATCTGGCGGATTCGCTGGGCGATCCCCCAGCCGTGCTCGGGGCCACGGGCCACGGTCTTGAGCACCAGCAGGTCCAGGGTGCCCTGCAGCAGATCGCTTCGGTCGGCCTTAGGTTTGGCCATGACGCTCCCCAGCCGCCGGGCGGCTCCTCCCTGTAGACGTTCGACAAATGTAGCTCGTTCCCTGGGGTCGTGTCGAGGATTCGGAGGCGGCCGTGTTCGACCGGATCGCCCGGTCGAGGCCGTCGATCTCGCCCTTTTGACATCTGATGCGTGATGCGTGATGATCCTCCGGTGCGAACGACCGTCGACCTCGATGCCGATGTGCTGCAGGCCGCCAAGGAGCTGGCGGCTGCCCGGAAGATGACGATGGGGCGGGTCCTCTCCGACCTGGTGCGAAAGGCGCTCGACTCCCCGCGGTCGAGCGGCGTGCGCAACGGCGTACCGTTGCTCGCTCGCCGGCCTGGCGGGTCGAGACGACCGACCATGAAGCTGGTCAACGAGCTCCTTGACGAGGATCGCGGGCAAGAGCTGTAACGGTCGATGGCTCGCGTGGCCTTGCTCGACGTCAACGTTCTCGTGGCGCTTTTCGACCCCGACCACATTCATCACGACCTCGCGCACGACTGGTTCGCCGAGCAGCGGCCGGACGGTTGGGCTACGTGTCCCCTCACCGAGAACGGCTTTGTCCGAGTGCTATCCCATCCGAAGTACGGTCAGGCTCAGCCACGACCGAGCTGGCTCATCGGCAGGCTGCATCGCTTCTGCTCGAGCGGCCATCATGCCTTCTGGCCTGACATCGTTTCGCTGAGGGACGAGGCGTCGTTTCCTCGCAATGCCGCCCTTGGGCATCGCCAGCTCACCGACGTCTATCTCCTCGGCTTGGCGAAAAGGATGGGCGGCGCACTCGCGACCTTCGACCGGTCTATTTCGGTTGCGACTGTTAGCGGGGCAAAGCCGGACCAACTTCTGATGATCGGGCCACCCTGACGCCACGGCCGGGCGCGCCCGGGATCGACGCCGCGACCATTGCGCCCCTCAGTCCGCCCTCAACGCCAGGAGCGGATCAATGGACGTCGCACGTCGCGCCGGCCCCAAGCATGCGAAGAGGCCGGCTACGACGAAGAACGCGGCAACCACCGCATAGACGATTGGGCTGGTTGGCGGCGTCTGGTAGAGATAGCTCTCCAACGCGCGGCCGCAAAGGACCGCGCCACCGATGCCCAGCACCAACCCGACGCCGACCATCCAGGCGCCCTGGCGCAACACCATCGCGAGCACGGAACCGCGGTTCGCGCCGAGGGCCATGCGGACGCCGAATTCCCGGGTACGCTGACTCACGGTCGTCGCGATCACTGCGCCGAGGCCCGTCAACGTGATCACGAGCGCCAGGAGCGCGAAGACGAGCAACAGGAGTGCGCCAAGCTTCGGCGTCTTGATCTTGTTCTCTCGGAGCAGCTCCAGTGTCCGCACGTTCTCGATCGGCACCTGCGGATCGACCGCGCGCACCGTCTGGCGCAACGCATTCGCCAGGCTGTCAGGGTCGCCATCCGTCTTCAAGAGCACGAGCAGACCGGCCGGGCCTGGCAGCTGGAGCAGCGGGAGGTAGTACTCGGAGAGCGCCGGTTGGTCGACGCTGTATTGGCGAACGTCGCCGACCACACCCACGACCCGGTAGGTCGGCGCAGGCGAGCTCGGCGATGGGCCGCCCTGGCCAATCGTAAACGTCGTCCCGACCGGATTGCGCCTGCCCCACAGGCGCGCCATGGTCTGGTTGATGATCGCGACCGGCTGCGTGTCGGCCGTGTCGGTGGCGGTGAAGGTTCGGCCCGCCAGCAGTGGAATGCCGAGCATCGAAAAGTAGTCCTCGCTCGCGATGTTGCCGTCGACCTGGGGCAGGTGCGATGGATCGACGTCGCCTTCGCCTTCGATCTGTACCGGCTGCAAGCCGGGGGTAATGTTGCCCTGGGGAACCGCGTTCGTCACGGCGACGGCCGTCACGCCGGGTATGGCTCGCGCGCGATCGATGAGGCCGGTATACAGGCGCAGTGTGTCGTTCGCGGTGGCTTGCTTTGTGAAATTGCCGTACACCTCCGCGCTCAACACTTTCTCGGGTCGTTTGATGCCCAGGTCAGTCACTGACAGCTGGTAGAGGCTTTGAAGCAGGAGGCCCGCTGCGGTCACGAGGGCGAAGCCCACCGCCACTTGGGCCACGACGAGCACAGAGCGAATCCGCAGGCCGCGACGGCTATCGCCGGCCTGGGCCGCGCCGTCCTTCAGCGACGAGACGAGCGCCGGCCGTACGGTTAGCGCGGGCAGCGCGCCAAAGCCGATGCCTGTCACAAGGGAGATACCCAGCGCGAACAGCAGCACGGCGCCGTCCACGGAGGCGTCGACGACGCGAGGCGTGAAAAGGCCAGCGAACGCCGCGAGCATGCCGCTCGTCGCCCAGGCGAGCGCGACGCCGAGGGCGCCGCCAGCCAGGGCGACGATGATGTTCTCGGTGACCAGTTGCCGGGCAAGCCGGCCGCGGCGCGCGCCGAGGGCAGTGCGCAGGGCCAGCTCGCGATCGCGCCGCAGTGTCCGTGACAACGCGAGGTTGGCAACGTTAGCGCAGGCGATCAGCAGCACGAGGCCTGTCGTCGCTAGAAGCGCCCAGACAATCGGTCGCGCGTCCTGCGTGATCTCGCCGTCGAGTGTGGCAATGTTGCCCTGGAAGCCCGTACTCGCGCGCTTGTACACATCCGGGCGCCCATCGACGAACGTGCGGGCCACGGCACCAACCTCCGTGTTCGCCCGCGCGACCGACACGTTTGGCTTCAAGCGGCCGAAGACTGTCAGGAAGCCGAACGCTCGCGGGTTCTGCGCGATCGTGGTCTGGGCCCTGGCGCGGAAGGGGCACGCCGACGTCGGCATGTACACGTCGTTGTCCTGCGGGTAGCCGGGAATGGGCGGCAACACGCCAACAATCGTATGGACCTTGTCATTCATCTCGACGCGCTGTCCCACCACGTGCGCATCGCCGCCGAAGTGCTTCAGCCAGTAGGCGTTGCTCAGAACGAGCACCGGCTCGGCGCCCAGGACGTCATCGCTCTCGCGGAACGCGCGTCCGTAGAGCGGCTTCACGCCGAACACGTCGAAGTACGTCGATGACACCACGCCGGTCGCCACGCGGTCGGCCTGGCCATTGTCGA